>OHAD01003090.1_pt1 | contig 11335 bp, 4 predicted proteins | sample 1577011 | NCBI WGS metagenome assembly OHAD01 (sample SAMEA3541510, study PRJEB24748) | human gut metagenome | biome: human gut; feature: human-associated habitat; material: faeces | place: China | collected 2012
CCCAGTTCGTGCGCAGCCGCCAGTGGAACAAGCTGGTGGCCGTGGACGGCGTGCTGTGCACCGTGGCCACCATGGCGTTCTATGTGCTGTATCTGGTGGGCTTCAAGTGGGGTGCCAACGGCTACCTGCTGGCCATCATCAGCGGCGACTTTGTCAGCGTGCTGTTCCTCATGATCACCGGCAAGCTGTGGAACTATGTGGAGCTCAAGGGCATCAACAAGGACCTGTGGAAGCAGATGCTCCACTTCTCGCTGCCCATGATCCCCGCACAGATCAGCTTCTGGATCATCAACGCCTCCGACCTGTTCTTTGTGCGTGAGATGTGCAACGGACTGGACGGCCGCGACGGCAACGCCTGGAGCGGCCTGCTCTCCACGGGCTACTTCCTGCCCACCATCCTCACCACGCTGGGCCTGATCTTCTACGACGCCTGGCAGCTCTCGGCTGTCACCGAGGAGGAGGGCCGGGCGCGGTTCTTCACCAAGATCTTCCGCACCTATTCCAGTGTGCTGTTCTGCTGTGCGGCGGGCATCATCTGGCTGTGCCGCCCGGTGATGCACATCATGAAGTCCAACTACTACTACGCCTGGCACTTTGTGCCCTTCCTGGTGCTGGCCTCCACCTGCAGCTGCTTCAACCAGTTCATGAACAGCGTGTATGTGGTGACCAAAAAGTCCAGCCGCAGCATGGTCACCATGATGGCCGGTGCCATCAGCAACTGCATCATGAACTACTTTTTCATCAAGTGGTGGGGCCCCATCGGTGCCACATACGCTTCCTTCCTGGGGCTGGCGCTGGTGTTCACCCTGCGCTCCATCGACGCAAACCGCATGATCCATATGCATGTGCATCCGGGCCGGGTGCTGCTGAACGTGGGTCTGCTGGTGTTCGAGGCCTTTGTGCTGCTGGCCGAGACCCCGCTGTACGGCCTGTGGACCGGCCTGATCACCGCAGTGGTCATCCTGATCAACTTTGCAGGCGTGTGGGCCATGGCCCGTGTGCTGCTGCCCCGTCTGCTGGGCCGCCGCGGCAAGGCGCTGGTGGCCGCTGTGGACGGCTGGCTGAGAAAATAAAAACCGATAGAAACAACAATGCCCCCGGAGAACTCTCCGGGGGCATTGTTGTTGTGTGCGAGGAACAGCGAGCTTTTTACGGCTCACTGGGGGTTGGCCTTTAGTGCTTGCTCTTGGCAAACAGGCTGGTGAAGGCACCGGCTACAGTGAGGGCCATGCCGCTCAGGGCCATGGCCAGAGCCGCCGTCCAGTTGACGCCGGTCTTGGGCAGGGCGGCCACGGTATCGGGGGTGGCATCCTGCACAGAAGGATTGGCGGGGTTCTCCGGGGTCACAGGCGTCTCGGCATCATCCGGAGTGGCGTCCTGCACGGGAGGCGTGGTGGGGCCTTCCGGGCTGACGGGGGTATCCGGAGTTTCAGGCGTTTCGGGTGTAGTGGTTTCGGTGCGGCTGTCGGTGGTGATCTCTACTTCGTCCTTGCTGGCGGTGTAGGTGTATTCGTAGTCTGCAGTGCCGTGACGGACGACAGTTTCTTCTTTGTGGGCGCTTTCGGCATCTACACTGGCATCCTGCGTGGAACGGTAGGTATAAGACAACGTTCCATCGACCTGTTCGCCGGTGCGCTCGGTGGTCTGCTGCGCAGCTTCCTTCCAGGTCTCGTGGGTCGCAGTACCCAGGGCGGAGTAATTCACTCGCGAGCCGGAGACGGTGGTGGTATAGTTGTAGCGGCCGCTGACTCCGCTGCCGGTATCGGCTTTCTGTGCGGAATCGGTGATGGTCAGGTGGTTGTTGGTCAGCGTGGTGGCAGGCAGAATGCGGGACACGGTGATGGTCTTTTTGCCCTGTGCCACAAAGGTTCCGTCCTCCACCTGACGGAAACCGGTCAGTCCAAGGTCGTAGCCGCCGCAGTAGGCATCAGGATTGAAATACTTGTTCGATAAGCCGTACATCGCCTGATTCCAATTGTGGGCATTGGTGCAGGTGTTGCTGTCGTAGGACAGGTAACCGTAGGAAATCAGCTCGCTCTTGTTCAGATAGATGCGGTAAGAAGCGTTTCTTTCCGTCTGCTGATGCTCATGTTCGGTCGTGTAGAAGGTCACGATGGAAGCATCGGCATAACCCTCCGCCTGAAGCTTCTTCAGAAGGGCTTCGGCCTGCTCCTTCGTAAGCTCAGAAGTGCTGTCCTCCAGCTTGTACTGGTTGTAGGCCACCGTACCGGACACCTTGTAATAGGTGCTGGCAGTGGGGTGGTTGTTGCGGACATTCCAGTTCAGCTTGTCGCCGTCACTGAAGCTGGTGCGGGCATATTCATAGCGATCCATGGGGATGTCGTAACCGATCTTATCCTGCAGGTTGACCACGCTGGTGCCCTGGCTGTCAATGAGCTTATCCAGATCGTCGCTGTATTCCAGTTTCTTGTCCACCAGAACACAGTCGGTCTGGCTGACGTTGCCGTCAGCGTCCTTCAGCAGGTCGGCCTTGGTCGTTGCGTTCAGCTCCAGATGCTGGATGTAGTTGCCATCATAGGACAGATACTCTTTCTTTTTGGTGGCGAAGATACCCGTGTCAGGCTTGCCGTACAGGTTTTTGTTGCTGTACTCCGGGTGCGAAACGTCCATGTCGCCCGTATAGCTCTTGCCGGCGGCATCGGCCTCTGACTTTTCCTTTTCCAGCAGAGCCTTCAGCTCCTCGCGGGTCAAGCGGGTGAAGTCGGTGGTCTCGCCGACCTTATGGAGGATCTCAATGATCTCATCCTTCGAGGTCGAGATCGTTACCTGGTAGCCGCCCACATCCAGAATTTCGCCATCCTGCAGATCCTTTTGCATCTGCTGGATCTTTTCCAGCAGCTCTGCCTGATCGGCGTCGGTGGTGACCGTGCCTTCGGTGGTGAGAACGGTCTCGATCTTCAGCTGGCTGCCATAGCCCACCTGATACTGCTTGCCGTCCCTGGTAAAGGAGGCAACGCCGTCTTTCACGGTGATGGCAGTGCCATCCACGCCATAGCGCTCGGCCAGCTTGGCCAGGGTCATGTCTTCATCCAGGTTGCCGGGCTCAACGGTGATGGTGTAGGTGGTCTTGACACCGTTTTCATCGGTCACGGTTTTGGTGTAGCTGTTGCTGCCGACCCGGATCAGATCGTCATAGGTAACGTTATTCTTCTTGTCTACGATGGTGTAGGTCAGGCTGCCGCTTTCGTCCTTGCCGGAGGAAAGCGTCCACTGGTCGTCAGCCTGCTCTTCATTATGAATCTCGCCCAGATCCCAGGCCTCCCAGGTCACTCTGGTGAAGGACTGGCTGTTGATATTGGTCTTTCCGTCAACAGGCGCATAAGACGGCAGATTCGAATCCGGAACCTCAACACTTTCGTAAGACAGCTTAATGGTCTTGCCGTCGGTGGTCTGGTATTCAATGATGCGGCCGGTATCATCATACTTGATGGAACCGGCAACGGCGTTTTTCGGAGCGGTCTTGAAGTCCACGCCAAGGCCATAGAGGGGGCTGTCCTTGGTGATGGTGGTATAAGCACCGTTGGCATCTGTGGTGGCATTGCCGGAGACAAAAACACCGCTTTCGATCAGGGTGCGCTTGTGATCTGTCTTTCCGTCTGCAGCCTCCACATCTTCTTCAGGCTTCACATGAATGCCGCCGGTAAAATAACCCACTTTCATGACATCGTCGCCGAAACCGGTGATATGGTTCCGTGTATCGTCGTAGGCAAATTTGTAAGTAAAGGTATACTGTTTGCCGTCCGAGGCCGTATAGATATAGGTACGCTTCAGCTTGTCTGCGTTTGCAAAGACATTATCCACACCTTCGGGGAGAGAAACATCCTCGTCTGTAATGTTCAGAGAAGAGGGGTCCACCGTGGTGCCGGTGCAGGCGTAGATCGCTTCTGCCAGAGCCTTCTGCAAAGCGTCCTTTTTGGCACGAAGCTTGGCATCCTCCAAGGTGCCGTTGTCCTTGGACAGCTGGTTGTCGGCATCGGTCATAGTGACAGAAATCTGGACCTTTTTCAGCAGCTGCGTGGCATCATTGTAGCTGATCTCGCAGGCTTCGCCGTTGACCACCTTGCAGACCTTGCCATCTTTGACAATGAACTCGCCGTTAGCGGAATTGCTGTTCAACAGACCGGCCAGCTCGTCGGCAGACAGATCCTTGACCTGTGCATCGGTGTACTCATTCGTCTCGTGATAAACGATCTCATAGGTCTTGCTGCCGTCCTTCACGGTGATAACCTTATCGCCAGCAGCATTGGTGCTCTCGGTCTTGTCCTGTTTCTGGAGCAGTTCGTCCAGATCCACAGAGAAGGTGTTGTTGTCCTTGTCCGTAAAGGTCAGCGTTTTGTCCGTTTTGTTGGGCAGCGTCACGTCATCTTGCTTCACGTCGGCGGTTCCAGAGTGCTCGCTCTTTTTAACGTCCACCTTCAGGGTAGTGTCCACCGTGCGGGTGGCCTTGTTGCCGGTCACGGTGATGTACACAGTTTGTTCGCCGGCAGAAGTACGGATGCTTTTGGTCAGGGTGTAGCTGCCATCGTCGTTCTCGGTTTTGGTGTAGTCAGCTTCCAGGAGCTTGGCAAGATCTTCGCCGGTCATCTCAAGGTCGGTGTCTTCCGTGTGTTTGGTCAGGGTGTAGGTCTGGCGGTCGCCGTCCTCTTTCATGCTGCCCACGGTATAGCCGTTGAACGAGGTGCCATCGACGGTGTCCCACTTCAGTTTTTCCTGATAATCCGCGCCCAACTCCTGCTTCAGGTCAACCTCTTTGCCATCGGTCACAAAAATCTCCTTGGTGTCTGCGGTAACTGTGCCGGTGGTTGTGTTGGTTGTAGTCTTATCAGCAGTGTGAGAAGTCTCGTAGCGGTTGGTCACAGAACCGTCCGGGTTGACAGTGCTGTCTACCAGCTTTTCAGAGTCCGGGCTGGTGGGTGTGATGGTAGTTTCCTGTTCGGTGCGCTCCTCCTTGGAGGCAGTGCCGATGATCTTGCCCTCGGCGTCCTTGACCGGTTCGGAGATGTCCGCATCGGGAGCTTTGATGCCCTTGCCTTCCTCGGTGGTCTCGCCTGCTTCAGGAGTTTCAGCAGAACCCTCGGAATCCTTGCCTTCTCCGGCAGTCTCGCCAGAAGCGGCTTCGGTGCTCTTATCCATCTCCTTCTGGACGATAGCACCGGAGGATTCCTCCGACTTGACGGTGCCGTCCTTATTATAGGTGAACTCGCGGTCGGTGTACTCGACATCGGTCGTGATTTTCTTGTCCTCAGTCTCCCGGTCCTCCAGAATGCCCTCGGCGTTTTCGTGCTCCTGGTTTTCTACGGGAGCAGTGTTTGCACTTTCAGAAGCCTGTTGTGCAGGAGTTTCCGCTTCGGAACGTTCTTTGTTCTCTACAGGGACTGCGTTTTCAGGGGTCTCAGCGTTGGCGGCCAGAGGGGTGGCTGCCACACAGGCGGTCAGGGCCAGAGCCATTGCGGCTTTTTTGAATTTCTTGTTCGTCATAAGATTCGCTCCTTTCGTTCTGCACACAAAAGATACCATAAAACGTATCTATTCGTAGATAAATGTCCGCATTGATCTACAGCTATCATATAACATATAAAATGAAAAAAGTCAATAAAACTGTCGATAAAAAGCAAATTTCAGCGGGATGCTAAAAATAAAAAAGGAGAAATATGCAGTTTGTATGAGAGTGACTCCAACTGAGTTACACAACAGATACGGTTTTGAGATGCTTCTGAAACGCTATTGAAACGCTATTGAAACGCTATTGAAACGCAGTGAAGATCCAGCCTGCGGGCCCGGGATAGTCACTGCCTGCCGGGCCGTTTCCGGGCAACAACAAAGCCCCCGGAAAACTCTCCGGGGGCCTTGCTGTTGTGTGCGAGGAACAACGGGTTTTCAGGCCCGTTGGGGGTTGGCTTTTAGTGCTTGCTCTTGGCAAACAGGCTGGTGAAGGCACCGGCCACGGTGAGGGCCATGCCGCTCAGAGCCATGGCCAGAGCCGCCGTCCAGTTCACGCCGGTCTTGGGCAGGGCGGCCACGGTGCTGTCCGGGGTAGCATCCTGCACAGAAGGATCGGTGGGGTTCTCCGGATTCGCGGGCGTCTCGGCTTCGTCCGGGGTGGCGTCCTGCACGGGAGTATCGGTGGAGCCTTCCGGGCTGACGGGGGTGTCCGGGCCCTCGGGATCGACCGGGGTGGGGTCCGGATCGGGGGTGGGCTCCGGATCCGGGGTGGGCTCCACGACTTCACGCAGGGCACCGTAGATGGTCACGGTGTAGTCGTCAGAGCTTTCGCCGGTGATGTTGTTGCCGGTCACCTTCACGTTGGAATCGACATCGAAAGCATCCAGAATGTTCTGGTCGCGCCCGGCAGCGCCGTTGGCGTTGTTCTTGTGCTCGTAGCCCCACACGATGGTGTAGGTCTTGCCTTCGTACTCGTACTCGGTGCCGTACACCATATCGTAGGCGTTGGGGGTACCGTCGGCGCGGTTCTCGTAGTTGCCCCAGATCAGCTTGGTGTTGCCGTTTTCGTCGGTGGTCTTGGTGAAGTTCAGGCTGTGGCCGTTCACCACCATATCCCGCAGGACGAACACGCCGTCGCTGGTCTTGTACGGGGTGTTGAACTTGTAACCGTCGGCCTGCAGGTCAGCCAGCAGCTTGCCGACGATCTCCGGGTCGTGGCTGCCGTCCACATCCAGCATGTATTCCAGCGCGGCAGCGGGCACCCACACGGACAGGTACTGCTTGCCCTTTTCCTTTTTCAGGTCGGAGACGTACTCGTACTTGGTGCCGTTGTAGGCAAAGGCACCAAAGTCGGCGTGGTCGGCGTCCTTGGTCAGCAGGAAGTTGGTCAGCTTGTTGCCCTGTGCGTTTTCCGGCCAGAGGGTCTCAGCCGGAAAAGGTCCATCGGTCACGCTGTAGTTATAGTTGTAGGTCAGGGTGCCGCCGGTGACGACGAGCTTCCGACCGGGGTAGGAGTACGCGCTCTTTACAATGGTGGGAGCTTCCACATGGGCGTTATTCTTGATAAGAATCTTGGAGAAGGGGCCGTCGATGCAGATGCCGCTGTGGTTATAATCGCCCTTTACAAGGACGGTGCCGTCATCCACAGTCAGGGTGCAAAACATGCCCAGATTGATGCCGTCATGCGAATTGTGCAGGTCCATGGACAGAACGCCGCCCTTGTCCACCAGAATATCGTGGTAGGCATAATGAGCAAGAAGGTTAAAGTTATTGTGAGAACCATCGGTCATGTTGTAGACGCTGCCATCCGTGATATGCAGCTTGGTTCCCTTGCTGTTGCGGAGCTGGATGGCCATATCCCGCGTGGTGGAATCGACCGTGCTGTTGCCCGAAATGAGTACATTCCGGTAGCCGGCAAAGATGCCGTAGTTCGCCTGCAGTTTGAGCTTGCTGCCATTTTTGACGATCAGGCTGCCGTTTTTACCCGAATCCTCACAGTAAATGGCATATTTACCATCGTTCTCGTTGGTGTTCAGTTCTGCCGAAACGGCGGCAGTGGTATGATCAAACGTGACGGTCGTATTGCTGTTGTTGCCGGTCGCAATGCCGTAGCTCTTGCCCTCGATGGTGACGTCCGAATCCTTGAAGGTGATGTTACCAGCGGAGGAGTGCTTGCCATCGGCGGTGCCGCCCTCGTAGTGGATACCGGCATTGCTGTCGGTGATGTTGAGGGTGCTGTCCTCGGTGGTCAGACTGGCGTCGGAATCCTGATGGCCGTAAATGCCGGTCTTGGTGTTCTTGATGTTCAGCGTGCTCTTGGCCTTGACGATGATGTCGTTCCAGCTGGCAATGCCAATACCGCCGTTCTCGTGCGTTTTACCGTCTTCCCCTACATGCGAACCGTCGATGGTCAGGGAAGAACCACCGTCCAGCGTGAGATCACCGTGCTGGGTGACGCCACGGCCGCTCTGGGTGGAGCCGGAAACATGGGTGTCCTGGATGGTGACGTCCGCGCCATCCGTGATGGTGACGCTGGAATCCTCCTCGTCAGAGCCGCCTGCGATCACCATACCGGTGGTGGTGTCCTTGATGGTCAGGCTGCCGCCGGTGGTCTCTTCGGTGGTGTCGGAAGTCTCTTCCTTGTCGCCCTTGATGGTCAGGTGGGCGTCCTTTTCGGCGCCCGAGAAGTCGGAAGCCACTTCGCCGCCCACGCGGATGCCTTCCACGTTGATGTTGCTATCCGTGAGCTTCTTGCCTTCTTTGGTGGCACTGTCGATGGCTGCGGAGCCGTCGATGACGTTGTCGCCCTTGAGGGTCAGGTCAACGTCCGAACCCTGCCGCACGTCCAGACCGGCGCTGTTCTTGTTGGTCTGGTTGATGGTGGTATCTTCCAGGGTCAGGTCCACCTTGGTGTCCTTATTTTCGTCGGTGCCGTCCAGATCCTTGCCGATGTCGATGCCGTTGCCGCCGGTGGTCAGGGTGGAATCCTTGACGGTCAGGTCAACGTTTGCGCCCTCGCCGACGGTCACGGTGGACTCGCCGGTCTTGCTGGTGTCGGCGTTCACGCCGTCGATCACGATATCCACGTCACGGCCTTCGGAGCCGTCGGCGTTATCGGTCTTTTTGACGTCCTCTTGCACGGTGACGGTGTTCTCAGTGGGGGTATCCTTGTCACCCTTGATGATGATCTTGCCGTCGTCCTCTTTGTCCTCGTTGACGTAGGTGCGCTTATCCTCTTTGTCCTCGCCCTGATAGCTGAACGCGCCGCGGTCGGTGTCCTGGCCGATGGTGACATCACCGTCGGCCAGATCATAGCTCACGGCAGAAGCGCTGGCGCTGATGGTGCTCACGGCAATGGCAGTGGCCAGTGTGACAGCAACGACCTTTTTCTGTTTACGCAATCTCATGAGTAATACCTCCTCAAAAATGGGAACCTGATCTCCAGGCGGTTCCGACTCACACACAAAAAGATACCAGAAATTGGATCTATATGGGGATAAAACAGAGCAATAAACTCTGCTTATGATATACTATTTTATGGCTGCACTGTCAATAAGTTCACGGAAATACGCGAATAATTAGCAAGATGCAAAAAAATGCAGCAAGATTTTACGCAGAATGCAGAGAGAAATGTGCGCTATTGTTGCACTGCTGAAATGGTCTTGATACGCATTGAAATTTGTTGTTGCAGAACGCAGAAAAGCCGCTGCCCGGTGTGTCGGGCAGCGGCTTTGAAAAATGCAAAGAAGGTGCGGTGCAGTGTGGTCAGCGCAGCTGATCGTTCAGCCAGGCGGCAATGTCGGCAAACACTTCCTGCCGGTTGGTCTCCACCAGCAGTTCGTGCCGGGCGCCGGGGTACAGCTTGCAGCGGATGTTCTGCACGCCTGCGGCCTTCAGGCTCTGGATGGCACGCAGCACGCCCTTGCCCCGGTCGCCCACCGGGTCGGCGGTGCCGGCCAGGAACAGCAGGGGCAGGTCCTTGGGCATCCGGGCCAGAAAAGCCGGGTCGTGCAGGCGCAGGATGCCGCTGAACATGCTGTAGTAGGCGTTGAGCGTAAAGGTAAAGGTGCAGCGCTCGTCGGCCAGGTACTTGTCCACCTCGGCGGCGTCACGGTTGAGCCAGTCGTGGGTGGTGCGGCCCTCCAGCCCCTTGTTGTAGCCCATGAAGGACAGGTTGGCCACCAGCTTGCTGCGGTACTGCCAGCCGTGCACGGCCGCCAGCGCCTGGCAGGTGCTGCGGGCAAACTGCACCAGCGCTTTGGGCTGGTGGCCGGTGCCCATGATGATGGCACCGCTCAGTTCCTGCCCGTATTCGCACAGGTACTGCCGGGCATAGAACGAGCCCATGCTGTGCCCCAGCAGAAAGTACGGCACACCGGGGTAGCGCTCCTTGGTGCGCAGGGTCATGGCGTGCAGGTCGTCCAGCACGGCACGGTTGCCGTCCGGCTCGGCAAAGTAGCCGTAGTCGGCCTTGGTGCGGATGGACCCGCCGTGGCCCAGGTGGTCGTGGCCAACCACCACGATGCCCTGCCCGGCCAGATACTCCGCCAGCGGCTTGTACCGGTCGATGAACTCCACCATGCCGTGGGACAGCTGCAGCACGGCCCGCACTTCGCCTTCCGGCTCACAGCAGAACGCGTGCAGGGTGCGCCCGGGCACCGTGGAAGGGACAGTAAAATCGGTCATGCGGCTCATGGACGCAGGCCTCCTTTTGATTCTGGTTTACAGCGCGCCGATCTTGCGGCGGCAGGCGGGGCAGATGCAGTACCCGGCAAACTGGATGGCGTTGGCGTCCACATCGCCGCAGAAGTCGCAGCTGCCGACGGGGCGGTGCTTCTTGAGCACGATGGCGTCGCCATCCACAAAGATCTCCAGCTTGGTGTCCCCGTCCAGATGCAGGGTGGTGCGCAGCTCCTTGGGCAGGACGATGCGGCCCAGCGAGTCGATGCCGCGGACGATCCCGGTGCTTTTCATAGGTATCATTCTCCTTCAACGTTTTCTCCATACAGGCAGGCAGCTGGCACAACAGGAAAATTGTGCCAGCACCATTTGAAATTAGTATACAAAAAAATACAGCCTTCGTCAATGATTGCGGGCGATTTCGACAAAATGTCCCGCCTTGTGTCCCAAAAACCGCAGCTTCGCACAAAACACGTTCCTCCGTTGACAAATCGCAGCAGAACAGGTAAACTAAGACGTAGCTATCCGCATTTTTTGCATGAGTATAAAAGGAGCGTTTTTCTATGCCGAGCAACAAAGTCCGCACCCGTTTTGCCCCCTCGCCCACCGGCTATATGCATGTGGGCAACCTGCGCACTGCACTGTATACCTATTTAATGGCAAAGCACGAGGGTGGCACCTTCATCCTGCGCATTGAGGACACCGACCAGGGCCGCTATGTGGAAGGTGCTGTGGACGTGATCTACAACACTCTGCGCGAGACCGGCCTGCTGTGGGACGAGGGCCCGGACGTTGGCGGCCCGGTGGGCCCCTATGTGCAGAGCGAGCGCATGGGCATGTTCAAGCAATATGCCGAGCAGCTGGTGGCCGAGGGCAAGGCTTACTACTGCTTCTGCACCGAGGAGCGTCTGGAAGCCCTGCACGCCGAGCAGCGCGCCAACGGCGAGATGACCCACTACGACGGCTGCTGCCGCGACCTGCCCAAGGAGGAAGTGGAAAAGCGTCTGGCCGCCGGAGAGCCCTATGTCATCCGCCAAAAGATCCCCCGCGAGGGCGTGACCGGCTTTGACGATGTGGTCTACGGCCACATCGAGGTAAACAACAGCGAGATGGACGACCAGATCCTCATCAAGACCGACGGCATGCCCACCTACAACTTTGCCAACGTGGTGGATGCCCACCTGATGGGCAT
>OHAD01003097.1_pt1 | contig 11321 bp, 11 predicted proteins | sample 1577011 | NCBI WGS metagenome assembly OHAD01 (sample SAMEA3541510, study PRJEB24748) | human gut metagenome | biome: human gut; feature: human-associated habitat; material: faeces | place: China | collected 2012
GCAGCAATTGAAGGATAGAAAGATAAACTGGTTAGAAAGTTAACTTTCTGATAATCAATAATGAAGAGGGGTTTGCTCATTGAGTGAATCCCTTTTTTCTATACTGTAAAGTCTGTTTTATAGTGCTTATTTATTCTTCTGTTTACTGTATGTTTACAGTAAATCAGGTGTGTGTTTACAGTGAAATATGAATGTTTAACTATTGATTATTAGATGATTATGGTGACTTTTAAGACATGTGTTAGAATGCAAAGAAGTGATGATCTATTCCCTGTTTATATAAGGATTACTCATAATAGGAGAGTGGGTTATATCAGAACAGATAAAACTATTGATAAATCAAAACTGAGAAAGGGGGAAGTCAAAGACCCTGATGTTTTATCCTATTGTTCTAGTTTAATAAGATGTTATAATAATAGATTGAACCAAGTGGATGTCTCTGTGTGGGATGTAAATGAAGTCATTACTTATATCCAAAATATAGATGAAGATATCTCATTCTCTCTGTATGCAAGGAAGTATGTCTTTGATATGGCTACAGTTAGAAATATGGTGAGGAACTCTAAGAATTATAAATGGGCTTATCAGTCTTTAGAGAGGTTTGCAGGAACAGAAAATATCATGTTTTCAAGGCTGACTACCAAGTTTATTCAAGATTGGATTAGTTCATTAGCAGGGACTAATAGAGCAAAGGAGATGTATCCAATTTGCATTAGGATGATATATGAGGCTGCTCTTGAAGAGTATAATGATTATGACAAGAACATCATCAGAATAAAACTACAACCATTCAGAAAGATTGAAATACCAAAGGCAGACATACCTGAAAAGAGGGCATTGGGGATTCCCATACTTCAGAAGTTCTTTCAAGGTGTGATTCCTGAGACTAAGCTGAAAGCTTCTTTGCCTGAGCTAAGTAGAGATGTAGCTGAGATGGTCTTTTGCTTGGCTGGTATGAATACAGCAGACTTGTTTGAGTTAAGAAAGGGGAACCTAAAGGAGGGGGTACTATGCTATCATAGACAAAAGACTAAAAAATTTAGGAGAGATGGGGCTTATATGGAGATAAGGATACCAACAAGACTATTGCCTCTATTTGATAAATATAAGTCAAGTAGTGAATACTTGTTGAGTTTTGCGGAGAGGTATCAAGATAGTAACTGTTTTAATATAAATGTAAACAGTGGTTTGAAACCATATTGCAGATACAATGCGCTACCTGATATTTGCATATATAACTTTAGGCATTCATGGGCTACCATAGCTCAAAATGATTGTGGTGCAAGTACTGCAGAGGTGGGTTTTGCATTGAACCATTCATCAGCTCATAGAGTGACAGAGGGATATATTAGAAAGGATTACTCTCCAATTAATCTACTTAATGAGAAGGTGATAGCTTGTGTATTTGAAGATAAAGAACTGAAATAGGGTAAAAAGAATCTCTGTAGTTGATTGAACTATAGGGGTTCTTTATCTTTTGAAAATCAGTAATATAAAAATAAATATTACCATTTGTTTGTTTTTATCGAGAAAAAGGTATTACTTTGCAGCCCCTTTCAAACAAGTGGCCTTATGCTATTTTGTTTAGTGTACTCTGAGATGTAACAAAAAACAATACCTCTGAGTAAAATTCATAATATTTTCGTGGGAAGAAAAGAAATGTATGCTTGTATATGGCTGTACAAGCAGGTGATATTTTTTTGTCGAATTATCTATTTTACTTCTTAAAAGAAGTGAGGTAGTTTTGGGCTATCATATTAATAAAAAAATAAAAAATGAAAGAGGAAAAAAACAACGAGGTAGAAATGATGAATGAAGAAAAAAAAGACAGTGATCTTTCTGTTCGTGAGGTAGGTGGAAAGAGCGTGATTACTGCACCTAATAGAACAGTATATCTCAGTGAGTTTATGACAACATTGCCAGTAGGTATATTTAATAAGAGAGAAACGGGCTGTGGTGCAACTACTGTAATTTTAGAGAATCAAGAAAATGTTATTATTGCATGTCCTACAAAACAGTTAATCATTAATAAAGTTAATCAATATCCTAATGATAGGTGTCCCTATAAACTATTTGCAGTTCAACAAGGAGTTAAACATGAAACAATTGAGGGATATATTAAAGAATGCCTAGGGAAGCAGCCTGTTAAAATAATGGTAACTTATGATTCGTTTCCCAAAGTGCATACTATAATGAAGAAACTATCAATCAAATACAAGATTGTGGTAGATGAATATCAAGAGCTTCTGGCAGGTTATGCTTATAGGAATACCGCTATAAGAAATTTGTTGAAAGAACTGAAAGGATTATCCAATGTAACATATCTTTCTGCAACTCCAATACCTTATAAATGGAGACCTTCAGAACTTGAAGGATTGCCTGAATATGAAGTTGAATGGAAAGATGCTGTAAGAGTTATGCCTTTTAGAATACAAGAAAAGCAACCTTATGCTTTAGTTGCTAATATTATTAAAAATCACAAAATGGGACACCCTTTTGAGTTAGGAGGGCATAAAGTTGAAGAATATTTCTTTTTTGTAAACTCAGTAACGGCAATTAAACATATTATCAACATTACAGGATTGACACCTGGTGAAGTGAAAGTTATTTGTGGAAATACGGAAATAAACAAACAAAAATTGGGTGATTTCCCTATTGAAAATGCAATAGGGAATAATAAGACCTTTACATTCTGTACGAGGGCAGTGTTTAATGGAGCTGATTTTCATTCTCAAGCAGGTTTATCTATAATCGTTAGTGATGGATACCGTAAGAATACACTTTTAGATATTTCAACTGATATAGTACAAATAGGAGGAAGGATTAGAACAAAAGAAAATCCATTTAAAGATGTGATTTTGCATATATTTAACCCTGGTAGGGTGGGTGAAAGTAGAACTGAATATGAAGAAAGGCTTAAAGCTAGATTAGAATATGCACAGAAAACAATTTCTGCATATCAATCCCTTGACTCTAGCTTGAAGTGTTGTATAACCAAAAGGATCAATGTTGATGATCCTGAAGAATTTGTATATTATAATATAGAAGAAGATAAGATTGAAATTGATAGTATAAAAGTAGCATATGAGCAATATCGATTTGAAGCAATAGATGACATTTATACTAATGGAGTATCTATAGAAGAAGCATATATCAAGCAGGGATATCTTGTGGAAGATAAAGAATCCCTAGAAGAGAAAATATTAAATAATGTATATAGAGGAATGGGAAGTAACCGATTCGAAATGCTTTATAAAATGTATTCTGAAGCGAGAAAGAATACTTCAAATATGAAATTTGATTTAGTAAATACTGATGAAGTGGAGAATGATATAATCTCCCTTGCATATGATTTATTGGGTGATGAAGTAGTAGAAAAGATGGGCTATGATGAAAATAAAGTAAAAAAAATGGTGCATTTTAGGCATCCTGCTACTCAGTCTGCGCTAAAAGAAGAGTTGAGTGTTACATTTAAAGAGGGAAATAGATATTCTTTGAAAGAGACAAAATATCAACTTGGGTTAATTTTTCAAAAACAAAGAGTGGACATTACTGCTAAAGCTAAGCTACTTCAAAACTATTTTAATTTGAGAAAAGTTAAAGTTATGGAAGGTGGTAAAAGAATGGATGGATTTGAAATTGGAGCTAAGCTATTTATGATGATATGTGGTGGACGTAAATGTCGGATTTCTCCAAAATAAACTTTATGAAGAATAGAATGTAAAAAAACGACATTTATCAATATTCCCCAGTTTTCAAATGTTGAGACTGGGGATAACTATATACTGACAGTAGCAATACATAGCTATATTTACTGTCTACTCAAATACTTTCTATTTTTTTCTTATTTTTTATATGTCTGCATGGCATCTAACTATCATTAGTATCCCCCTAATCTAACAAAGCTGGGATACTCCCCCCCTGTATTAAATAAGGGTAATTGTGTTCAGAAAAAGTGTATGATAAACTGAAATCATATGCTCATTACAGCCTATTAAATGACTCTGCTCATTACTTCTTCTATGCACCTGAAGGTGAATAACTGTTACTTCACCTCATTATGTATAACAACAATAATATTACAGATTATGGAAAGATTAAAGTTTTTAGAGACTATGACTGTTAATGAGTTCAAGTCTCAGAAGGGTGTAAAGAGCATTGAAGTAAAGCAGAACCCTCATACAGGCAAATGCTTCTTTGTCTATGGCTGTGAGACAGGTGCAGTTAGTGACAGGTTTATCAATGGAGAAATCACCAGTCCTGTTATTTCACAAGTGTGTTCACCAGATACTGGAGATATGTTCTACATGCTACATCAAAGAGGTGAAGGTGGTGCTATGACAATAGCAACTCTATAAATGTTGAACTCAACCAGAAGGTGGTTAGCCTATAAAGTTAGCCACCTTTATATCCTTATTCATTAACAATAAACAGTTTACTAATATGCTAAATTTAAGAGTATCATCAAAGAAACAAGCTAAAATCAAATTAGCTCTTCAGGGTTGTGCAGGCTCAGGGAAGACCTATTCAGCCTTGTTGTTAGCTTATGGTCTGACTAATGACTGGACTAAAATAGCCATCATAGATAGTGAAAATGGAAGTGCTGATTTATATGCACATTTAGGTAATTACAATGTATTGCCTCTTCAGGACAGCTTTACACCTGAGACCTATATAGAGGCTATCAAGATTTGTGAAGGTGCTAGTATGGAGGTTATTATCATAGATTCTATATCTCAGTGTTGGGATTGTCTTTTGGAATACCATGCTAACTTACAAGGTAACTCATTCACCAACTGGCAGAAGATCACACCAAGAATCAATGCTTTTATGCAGAAGATTCTACAGTCTAATAGTCATGTCATTTGTACTATGAGGTGCAAACAAGACTATGTTCTAAGTGAGAAGAATGGTAAAATGATCCCTGAGAAAGTGGGATTAAAGGCAGTCATGAGAGATGGGATAGACTATGAGTTCACTATAGTTTTAGATATTAATATGAAGCATCAAGCTATTGCATCCAAAGATAGAACAAGTCTGTTTATAGGTAAACCTGATTTTACTATTACTCCCACTACAGGACAAATAATCCTTGATTGGTGTAATAGTGGAGTAGGCTTGGAGATGATAAGAGAGAAGATAAACCAAGCTAAAACCATTGAAGAATTGACCTCTATTTATCACCAATACCCTGAATGGTATCAGCAACTAACAACTGACTTTATGACAAAAAAGATGCAGCTGCAAGAAGAGACAAATAAACCTATTATCAACTATAATCCAAACTTTGTACATTATGGAAACAATGCAATTAATGCCAGTGCACAGAGCTAATATGTCTGTATTGCTTAAGGAAAGCACTAATATTGAGACTGTAACACCTGTTGAGGACTTAGAGAATGAGCCTCTTTTAACTAGAAAGGTCAATAAGTTGCCATTCATTGAGGCTAATACTAAAGAAGTAACAATAGAGCATTTGAAGAAAGAATGTGTAGTGCCTGTATTTAGTAAAGACAATGAAATAACTATCTCCCATCCAAACTTCATAGAAGCTGTGTGGGAAGCAGCCAATCAAGTATTCCCTAATGAAAAGATTGAAGAACCTGCAATAAGGGTTAGTCATGTTATTAAAGGTAGAATCCCAGAAGCTATTCATAAACCAGTGAAAGACTTGTTGGATGAAGACAAGACTATCTACTATGAAAGAATGATGTTCTGTTTTGAGATTCCTACTATCCATGAGGACATTGAAGGTAATAGACTGAATCTTACAATAGGTGGAGTAAGAAGTTATAATCATGAAAACCTTTATAGTAGGAAAGGTATAGAGAAGTTCAAAGTATTTATAGGTTTTAAGAACTTAGTCTGTTGTAATATGTGTGTGTCTAGTGATGGTTACAAGTCAGAACTAAAGGTAATGAATACTACTGATTTGTTTAGTTCAGTGATGAGGCTATTACAGGAGTACAATATAGCTAAACACCTGTACTATATGAATGCTTACAAAGATAGTTATATGACTGAACAGCAGTTTGCGCAGTTCTTGGGAAAGAGTAGGCTATACCAGTTCTTACCTACTGAACAAAAGAAGAAACTTCCACAGATGCTGATGACAGACACACAAATAGGCTTGGTGGCAAAGGCTTACTATAATGATTGTAACTTTGCTCTTCCAGAGAATCAGAATGCTATTTCTATGTGGAATGTGTATAACCTCCTCACAGGAGCCAATAAGAGCAGCTACATTGATAATTTCCTAGACAGGTCACTAAATGCCACCCAACTAGCAGAAGGGCTAAACAAGGCTCTGTATGATGTCAGTGAGTATAGCTGGTTTATTCAGTAGCCAACTATATTTAACCTTCATTCTTTACCTCCTTGCATTTCTCACCTTCTACTATCCATTATGATGGGAAATTTTAGATATGATTCACTATTAAACCTTAAGGTGGGTGAGTAAATGAAATATGTATTCACTTCTCTTATAAAAGAGACATACAAGTGAATACATTCTGTTACTTATTACCTTCTGGTTGATTTGCCTAACAGGTGAGAAGATTCTTTTAGGTTTTCATATCCCTAGGTATCAGACCTAATGGTTTTCTTTAAATATACAATAGTGCTGTAGTGGGATTGGAAGGTAGTTTAATAATGCACCTTCTGGTTAAATAGAGGTGGGTTATGAAGGAGAATATATTGAGGTTAAAACCTCATGTATTGTAGTTTATTGTTGTTCAAGCCTCAATCTGTAATAGGGTTGAGGCTTTTAAATTGATTGAAATATGACAGAATTATATGTAATAATAAAGTGGACTGTATTAACAGTTGTAGGTATTACAATATACCTATGGATAGAAAGAGACTAAGAAATAAAGACTAACTTTGTAATACAAGAATTAGCCCATACCACAATGGTACTAATGTGGATTGATACCTAAAAATTAGTATTCTGGTGATTGTTTATTAATGAAAAGTTCTAACTTTGCATCATGAATAATTGAATGAATGCTAATGAAATAGAAGTTTAATCAAGACATATTAGAAAAAGAAGTGTTTGCTTCTTACTTGTGACAGTCCTAAAATTACCACCTTGAAGACTAACAATCACAGCAGTAAGGAAGTGGATACTCATACCATTAGGTGTGGGCTTCCCTTATATTGTGTGATTGTAGGTGTGTGGTAATACCTTGGACTCCCAATTAAGGTTAAGTTTCACACCTTCTTTGTAGTATGGCTACAAAGGTATATAATTATGAAATACATTATCAGTACACTGTTACTGTTGTCTACTCTTCAAGTAGTATCCCAAGAGTGGAGTACCTATCAATATAAAGATAGATATTCTATTTCAATACCTTCGACAATGGAATTAAGAAGAGAAGATGATACTTATACTCAAATACTCAATGATATTAAAGGAAGTATTATAGGCTTTCAAATAACATCTACAAGTAATAATAGAGTTGTATTCCAACAAGCTGGTTTATCAACTAATAAGCATGAATATAAGGTCAAATACTGTAGAATATTAATAGACTATTACACTTGTGAAGAAGGAAAATACTATCCATATAGTAGTGATAGGTTGGATTTTGATATAGAATACTATCAAACACTTTTAAGAACTACCAAGAAAGAATTACAAATTTATAATGCGCAGCTATTGGATGTAATAAGTGCTGATACTTGTACTATCAATAATTGTTTAGCCACTAAGTTTGTATATAGAAGGACTGGATATAATGAAAATTCACCAGTTATAGTCGCTACTTATATAATATTTAACTACTCAGAATGTGTAAGAATAACATTCTCATTCAGAGAAACAGAGCAAAATGTATGGCTGAATGATTTGGTAAAGGTAAAAGACTCTTTCCAATGGATGAACCTGTATCATAAAGTTGTTGAAGTTATGGATACAACAAAGGATGAGGTTATAAGAGAGGGTATGGAACTTGGAGTATCAACTGTATGGAAAGTCATATTTGAAATCATATTAGGATGTTGTTTTCTTGGCTTTATCATTAAACCAAAGAGAGAGAAAGATACTAATATTGAAGACATATTAACAGTTGATGACACCAAAGTTGATCTCAATGATACTATAATAAATACACCTCAAATAGGAACAACTTCCAAACATAAAGCTGCTCAACATAGAGATGTGAGGAATAGAATATGTAAGATAGTAAAGAGACTGTTACTGACTATAGTTATTATAATTGGTAGTTGTATAATATGCATTCTAATGGGAGACTATGGATATTACATTAATTGCTACTTTTATTACCCATTCTACTTCATTGTTACAACATATTACACCTACCTTATATGGAGAAAACAAGAGGTATATAGCGAAGACATAGTGCTCTATCCTCTGCTAAAGAAGATAGGAATATATTCTGATATATCAGACTCTTATGCTCTAAGGAAAAAGCTATTACTGTCAGTGATTCCTTTATCATTAGTTACTATCTTAACATCTTTACTTGTAGTATCTATTAGCAGTTTAGCTCCAGAAGATAATGAAGTAAGCATAGGAAGTCTTCTCCTAGGGCTTCCTGTAATAGCATGGGAGGTATTCTTTGTATATGTGTATGGTAGGAAGTGGCTTAACAATGCACACAAAATATGAAACAATTAAATAAATAAGATATGATAAGAAAGACTATTGGCTGGGCACTTGCTATTATAAGTGTTATATTGTTATTACTCACTATAGGAGTAGGTATATATGGATTCAGTAGTTCTAAAGTAGAATTAGCTACTACTGTATTTCAATCAGGAATCATTAGCATCTTTGTATGCACTGGGCTGTCCATATTATTATTAAGAAAACAACAGAATTGTAGTGGTAAAGTGTTATGGTGGCATAAAGCAATGAGGGTATTAGGTTATATATTCCTTATTATATTCATGTTTAGTATCCCTGGGATACATTACTTTGATATGTATGAGATACTACCAAGGGTTTTATTACTAATTATCACATATTTCCTCTTAAGGTCTTCTAAGAAACATCCAAATAACAAATATGAGAAAAATACTTTATGATTTAGGCTTACTTCTATTGGGGATAAGCATATGGAGCATTGCATGGAAATGGCTAGATTGGACATTAGCAGGAGTGATACAAAGAGCAACTATTCTTATAGTTGGTGTTATACTTATTTATAAATGTAGGTAGCCAATGTACTACTCCTTATATTATGGATTAAATAGTACCAGACTTCCCATTATATTAGTTGATGTTAAAGGTGAACGCCTTTGCTTCATATTGGATACTGGAAGTACTTGTAGCTTAATTGACAGTGATGTAGTAGAATATTTCAGGGATATGGTAGAACCTATCGGTGACTACTGTATCAGTGGACTAGAAGGAACTAAGCACAAGGTAGATATGATTACTCTACCTTTTAACTTTGAAGGTCAGGTATATAAGCCAAAGTTCTGTGTAAAGCCTCTACTGAATGCCTTCAAAGGTATTAAAGAAGATAGTGGAATACAAGTACATGGATTACTTGGTACTGACTTCTTATTAGAGAATAAATGGATTATTAACTTTGATAAATTAGATATTGAGTATGAGAAGAATACTTAGTTATTTTGTGGTTATGACTTGTATATTAGGAATGTTATCATGTAAGATGACTCCCAATCATGTAAAGATGTCTGAGAAAGACACATTATCTCAGGAAGTTGATATAGTATCACCATCAGAAGAGTTGCCAAAAGATTTTTCTGTGGTAGAATATGATTATATTAATTCAGTTAAAGGTCATAAAGAAGAAGATATAATAGTTGGTAATTTTACAGGAAAAGGAAAAGATACCTTAAAAGTTTATGCAGCCAATCATTATTATCAAATTGGTGATGAACATTTTGATGAAGATGAAAAGATACATCATTCTTATATATTCAGTTCTAATCCTCATATTCCACAACTGAATCTCTATTATAACCTTCTCCCTTCTTTGGTTAACGAAGGGGACTTAGATGGAAATGGCACTACAGAAATTGGAGTACTGGATACATGGATGACTTCCTCTTGTAGAATGTATAGAATCTATACATTGAAAAATGGTAGATGGGTATATCTCATAGAGCCAATTGATACTGCTGAAAACTTAAGAGCCTCAGGTTTAGAATTAGCTGAAGCTACAGGTATTAAAGGACAAGTTTAAATAAGATATTCAGACTTTAATGCACCCTTAAGCAGTTATACTAATGCATCTATTAAAGATACAATTATTACAGTTAGTTATCTATTTATAAATGACTAACAGGAGCATTTCTAAAGAGAAAAGTATATTCAATTTATAGATAATTATGACTAAAATAAACATAATATACATCCTACTTATATTATTGCTTTTGGAAGTAGGGTGTACTCAAAGAGTACAAAATATAACAGTTACAAAGAAAATACCTCGACAAGAAGTTTTCGCTTGTCTTCCACTTATTCAACAGTATGAAAATGAATATTTTTCAATAAAGTTTCCACTATTTTGGGAATATGATGAAAGTGTAGAATATGTTGAAGGTATGGAATATGAATCAAGGACGGTTGATATTGCATTAACAGGGGATAGTAGTATTATACTCCCCACTATTCACATTGTTATATCTGCTTTTAAATTAGGGAACCCACTCTCTGATATTGCAGAACTTGCCAGATATTTTAATTCAAAGAAGTATGATAACTATACATGTTATGAGGAATATAATGCAATGATTAGTGGTTATCCCTCTATCTGTATATTTCAGGGATACACCAATGGTAATGACACTATAATTGGTAAACAGTTTGTTGTAAAAAAAACAGACAATACCATTGTTTATATTACTTCACGATTTAATGTGACAAATTATAATTGGGCACAAACTCTTGGAGATGATATCATTAGGTCGTTTGTAATTAAATAAATTGATATAATGAGATTGTATGAGGCACAATATTTAGTAGCATAAAAGTTATCTAGACAAAATAAGTAAAATAGAGTATATAAGCGAATATATGGATGAATTTAAGACATCTATTGAATAACACTTTTAAACTAATTTAGTCATGGAACAGCAGAGAGAAACTTAGCGCATCTAAGTGCTTTTATTAAGAATAATATACTACTTTTGTAGCAGAGCAATCTATAACAGACTATGCTGTATATGAGTGGTCTCTTATATAGTAATTGAGACATAGTTTACAGTAAGTTTACAGAGAAATGTTAATCTGTTGATTATCAATATTAGACTTGCAGCGGCGCAGGCAGCAATTGAAGGATAGAAAGATAAACTGGTTAGAAAGTTAACTTTCTGATAAT
>OHAD01003101.1_pt1 | contig 11315 bp, 10 predicted proteins | sample 1577011 | NCBI WGS metagenome assembly OHAD01 (sample SAMEA3541510, study PRJEB24748) | human gut metagenome | biome: human gut; feature: human-associated habitat; material: faeces | place: China | collected 2012
GCAAACGCTACTTCTTGTGCTTGTCACAAGAAGGTTCGTCTTTCTGTGCATCGCGGAGCGGTTACTGGTCACAGAGTGAGCAGTAACGTGCACAGCCGAAGTTGTTATTTGATTTATAATTTCTTCTTGCCACCACTTTTATAATGTGCTATTATACCACCAGAAACAAAGGGGAATGAATGTCTCCCCGGGATCATCCCGAACCGCTTATTAAGCTGATGACTTCTGTGATAACAATTGTCGCAGGAAGCATCAGCTTTTCTGCGTAAAAAGGAGGAATTTATAACAATGTTAACATCTCTGGCTTTTATTTTTCTTGTGGGACTTTCCTTGGCTGCTATTTGCCAGGCACTGAAATTGCCGCGTATTATCGGTATGCTGATCACCGGTATTTTACTGGGACCTTATGTGCTGAACGTATTGGATCCGTCGATTCTGTCCATCTCATCGGAGCTGCGGCAGATCGCGTTGATCATTATCCTGCTGAAAGCGGGACTTTCCCTGAATCTTGCCGATCTGAAGAAAGTGGGACGTCCTGCCATCATGATGGCCTGCATTCCTGCAACTTTCGAAATCCTGGCTTACTTTTTGCTGGCACCGTATTTTCTGGGAATTACCAGACTGGAAGCGGCTGTGATGGGCGCTGTAATGGGTGCGGTATCCCCGGCTGTAGTTGTCCCAAGAATGGTACAGTTGATGGATGAAAAATACGGCACAGCCAAAAGCATTCCCCAGATGATCCTGGCAGGCGCTTCCTGTGATGATATTTATGTGATCGTGCTGTTTTCCACATTTTCTACTATGGCACAGGGCGGCAGCGCACATTTGAAAGATTTTATCAACATTCCGGTTTCCATTATCCTGGGTATTGCACTTGGAAGTGTGGCTGGTTATCTTCTTTCCTTGTTTTTCGAAACTGCTTATGCGCACAGTCATATGGTGCGAAACAGCATGAAAGTGATCGTAGTAATGGGCGTGGCTTTCCTGCTTATGTCCATTGAGACATGGCTGAAGCCTGTGGTTTCCGTCTCCGGACTTCTGGCTGTGATAAGCATGGCTTGTGTTTTGAAGCTAAAATGCACCGCCTCCGTTTCTGCCCGCCTTTCCCAGAAATTCGGGAAACTATGGCTGGCTGCTGAAGTCCTGCTTTTTGTACTTGTAGGTGCTTCTGTAGATATCCGCTATACCTTAAAAGCCGGTCCTGCTGCCCTGGCCATGATCTTTGCAGCACTTCTGATCCGTACCCTGGGCGTTTCTCTTTGTGTTACCGGAACAAACCTAACATGGCGGGAAAGACTGTTCTGTTCCATTGCCTACCTTCCGAAAGCAACCGTACAGGCAGCGATTGGGTCTGTTCCAATGGCTATGGGACTTTCCTGCGGGCAGATCGTGCTTTCTGTGGCTGTACTGGGAATTCTGATCACTGCACCACTTGGAGCAATCGGGATGGATTGCAGTTATAAGAAGCTGCTTTCCAGGGAAATCGATAAAAGCCAGATATTCTCTAGCTAACATATAACGATACAGGAAAAGTGGAACATTCTGTTTATTAATTTTAAAGAATGTTCCACTTTTATTTTTTACTCTATCCCAAATTCTTCCATCAGATGTTGACAAAATTCTGGGTCTTTTGCTATTCTTTTACAATCTTCTATGCGATTTTCTTCTAATAATTTATCTATCAATCGTGCCATAGAACTTCTTCCCTCCGCTCTTCCCTCCGCTCTTCCCTCCGCAAGACCCTGGGTTCTGCCCTCAGTAAGTCCCTGGGTTCTGCCCTCTGCGAGTCCTAATTCACGTGCCGCCTCTTTTTCCATTTCCATTTCTTCCCATCTCTGCATATATCTCACACTCACTTCCTCACTGGATTTGATACTGCATATACGCTTCTGCATCTTATGTATTCTTTCGCTTTTACAGCCATCTGCCATGCCCTGAGTGGTATGTTCAATATAATGAAGCAATTCTACCAGCTCCGGACTTACTTCATCTATCAGTTCTCCTTTTATTATATAGTTTTCTATATTGGAAGTAAAGAATAACTGTGCACCGTTTTTCTGTTTTTCCTCTATAACCATACCTTACAAAATCACAGCTTAAAAGTAAAGTTTTATCGTTCGAAAAATTATCCCATAAAATTACAAAATCCGCTCTGGTCATTTACATTTCCAGCATATATAATGATGTCAGATGCATAAGACCGCTCACAGAACACTTTTTGCAAAGAATCGCAAATTTATTTTCATATTTTACGGAGGCATTTCCCATGATAAATTTTGATTTTTACACTCCTACCAGAGTTCTTTTCGGTGCAGACCGGGAAAACGAGGCTGGCAAACAGGTTGCCGCATTTGGTGGGCATAAAGTTATGATCATTTATGGAAAAAAAGGTGGACATGTTGAATCATCAGGATTATTGGAACGTGTACATCAGAGTCTGAATGGAGCCGGACTTTCCTATATAGACTTTAGTGGCGTGGTTCCCAATCCTCGCCTTTCCCTGGTAAAAGAAGGAATCCGCATTGGACGGTCGGAAGGTGTTGACTTCCTTCTGCCAATTGGAGGCGGCAGCGTAATTGATACAGCAAAGGGAATCGGTTACGGAATCGCCAATGATTTTGAAATAGAAGATCTGCTTTACGGTCGTGTAAAAACAGATAAAAATCTGCCAATCGGTGTTATCCTTACAATTGCAGCTGCCGGTTCTGAGATGTCTTCCTCCATGGTTCTCACCATTGAAGACGGTATGATGAAACGTTCCTATGGGCACGACTGCTCACGCCCCAGATTTGCTATTATGAATCCTGAGCTGACTTACAGCCTTCCGGCGTATCAGACAGCCAGCGGCGCAGCTGATATTATGATGCACACTATGGAGCGTTATTTTACCCCTACAGACACAGATACCAGCCTTACTGACCGGATTGCAGAGGGACTGATGATTTCCGTTCGTGATGCCGCCCAGGTTGCTGTAAAAGACCCTGAGAACTATGACGCCCGGGCTACTCTCATGTGGGCCGGAAGCCTTTCCCATAACGGTCTGACCGGTGCCGGAAGGGTATCTGATTTCGCCACACATAAGATTGAGCATGAACTCGGCGCTATGTTTGATGTAGCTCACGGAGCCGGACTTGCATCTGTCTGGGGAAGCTGGGCGAGATATGTGTATAAGACAAATCCGGGAAGATTTGCACAGTTTGGTGAGAAGGTTTTCGGAATTGATGCTTCCCAGACCAGCGATTCTGATATTACGGATACTGTTCTCGCATCCATCACTGCCTGGGAGACCTGGTGCCACTCTATAGACATGCCAACCACCCTCACTGAACTTGGCATTTATCCAACCGATGCCCAAATCGAGGAAATGGCTGAGAAATGCGTTTTCGGCAGAAACGGACACATTGGCTTCTTCCAGCCGTTGACGAAAGAAGATATTGTGGCAATCCTGCAAATGGCGAAATAACACCAGCCTGACTCGAAACACAGCATAGAAAAAGAGCATTCACTTCCTCACTGGATTTGTCATTTCTTATTTCTGTGCCACCGCTTCGCCCAGTCGGTTATAAATTGTTTTCGCGTCCAGAATGTGCGGCACTCCCGTAGCGTCCGCCGCGGCGCCTGCAGTTACCAGAATGTACTCCCTGTCATATATCTGTGCAAAGCTTGCCAGACAATGCCCTGCCTCAGAGGTATACCCGGTTTTGCCACCTAGAATTTCCCCGCCGGTTACCGATGTATCCGACATATTTTTAAACATGGTACTGTAATAGGTAATTCCATCCGGATGTACATTGGTAGCTGGCGTAGAATGGAAATGGCTTTCTGCCACTTCACGGAAAGTATCATTATGTAACGCATACTTAAGCAGCAGCGCAATATCATATGCTGTACTATAATGCTCTGGATCATGTAATCCCGTACAATCCATAAAATGGGTATCCTTCATCCCAATGGACTTGGCCTTCTTATTCATCTTTTCCACAAATTCTTCTTCTGAGCCGGATGCTTCATCTGCCAAAGCCAGACAACATTCTGCTCCGGAAGGCAGCATTACGCCGTAGACCAGATCACGCACTCTCACGCTCTCCCCTGGCTGAAAGCCTGCCTGTGTGGCATCCTGTCCATCCAGAGCATAAAAAATATTCTCACTTAAAGTAATCTCATGATCCAGATCTGAAAATGCTTCCAGCGCCACAATTGCAGTCATGATCTTCGTCATGGATGCCGGATAAATCCGCTCTTCCCCATTTAGATTTCCAATGACCTTTCCGCTTTTTACATCCATTAAAAGCACATTTGAGCTGTTCACTCCCGACACATCCAGTTCCGTCGCAGGCGGTCTGTCGAAAATCCCGAGCACTCCCGACACTTTAGCACTAAGTCCTCTATCCCAACAAAACGCCAAAGCCAACACTGCCAGAATCAAAACTTCCACCAGCGCACTAATCAAAACCCGACGTCTCTGTTTCTTTCTACGAATTCTCCTCTTCCGCTCCATCTGCGCCCGTTTGCTTCGCTCATCCATTTAGACTCTCCTTCCATTTTCCACTGCTTTTATACGCTCTTCTTACTTTCGTCTATTTCTATACTCTGCCACAGCAAAGCACCATCTTTCACCTCAAGCTCCATTCCAGATTTTCTTTTTGTATCGCTGGTATTTTCCATACTACCACATCTCTCTTTATAATTTCTATAAAAATGAAAAAAAATAAGAGCAAAGTACACATACGCATACCTTGCTCAGTCCTTTTAGTCAAGCGAATATTCGCAATCCGCTTCACTACTTGCTCATAACCAAATAACTGCTTCGCAGTTTATCAATTAGTTTCAAGACCCTTCTGGCACAAATACGAATTTCTTCTTCTGAAAGCTCCCCGCTTCTGTAACCATCCAGAATACTTTTATGATCATTCTCACTTCCCGGCATGACAATATCATTTCCGGCAGCTGTGCACTTCCATGGAATACTTCCGTCCTTGGGTTCCGTAGTATTCCAGTCCGACATGATCACGCCCTCAAATCCCCACTCATCACGCACAATTCTGGTACACAGATCCTTGCTGTTTGCGGCATGTACCCCATTTACCAGATTATAGGAGGACATAATTGCCGCAGGTTTACTCTCCTTTATGGCAATCTCAAATCCACGACAATAAATCTCACGAAGGGCCCTTTCAGAAAGATGAACATCTACTCCCATACGATTATCTTCCTGATTATTGCATGCAAAATGCTTAATCGTTACCCCGCATCCTGCTTTACTCTGAACCCCTTTGGTAACTGCTGCGGCCAGACTTCCTGCAAGCAGCGGGTCCTCTGAATAGTATTCAAAGTTTCGTCCGCACAGGGGATTTCTGTGAATATTCATTCCCGGTGCCAACCAGAGATTGACGCCAAATTTCTCCATTTCCTCAGCTATCATTTCTCCAAACTCTTTCAACAGCTGCCGATTCCAGGACTGCGCCAAAGCTGTACCAACCGGAAAAGCAGTACAGTACTGATAATACGTATCTGCATTTTGGTGAGGCTTTTCTGTTACCAGAAATCCATTTTCCAAAGAACCAAGAACACCGATTCCATAAACAGAATCATTCTCGCGATTTACCTCATAACTTCTTTGCAGTCTGATACCAGCTGGTCCGTCTGCCATGATCAATACCGGAACTCCATATTTTTCATAAAGAGCTTCTGAAGTTTCGCCAGCTGAACCAGGCACTTTAATCCCTGCTGCTCCAAGATTGCTGCTAATACCACCAGTATTTCCGTATAAAAGTGGGATCAATTCTTCTACAGGCAGCTCTTCTGCCAGAATTTCCAGCGAGTTTCCCATGACCAGAGACTCTCGGTCAACATTTCCAGCCTTTTGTTTTCTCTGCAATGCTTCAAACTGTATGGTGGGAAAATCAGCATTTCTACTTTTCTCCAGCTGCTTTTCTGCAGCCTTTACATTCTTTGAAGCTTCCAGTTTTTCAGATAATTCAACCAATGCTTCCAGTTTCTGCGTCTGCTCCAGAACTACATCCTGGTTCACATTTATAAAAGCCTCCAGCTTCAGATTGGCTGAATTATTTCCAATCCAGAGACCATACTTTCCTGTTTCCACGATCCAGGCATTTGCATCCTCAAAAAAGCTTGCAATAGTTTTTCCATCAAACAGGATCTTTAACTCCTGTTTTTCTCCCGGCTTTAATACATTTGTCTTTGCATATCCAACCAGGCGATGGTATTCTTTCTCTATCCTGCCCCGGGGAAGTGATACATACACCTGTACAACTTCTCTTCCTGCAAAAGTATTTCCAATATTCTCTACAGATACATTTACTGCAATCTTATCCTTGTCAATTTCAATACTGCAAAACTGAATCTTAAAATCTGTATAAGAAAGACCGAAGCCAAAAGGAAAAAGTGGCTTTACACCAAAACTATCGAAATACCGATAGCCCACATAAATTCCTTCTTTATATTCTTCCAATTCCAGATTTCCATTCAGATAACTAAAATTCTCTGCAAATGGCACATCCGCATATTTTTTTGCCCAGGTTGTTGTAAGCTTTCCGCTTGGAACAGCTTCTCCAAGAAGGATCCTTGCAACCGCACGTCCCCCCTCCTGTCCAAGCTGGGAAATATTGAGGATACCTTTTATCCACTGCGCTTTTTCCAGAATATCTGTAAGCTCCACAGGACCACCGGCATTTATAAGCAGAACAATAGGCACACTTCTGCTGTTTAGAAAAAGAATATCTTTCTCTTCTCGTTCACTAAGATAATAGTCACCTTTTTCAAGACGACGATCTTTTCCTTCACCAGAAATACGGCTGATTACATAAACAACAATTTCAGCTTCCTGGATATCCATTTCAGAAACAGGACGCCCCTCCGGCATGATAAATGGATTGGATGCATAGGCATCAAAAGGATTATTTACATGCTTTGCTTCTTCAAGAATTTTCTCTTTCCATATAAGTCTCGCTTTCTGATAGCGATGTTCATAATCATCCAGCCAGTCCCTGCTGGTGATCCGAATTCCGGATTCTTCCATTCCTTCGTAAATGGTAATATTCTGCCTGTTATTTACATCTCCGGAACCAATCCCCCCTTTTACAGTTTTATCCGCACCGATGCCCAGAAGGGCAACCGATGCAGATAATGAAATGGGAAGAATATTTTCATTTTTCAATAGAACAATGCCTTCCTCTGCCGCTTTTTCTGCAAAAGAGCTATGCTTTTTCTCGCAGACAGATATTTCCGGATTCAAAGTCCCACTGTGCTTAAACTGTGTAAACGCCATTACTCTTTGACACCACCAAGGGTAACACCTGCAATAATATACTTGGAAAGAAGCAGGTACACAACAATGATCGGCACGATCGCAACTGTGATCATCATGTAAATTTTACCCATATCAAAATTCATATAATCAGCACCACGAAGAGTAGCGATCAGAATCGGCACCGTCATTTTACTCTTGGACTGGATGATCAGGGCCGGTACAAAGTAGTTGTTCCAGGAACCAACAAATGTAAAAATCGCCTGAACTGCAATTGCAGGCTTCATAATTGGAATCACAATGCGATTAAAGGTATGGAATTCTCCGGAACCATCGATTCTGGCAGCCTCCACAAGAGAAAGCGGCAGAGACGACTGCAGATAACTGTACATAAAATAAAATACAGCTGGAGATGCAATGGAGGGAATGATCAGCGGCAGAAGGGAATCATATAATCCCATCTTCGTAACCAGACGAAGGAATCCCATTGCAGTAACCTGCGTTGGCATTACAAGAATTGCCATGATAAATGTAAAAGCAACCTTTCTTGCCTTAAACTCATAAGCATAAAGACCATATGCCGTAAGGGATGAAAAATATGTACAAAGTGCGGCACTACAGGAAGATACGATCACACTGTTCAAAATTCCCCGAAACATTGGAAAGCTTCCGTCGTTTGCCACGTTTTTCAGATTCTCAAGGAAATATTTTCCTGGAAGTGCTGAGAAACCTTTCTGCAGATCCCCATGAGATCTGGTTGCATTAATTATCAATACGTAAAAGAAGAACAGGCACATAAAAGACAGAAGAATCAGTACGATATGTGCGAAAACTGTTCTGAATTGGCTTCCTGCTTTCTTCTTCATCTTCTTAATCTTCTCCTTTCTTCCTTAGCACGTTTTTTTGCAGCCTTTTTGGAACCATCCGGATCATTATCATTGGTCATGCGATATACGATGAAGCATAAAATACCACTGATAATAAACAGGTAAACAGATAATGCACCAGCCATACCATAGTTCTTACTCTTCAGATGACTGTTCAGGAACATGATCAGCGTCATAGACGTTCTATCTGGATTACCCTGTCCATTTGTCAGGATCTGTGGTACATCAAACATCTGAAGACCACCAATTATAGATGTGATCAATGTATATGCAAGAATCGGTCTGATCAGCGGCAATGTAATATAATAGAAACGTTGAATACTATTGCAGCCATCCAGGTCAGAAGCCTCAAAAATATCCATACTGATACCCATAACAGCCGCCATCAGCATAATCGTTGTATTTCCAAACCACATAAGGAAGTTCATAAAGCCAATTAATGATCTTGTTCCAACTACAGATCCCATAAAATCAATAGGGTCTTTAATCCATCCAAGAGACATCAGAATAGAATTTATTGGTCCGTTTGTAGAAAACATAGTAAAAAATAAAAGTGCAAATGCAGATGCCATAATCAGGTTCGGCAGATATATTACCACTTTAAAAAACTGTTTTCCTCTTATTTTCAAACGGGCATCTGTAAACCAGGCTGCCAGAACTAACGCAACCACAATCTGCGGCACAAATCCGATCAGCCACAGAATCAATGTGTTTGCTCCATATTTAAACATATCGGATTTCAGCAGACTGATATAATTTGCCATTCCAATAAAATTGGGTCCGATTTCTTTAATTCCAGAACGGAAATATTCAAAAAAGCTGTAACGGACCGTATCAACCAATGGAATCAAAGAAAAAATCAAATAGATTATAAAAAAAGGAAGGATAAACAGGTAGCCCCATTTTCCATAATTAATGCTTTTCTTGTTTTTCTTCATAACAGTTCTCCTTTACACACATCTTACAGAACAGGAGAGAATCCTATGTTACAGGATCCTCTCCACGTTCCTTATACCAATTTTCAAATGTCACATGGACATTATTTTTTTAATAGTATTCTGCAAGATGTTTTTGCAAACAAAATCCTCAGAACTATCTACATTATTCCGGCCATTTAACCTCAGAGATCTCAGGATAACGCTCTTTAATAGCAGTCTCAAAGTTTGCCTTTGCTTTATCAAAGTCAACATTTCCCTGGAAATAATCACTGAAAGAGTTCTGGATCAGCTCTACACATCCCTGATCGTATGCAGAAAGCGGTGCAATCTTAATGTTCTCTGCAACAGGTGCAAAATATGCAAATGGGTTCTGTCCGCCAAGGAACTCAGAAGAGAAGTTTGCATCATCTGTAGCAGCCTCTGCCATACCACTCTTTGTATTTGTGAAGTCTGAATAATCCTTAGAAATCTTTAACAGGTTGTCTTTGTCTGCAGTCATAGCAAGGATAATGTCTTTTGCATGCTCTGGATTATCAGTACCTGTTGCTGCATGAATGTAAGAACCGCCCCAATTGTATTCCTGCGGAGGATTTGTAACTGCCCATGAGCCTGCATCGCCATCCCAGTTTGGACTTAATGTAAAGTCGATTCCCCATGCCGGAAACAGGAATGCAAATACTTTTGACTGGGAGCCCATAGCTTTGTTCCAGTCATCGTTCCACTGTCCTTTTACAGTAGGGTTAAGGAAACCTGCATCCAGCCACTCTTTTGAATCATTTACCCAATCCATAATCTTCTGGTCAACTGTAATGGTTGTCTCACCAGGCTGTACCCAGGACTGTGTGATGCTGTTTCCATATAAACGGAAGGTATCTGCATAAGAAGCAAATGTGTAGTAACCTTTCTCCTTCAGTTGAGCAGCAGTCTCTTTCATTGTATCCCAGTCTTTTACTTTCTCGCCTACTTCTGCCGGATCATCTGTTCCAAAAACTTCTTTTGCAATATCACGACGGTATACCAGGGTTCCTGGGCAGCACTGCCATGTAGAACCTCTCTGTACTCCGTCAGAGTCAGAAGCAGTTGTTCTTGTGAAATCGTACTGATCTGCAAGATCTGTATCCGGGTCAATTCCAAGATCTGTAAGCGGCATTGCTACATCTGCATCTTTGTCTGTATATTTGAAAACATAATCGGTCTCAGTTAAGAAAATATCTACTTTATCATCATCAGATGCATCAGCCTGATTCAGAAGCGCCTCATCAAGCTTCTGCTGGTAAACACCATCCTGGTTTGGGTTGATGATCCAATGGATCTCAGTTCCGTCTTTTAAGGTTGTAACAGTTCCATCGCTGGAAGTGGACTCAACTTCTGGATAAATAGCCTCCAGACGTGTACGGAACTCATCGTTCCAGGAATAGATGTTAATAACCTTTCCCTCTTCTCCTTCTGCATGTGCTACGGTTGCTGTTGCAGCCATACCGGTAACTGCCATAACAGCTGTAAGTAACATAGATACTGCTCTCTTCTTCATATAAAAGATCCTCCTTTTTTGAGCATTTTCTTAATGCTGTATCTCTTTGGTGCAATAAATATACCATTTTTATTTTTGACATTATATTATTTCTCTTAACAAAATATCAGATTCATGTCATAATATAAAAAATGACACATTTTTGTTTTGGAGGGGATTACATGGCAATATCAAAAGACTGGTACAACACAGAATTTGAAGAAAACGAAACTGAATCCAAGCACAGGCCGCCTTCTGTTGAATATTCCTTTTATACGGCAGTAAAAACCGGAGATATGGAAACTGTCATACAGAACTGTAATGCAGATTCTTTTACGAATCTGGAGGGAACCGGAGTCCTTTCCAGAAACCCTGTCACGAATCTGAAATACCACTTTGTGGTTACAGCTGCGATGCTTACCAGATATTGCATTGACGGAGGGATGGAGGCAGAGCAGGCCTACCGGCTTAGTGACTTTTACATTTTAAAAATGGATTCCTGCACTTCCCTGCGACAGATTGCAGACCTTCACCACACTATGGCAAAGGATTTTACCGGAAAAATGATCCTGCAAAAAAAATTATCCGTACTTTCCAAGCCAGTTATGCAGTGCATTGATTACATCTATGCTCATATAAAGGACCGTATCACCATAGAAGACCTTGCCTGCCACACCGGTCTTTCCCAGAATTATCTATCCAGGGTATTCAAA
>OHAD01003103.1_pt1 | contig 11307 bp, 9 predicted proteins | sample 1577011 | NCBI WGS metagenome assembly OHAD01 (sample SAMEA3541510, study PRJEB24748) | human gut metagenome | biome: human gut; feature: human-associated habitat; material: faeces | place: China | collected 2012
GTCTGGGCATCACCCCGGGCTTCGGCGGCACCCAGCGTCTGGCTCGTCTGGTCGGCATGGGCATGGCAAAGCAGCTGGTCTACTCTGCACTGAACATCAAGGCTGACGAGGCCTACCGCATTGGCCTGGTCAACGCAGTGTATCCGCAGGCTGAGCTGATGGAGAATGTCCTGAAGCTGGCCAACAAGATCGCCAAGAACGCTCCCATCGCCGTGCGCAACTGCAAGAAGGCAATCAACGACGGCATCAGCCTCCCCATCGAGAAGGCTGTCGAAGTCGAAGAGAAGCTGTTCGGCGACTGCTTCGAGACTCATGACCAGAAGGAAGGCATGGCCTGCTTCCTGTCCCGTGAGAAACCGAAGCCCAAGGCAGTGTTCACGAACAACTAAACGAAACCATAACGCCTCTGCAGCGCCTCCCCGGAAAGGGGAGGCACGGAGAGGCACTACATTCAGAAGATATAATAAAGGAGAGATTTCCCATGAAGATCGGTGTTATCGGTGCTGGCACTATGGGCCAGGGCATCGCAAAGGCATTTGCTCAGGTCGAGGGCAACACGGTTGCTCTGTGTGACATCAAGCAGGAGTGGGCCGAGAATGGTCTGGCAAAGATCAAGAAGGGCTATGAGAAGCTGGTCGCTAAGGGCAAGATGACGCAGGAGAAGGCTGACGCTATCGTCGCTGCTATCACCCCGGGCCTGAAGGAAGACCTGTGCGCTGACTGCGACCTCGTCGTTGAGGCTGCTTTCGAGGATATGAAGGTCAAGCAGACCACTTTCGGCGAGCTGGATAAGATCTGCAAGCCTGAGTGCATCTTCGCTTCCAACACCTCTTCTCTGTCCATCACCGAGATCGGCAAGGGCGTCAGCCGTCCTCTGGTCGGTATGCACTTCTTCAACCCCGCAGACCGCATGAAGCTCATCGAGGTCATCGCTGGCTGCAACACTCCCGCTGAGACTGTCGAGAAGATCAAGGAGATCTCCGTTGCCATCGGCAAGCAGCCGGTCCAGGTCAACGAGGCTGCCGGCTTCGTCGTCAACCGCATCCTGATCCCGATGATCAACGAGGCTGCCTTCATCAAGATGGAGGGCGTTTCCAACATCGCCGGCATCGACACCGCTATGAAGCTGGGTGCCAACCACCCGATGGGTCCCCTGGAGCTGGGCGACTTCATCGGCCTGGACATCTGCCTCGCCATTATGGACGTCCTGTACAAGGAGACCGGCGACAGCAAGTATCGTGCATGCCCGCTCATCCGTAAGATGGTCCGCGGCGGCAACCTGGGCTGCAAGTCTGGCAAGGGCTTCTACGTTTACAACGCAGACCGCACCAAGACCCCTGTCGACGAGCTGTAAATTAGTTTGAAATTTCTCTCGGTCGTCCCGAAGAAAACGGCCGGGAGGAATTTGTTTGCACAGGACATGAGTGTAGCTGCCCTGTGCTGAAAGAAAAACATCCGTTAGGAGGATATAGCGATGGATTTTACTCTGTCCAAGCAGCAGCAGATGGTGCAGAAGATGTACCGCGAGTTTGCTGAAAACGAAGTCAAGCCTCTGGCAAAGAAAGTCGATGCCGAAGAGTATTTCCCCAAGGAGACCGTCGAGAAGATGGGCAAGCTGGGCATGATGGGCATTTACTTCCCCACCTCCGTTGGCGGTGCAGGCGGCGACGTCCTGTCCTACGTCATGGCTGTTGAGGAGCTGAGCAAGGTCTGCGGCACCACTGGTGTTATCGTTTCCGCACACACCAGCCTGTGCGCAGCACCTATTTATGAGAACGGCACTCCCGAGCAGAAGGAAAAGTATCTGCCCAAGCTGTGCAGCGGCGAGTGGCTGGGTGCTTTCGGTCTGACCGAGCCGGGCGCTGGTACTGATGCTCAGGGCCAGCAGACCACTGCTGTGGAAGATGGCGATTACTGGGTGCTGAACGGCTCCAAGATCTTCATCACCAACGCAGGCTACGCTGACGTGTTCATCGTCATCGCTGTTACCGATAAGGTCCTCGACAAGAAGGGCCGTCCCACCAAGCTGTGCTCCGCCTTCATCGTGGAGCGTACCGACCCGGGCTTCTCCGTCGGCAAGGCTGAGGATAAGATGGGCATCCGTGGTTCTTCTACCTGCGAGCTGATCTTTGAGGACTGCCGCATCCCGAAGGACCGTATGCTGGGCGTGCGCGGCAAGGGCTTCCAGCTGGCTATGGCTACTCTGGACGGCGGCCGTATCGGTATCGCTTCCCAGGCTCTGGGCATCGCCGAGGGCGCTCTGCAGGAGACCGTCGCTTACGTCAAGGAGCGCAAGCAGTTCGGCCGCAGCATCTCCGCTTTCCAGAACACCCAGTTCGAGCTGGCCGAGATGAAGGCCCGTATCGAGGCTGCAAAGTATCTGGTCTACGCTGCCGCTCTGAAGAAGCAGGAAGCTATGAATGGCGCAAAGGTCCGCTACAGCGTCGAGGCTGCTCAGGCCAAGCTCATCGCAGCCCGCACCGCAAGCGACGTGACCCGCCGCTGCCTGCAGCTGTTCGGTGGCTACGGCTACACCCGTGACTACCCCATCGAGCGCATGATGCGTGATGCCAAGATCACTGAGATCTACGAGGGCACCAGCGAAGTGCAGATGATGGTCATTTCCGGCGCGCTGCTGAAGTAAGGGAGGCAAGATTTACAATGAAAGCAATCGTTTGTGTAAAGCAGGTTCCTGATACCTCCGGTAAGGTGGCTGTCAAGGCGGATGGTACTCTGGACCGTGCCTCTATGGCAACCATCACCAACCCCGATGACCTGAACGCTCTGGAGGCCGCTCTGAAGCTGAAGGACGAGACCGGCTGCGAAGTCGTTGTCGTCACCATGGGTCCCCCGCCGGCCGAGGGCATGCTCCGTGAGCTGCTGGCCCGCGGCGCTGATAAGGCTGTTCTGGTCTCTGGCCGTGAGTTCGGTGGTTCTGATACCTTCGCGACCAGCCAGATCCTCGCTGCTGCTGTCAATAAGATCGGTGTCGGCCCCGAGGACGTCGTGTTCTGCGGCCGTCAGGCAATCGACGGTGATACCGCACAGGTCGGTCCTCAGATCGCTGAGAAGCTGCACCTGCCTCAGGTGACCTATGTTGCTGACATCCAGAAGGATGGCAACAGCCTCACGGTCAAGCGTATGCTGGAAGACGGCTACATGATGGTCAAGGTGCAGACTCCCTGCCTGCTGACCTGCATCAAGGAGCTGAACGACCCCCGCTACATGAGCGTGAACGGCATCTTTACCTGCTACGACAAGCCCATGGAAGTGTTCGACTACAACGCACTGAAGGACGATCCGCTGATCGAGGTGGACACCATTGGCCTGAAGGGTTCTCCGACGAACGTCTTTAAGTCCTTCACTCCTCCGCAGAAGGGCGCAGGCACCATGCTGCAGGGCGACGATGTTGCTGCCCAGCTGGCTGGCATCCTGGCCAAGAAGCACCTGATCTGATGAAAGGAGCATAGGATTACAATGGCTGATTTTAACGAATACAAGGGCGTATGGGTCTTTTGCGAGCAGCGCCAGGGCGCACTGATGTCCACTGACTTCGAGTTGGTGAGCGAGGCCCGTAAGCTGGCCGACGAGCTGGGCTGCGAAGTCACCGGCCTGCTGCTGGGCGACAACGTTGAGGGCATTGCCAAGGAACTGGGCGGCTACGGTGCCGACAAGGTTCTGGTCTGCGACAGCCCCCTGCTGAAGGATTACACCACCGACGCATACGCTAAGGTCGTGTGCGATATGGTCAACGAGTACAAGCCTGAGGTGCTGCTGATCGGCGCTACCAACATTGGCCGCGACCTCGGCCCCCGCTGCGCAGCCCGTCTGCACACCGGCCTGACCGCCGACGCTACCCATCTGGATATCGATACTGCAAAGTACATCGACTTCCTGAAGGAGAGCTCCACCATCGACCTGTCCAAGCAGAAGTTCGATATGGAAGACCGTAACCTGAAGATGACCCGTCCCGCATTCGGCGGCCATCTGATGGCTACCATCATCTGCCCCCGCTTCCGTCCCCAGATGTCCACCGTACGTCCCGGCGTTATGAAGAAGGCTCCCTTCGATCAGGCCAAGGCTGATGCCTGCCAGATCGTCAAGCCCGCCTTCAGCCTGACCGCTGAGGACATCAAGACCGAAGTGCTGAGCGTGGAGAAGGCCGCTGAGAAGCTGGTTGACCTGATCGGCGCAGACGTCATCGTCTCCGTTGGCCGTGGTATCAGCAAGGATGTCAACAAGGGCATCGAGCTGGCCGAGCAGCTGGCAGCCGCTCTGGGCGGCGGCGTTGTGGGCGCATCCCGTGCCGTCACCGATGCAGGCTGGATGACCGCTGACCATCAGGTCGGTCAGACCGGTAAGACCGTGCACCCCAAGATCTATGTGGCTCTGGGCATTTCCGGTGCCATCCAGCACACCGCCGGTATGCAGGATTCTGAGTGCATCATCGCCGTCAACAAGAACGAGGGTGCTCCCATCTTCGGTGTTGCTGACTACGGCATCGTGGGCGACCTGTTCAAGGTCGTGCCCGAACTCATCAAGCAGATCGAGGCAGCAAAGGCTGCTCTGTGATCGCCTGCCCCTGAGCATCATTCAATAGCGTAGCCTGAATTGTGAGAGGTCGTTGCACATTTTTGTGCAGCGGCCTCTTTTTTGTGCTTTTTATCAAGGAGCTGTTGTGCCGGGCGCTGCACAGCGGCTCCAATTTGCTTTCCGTGGGAAAGGAGCCGAAAAGGAAATAGAACGAAGCGGCACAAAAGCATACACAAAGCTTTGATATGCATATAAATGTATATAAATACTATAATATGCAAACCGGAGCGCACCAGAACGCCCCCAAAAGTGTGCGATACCTGTTGCACTTGGCTGATTTTGTGGAGAAGCGCAACACAACTGTAACGTTTTCGGAATGCTTGTTACGCTTGAGTTGCGATAAAAGGGCGGGAAATCTTTAAAAAATCTGTATTTTTTCTGCAAATGGCTTCTAAACCTCTTGACGTCTGTGCGTTTTTGTGATACTCTTGTGACACAAGAGTTGCAGATGTGATACAACAGAGTTGCAAACAAGTTGCAAAATCCAACATCACACTGCATGAGGCAACAGACCGGAGGCAATCTTATGAAGCGTGCAATGAGTACCGTAAAGAATATCGCAGCAGCTGCTATGACGCTGGCTGTGGTTTTTGGCTTTGCAGGCTTCAAGCCCGTCACCGCAAACGCCGCACAGGCCACCGTGCCTGCTACCGCTTCTGTGGAAGAAGAGAACTCTTACTTTGAAGAAGACGCTTACCAGCGCAGCTTCCTGACGCTGGTCAATAACGAGCGTGCACAGGCTGGTTTGGCTCCCGTTGCTCTGGGCGACAGCAGCCACAACGCCGCTGCAATGGAGCGTGCCGAGGAGCTGGCAGTTTCTTACTCCTACGTCCGTCCCAACGGTCAGCGCGATTTTACCGTTCTGGCAGAGAACGGCATCAGCGATGTCTCCATCGGCGAGAACTACATGGCTGGCTGCTCCACGCCCGACGCTGCAATGGATCAGTGGATGGCTACCGATTTTACCCGCGAGCGTATCCTGAACGCCGATGCTACCACCGTGAGCGTTGGCTACTACGAAGGCGGCGTCTACAATAACTACTGGGTGCTGATCTTCTCTTACCCCGAAAATTCTCACACTGAGGACTACCGTCAGGAAGTTCTGGATCTGGTCAATGCCCAGCGCGCAAAGTATGGTCTGACCGCTCTGGAAATGGGTGATGACGCTCTGACCGCCGCTGCACAGACCCGTGCCGAGGAGATCGCCGTTGTGAACTCCCACGTCCGTCCTGATGGTTCCAAGTGCTTCACCGTGCTGAAGGACTACGGCGTCACCGATACCCCCACCGGCGAGAATGCCGCATGGGGCAGCGTCTCTCCTGAAGAGGTCGTCAACGCATGGATGAACTCCGAAGGCCATCGCGCTAACATCCTGAACCCTGAGGCTCGCAAGATGAGTGTTGGTTACTACTACAACAGCAACAGCACTTGGGGCCATCAGTGGATCCAGATCTTTACCAAGTGATCAACTGCTTTCTTCTTATAAAAAGACTGGCGGGGCCGCAAGGCTTCGTCAGTCTTTTTATTTGTGCCCGTTTGTGTTATACTTATTTTGAGTTATTATCAGGAGGATCTAACGTGGAGGATTACCGCACCGTCCGGGGCACGGCCACCGGCGAATACGAAGAGAAAAAGAGCCGCTTTATCGCGCAGCTCTCCTTTGCCGACAGCGAGGAAGCCGCCGTTGCCTTTCTGGAACAGGTGCGGGCGGCCAACCGCACCGCACGGCACAACGTCTATGCCTATCGTCTGCGGGCGGGCAACCGCGAGCGCTATTCCGATGACGGCGAGCCGGCCAAGACTGCCGGTACGCCTGCGCTGGAAGTGCTGCAGCACAGCGGCCTGACTGACCTGATCGTGGTGATCACCCGCTACTTTGGCGGGGTGCTGCTGGGCACCGGCGGCTTGGTGCGTGCCTACACCACCGCCACCGCCCGTGCACTGGAGAATGCCGAGGTGGTCACGGTGCGCAGCGTGGTGGAATTACAGGTGGCTGTGGACTACGCCCTCTACGAACGTGCGTCCCTGCTCATTGATGCCGCCGGGGCAAAGCAGGCACCGCCGGAGTTTACGGATCGCGTCACCCTGCGCTGGCAGATGCCGGAACACACCGAAGCGCCGTTGCTGGAGCAGCTGCGAGAACTGACCCGGGGCAGCGCTCAGGTAACGGTGTCCGACCCGTTTTACGCACCATTTTAAAAAACAAAGTCTTTTTTGCAAACCGACACCGAACTTCCCCCTTCGACACTGCCGATGTGCTACAATTGCTGCAGCGCAGCAATTGGGATCGGCTGCGTGCAGAGGGGAGGGGAGAAGCCCAAAAAACAAAAGGAGGATCTGTATGGATGTGCGCCGGAGAACCGAAGAGATCGAGCACCTTACCTTTGCGCCTTGGGCGACCTTCAGCGATGCAAGCCGCGGCAGAGTCGTGCCGGAGCCGCAGGACCCGCTGCGCCCGGTGTTTCAGCGGGACCGCGACCGGGTGCTGCACTGCAAGGCCTTCCGGCGTCTCAAGCAGAAAACGCAGGTGTTCCTCTCGCCGGAGGGCGACCTGTACCGCACCCGGCTGACCCATACACTGGAGGTCTCGCAGATCGCCCGCACCATCGCCCGGGGTCTGCGCTTGAACGAGGATCTGACCGAAGCCATCAGCCTTGCGCATGATCTGGGGCACACTCCCTTTGGCCACGCAGGCGAAAAGGCACTGAACGACCTTTGCCCGGGCGGCTTCCATCATTATATGCAAAGCCTGCGTGTGGTGGACCGGCTGGAAAAGGACGGCGAGGGGCTTAACCTGACATGGGAAGTGCGCAACGGCATCGTGACCCACACCAAGGGCACATGGGCAGCTACCCCGGAAGGGCGCATCGTGCGCTTGGCAGATCAGATCGCCTTTGTCAACCATGATATCGAGGACGCCGTGCGCGCCGGTGTGCTGGACGCTGCCACCCTGCCCAAGGACTGCACGGCGGTGCTGGGACAGACCAAATCTGCCCGCATCACCACTATGATCAACAGTATCCTCACCCACAGCGAGGGAGATGTCCGCATGGGCACGGAGGAATACGAGGCCTTTCTGGCTTTGCGGGATTTCATGTACGCCACCGTGTATGTGGACAAAAACGCCAAGCGCGAGGAGCAGAAGGTAGACAAGCTCATTGCCGAGCTGTACGAATACTATCTGACCCATGTGGATCAGATGTCCAACTTTTATGTGCAGCTGGCTTATCAGGAAGGGCGGGAGCGCGCCGTCACCGACTACATCAGCGGTATGAGCGATGAGTTTGCCATCCGCACTTTTGAAGAACTGTTCGTGCCCCAGAAATGGCACGTCCTTTAAAACTGGAGAGGTCGTTTAAATCAACATGATCCCACACGAATACATCGAGGAGCTTACCCGCCGCACCGACATCGTGGAGCTGGTGGGCAGCTATGTGCAGCTCAAGCGCAAGGGACGTCTGTACGGCGGTCTGTGCCCCTTTCACAGCGAAAAAACGCCGTCCTTCTATGTGTACCCGGACACCCAAAGCTTTTACTGCTTCGGCTGTCAGGCAGCCGGAGATGCCATCAGCTTTGTCAAGAAGATCAACAATATCAGCAGTGGGGAGGCCATCAAGATGCTGGCCTCCCGCGCCGGGATGCCGGAGCCGCAGGAGGACGACAAGACCGGACGTCTGCGCAGCCGGGTACTCTCCATGAACAAGGAGGCAGCTCGCTTTTTCCACGCCTGCCTGAACTCTACCGTGGAGGAAGCGCGGCAGGCGCGCGCCTACTGGCGGCGGCGCGGGCTGGACGATAAGACCATCGTCCGGTTCGGGCTGGGCTATGCCCCCAACGACGGACAGGCGCTGTACCAGTACCTGCGGGATAAGGGCTATAACCAGCAGGAGCTGGACGCCAGCGGTCTGTTCAAGCGCAGCCAGTCCGGCCGAATTTACTGCCTGTTCTGGAAGCGCGTCATGACCCCTATCTTTGACCTGCGCGGCAATATCATTGCCTTTGGTGGGCGCGTGATGGACGATTCCAAGCCCAAATACGTCAACAGCCCGGAAACGCTGGTCTACCACAAATCCGAGACGGTGTTTGCCATGCAGATCGCAAAGCGCAGTGCCTCCCGGCGGTTCGTGCTGTGCGAGGGCTACATGGACGTCATCAGTATGCAGCAGGCTGGTATCGACACCGCCGTCTGCGCTTGCGGCACCGCGCTGACCCCCGGGCAGGTGCGCATCATCAGTGAGTATGCCGATGAGGTCATTCTGAGCTACGACTCGGACGAGGCCGGCCAGAAAGCGACCCTGCGTTCGCTGGAACTGTTCCGCAACAGTCCGGTAAAGGTGGGCGTGCTGCAGATCCCCGGTGCAAAAGACCCGGACGAGTATATCAAGAAATACGGTCCGGAGCGCTTTCAGGCGCTTCTGGATGGAGTGGGCAACGCGCTGGACTTCCGGCTCAAGCGCCTGCGGGATCAGTATGATCTCTCGCAGGACGCGCAGCGTCTGCAATATATAAAGGATGCTGTGGAGATGCTGGCCGAGCGCTCTAACCCCACTGAGCAGGAGGTGTACGCCGGGCGGCTGGCAGAGGAGACCAACATCTCCAAAACCGCCATTCTGGCGCAGCTGGGCACTGCGGCAAAGCGGGCAGGCGGCAAGTACCGCCGGGAGAAAAACCGCGAGCTGCTGCGCTCCGGTGAGATGGATCAAATCAAGGTGCCATACAGCGCAGGCGGCAGTCAGGCGCTGGGTATTGCCAGTGCCCAGCAGCGGCTGCTGGCAGCCATCCTGCGGGAACCCCGCTATCTGGAACTGGCCAAACAGCAGCTGACGGCAGAGCAATTCATCCAGCCGCAGCAGAAAGAACTATACGAAGCAATGCTCAATTGCAGCCGGGAGGGCGTGGAGCTCAGCCTGACGGCACTGCGGGCATTTGCAAGCGAAGAAGCATTGAATGAACTGAGCCGACTTGCGGCACAATACAGCGATGTGAACTGCACCCCGGAGGATATCCATCTGTATCTGGACAGGATCGCCCGGGGGATGCCGGTTGCAAGCAAAGCTGCTGCAATGTCCGGCGATGAGATCACACAGTATCTTCAGTCGATGCGCGAAAAAAAGCAGGGGACGCTGCCCGAACAAGACTGATCCCTGTTTTCCCTCCGGCTGGAGCTGGAGAGAAAAGGAGCAGGAATCATGCAGAAATTGTCGCAAACAGAAGAACTTGCCCGCAGCCTTGCCGCAAAGGCTCACCGTCACACCCTGACCCCGGAGCAGATCAGCCGTGCCATGGAAGAAGCGGATTTTGATATTGCACAGCTGGACGAGCTTTATGCGGCGTTGGAACAGCGGGGCGTCCATCTGGCAGAAGAAGAGCCTGCCGAACTGCCTGTACTGGATGATGCCCAGATCGGCAGGCTGGAGAATGAGCTGTCCTCGGAGGGTGTGGCGCTGGATGACCCGGTCAAGACCTATTTAAAGGAGATCGGCCGGGTGCCGCTGCTGACCGCCGGGCAGGAGATGGCGCTGGCAAAGGCTGCCCGGGCAGGGGATGCGGATGCGCGCCGCTCCCTGAGCGAAGCAAATCTGCGGCTGGTTGTATCGGTAGCCAAGCGCTACGCCGGGCGGGGACTGCCTTTTCTGGATCTCATTCAGGAGGGCAACCTCGGCCTGATGAAAGCGGCGGAAAAGTTTGAACCGGAACGGGGCTTCAAGTTCTCTACCTATGCAACGTGGTGGATCCGGCAGTCCATTACCCGCGCCATTGCGGATCAGGGGCGCACCATCCGCATTCCGGTGCATCTGGTGGAGAGCATCAACCGGGTCAAGAAAACGGCAGGTGACCTGCTGCACAAGAATGGGCGGGAGCCCACCGTGGAGGAAATCGCCGCCGAACTGGATGTGGAGCCGGACAAGGTGCGGGAGCTGCTGCAATTATCGCAGGAGCCCATCAGTCTGGAAACACCGGTGGGGGAGGAAGAGGACGCCCATCTGGAGGACTTCATTCAGGACGAGGATGCCGGTGTCCCGGTAGATGAAGCCGGGCGTCAGCTGCTGCGGCGGGAGCTGCTGCATGTCCTTAAAAGCCTGACGCCCCGGGAGGAGCGGGTCATCACCCTGCGCTTTGGTCTGGAGGACGGGCGTGCCCGCACGCTGGAAGAGCTGGGCAAGGAGTTCAACGTGACCCGGGAGCGGGTGCGGCAGATCGAAGCAAAGGCACTGCGCAAGCTGCGCCACCCCAGCCGTGCAAAGCTGCTGCGGGATTATCTGGATGAGTGAGCATTCCATATAAGAGGACAAGACCGCTGCACGGCATTCTGTGCAGCGGTCTTTTTTTTTGCGGCAGGGAAGTGCAAAAGTCGCACTTCCGGGCACAAGAGTAAAGATAGACAAATTGCACAAGGGTGTTATGAACAGGAACGTGCAAAATAAAAAAATCAAGTACTTGGAAAGCAAACAGCTACACGCTGCCGTGCGTTCGAAAACAAAACGAAAATTAAATTTATTTCGGCAAAAAACTGAAAAATGGCTTGACAACAGGGGTTTTCGGGTGTATACTGCATTAGTATCACATAATGGACTAGTGCGCCAAAAAAGGAACTGCGATGGCTGTCGCTTGAGGGCTTGTCCCGAAAAGTTTGTGCAAAATGCCGGAACGTTCCACAAGACGCGGGTCGAATTATGTGTGTCTGCTCAAATTTGACCCGTGTATACGACATCC
>OHAD01003107.1_pt1 | contig 11300 bp, 10 predicted proteins | sample 1577011 | NCBI WGS metagenome assembly OHAD01 (sample SAMEA3541510, study PRJEB24748) | human gut metagenome | biome: human gut; feature: human-associated habitat; material: faeces | place: China | collected 2012
GCGACGTGGGGCGCCGCGTGCAGCGCGTATATGTGGAAAACGGCGCAGAAGTGGAATTGGTGGACTATCTGAAAGGGGAATAGACGATGCGGGAACTGCTTGTTGTGATTGACTACCAGAACGATTTTGTAACGGGCGCGCTGGGCAACCCGGCCGCCGCCGCGCTGGAGCCGGGCATTGCCGCGCGGGTGGCCGCGCAGTTGGAAAGGGGCGGCCGCGTGCTGTTTACCCGGGATACCCACGGCACGGATTACCTGAACACGCGGGAGGGCCGCTTTCTTCCCGTGGCGCACTGCATTAAGGGCAGCCAGGGCTGGGGCCTGTACGGCTCATTGTCGCAGTATGAGACGGGCGTGCGGGACGGCGTGTCCATTGTGGACAAGCCCACATTCGGCTGCGCGGCGCTGCCAGCCGAGGCAGAGGCGCTGTGCGGCGGCGCGCCGGACAGCATTGAGATCTGCGGCGTGGTGACGGACATTTGTGTGGTGAGCAACGCCGTTTTGCTGCATTCGGCCTTTCTGAATGCCCGCGTGGCGGTATTGAAGGACCTGTGCGCCGCCGCCACGCCCGAGGGGCACGCCCGTGCGCTGGCCCTGCTGGCGGGTATGGGGTATGAGATCGTGTGACAAAGCGCCCGGGGCGCGATGAAGAAAACAGGAAAGCGCGGACGCTTCGATGCGTCCGCGCTTTTGTTTTGTGTAAAACGGCTCAGGAATATTTTTTCACAACGGCGGCCATCTCGTCCCAGCGGGCCTCCATGTCGCGCACCAGCTTGAACTGGGTGCGGCAGCGGTCCAGGTTCTGTCCGTCCCGGTGGATCTTGAAGTAGGTGTCGCCCTCCAGATAGTCCGTCAGGAAGCGGATGCCGCACTCCAGCGTCATCAGCTTCGCGCCCCAGGGCAGGTACTCCTTCTCTGCGTCCGTCAGCGTGCCGGCCGCGCCCTCGAGAAAGCCCTTGGTGTAAATATCAAACAGCGGAAGGTCGAAATTCACCTTGGAAAGATCGCGCTCGTCCTCGGCGGAATGGTTCGCGCCGAAGCGGATGGAATCGCCGAAATCATTGATGGACAGGCCCGGCATCACGGTGTCCAGGTCAATGACGCAGATGCCCTCGCCGGTGTCCTTGTCGATGAGGATGTTGTTGAGTTTGGTGTCGTTGTGCGTCACGCGCAGCGGCAGCTTGCCCTGCTCCAGCAGGTCCATCAGGTAGGCGCAGTCCGCTTTGCGGGCCATGGCAAACTCCACCTCTGCCTGCACCTCTTTGGCGCGGCCGCACGCATCGGCGGCCAGCGCCGTTTCAAAGTTGGCAAAGCGCTGGCGCGTGTCGTGAAATTTTTCAATGGTCTCGTGCAGCGTGGCGGCAGGGTAGCCCGCCAAAAGCTGCTGAAAGCGGCCGAAAGCGCGCGCGCTTTCGTAGAACTGGGCGGGCGCCTGCACGCTTTGCAGGCACACGGTGCCCTCAATGAAGGGGTAGGCGCGCCATGCGCCGCCCTCGCTGTCGGTGAAATATGCCGCGCCGTTTTTGGTGCGCAGCACCGTCATGGTTTCCCGCGCCGCGTCGCCGCCGTTTTTCTCAATGAGATCGCGCAGATAGTCCGTCACGCCCACGATGTTTTGCATGAGCTGGTCCGGGTGCTTGAATGCGGCGGCGCTCATGCGCTGGAGGATGTAGCGCACGCAGTCGCCTTCTGCCGTCTGGGTGTATACGCAGAACGTGTCGTTGATATGGCCCTGGCCGAAGCGCGCCGTGCCTACGACCTCGCCCGCGAACGCATAGGCGGCAAGCACTTCGGAGAGCGTGTTTTCAGCGGGATTTGCCATGCTTACACCTCCCACAGATTGTCGGGGTACAGGCCCTGCGCCGTTTTTTCGGCAATGGCCGCCACCACCACGGGCTTATCTTCTTTGTAGGTCACGCCGTACCACTTGTCGCGGCTGTGCAGCACCTTCACCTGCGCCTTATCCTCGGCGATGAGCTGGCTCACCACGCTGGGGAGGAAGTACTCGCCCTTAAGGGGGTTCGTTTTCAGCGCGTTGTCCAGAAACGCCGCAAAGCGGGCCCCGGTCTCGGCCAGAAAGCTCCGGGTAAAGCCCCACATGTTCATGGATACGATGGTGTCGCCGGGCAGGTCCGTCCAAGTGGCGCCGTCATCCTCCGTGAAGCGCGCGCCCGCTGCGGTTTTTTCGATGTGGGTGCGCTCGGTGACGCTGTCCAGATAGCCCTCCGCATTCGTCACGCAGATGCCGCGGGCCACGTGGCCGTTTTCGGTTACCGTGTTCTCCAGCAGATAGCCGACCATGGCGTATTCATATTTGCCGTCCCGGTCCGGGTTGGCGAGCAGGTAATCGTAGATCTTCTGGAACGCCTCGGGGCCGTAATAGTCGTCGGCGTTGATCACGGCGAACGGGCCGTCGATGACGTCCCGGGCCGACAGGATGGCGTGGCTGGTGCCCCAGGGCTTGACGCGGCCTTCGGGCACGGCGTAGCCGGCGGGCAGGTCGTCCAGCTGCTGGAACGCATAGCGCACGTCCATCACTTTGGACAGGCGGTCGCCGATGGCGGCCTTGAAGTCGGCCTCGATCTCGTGCTTGATGATGAACACCACGGTCTCGAAGCCCGCGCGGCGGGCGTCGAAGATGGAATAGTCGATGATGAGCTGGCCGTGGCCGCCCACCGGGTCGATCTGCTTGAGACCGCCGTAGCGGCTGCCCATGCCGGCGGCCATAACAACGAGTACAGGTTTGTTCATTGCGTTATTCTCCTTTTTGCTCCGATTCTTGTATCCAAGGGCGGGCGCGGCTCAGCCCTTGTAGCCGTTGGGGTTCATGCTCTGCCATTTCCAGCTGGAGGCACACATCTCTTCAATGCCGTACTCGGCCGTCCAGCCCAGCTCGTCCCGGGCCTTGGCGGGATCCGCGTAGCATTCGGCAATGTCGCCGGGGCGGCGCGGGTCGATGACATAGGGCAGGTCCTTGCCGCAGGCCTTGCTGTATGCTTTGATGACGTCCAGCACGCTGTAGCCCTTGCCCGTGCCCAGGTTGCAGATGAACAGGCCGCAGTTCGAAGCCAGCTTTTTCAGCGCCGCCACATGGCCGCGGGCCAGGTCCACCACATGGATATAATCGCGCACGCCGGTGCCGTCGGGCGTGGGGTAATCGTTGCCGAACACATGCACCTTTTCCAGCGTGCCCACGGCCACCTTGGCGATGTAGGGCACCAGGTTGTTGGGGATGCCGTTGGGGTCCTCGCCGATGAGGCCGCTTTCATGAGCGCCGATGGGGTTGAAATAGCGCAGCAGGGCCACATTCATCGTGGGGTCCGCCTTGCAGTAATCCTTTAAAATCTGCTCCATCATCACCTTGGTGGTGCCGTAGGGGTTGGTGGTGGCGCCGGTGGGGAAGTCCTCGGTGATGGGCACGCTGGCCGGGTCTCCGTAAACCGTGGCGGAGGACGAGAACACAAAGTTTTTTACATTGTATTTGCGCATGGCGTTCAGCACCGTCAGCGTGCAGCCCAGGTTGTTGGTGTAATATTCCAGCGGTTTTTGAACGCTTTCACCCACGGCCTTGTATGCCGCGAAATGGATGACGGCGTCGATCTCCGGATGGGAGGCGAACAGCGCGTCCACGGCCTCGCCGTCGCACAGGTCCACATTGACGAAGGGGACCTTTTTGCCGCTGATCTGTTCCACGCGGCGCAGGGCCTCCTCGCAGGAATTGTACAGGTTGTCGGCCACGATGATCTCATAACCCGCTTTCATCAGCTCGATGCAGGTGTGGCTGCCGATGTATCCGGCGCCCCCGTTTACCAAAATCGCCATAGTTGCCAGCTCCTTTTCTGTTTTGTTTTTCACGCGTTGCTTTTGTGCTGCCCGGAACACTCTTCATTGCTTTTCATTGTAGCCGCTCCGGGCAGCGTGTTAAATAGATTTTTTAATACAATATTTGCACAATTGAACTATGCAAGGCCGCAGGAATCCCGAATATTTGCACAAACGTCCATACATGTAAAGTGCCAATATTAAAAAGTAACACTATAGGGATTATAACAACTTTCGAGTTTTGCCAGAACTTATAGCGTCTGCGAAAGATTCTTTTCTTCCTCCCGAGGTTCGGTTGAGTAAAAATTTGGATGGAAAAGCTTTAATATATTCGTCTTCACGCGAAAAGGTATCTGAAGAAGGCGAAATAAAAATTCGTGTTGTATCCAATGCTTTAAAACAGTCTATTGCGATAATAGAATTATTGACATTTCCAAAAATGAGACGATCAAAATTTAGAGTCGTTGACCAATGAGAACGAATCCTCTTATAAATATCTTTTGAAGTACCGATATAGGCTTGACAGAAGTTGTCAAGGACCATGATATAATAACCTGAAACCTCTCGACATTCAGTTAGAAGTTTAATCTCAAAAAAGTCGGGAAATTCTTTTAAGAAAGTAGTTATTGCTTCTTCAAATTCTTGATGAGAAAGAGATTTGAAAAAATTCATATTTAAATCGAAATTTTTCAAACAGTTTTCGCGGTGTTTTTGACAATAGTCATCAGAATATATTTTTCCTTTAGTGAAAGAACTTTTATTATCTATTTCAGCATAAGTCTCTCTAGAAATTGCTAATTCGCAGGAAGCGTTTCGAAACTGAACTCCGAAGTGGTTGGTGAAAGGAAGCTGAAAAGGCTCATCTGGAAAGTAATTAGCAGTTTTAGAAGTCTCTAAAAAGCTAGACGTATCAACACGGTTTTTGGTGGCCAGAATTTTGACGCTGGAGGCGTATTCGCTGGGCGTCATGCCCGTAACCTTTTTGAAATGGCGGGAGAAATAGTGGATGGAGTTATAGCCCAGCAGCGCGGCGATCTCGGTGAAATTGTGCGTGCCCTCCCGGATCATGCGCTTGGCCGCGTCGATCTTCAGCGTGCCGAAGTATTCCATTGCGCCGCCGCCCGTCTTTTCCCGGAAGATCTTTTGCAGATAGCTGCGGCCCACCAGATTGTCCCGGCAGATATCCGAGAGCGTCAGGCGTTTTGCGATGTTGTCCTCCAGATATTTGCTCACACGGTCGATGAATTCCTGCTGTGTGCGTTCCCGGATGAGGCTGGTGGGCTTTGCGGCGGCCGCGGCCTCGTCCGCGCCGCGGCGGATGAAGCCGATGAGCAGCTGCTCGATGCTGCTTCCGATGAGCTGCTCGGCGCCGAAGGGCGCATCCTCCCGCCGGGCCAGCTGCATGGTCTGCGGGTCGTTGAGCGGCGTGGAGAATGCGGCCTCGCCCTCCTCCACGATGCGCGCCAGCAGGGCGCGGCCGGAATCGCCCACGCTCAATACTCTGTTTTCAAAAAAACGCATGGCCTCGCCGTGGCAGACAAAACCCACCACAACAAGATTGGGCGCCACCACACCGTTGGCCGAGAGCGCGTGGAACTCGCCCGGTTTATGGAAAATGATCTGCCCTTTCTTCAAATGCTGCACCACGTCCCCGGCGCGCACATCCAGCTCACCCTTGTCCACATACAAAAATTCCCAGAAATCGTGGCGCTCCCCTTCAAAATAGTAATTGCTGGAATATTCAAAATAATGCACGGAGACGATATCGTCCACCGCCAGCGGCCGCTGCAGCCGTATGGCCTCGTAGCCCATGCCAGTATTCCGCCTTTCTGTCAGACTGTTACATTATAATCTATTAAAGCATATACGGACGATTGTGTAAAGATAAATGAACAAAAGTACAACTGTTGTTATTCCGGATGTCCCTCCCGCGCGGCCCGCTGCCGCTTCCGGTATTCCATAGGGCTGATGCCTTCCAGCTTACGGAAACTCTGGGAGAAGTAACTGGGGGAGGAAAAACCCAGCATGTGGGAGATCTGGGACAGGGAGTGATTGGTGTCCGCCAGCAGGTAGCGGCTCTCCTCGATGCGCCGTCCGATCAGATAATTGATGGGCGACACGCCGTATTCTTTGCTGAAGGAGTGGACAAGATAGTATTTGTTCACATGCGTCAGTTCAGCCAGCTGGTCCAGAGAAATATTTTCTTTAAAATTGCTGTCGATGTACCGCCGGGCCTCGGCGCATTCCTTGCTGGACTGTTGGGCGGGCGTGACCGTGAGGGAAAAATCCGTGTGGCGCATCAGCTTAACGACCAGAATCTCCAGAAGATCCTGGCAGACGACTTCGTAACCTGCGGATTTCTGCTCGATCTCCCGCAGCATGCCCCGCAGATAGGGCAGAATATCCTCGCGTCCGCTGTGGAAGTTGAATGCGCTGTACCGTCTGTCACCGTTTTCGTCCGCGGCGAATTCCATGCCCTCCACGCCCAGCACGATATATTCCAGCGGGCTGGCGTTCAGGCTTACCTCCGTGTGCTCCACATTGGGGTTGACGATGACAAGGTCGTCCGGAGAGACGGGAATCAGCTTTTCCGCCACTTTGAACTGCCCCATGCCGCCAACCACATAGAAAAGCTCGGTGCAGGCGTGGGTATGCATCAGGCTGTGCCAGTCGCCCCCGTATTTGGCGGTGCTCACGTACAGCAGTTTGGTGACGTCCCGGTCCACAGGGCTGACGCCGGGGGTGTTTACCTCGTATCGTTTGTTGCTCATGACGGTTTTCCCAACTTTCTTTCGTGCGCCGCATGCAGAAACGGCCAAGTATAAATTTTCGCAAGATTATTTTATAAATATTGCTTTTGCTTAAGCAAAGTTGCTGCCGTTAACCATTATAATACTTTTGGGAACCGGGCGCAAATATTTTGCGCGAAAGCCATAAAGCGCTGTTTGTGAAAAAATAATCTGCAATTGAACACATTTGGAAAGGTGAACAAACACAAAAAGCTTGTTTTGTGGATACTGTGCATAAAAATTACAAAAGTAAGTCAAAATTAATATCGCAGATGATAAAAAGACAAGATAAATAAAAAATGGAGCAAGAATATTGTTGAATGCGAAAAGGGAAAAGATATACTAAAGGGGACGGATGCACCGGGCGCAAGGCCCGGCGCAAACAAACGCGAACAAGATTTTCAGGAGGTAAACTATGAAAAAGCTACTTAGCATTATGCTGGTGCTCACCATGGCGCTCACCCTGCTCGCCGGCTGCGGCGGCTCCGGCTCGTCTTCGGCGCCGGCGGCAAGCTCCGGGCCTGCAAGCGGTTCTGCTTCTGCTCCTGCGGGCGCTGAGGGAGATTATGCGGGCCAGACGCTGAAGGTTGCCGCGATCGAGACAGCTTACGGTACCGCGATCTGGGAAGAGATCGTCAAGGCGTTTGAAGCAAAAACTGGCGCCACCGTGGAGCTCACGATGGACAAAAACCTGGAGGATGTTATCGACCCCCAGATGAAAGCGGGCAATTTTTACGACGTAGTGCATCTGGCGGCGGGCCGCGAAAAGGCTCTGCCCGAGACGCTGTTGAAAGAGAACGCAATTGAGGAAGTCACCGACGTGCTGGGCATGACGGTTTTAGGCGAAGATGTAACCGTGGGCGAGAAGATTATCCCCGGCTTTACCGGCAACCTGACGACCAACCCCTACGGCGACGACCGCGTGTTCTTGATGCCCATGTTCTACGGTCCCTGTGGCCTGTTTTACAATAAGGCGAACTTCACCGAGGGCGGCGGCGAACTGGAACTGCCCACCACTTGGGATGAGTTCTTCGCGCTGGCTGATAAAACCGACATCCCCCTGTTCACATATCCCGTGGCGGGTTATCTGGACGCCTTTACCTACGCCATGATGGCCGAGGTCGGGGGACAGGAGTTCTTCAACAAGGCATTGCAGTATGACGAGAAAGTGTGGAGCAGCCCCGAGATGGACCAGATGTTCGACGTTCTGGGCAAGCTGGCCGAAAACACCAACCCGGCTACTCCGTCCTATGCAAACGGCGACAACTTCCAGAAAAACCAGCAGATGATTCTGGATAACGAAGCGCTCTTTATGCCCAACGGCAACTGGGTTATCGGCGAGATGGCCGATGCTCCCCGCGCCGACGGCTTTGAGTGGGGTTTCATGGCCCTGCCCGCGATGGAAGAGGGCGGCGACCGCTACAGTTACACGTTCTTCGAGCAGTGCTGGATTCCGGCCGGCGCGGAGAACAAGGATCTTGCCAAAGTATTTATGAGCTACCTGTACAGCGACGAGGCCGCCCAGATCTTTGCGACTGCCGGTTCTACGCCCGCCGTTCAGCCCATCACCGGCATGACAGATAAGCTTTCCGACGATAACAAGGTTTACTACAGCGTGTATGACAACGGAGCGAAGGCGGCCATTGGTACCTTTGCAACCACAGCCCCCGTGGAAGGTGTCAACATCAAGCAGGACGTTTGCTTCACGATGGACAGCGTTGTAAACGGAACCAAGACGGTAGACGATTGGAAGGCCGCCGTGCAAAAATCCTGCGCTGCGCTGCGTGCTGCGCTGTAAGCATTCACAATGGCCTGAATTAAAAACTCAAGGCGAACCGAATTGAACAAGGCGGCATTTCAGCTGTGCCAGCCGTGTAGGTAATTGGGTAAACCAAGCGGTGAGCAGAAGGCAAACGCCCTTTTGCTCGCCGCTTTTTAAATGGAATGGAGATGGCACGATGCAAAAAAATAAAGCGCGCAGCCGATTTATTGTAGCTTGCGTAGCCCCGGCGACCATTCTGGCGCTTATTTTCCTTGTAATCCCCACGTTCAATGTATTTCGCATGTCTTTGTTCAAGTGGGGCGGATATTCCGCCAATAAAACCTTTGTCGGCTTGAACAATTTTGTTACGCTGTTTCAAGACGAGAACTTTTTTCGTTCCTGCCGCAACAGCATTTTGCTGATCGTCGTTGTCACGCTGATCACGATCACACTTGCGCTGCTGTTTGCGTACCTGCTTACGAGGGAAAAGCTTCGTGGCCAAAATTTCTTCCGCATTGTTTTCTATGTCCCGAATATTTTGTCGGTGGTCGTGATCAGCGCGATCTTCAGCGCCATTTACGATTCAAACCGCGGCCTGCTGAACAATATTCTAAGTCTGTTCCGGGGCGATGCAGACCCGATTTATTGGTTGGGCGACCAAAAAACCGTCATCTACAGTTTGGTTATTGCCATGGTGTGGCAGGCGATCGGCTACTATATGGTTATGTATATGGCATCCATGTCCGCCATTCCCGAAAGTCTGTATGAATGTGCAAATTTGGAGGGTGCCTCCCGGACAAGGCAATTCTTCTCCATTACGCTGCCGCTGATCTGGACCAATATTCGCACAACACTGACGTTCTTTATTATTTCCAACATCAATATGAGCTTTTTGTTTGTAAAGGCAATGACAAACGGCGGCCCGGATGGAGCCTCCGAAGTGTTCCTGAGCTATATGTACAAACAGGCTTATACGAATTCCACGTATGGCTACGGCATGGCTGTGGGCGTTGTGGTGTTTACATTCTCCTTTGCGCTGGCAGCCATTGTTAACAAGGTTACCAAACGCGAGCCGTTGGAATTTTAAGAAAGGGAAGTGCGAGAATGAATCACAGACAAAAACTGGCGGGTGAAAAAAGCAACGCCGTTAGCAAGTTTTTTGTGTACCTGCTGATGGCCGTGCTGACAGCCGTTATCGTCGTTCCGGTGGCGTGGGTATTTATGGCCTCCGTAAAGCAAAACTCCGAATTTTACGGCAACCCCTTTGCGCTGCCCGAGGGGTTGTACTTGCAAAACTTTGCAGACGCATGGACAAAGGCGCGCATGGGCGATTATTTCTTTACCTCTATCATGATCACAGCCGTGGCGCTGTGCATTTTGCTGGTAGTGGCGCTGCCCGCCGCCTATGTATTGAGCCGATACAAATTTAAAGGCAGTAAGCTGCTGAACACCTGCTTTATGGCGGGGCTGTTTATCAACGTGAGCTATATTGTCGTTCCCATCTTTTTAATGTTCGTCTCCGGCGATAAGCTGGTAAAGCGCCTGTTTGGGCACAGCGTCTTTTTGAACAACCCGTTCATCGTCGCGCTGGTGTTGGCGGCGACAACGCTGCCCTTTACGATTTATCTGTTGAGCAGCTATTTGTCTACGCTTCCTAAGGATTACGAGGAGGCGGCCTATGTGGACGGTGCGGGCTATTTTACCACAATGGTCCGAATCATTCTGCCTATGGCAAAGCCCAGCATCATCACGGTCATTCTATTTGAGTTCCTGGCCTATTGGAACGAGTATATCATTTCAATGACGATGCTTACCGATCCGAACGGCGCTCGCACGCTGCCGGTGGGCCTGCTGAACTTGATGAAGGCGCAAAACGCAAAGGCTGAGTACGGCCAGATGTACGCAGGTATGGTGATGGTAATGGTGCCGACGCTGATTTTGTATATGTGCGTGCAAAAAAAGCTGACGCAGGGCATGACCATCGGCGGCATAAAGGGCTAAGGAGGGATCGCTGTGAACGAATATACAAAAAAGAAGGTAAAGATCGTTGCCGGGCTGCTTGCCTTGGCCGTGTGTATTGCACTGGTCGTCATCGGGCACAATCTGGGCGCTTCGGGCGGCCTGTCCACGGGCTTGACGGGCCTGGCTGTGGAGCTGTTGGGTCTTGGCGGCGTTCTGGCACTGCTGGGCGTTTATAATCACGGCTACCAATAAGCTGCGCTCTGTTTGACGGACGGCGTTGTCGTCCGTATTCTGCGGCCAAGGCCGCAATGAGAGGGACAAATATGAGCAGACCGAATATTGTTTTTTATTTTTCCGATCAGCAGCGCTGGGATACGCTGGGCTGTTACGGGCAGCCGCTGCGGGTAACGCCGAATCTGGACGCACTGGCGGCGAACGGGACGCGGTATGAAAATGCGTTTACCTGCCAGCCGGTGTGCGGTCCTGCGCGTGCCTGCTTGCAAACGGGACGTTACGCCACCGAGGTGGGCTGCGAGATCAACGGCCGCGCGCTGCCGTTCGGCAGCGTGAAAACGCTGGCGCAAAGCTTCAACGAGGCGGGCTATGCTACGGCCTACGTGGGGAAATGGCATCTTGCCACCGATCATGCCGCGGGTATAAATTACGAAACGAGCGCCATACCCCAAGAGCGCAGGGGCGGATACAGGGATTACTGGATGGCCGCCGATGTGCTGGAGTTCACCAGCCACGGCTATAACGGCTATGTGTACAACGCAGATAACGAGCGTGTCCCATTTATGGGCTATCGGGCCGATTGCATCAACAATTTCGCCATTGATTTTCTGCATGGCCGAAAGGAACAGACAGAGCCGTTTTTTTTGTTCATCAGCCAGATCGAGCCGCATCATCAGAATGACCGTCGGCGGTATGAAGGGCCGGACGGCTCGCGGGCGCAGTTTGCGGATT
>OHAD01003109.1_pt1 | contig 11292 bp, 8 predicted proteins | sample 1577011 | NCBI WGS metagenome assembly OHAD01 (sample SAMEA3541510, study PRJEB24748) | human gut metagenome | biome: human gut; feature: human-associated habitat; material: faeces | place: China | collected 2012
CGCCGCAGACGTAACCGCGCCATCCGCCGGGTGGCCGGCCTTACCGTGATGCTCTGCGTCGCCGCAGGCGGCGTCTCCTTCCTGCTCACCCGTCATGCCGTCGTCCCCAGCGCTTCGGCGGCGTCCGCCATTTCCATGCCGGCCCAGAGCATCGCCGATTCCACTGTGAGCTCTGCCGAGAACACCGCTGCCCCCGCCAACGCCCTCGGCCTCACCGCCGACGAGGCCCGCGCCATGCTGGCCGACCCGCTGATGGTGCTGGTGAACCACACCAGCAAGATGCCGGACGACTATACTTTCGACACCAAGGAGTGCGGCTCTGCCACCGCCGTCAACAAGACGCTGCAGACCGTGGCCTGCGACGCCTTCCTCGAGATGCAGAAGGCCGCTGCCGCCGACGGCGTGACCGTCTGGATGCAGAGCGGCTACCGCAGCGTCAAGTACCAGACCAGCCTCTACGAGCGGAAGACCAAATACTACCTCGACAAGGGCTACGACAACGCCACTGCCAAGGAAAAGGCCGCTGCCGTCGTCAACCCTCCGGGATACTCCGAGCACAACTGCGGCCTCGCCGCCGACCTGAACAGCCCGGAGCACACCGGTCTGGACGAGGGCTTCGAGAAGACCGCCGCCTTCCGCTGGCTCTGTGAGCACGCGGGCGACTACGGCTTCATCCTCCGCTACCCCAAGGACGCCGAGGACAAGACGGAGATCATCTACGAGCCCTGGCACTGGCGGTACGTGGGCGTGGAGAACGCCGCTAAGATCAACGCCAGCGGCCTGTGCTTTGAGGAATATATCGAGACTCTGCAGAGCATCGCCGCCAAGGGCTGAATCCACTGGTGAAGAAAAGGTTAAAATTTCACGCTTCGTTTGCAATTCTGCCGTCGATATGGTAGACTATCTTGGGGTTTCGGGCCGACAGTTTTTGGGGCGGCCGGGCCTCAGAATTTTAACGACAAAAGAGGGAAATCTTTTATGAATATTCGTTTGAAACTCGTCCTTTCTGCTGCTGCGCTGGCTGCGGGCTGTGTCCTGCTGGCAGGCTGCGGCGGCTCTGCTTCGTCTGCATCCTCTTCGGCCTCCTCCGCAGCCTCCTCCGGGGCTGCCAGCCAGAGCGCCTCTGAGCCTGCTGCTTCCGTTTCCGCTGAGGAGAACGGCGCTTCCGACGCCGTGGCTTCTGCCGTAGACACCCTGCTGGAGGCCGACCCCATCTCCAACCAGTTTGAGATAACGGCCATGAACATCGAGTACGACTTTGGCCTGAAAGCCGACGATGTGACCAGCTACAAGGGCCTCAAGAGCAACGACAACGGCGACGCCGGTCTGGTGCTGGCCATCCAGCCCGCCGCTGGCAAGGCACAGGACGTCATGGACACCCTCAAGACCTACCAGCAGGACCAGGTGGCTTTCTACGGCAACTATGCTGAGTTTGCACAGGCACAGTCCAACGTGGAGAACGCCGTCATCGACGGCGGCGACGACCTCGTGGTGATGGTCATTGCCTCCAACGACTGCTCTTCTGATCTGACCAGCGCCGTGAAGGACGTTCTGGGCAAGTAAACAGACTCTCTCGGGCCGGTGCCGTGGCGGCATCGGCCTTTTTCGGCTTTATCACAATGTTATAGCAAACCAACTTTTTAATGCAACAGCAACAACGTTGGTTTGCATATCGCAGATATGCTGCTTCCGTTGTGCTAATTTCTAGTCTTGCGATAAAAGGAGGCTGACGCCGTGGTCTTCAGCACCATCATCTTTCTGCTGCGCTTTCTGCCCATCACACTGGCGCTGTACTATCTCGCGCCCCCGAAACTCAAAAATACCGTCCTGTTCCTGTGCAGTCTCGTGTTCTACTGCTGGGGCGAGGTGCGTTTTTTCCCGGTCATGCTGGCCCTCATCCTCATCAACTACCTCTGCGGCCTGGGGCTTGAGCGCTTTGAGCAGAACAAGACTGCCCGCCTCATCCTGCTGCTCATCGCGCTGGCGGGCAGTCTCGGGATGCTCTTCTACTTCAAGTATGCAAATTTCGTGCTCAGCAGCATCAATGCCATCTTCGGCACCGGTTTTGCGCCCATTCAGGGCATCAGCGTACTGCCGCTGGGCATCAGCTTCTACACCTTCCAGACACTTTCTTACACCATCGACGTCTACCGCCGGGATGTGAAAACAGAGCATAACATCATTGATTTTGGCGCTTACGTCGTCATGTTCCCCCAGCTCATCGCCGGCCCCATCGTCAAGTACCGGGACGTCTCCGACCGTCTCCACGTCTACAAAGGCCGCTATGAGCTCAAGCAGATCGAGGACGGCATGACCCTGTTCACCTTCGGCCTGGCAAAGAAAGTCCTGCTGGCCGACGCCATCGGTGCGCTCTGGACGGACATCATCGGCGTGGCGGACAGCCCCTCCGTCTCCTTCGTGGGCCTCGCCAATGCTTCCACCCCGCTGGTCTGGCTGGGCGTCATCGCCTACTCGCTCCAGCTCTATTTCGACTTTTCCGGCTACTCCCTGATGGGCATCGGCATGGGCAAGATGCTGGGCTTCGACTTCCCCCAGAACTTCAACTACCCCTATATCTCCGCGTCCATCACCGAGTTCTGGCGGCGCTGGCACATGACGCTGTCCGGCTGGTTCCGGGAGTATGTGTATATCCCCCTCGGCGGCAACCGCAGGGGCCTCAAGCGACAGATCTTCAACCTGTTCGTCGTCGAACTGCTCACCGGCATCTGGCACGGCGCGAACTGGAACTTCATCTGCTGGGGCCTGTACTATTTCGTGCTGCTGGCTCTGGAAAAGCTCTTTCTCCTGCCCTACCTCAAAAAGGGCAGGGTCTGGCCCCATATCTACACCCTTTTCCTCGTGGTCGTGGGCTGGGCCATGTTCGTGGGCAACGACGCAGGCGTGGAGTTCGGCCTGCTGTTCCGCAAGCTTTTCATCCCTTCCGGCGGCGTGATGCCCCTTTACTTCCTGCGCAACTACGGCGTACTGCTGGCGGTCTCCGTCGTCTGCTGCACCCCGCTCATCGAAAAGCTGTGGAAGCTGCTTTCCCGCAATGCCATCACCAAGGCGCTGACCATTCTGGTGCTGCTGACGGTCTCGATGGCTTACGTCGTGGGCAGCACCAACAGCCCGTTCCTGTATTTCAACTTTTAAGAGGAGGCGTGAACGATGGACAAACATTCAAAGCGCTCCGCTTCGATTTTCCGCTATCCGGTCCTTATGGCCTTCACCCTGTTTTTTGCCGGGCTGTTCGTGCTAGACCTTGTCACGCCGGACCGGGCCTACAGTGAACTGGAAAACACCACCCTCTCCCAGCGGCCCGGCCTGTCCAGCGTCTCGGCTGATGGGCTGAACAAGTTCTTCACGGCCTACACGAAATACGTCAAAGACCAGGTGGTGGGCCGTGACAACTGGGTCGCCCTGCAGAGCACCGTGGAAACGAAGGTGATGCAGAAGGAGCAGAGCGGCGGCATCCTGCTGGGCAAACAGCAGATGATGTTCCCCCGCACCTACGGCCTCGTTTCCAGCGAGACGCGCACCCTGCCCAAGAACACTGCCGCCCTGGAAGCGCTCTGTCAGCGGTACCCGGGCAAGGTCAACGTGATGCTGGTGCCTGCGGCGTCCGCTATCTACCCGGAAAACGTCCCTGCGGGCGCTCCGCTGCTGGACGAGGACCGTTATCTCGGCTCGCTTTCCGATGCCGTACAGGCCGCCGGAGGCCGCTTTGTGGACGTGCGGCAGACCCTCACCGCGCACAAGGACGAATATATCTACTACCGCACCGACCACCATTGGACAAGCACCGGCGCTTACTACGCCTACAAGCTGCTCTGCGACACCCTGGGTCTTACGCCCTTTGACACGGCGGCCCACACCGTGCTGACGGCGGACGGCTTCTACGGCACTCACTACTCCAAGGCGCGGACGCCGGACGCAGAACCGGACACCATCACTTATTATGATCTGCCGAACGAACTGACCATCTACTCGGTCAGCGGCCCCGGCCAGCCCGCCGACGGCGAGACCACCGGCCTTTACGACACCGCCAAGCTGGACGTTTACGACAAGTATGCCATGTTCCTCCACGGCAACAACGGCCTGAGCCGCATCAAGGGCGACGGCACCGGGCGCATTCTCGTCATCAAGGACAGCTACGCCAACTGCTTCGTGCCTTACCTGACGGCCAACTACGCCGACATCGACGTGGTGGATTTCCGCAATTATAACTACGGTCTGGACAAGCTCATCGCGGACAACGATTACGACCAGCTCCTCGTGCTCTACAGTTTCGACAGCTTCAAAAGCGACCCCTACCTCTACCGGGCCGGCGTGGCGGGCTGATACTGGGAATTATTGCAGTATTTTTCCACAAACTTCCGAGGTGTTTTTCATGCATTTTCCCGGGTTTTTGTGGTTTCTGTCCAAAACCCTTGCACAAAATCCAGCGTTGTAGTAGAATGATGCTGTCAGAGATGTTTGCTCTGCAAGAGGGATCTTTGCAGTGCGGTGCGCCGCCTGCTGATATGAAGGAGTGATTCTTTATGAAGAAATATATGGAATTGCCTGCTGATTACGCAGTGCTTTCTGACGATGAGATGACCTACACCACCGGCGGCAGCGCTGTTGGCGGCATCGTCACCATCGTGGGCGTGGCCGTTCTGGCATCCAGCTATGTCTGGGGCATCTCGCAGGCCAGAGACTGGCTGAGCGTTGCCAGCAACCGCAGGGGCAATCCTCTCACCGTTATGGGCCGTGCAATGGACGCCATCGGCGACGATATGTCCAAATCGCCTTCCAACTTCCTGCGTGACGTTGTTTCTACCGGTACGGTGGTGGCTCTCGCTCCCCTGAGCGCGCTGCTGCTCATCCTGTAAGTTTCCCCTGCGGTTTTTCGGGAACTTCTATTTTTCGTCAAACCGGCGCACACCGCGCTGTTTTGGGATATTGTTCGTAAAGGAGTGCTATTATGGAAAACATCATGATGCTGCCTGCTTCCTACTGCGTGATGAACGAAGAGGAAATGACCTACACCGCTGGTGGTGCAACGATGGTTCAGGCACTGTGTGCCTGGGTCGTCCCGTTCTACGGCTGGTATAAGGGCATTACGGCTGTCCGCGACTACCGCAAGGCTCATCCGGACAACTGGACTGAGACCGGTCTGGACGCTCTGAGCAAGGACATGGAGAAGAGCACCGCTAACATGCTCTACGACCTGGGCTGCTCTCTGTGCGTCGTCGGTTCCTGCCTGAGTATTGTCTGGCTGCCCATCAATGCACTGGTCGTCTTGACCTGATAAGCCAGGAGACTCCAAAGAACAACAAAGGCGGCGGCTCTTCCCGTAAGGGAAGGGCCGCCGCCCTCTTTTTATCTGTCCATACAAAAGCAGAGGCATCCGAACCGGATGCCTCTGCCTGTTTATGGACGTGTTGATTTAGTTATTGAACATATCCTTCAACTTTTTGAAGAAGCCCTTGCGCTTTTCGTAGTTATCCTCTTTCAGGGTCCCCTCGAACTTCTTCAGGGCCTCACGCTGGGTACGGCTGAGCTTCTTGGGGATCTCGACCTCGCACTTGACGTACATATCACCGCGGCCTCTGCCATTCACATACTGGACGCCCTTGCCGCGCAGGCGGAAGGTGGTGCCGCTCTGGGTGCCTTCCGGCACATTGACCTCGACCTTGCCGTCGATGGAAGGCACTGTGATGGTATCGCCCAGGACAGCCTGACTGTAGGTGATGGGGAAGACGACGTAGATGTTGTTCTCGTCGCGCTGGAACACCTCGCTGGGCTGGACAGTCACCGCCACGATGACGTCACCTGCGGGGCCGCCGTTGGTGCCGGCATTGCCCATGCCCGAGAGGCGGAAGCCCTGATCGTCGTCGATGCCCGCAGGGACATTGGCCTCCAGAGTCTTCTTGACCGCGATGGTGCCGCTGCCGTGGCAGCTCTTGCAGGGGTTCTTGATGAGCTTGCCCTTGCCGCCGCAGCGGGAGCAGGGCTGCTGGGTCTGCATGACGCCGAAGGGCGTACGCTGCTGACGAATGACAAAGCCTCTGCCGCCGCAGTCAGGGCAGGTCTCCGGGCTGGAGCCGGCGGCGCAGCCGCTGCCGTGGCACTCGGTACACTCCTGCTGACGGGTGATGGTGATGTTCTTCTTGCAGCCATGCACCGCCTCGTCAAACGTCAGGGTGATGCGCACCCGGATGTCCTGGCCCTTGCGGGGGGCGTTGGGGTTCGCCGAACGGCTCGAGCCGCCAAAACCGCCGAAGCCGCCGCCAAAGATGTCGCCGAAAATATCGCCAAGGTCAACACCGTCGCCGCCAAAACCGCTGAAACCGCCAAAGCCGCCGGGGCCGCCGCCGTTCTGGGCAGCGTAGTTGGGGTCAACACCGGCAAAGCCGTACTGGTCGTAGAGCTGGCGCTTCTTCGGGTCCGAAAGCACCTCGTTTGCCTCGTTGATCTCCTTGAACTTTTCCTCGGCATCCTTGTCGCCGGGGTTATAGTCCGGGTGGTACTTCATGGCCAGCTTGCGGTAAGCCTTTTTGATCTCCGCGTCGGTGGCCGTCTTGGATACACCCAGCACTTCGTAGTAATCACGTTTCTCCTGTGCCATAATCCAATCACCTCTCGTATAAGCAGCAACCTCCCCTATATAGCAGCGCACTGCCGCTTCCAGTACAGACAGCCTCAAGCAGATCTGTACAAGCCTGACCGGCCTGCCAATGGCTCCCCTGTCAGGGGAGCTGGCGAGCGTCAGCGAGACTGAGAGGTTTTCTCTATAACCAGCAAGAGCCGCCCCGGCAAAACCGGAGCGGCTTTTGCTATTCTACGCGCATACCCGCCGGTTTGGCCGGATACGCACTGCTGTGTCTTAAATCAGACTTCCTTGAAGTCTGCGTCCACAACGCCGTCATCGCCCGGCTTCTGCTGGTTGTTTGCGCCAGCATCGGGGCCGGGCTGTGCGCCTGCGGCCTGCTGCTGGGCAGCAGCGGCAGCCTGATACATCTTCTCGAAGACGTGGCTCAGAGCATCCTGCTTTGCCTTGATGTCGTCGATGGAGCCGGACTGGACAGCGGTCTTCAGGTCGGCCAGCTTTGCCTCAGCCTCGCTCTTGACGTCGGCGGGCATCTTGTCGCCGTTCTCCTTCAGCATCTTCTCAGTCTGGAAGACCATCTGGTCGGCGCCGTTGCGGATGTCCACTTCCTCACGCTTCTTCTTATCGTCGGCAGCAAACTGCTCAGCTTCCTTCACAGCCTTGTCGATGTCGTCCTTGGACATGTTGGTGGAAGCGGTGATGGTGATGTTCTGCTCCTTGCCGGTACCCAGATCCTTTGCGCTGACCTTCACGATGCCGTTTGCATCAATATCGAAGGTGACTTCGATCTGAGGCACACCACGGGGAGCCGGAGCGATGCCGTCCAGATGGAAGACGCCGAGGCTCTTGTTGTCCCGGGCAAACTCACGCTCGCCCTGCAGGACGTTGATCTCAACAGAGGGCTGGTTATCCGCAGCAGTGGAGAAGACCTGGCTCTTGTGGGTAGGAATGGTGGTGTTGCGCTCAATGATCTTGGTGCAGACGCCGCCCAGAGTCTCAATGCCGAGGCTCAGCGGGGTGACATCCAGCAACAGCAGACCCTTGACGTCGCCCTGCAGGACGCCGCCCTGGATCGCAGCACCGACAGCCACGCACTCATCGGGGTTGATGCCCTTGAAGGGCTCACAGTTCAGCTCTTTCTTGACTGCATCGTAGACAGCGGGGATACGGGTGGAACCACCGACCATCAGGACCTTCTTCAGATCCGATGCGCGCAGGCCGGCATCCTGCAGAGCCTTGCGGACAGGGGTCATGGTGCGGTCGACCAGATCTGCGGTCAGCTCGTTGAACTTTGCACGGGTCAGGGTCATATCCAGATGCTTGGGGCCGGTAGCGTCAGCAGTGATGAAGGGCAGGTTGATCTGGCTGCTCATAGCGCTGGACAGCTCGATCTTTGCCTTCTCGGCAGCTTCCTTCAGGCGCTGAGCGGCCATCTTATCCTTGCGCAGGTCAATGCCGTTCTCAGTCTGGAAAGCGTCAGCCATCCAGTCGATGATGCGCTGGTCGAAGTCGTCGCCGCCCAGATGGGTGTCGCCGTTGGTGGCCAGAACTTCGGTGACGCCGTCGCCCATCTCGATGATGGAGACATCGAAGGTGCCGCCGCCCAGGTCGTAGACCATGATCTTCTGGTCATCTTCCTTATCGATGCCGTATGCCAGAGAAGCGGCAGTAGGCTCGTTGATGATACGGAGAACTTCCAAGCCTGCGATACGGCCGGCATCTTTAGTTGCCTGACGTTGACTGTCAGAGAAGTAAGCAGGAACAGTAATAACTGCCTGAGTTACTTTTTCACCTAAATATTTTTCAGCATCTTCTTTCAACTTTTGCAGAATCATCGCGGAAATTTCTTCCGGAGAATATTTTTTATCGTCGATTGCTACTTTATAGTCAGTACCCATATGACGTTTAATAGAACTAATAGTTCTGTCAGTGTTGGATACTGCCTGACGTTTTGCCAGCTGACCAACTAAACGTTCGCCGTTTTTGGAAAAACCAACTACGGACGGAGTTAAACGGCTGCCTTCCTGATTAGTGATAACGGTAGGTTCGCCGCCTTCCATTACTGCTACTACAGAGTTAGTAGTACCTAAGTCAATACCAATTACTTTAGACATGATTTATTCCTCCTCGGGTTTATATGTTAATTTTAATTTATATGGCAACTATTCGTTGCTGATAACTTTAACTTTGCTGTGCCGGATAACTTTATCACGTAATTTATAGCCCTTTTCCAGAACCATCTCTACAGTGTCATCATCCATATCGGGATTTTGCCCCCTCATCACAGCCTCATGCATCTCAGGATCGAATTTTTCGCCCTGTGCTTTTATTTCTTCTACGCCCAAATCTTTAAAAGTCTGCTCGAACTGACGCCTAATCATTTCAATACCTGAATAAATTCCGGCGGCATCATCAGATTTTCTGGCGGCGTCTTCAGCACGTTCAAAATTATCCAACACCTTTAAAAATTTTCCGACAACATCAGCGGTAACAAAAGTTGCCAGCTGTTCACGTTCGGACGTATTGCGTCGGCGGAAATTATCAAAATCTGCCTGCAGCCTTAAAATACGGTTCTGCAGTTCTTCGATCTTAACATCCTTTTCATCCTGTTCAGGAGTTTTTTCTTCAGCAGCTCCCTCACTCTTTTTCCCGGCAGTCTCATCGACTCCATTAGCAGCATCGGCTGTATTCGTTTGAGCTTCCTGCTGAGGTGTTTCTTCGGCAGTTGTTTGCTTTGAGCTTTCCTTCAAATCTTCTGTTTGCAAAACACTTCCTCCTTATAGTCTTTTTACTTATCTAAAATTGTTTTCAGATATTTATGCAGGTAATCCATTACAGAAATGACCTTACCGTATTCCATACGGGTTGGACCTAATACTGCCATCGTACCTACGATCTGACCATTCAGACGATAAGTAGCCTGAACCATACTGCAATCCTGAATACCGGTAAATTTATTTTCAGAACCTATCGTTACCTTAAGGCCTGAATCTTCACCACCCTGCAAAAGATCCTTCAGGACCTTTTCTTCTTCTAATATACCAAGCAGGTTTCTGACTCTTTCCACATCACGGAATTCCGGTTGATTAAGCAGTTGCTTTGTTCCGCCTAAAAATACCTTCTGTTCCTGCCTGCGCCCTGTCATTTTACGTACAGCCTGCAGTAATGATGAAAAAATGAGTTTATCCTCGACCACATCTGTATGGACATTCTGCAAAATCTCCACAGAAATATCGCTAAGATTGCGATCTTCCAGCAATTTGCTCATTTTACCAGCCAGATAATCCATCTCTTCAGAAGACATACCTAAAGGAATATCAACAACATTCGTATCTATACTGCCATCATCGGCAACGATACATAAAATAGCATGCTGACTGTCAAGCGGCAAAAATTTTAAATAACAGAAATTTGCAATCGTCTGCTGGTTAGTCAAAACCATGGAAACATTCTGTGTCATACGTGACAAGATCTTGGCTGTCGACTGGAAAATATCATCAATGTTACGACGACGTTCATTATACCAGCCATCTATTAATGCCATATCATTATCTGTCAATGTCCCCGGTTCAATCAGGGCATCTACATAAAAACGATAAGCCTGAGCAGATGGAATACGTCCCGCTGAAGTATGCGGCTGTTCCAAATAACCCAGAAGCTCAAGGTCTGACATCTCATTACGGATCGTTGCCGGGCTGAGCCCTAAGTCATACTTGCGGGCAATAGTACGTGAACCAACCGGCTCAGCTGATGAAATGTAGTCTTCTATGATAATTTGCAGGATCTTTTTCTTTCTTTCGTTTAACACGATCCCACCTCCAACTCGATTGTTAGCACTCATCTCATTAGAGTGCTAACATCTTGGTATTAGAATAGCACTGACCTTAACAGTTGTCAACCAATTTTTCTTACTTCACAAAGATTTCAAAAATTTCATTGCTAAAGCGCATCCCTTGCTCCGTCAGCCTCATCCGCCTATGCTCAATATCATAGAATACTAAATTTCCTCTAATAAATTTTTCTAATTCAACCCCAAATTCTAACATTACATCACAGCCAAAACGTTGTTCAGTTTCTATTAAATCTATCCCTACCGTCGTCCGTAAACCCATAAATAAATATTCTGACAGCTGCATTTCTTTTGTCAGATCTTCAAAGCCTCCACAACTTTTGCCACTTTGAATACTTTCAATATAATCAGTTACAGAATCTGTTGCTGTAAAACGTTGACTGCCATTAAAGCTGCAGGCGGAACTGCCAAAAGACAAATACGGCAGATAATGCCAGTAAACAAGGTTATGCCTTGACTCCTGACCTGACACTGCATAATTTGAAATCTCATATCTATGCAGTCCCTGTGCTTCCAGATACTCCTGTACCAATTCATACATTGCCAGCTGACAATCTTCGTCCGGCAACTCAACTTTTCCTTTGTCCAGCATACCTGCCAAAGGCGTATTTTTTTCAATCGTCAAACCATATACCGACAAATGCTGCAACCCTGCCGCTGTTAAATTCTGCAGACTGGTCTTCAGCGTTTGAAGGGACTGCTCCGGCAAGCCATAAATAAGGTCAGCACTGACTCGTGTAAAACCAGCCTTCTCTGCCATTGTAATAGCGTCTAAAGCCTCGTTGGCCGTATGTATCCTGCCAACAGCCCGAAGTTCGGCATCGTTAAGACTTTGAACACCAAAGCT
>OHAD01003110.1_pt1 | contig 11285 bp, 8 predicted proteins | sample 1577011 | NCBI WGS metagenome assembly OHAD01 (sample SAMEA3541510, study PRJEB24748) | human gut metagenome | biome: human gut; feature: human-associated habitat; material: faeces | place: China | collected 2012
ACAGAAGGTCAGAGAAGAGATCGAGCAGGTCAATAAAGAGATCCAGAAAGCGCAGAAAGCCTTAGAAGCCGGAAATTGCCCGTTAGAAGCAGTCGAGGAGTTAAGACCGGTTATGGATGCGATCGATAAAGCATTTCCGGAGACAAAGTTTGAGGATAACCATTCTAATGGAGAAATCGGTTTCGGAAGTACCATCTTTGCAGTAAAACCTGGCGACGGTTCCGCGCGTGAGCAGGCTGCTTCCTGCCAGAAAGTACTTGGAGGCTGGGCAAACATTGCAAATGAGTATGCAACCAAGCGTTACCGCTCGAACCTGATCAACTGGGGTATGCTTCCGTTCATCATCCCGGAGGGCGAACTGCCGTTCAAGAATCTTGACTACTTATACATCCCGAATATCCGTAAAGCAGTCGAGGACAAACAGTCCGAGATTACAGCGTATGTGATCAAAGATGGAAAGGCAGAAGAGTTTAAACTTGGACTTGGTGCGATGACTGATGATGAGAGAGAGATCATCTTAAAGGGCTGTCTGATCAATTATTACAGAGGGTAAAATCGCAGACTGATATTTTGGGGCATCGGCGCATGAGCACCGGTGTCCCTTTTTGCAAAATCCAGTAATTAACAAAAATTTCAGCAAAATCTGATTGCGTTGCCTGTCTGCGAAGGTTATAATGAAAATATTAGATAAGACGGAGGATGGCAATTTGGACGAACAGGAAAAGATAAAAAAAACATCCCAGGAAACAGAATGGGAATTAAAACCACAGTATGTCATCATCGCACTGGTCGTATTTGTGACTTTCTGCTGCTGCATACTGTTTTTCTTTATGATCTACCGTTACAATGGATTCACAGACTTCTGGAAGAAGCTGTCTTTGATCTTACAGCCGATCATTATCGGTGTAGTGATCGCATATCTGTTAAATCCAATCATGAAATTTTTAGAGGGACACCTGCTTAAGTTTTTAGAGCCGCGGATGAAAAGCAAACGTAAAGCGAAAAAGACATCACGGGGAATAGCAATTACCGGATCACTGGTATTTTTAGTGGGAATCTGTGTGCTTTTAGTGGCGGCGATCGTTCCATCTATCTCTGCGAGTATCCAGAGCATGATCACATCGTTTCCACAGGAAGCAAAGGATCTGACGAAATGGGTAGACGAGGTGACAAACGGTGATACGGAACTTGCGTCCATGATACAGCAGGGCGTGGACAAAATAACGGATACGGTTGAGACCTTTTTTGAAGATGATATTTTTTCAAAGGTACAGACTTATCTTACATCGATCACAAGCGGTGTGATCTATGGTGTCAAATTCGTTTTAAATGTGATCGTCGGTCTGATCATTTCAGTCTATGTGATGGCAGACCAGGAACATTTTGCAGGACAGGCGAAAAAGATCGTATACGCGATGTTTAAACCGGTGCGGGCAAATGTTATCGTTGATACTGTCCGTAAGAGCAATGAGATTTTCAGTGGATTTATCAGTGGTAAAATATTAGATTCGGCGATCATTGGTGTGCTCGCCTATATCGTGCTTGCAATCATGAAGATGCCGGATACGGTGTTAGTCGCCGTGATCATCGGTGTCACGAACGTTATACCGTTTTTCGGGCCGTTTATCGGCGCGGTGCCGTCCTTTATCATTATCGTGCTTCAGAATCCGATACAGGGATTATATTTCCTGATCTTTATCGTTGTGTTACAGCAGATCGACGGAAATATCATTGGACCGAAGATCCTTGGAAGCTCTACCGGATTATCGGCATTCTGGGTTGTATTTGCAATTCTGGTATTTGGGGGATTGTGGGGATTCCCGGGAATGCTGCTCGGTGTGCCGTTAATGGCAGTGATTTATTATGTTGCACAGAAAACGGTATCTTATTTCTTAAAGAAGCGTGGACTTACAACAGATACACTGGCATATGTATATCTGACTAAAGTTGACAAGGAGAGTAATCAGCCTGTTTATGATAAAAATCCGTCAAAAAAAGAGTTGAAAAAACATCATGGAAAACATATCGAGGAATCCATAGAAGAGAGTAAAAAAGAAGAATAAGATCAATGATAGAAAAGAGGGTATGGCAGACTGCAAACCCTCTTTTTTTGCCTGTATCATGGCTTTTTTTTCTAAGATTAAATTTTGACATCTATATGTGCGTATGATAAACTAAGAACAAAAGAAGCAGCAAAAGAATAGCGCGTTCTGAGGTGGCATAATTTGGATAAATATGAATATAAATTAAAGCTGGATCAGATGAAATCTCTGACGGCCGAACATAATTATGAAAAGGCAGCAGAGATAGCTGATACGATTAACTGGAATAAAATAAAAAATGTAAATGCACTTGTAAAAGTTGGAGAGATTTATGAGAATACCGGTCGTTTAGAAGACAGCCGTGAGGTTTTGCTTATGGCATATGACCGGTCTCCAATTGGAAGAATGATCATTTACCGCCTGGCAAAAGTTGCTATTAAAATGAAAAATTTTGATGAGGCGAAAGATTATTATCAGGAATTTGTGGAGATCGCACCACATGATAATTTGAAATATGTGTTGAAATACGAGATCTGCAAAGCCCAGGGTGCAAATATAGAAACTCTGATCGGAATTTTAGAGGAGTTAAAAGAGCAGGAATATACCGAAGAATGGGCATTTGAACTTGCATGTCTGTATCATAAAGCAGGTATGGCAGATAAGTGTGTGGAGGCATGTGATGAACTGGTACTGTGGTTTGGTGACGGTCCATATGTAGAGCGTGCCTTAGAACTGAAGATGATCTATCAGCCGTTAAATAAACAGCAGGAAGAAAAGTATCGCAGATTTTGTCAGAAACGCGAAGGTGTTGTTGAGGTCAGACCGGAGGAGGAGCTTGACTCCGGTGAGATCGTGAATGAAACCGTACAGATACCGGATGTGAAGCTTTCACCGGAACGGTTTAATACACAGAATCTGCAGGAAGAGCTGCAAAAGAGCATGCAGCAGATCATGCAGGCGACGGAAAAAGAAACTGTTACAGACAGTATGGACAACATCAAAAAGCTTGTGGAGGAGATTCCATATCTGCAGCTTCCGAAAGAAGAATATGATCCATCTGAGGAAGAGGAAGATACGCTGGAACATATAGAGACGGATCACGAGATCGATGATTCGTTAAAGATCAATTTCAAAGAGCTGCTTGCAGAAGAACATGATGGACAGATTGGGATGTATATGCCGGAGAAAACGGCATTAGAGCACCAGATCACAGGTCAGATGAGCATTGAAGAAGTGCTTGCTGAGTGGGAAAAGACGAAATATGCCGCAGAAGTTGCATTAGAAGATGCAAAGCAGCGCAGACTTGAATCTGCAAAGGCGCGTGCGCTGCAGGAAGCAGAAGAAATTATGGGACGTCTTGCAGACATTATTCCAAAGCTTGATGCAGGTGTTGCTCCAAAAGATATACTGCAGGATCAGTACATAGAAGGCAAGCCGTTAGAAAATGACAGGGCAGCAGCTATGGTTGCAAACATGAATCAGATCTTACAGGAAGAGATTGACCGGATATCGACAGAGACGGCGGATATCGATAAACAGCTGGCAGAGGCAGCCGGAACAGCAGCGTCAATGGGAGAGATATCTGGGCCAGGAGTGAATGCAGCGGAGCTTGCAGAAGAAGTATCCGGGATGATGCAGGAGACAGAAGATGTGGAAATATCCGGACAGGAGCAGATACCGGGATCTCAGCCGGATGAGGAAATCGCAGATCTCTCCGCAGAAGAAACGGATGAGGAAACTGTAGATCTCAGTACAGAGGAGAAGGCGGCAGAAGAAGTTTCAGATATTAGTGAAGAGAAAACATCTGAAGCAGATGATTTTGATATAGTTACCGCAGACACGATCGATCTTGGCAAAGTGGTAACGGAACAGGCATTAGCCGAAGCGGTAGAGCATATTACCGATACGGAAAGCGCAACGGATGATATCACACAGAAAGAGCTGGCTGACAACACGGCAGTTGAGGTAACGAAAGAGGTTCTTAAGAAAGAGGACCGGGTGGAAAGAGTCCTTCCGGAGATCACAGAGCCTGAGGATGAGACCGGTTTTGAGGCAGTTACATCACTGGGTGAAGAACTTCGGGGGATATTTACCTATTTTGTTTCGATCAAGGGAATGGAAGAACAGATTTGTCAGGCACTTACAGGTGCGGCAAGACATCTGATAACAGGAAAGGATGCTTCTACCGGAAATATGGTGATCCAGGGTGGCAGCGGAAGTGGCAAAACAGTCCTTGCAACGGCTATGGTGAAAGCATTGCCCGTCTTTCTAATATGTTAGGCGGTGGTGTTATCGTACAGCGTTTCGGTGACCTGATCCGCGGAAGACGAAGCACTCCAAAGCGTATTGAGGAAAATACCTTTGTGCCTACTCTTTCTGCAACACCTGGCGACTTAAGCCTTGTTCTTCCAAAGCGTATCTTAGATGGCATCATTGAAATGATCTATGCCCTGGATAAGATCGCACCGGGAACTGCAAATGATGACACTTTGCTTTATGGTGTAGAAGTTAAGTTCTACAACATGGAAGTAGATGTAGACGAGAACCTGGAAAGCCGTCACAAAGGACTTTATATCATCGGTGATGGCAGCGGCGTGACCCATTCCCTTTCCCATGCATCTGCAAGCGGCGTGTATGTAGCACGTAAGATCGCAGAGAACCTGGAAGGATAAATAAGATAAACTAGCAGTATATTTAAATCTCCGACAGTGCAGGTATGAATATAGTATCTCCATTGCCGGAGATTTTTTGTTTCAATGAAAGGTTCAGAAAATAAGTATTTAATGCAGAGTAAGCAAAAGATAAAGGATTAAGCCAGAGCCATTATTGAAACTTTATTTACGCTCATCGCCATTGGATGTTATGGGGTACTCAGCATGATGGGATTCTAAGGCAGCCCCCTTTTATATCTTGGAAAGATGATCAAAATGTGACCTTGATTTTGCGTTTTTGCTGTGCTATACTTCTACTCGTTGCAAAGCCTGAAAAACCAAGGTCTTATAAGGCTTTCGCCGATTCCCGGCGTAAAATGAATCGAGTGTTCGTGACCTTCCACTCGTAAAACAAAACTAAAGGAGAATTGAAAAATGAACAAACAGTATTACCAATCAAGAACTGGCTTTATTACCCAGAGTGCGCTGATCGCAGCCCTTTATGTGGTTTTGACCATGATCGTTGCGCCGATCGCTTTTGGTCCGATCCAGTTCAGAGTCTCAGAAGTATTATGCGTGCTGCCTTACTTCTTAACCAGTGCAGTTCCAGGCGTTACCATTGGCTGCTTTCTTGCTAACCTGCTCTGCGGTGCAGCATCACTGGATGTAGTGTTCGGAAGCATTGCAACTCTGATTGGAGCAGTTGGTTCTTACTATCTTGGAAAGAAGAATAAATGGCTGGTATGTGTTCCACCTATCCTTTCCAACACCATTATTGTTCCATGGGTACTGCGCTATGCATATGGTTCTACAGACCTGATCCCATATGCCATGCTGACTGTAGGGATTGGAGAGATCCTAGCTATTGGTGTACTTGGAAATATCCTGTTAGTGACACTGGAGCGTCATTATAAAGCAGTGCTGTTTGCAAAGTAATATTGGAAAATATTAGTAAAATGTATCATTTGTGAAGGAGAAAGATCCCTCTGGCGTATTTTGAATATGCCAGGGGGATCTTTTTGAATGCAGACCTTGTTTTTTGCATTAATGTGGGTATAATATATTTATAAACTAAAATAAACATAAATAAACATGAAAAATACAAATAAACATGAATAAATACAAATAAATATAGATGTGGAGGAATACGTATGAAAGGAGAAAATCCATTTACACTGACTTTTGGGCAGAAGCCGGTAGAATTTATTTCCCGTACAGATCAGATTGGAAAGATCATAAATACCTTTGATATGGAAAATCCGTCTAATATGGTTTATATGATCGCCGGGGTTCGAGGTTCTGGGAAGACAGTTTCTCTTGCAGTGATAGGAGATCACTATAATGCAAAGGAAGACTGGATCGTATTGCGTTTAAGTGTAGATATGGATCTGATTTCAGATACTTGGATATCTTAAATGGGAAAATGATGGGACTATAGACGATATTTTACCAAAATTTGATGAAGAACTGACGGTTTATGCTTATGAAAAAATATGGAGTGAGTTATCAGAACTGGACCGCAAAATCGTTTATATTATTTCTCAGGGAGTAAATAAAACAGGTGACATACGGGAAAGTTTGGGAGTATCACCGCAACTTTTAAATACGTATCGGAAACGTCTTATGGAGAGAGGTGTAGTTGATGGTTCAAGACATGGGGAACTGACTTTGGCGTTGCCAAGATTTGAAGAGTATATCAATATGTATTGTGAAGTGACTATCTGAATGTTTTAACAATCCAGGGGATTTTGCTGTATTTTGAACTGAGGAGAGAGTATACGAAAAGGCGATCCGGTTATCGAAACCGGACCGCCTTTTTAACGTCTCTGCGTTTGTGGATTTATCCTTCTACAACTTCCACAATACTAAAGCCCTTCTCTTTCAACATATCCTCACAGGGACTGTCAAGGTGCATACAGTATACTCTGTGGCGTTCTTCCCGGGGGATCCATTTCTCCATCTTGCCGTAGTAGCAGTGGGATGGATTTGGTGAATCGTGGGTGCTGGTGTCGTGGTAGATGCGGCCGATCTCTCCTGCAAGGAAGCGGGTTCTGATATCTTCCGGCAGTTCTGAGGAGTCGCCGCTGTAGTAAATAGTTTCTGTTCCATCACTTAAAACATAGCCGTAGCATTTCATATCCAGTGCATGTTTCACTTCCACGGGAACTGCAGTCAGTCCGGCCGGATTTTCAGGAAGTGTTTCATGGTAATGGTAGCCTAAAGGTGTTATCCCTTCTAATGTAAGAAGCTGTTTAATGGTCTCCTGTGGATAAACTACATGAATGGCTTTGTTAAAGAGACAGTAAAAATAGGAGATCAGGGTTCCAAGACTTCCTACGTGGTCGGCATGCATATGAGTCAGGATAACATAAACATCTTCAATGGAAGCCAGGTCCAGTTTGTGATAAAGCACATCAAACATGGTCTCTCCGCAGTCAATAAGATAAAGCGCTTTTCCGGAAAGCATGTATGCTCCCGTATTCTTAAAGGGAGGATAAAAAGCGCTGCCTTTTCCGGTAAAATTTAATTCCATGCCTTTCCTCCTTAATGGGTATTATTGTTACAGTTCAGCCATGATATTTTATTCCTTGATACCGGCGCTTACAAAGCTGCTCATAAACTGTTTCTGGGCAACTAAGAAGGCTAAGAGCAGAGGAACAATGATGATAAAGGCTGCAGCACACACATTGGCCCACTGCATGTTAGCCTCTTTGGATTTTGCGAAAATAGCAAGTCCTACGGTCAGTGTACGGTTGGTAGGAGAGTTGGTCACGATCAGAGGCCACAGGTAGTTGTTCCAGTGGTAGCTGACAGAGATAACGGCAAAGGAAAGATATGCCGGTTTTGCACATGGCATGTATACACCCCAGATGGTCTGCCAGGTGTTGGCACCGTCGATCTTTGCTGCCTCAGCCAGTGCCTTTGGAATGGATTTAAAGTGCTGACGGAGTAAGAAGATAGCCATGGCACTGCCGTAGAATGGAAGCATCATACCGATCTTGGTGTCGATGAGCTTCAGATCAGACAGAGTCATGAAGTTTGGTGTGATCAAAACGTCATTTGGGATAATGATCTGCATAAAGATCACAGCAAATACCAGCGCCTGTCCCTTGAAATCCAGAACTGCCAGTGCATAGGCAGCCAGGGTGGAAGTAAAGAACTGTACGGCAAAGGTGCATACTACCAGTGTCAGTGTGTTGATGTAATAGGTGCCAAATGGAATGGCATTCCATACATATTTAATATTATCCAGTGTGAACGCTGTTGTCGGGAACAGTGTCATATGGAAGGATGGAACGGAAAATGCGGTTCCGATCAGCCAGATAAGTGGGATCAGCCAAAGCAGGCCTAAAATAACGGAAAATGCGGTGATCCCGGCACCGATCAAATGTTTTTTCTGCATGGTGTAAGGCCTCCTTTAGTTGTACTGGATCTTCTTGTCCTGGCTTAAGAAACGAGGAAGTGCTACTACCATGAGCAGAAGCAGCATAACCGTTGTCAGTGCAGAAGATACGCCGTAGTTGAAGTTTGTAAATCCCTGCTGGTAAATGTAGTACAGAAGCAGTGTGGAAGCGTTGTTTGGAGCGCCCTCTGTCATAATGACTACATGGTCCACCAGCTTGAAGCTGTTGGTCAGAGCAATGGTGGATACAAACAGGAAGGTTGGTGCAAGAAGAGGTAAAGTGATCTTGCGGAAAATGGTCCAGGAGTTAGCGCCGTCAATGCGGGCTGCCTCATTTACATCGGTGGAAATACTCTGGATACCGGAAAGGAAGAATACCATCAGGTATCCGGCTTCTTTCCAGACGTACATAAAGGCCATAGCCGGAAGAACGGTCTTCTTGCTGGATAAGATATTCATAGGCTGAAGGCCCATGCTGATGAGCATCTGGTCAAGTAAGCCGTTTTTTGCCATGTAAATAAACATCCAGATACTTGCAATAGCGATCATAGGCATAACTACCGGATAGAAATAGGAAGTACGGACAAAACCGATGAGACGGCTTTTACGGTTGACTAACGTTGCTAAAAACAGGCCAACGACCATACTGGGAACAATGGTGATCAACGCAAAAAACAGCGTATTTCCCATTACTTTCCAGAAAAGAGAAGATCCGGCCAGATTGATATAGTTTTTCAGACCGATAAATTCCGGTGCGCTCATACCGAGCTTATATTTTGTAAGGCTGAGCCAGATGCTCCGAAAGACCGGCCATACAGTAAAGGCTGCCATAAAGATCAGGGAAGGCATTACCAACAGCCATCCTATGAGAGTGTTTCGCAGTTCACGCTGCTTTTTTGTATGTGTTTTCATCTTTTATTCCCCATTTATCAGATTTCGAGAGAACAGTAAAAATATGAAACAAATTGGCGCTGCCGTGAAGCACGACAGCACCAACTTCATTTCAAAAGTATCATTTTATCCTACTGATACTCAGACAGAACTTCTGTTGCCTGTTCCTGAGCTGCGCTTAATGCTTCTTCAGCAGTTGCGTCACCAGTTACTGCAGACTGGATATTGTCATTTAAGACTCTCCAGATCTCTGCTGCGTTGTAAGTAGTAAGCTCTGGCTTGGAGATCGGGATCTGCTCGTAAGCGATCTTAGCCTGAGGCAGTTTGTCGTAGTATTCTTTCATGATATCCAGATCGAAGCAGGACTGTCTGGTTGCTACATAACCTGTATCCAGTGCCCACTGTGCTGCGCGCTCTGGCTCAGTAGCGAACTTGATGAACTTCCAAGCTGCCTGTACACGGTCTTCAGAGATACCATTGGAGATGTAGAAGTTTCCGCCGCCGGTAGGAGCTGCCTGACGTGCATTTCCTGGAAGGAATGCGGTACCGAAATCAAAGGTAGCGTTCTTGCTGATGTTTGCCAGGTTTCCTGTGGTGTGATAGATCATAGCTACTTCGCCAGCTAAGAACTGAGTAGGAAGATCGGTCCACTGTACGATGCCAGGAGCCATTACTTCGTACTTGTTCTGAAGGTCAAGCCAGAACTGAAGTGCTTCTACGTTCTCTGGAGTATCGAACATAACGGATTTTCCGTCTTCAGCCATCAGGTTCTCACCATTCTTGCTGTTCTGTAAGCAGAAGCCTGTGAAGGTCCACTGTGCAGAACCGGAGTTTAATGCGATACCAACACCGTAACGGTTTTCGTTGGTGAGCAGTTTTGCGTCTTCAACCAGTTCGTCCCAGGTTGCAGGTGCTTTCTCAGGATCAAGGCCAACTTCCTTGAATGCATCCTTATTATAGAAAAGGATCTCTGTACTTCTCTGGAATGGGATGGAGTAGATCTTGCCGTCTACGTAGGAGTCCTCCATGAAGCCGCTTAAGAAATCGTCGATGTAAGCTTTTCCTTCGTCTCCGTCTGCTGCGATCAGGTCATCTAATGGCATTGCCATACCGGTGGAAGCCATTGTGAAACGCTGGGTAGCAAGGCTTACGAATACATCTGGTGGTGTGCCTCCCTGGATAGCAGTCTGGATCTTTGTAACGGTATCATCGTAGTTTCCGGTATAAACAGGATCTACAACGATGTCAGGATTTTCAGCATTGAAGTCTGCGCAGATCTTCTCAATCAGCTTTGCAGCATCGCCGCCTACGTTTACTGGGTAGTAGAATGACAGGTGCATTGCGTCAGATGAACCGCCTTCAGCTGCTGCAGTGGTTGCATCGGCTGCTGCCTCAGATTTTTCAGCTGCTGCGCTGGTTTCGGCTGGTTTGGAACCGCCGGAGCAGCCGCCTAATGCCATAGCAGAGGCTACTAAACAGGCAGATGATGCAAGTACGAGTTTCTTTTTCATGATACTCCTCCTTTTTGTTCGCATTGATAGACTTTTTAAGGTCTGTGATTTGCTCTTAAGTTCACTATAGCATCATTATTGAAACGTGTCAAATATTATTTTGATTTTTTGCACAATAAATATTTTGAATTTACATGTTACTTTAACAATTTTACCTATGCTATACATTTTTTACATTTTCTTTACAGGGAATACGATTGAACAAGGTTCAATTTCTGGGGCAGAATTGTGATTTCTTAAGATATATGTTATAGTTAATACAAGTGAGAGCAGCAACGAAGGTCCGGTCATAGAGTGGACCTGACAGTAAAATGCAGACCACACCAGCACCGTATATCAGGAGGAACACATATGGCAACCATTAAAGATATTGCAAAGAAGGCCGGCGTGGCCCAGGGAACGGTTTCCAATGTATTAAATGGTAAAGGGAACGTAAGCAGTGACAAAATACGCCGGGTAATGGAAGCTGCAAGGCAATTGGGCTATGTTCCAAATGAAAGAGCAGCTTTGCTGCGCAAGGGAACCAATGACTGCCTGGCTCTGATCATGCCGGATTCCCGGGCAAGGCAGTACGAAGATTTTTATTTCAGTTTTAAAGACTATGCCCAGGAACATGGTTATCTTGTATCCCGCCATCTGACCAATGAAAATTCACCGGAAAGTGAAGCGACTGCATTTTCAGAGGCAAAAGTGAAGCAGGTAAAGGGGATCGCCTGCATTTCCGCAGTAGCTAGGCATTTTAGCAAGGCAATCACTCTCATAAGCCTCTTTATTTTTAGCATAATCT
>OHAD01003111.1_pt1 | contig 11278 bp, 10 predicted proteins | sample 1577011 | NCBI WGS metagenome assembly OHAD01 (sample SAMEA3541510, study PRJEB24748) | human gut metagenome | biome: human gut; feature: human-associated habitat; material: faeces | place: China | collected 2012
GACAACGCTCCTGACTTTTGAGGGAATCTGCGCCAACAAACATATCCGCTTCAACCTGATTCTCTCCGGTGAGCAGTTGTTTGTCACTGCTGATTTCAGCAAAATCCAACAGGTACTTTACAATCTGATCGACAATGCGATCAAGTTCAGTCATCAGGATTCCACGATCACGATTGAGACAACCGAGAAGAACGACAAAGTATTTGTCTCGGTCAAGGATACCGGAATCGGTATTCCCAAAGACAGTCTGAAAAAAATCTGGGAAAGATTTTACAAAACCGACCTCTCCCGCGGAAAAGACAAGCGCGGCACCGGTCTTGGACTTTCCATTGTAAAAGAAATCATTCAGGCTCATGGAGAAAATATCAACTGTATCAGTACAGAGGGCGTTGGCACAGAGTTTATTTTCACTCTGCCGATTGCCAAAGATAAAGAATAAAAACGAAAAGGATATTACTTTAGAGTGGTATCCTTTTTATTTTGACAATTTATTAAAAAAATTACACAAAAGGGGTTGATTTTTTTTGGTAACTATGATATAATCAAAAAATTTGACATTTGGGGCGTTTTGTGTTATAATTATGTTGTTAAGATAGTGGTTAATGAGAAAGGCGGTAAGTAAAGATGTATAGTGTCGGCGATAAAGTTGTACATCCTATGCACGGTGCAGGTACAATAGAAGAAATCAAAGAAATAGAGATTGTCGGCAAAAAACGTCAATACTATGTTCTAAAGTTTGCCATAGGCAATATGGTAACAAATGTACCGATAGAAAACAGTGAAGAAATCGGTATTCGTCCTGTTATAGAAAAGCAGGAGGCAAAAAAGGCACTTCAATATTTTCGTGACGCGGAGCTTGAAGATGACGCGAATTGGAATAAACGTCAGAGAGATAATCTTATTAAGATTAAGTCGGGAGATATTTATCAAGTGATTTTGGTATTGAAAGAACTGATGTACCGTGAAAAAATAAAAGGTCTTTCAACAAGTGAAAGAAAGACTCTTACCAGTGCAAAACAGATTGTTGTAAGCGAACTTGTCCTGTCGGAAGTTGCCGATGTGAGTGATATTGAAAGCATTTTAAACGATACTGTTGACGCGTTGGTTTGATATGTGATTAAAAGTGCAGAGCTATGTTTTATGGCTCTGCTTTTATTTTGAAAGGATATATTATGAAAATAACAGCGGTTATAGTTGCAGGAGGCAAAGGCACAAGAATGGGTGCCGATAAAAATAAGGTTTTTCTTAAAATATTAGGACGTGAAGTGCTTTATTATACAATTTCGGCATTTGAAAAAAATGATAAAATTGATGATATTATAGTTGTCACAGGCAAAAATGATATAGAAGAATGTCAAATACTTGTTGACAAATACGATATAAAAAAGGTATCATATATAACAGAAGGCGGTGCGACACGTCAGGAGTCTGTTATGAACGGACTGAAAAAAGCCGAAGGTGATATTGTGCTTATACACGACGGCGCTAGAGCGCTTGTGACAGATGATGAAATTAATAATTCTGTTGCGGATTGTATAAAATTCGGTGCGGCGGCGGTCGGTGTTAAATGCAAGGACACGCTGAAAAGTGCGGACAGTGACGGTTTTATAGCAGGAACTGTTGACAGAGAAAAAACATTTATGATTCAAACTCCGCAGGTGTTTTATCTGGATAAGATACTTGATATGCACCAAAAAGCACTTGACGAAAATTTTGTCGCTACTGACGATTGTATGATTGCCGAACATTACGGTGTAAAGATAAAAATAAGTGACGGAAGTTATGATAATATAAAGCTCACAACTCCCGAAGATATGATAATCGGTGAAAGAATACTCAGAAAGCGAGGTATTACAGAATGAGAATAGGACAGGGATATGACGTTCATAAGCTTGTAGAGGACAGAGATTGTATAATTTGCGGTGTTAAAATACCGTATGAAAAGGGACTTTTGGGACATAGTGACGCAGACGTGGCACTTCACGCACTTGCAGACGCAATTCTCGGTGCGGCGGCACTCGGAGATATAGGAAAGCATTTTCCCGACACAGACGAAAAGTATAAAGGTGCGGACAGCCGTATGCTTTTGAGAGAAGTCGTAAAGAAAGTGGCTGAAAAGGGATATTCCGTGGGTAATGCAGATGTTACGATAGTGGCACAAAGACCGAAGATGTTACCGTATATTGAGCAAATGAGAAAAAATGTTGCAGATGATTTGAATGTCGGTATTGATGATGTCAATATCAAGGCGACAACAACCGAAAAACTCGGCTTTGAGGGCAGAGGTGAGGGCATTTCTGCAACGGCGGTTGTATTATTGAAATAGGGGGATATATGGCTTGAATATTTACGATTTTGATGAAACAATTTATGACAGTGACAGTACAAAGGACTTCTATTTTTACTGCTTGAAGAAATACCCTAAAATATTGCTTAGTGTGCCGATTATGGCATGGACATTCTTTTTGTACATTTTGGGAGTTAAAACGAAAACGCAGTTTAAGGAAAAAATGTATAGATTTTTGACATATGTACCTGACATAGACAGTGCGTTAAACGATTTTTGGAATGTAAATGAACACAAGGTTAAATCTTGGTACAAGGACAGACAAAAGGACGATGATATAATAATTTCCGCGTCACCCGAATTTTTATTGAAACTGATATGCGAAAGATTGGGTATAAAAAATCTTATGGCTTCAAAGGTTGATAAGCATACGGGATTGTATGACGGTGAAAACTGTTGGGGAGAAGAAAAGGTTAAACGTCTTTATGAGAAATTTCCAAATGCTAAATGTGAGGAATTTTATTCCGATTCACTTTCCGATACACCGCTTGCCGAACTTGCGGATAAAGCAATGATTATAAGAGGAAATGAACTTATTGAGTGGAATGAGTATAAACCGTCAAAATTAAAAATGTTCTTGTCAAGAGAATTTTTGTCGTTCCTTATTGTCGGCGGAATTAATACGGTGAGCAATGTAATTTTTTCAACAATATATTTTCCATCTATATAATCGTCTATAAATTTTTCTATTTTATCAAAACTAATTTCTTGAAAAAAACCAAGTGTTCCGGTATTTATTCCGACAAAAGGAACTTTTGGAAAATCGGAATTATGAACTCCTCTTAAGAAAGCACCGTCTCCACCTATGCAAATACTCAATTCAGCTTCTTCTTTAAAAGTTTCAGAAACTTCAAAACCTCTTTTTTCAAATAGTTCCTTCGTTTTTATGAATGCCTCTAATGACTTTATATTATCATTAAAGAATATATTAATTAATCTTTTCATAACTTCACCTTTTACTATTAATCTATAAAAGTATTTTAACACATTAAACATATATTAGCAAGAAAAAAAGGAGCATTTGCTCCTTAACATTACGCATTTTTCTTTTTTTTAATCTTTTTTAATCTATAAAAATCTTCTCTTTCTTTTTCCTCAAGAACTTCTGAAATATACTTTTCCGTTTCTTCAAGATTAGGAATTTGAATTTTATCTAAAGCATTTGCTCTTTTTTGATTCTTTTTTATTTCTATGGACAATTTATAAACTGTATTTTCTGTTTCTGCAAGTCTATATACTAGTCTTTTTATTTTTTGAAACATTTTTATAGCTTCATCAATTGCAGGACTTGTCATATACATTCCATAATGTGGTCTTAAAGTTCCATGCTCGTATTTTACACTTGGAACATCAAGTCCCATAATGGATTTATAAGAAATTTCAAAATTTTCCGACTTATCTATTGATAAAGAAATATCTTGAACATTCATAACTCCCATAGTTATATTTGCTTCTTCTAATGTTGAATATGCCTTTTCAAATAGTACTTTTACATCTTCTTGAATTTCTTTCGCCTTTTCAATTTGTTGCATCATTTCTTTTATTAGTACAGTTCTTTTTTTATCTATTAGATTATAGCCTACCTTAGATAATTTTAAATCCTGTTTTATTTTTAATAGATTTGATTTTGTAGGAGCAATATTTTGAATCATATTACCACCTTCCATATTTTTCTATATATTTACTTTCCAATCTGTCTAGTTCAATTTTAGGGAATAGTTTGAATAAATCCCAAGCAATATCAAGTGATTCTTCAATAGTTCTGGATTCATCAAAGTTTTGGTTTAAAAAGTTTTGTTCAAACTCCCTACCGAATTCCATATAAATTTTATCTATTTCTGTTAAATCATCTTCCCCAATTATTTGTGATAGCGAACGAACTTCTATAACCTTTGAATAAAGAGCAAATAACTGAGATTGTACTTGATCATGATCTTCTCTTGTATATCCATCTCCAATACCATCTTTCATAAGTCTTGACAATGAAGGCAAAATATTTACAGGTGGATAAATATTCTTTTGGAATAATTCCCTTGATAAAACTATTTGTCCTTCAGTAATAAAACCTGTAAGATCAGGAATTGGATGTGTTATATCATCATTAGGCATTGTTAATATAGGAATTAAAGTAATTGAACCTTTCTTTCCCTTTACCATTCCAGCTCTTTCGTATAAAGTAGAAAGATCTGAATACAAATATCCAGGATATCCCTTTCTACTAGGAACTTCTTCTCTTGCAGAAGAAATTTCTCTTAAAGCCTCTGCATAACTTGTAATATCAGTCATAACTACTAAGATATGCATTCCTTCTTCAAATGCAAGATATTCTGCAGCAGTTAATGCAGTTCTAGGTGTTGAAATTCTTTCAACAATTGGTGCATCAGCAAGATTTATATATGAAACAACTCTTGATGATGCTCCTGATTCTTCAAATGCACTTTTAAAGAACTCATAATCATCATATTTAATTCCCATTCCTGCAAATACTATTGCAAATTTGTCATCAGAATTTTTTAGTTTGGATTGTCTAACTATTTGAGCCGCTAATGCATTATGTGTCAAACCATTTGATGAAAATATCGGAAGTTTTTGTCCTCTAATTAAAGTAGTAAGAGTATCAATAGCTGAAATTCCAGTTTCCAAATAATCTCTTGGATATTCTCTTGCAACCGGATTCATAGGTCTTCCATTAACATTATATTTTTTCTCTGAAATAATATAATCTCCATTGTCAATCGGTTCTCCTACACCATTAAAAGTTCTTCCTAAAATATCTTTACTAAGACAAATTTCAAGTGGAGTTCCTGTAAAAGTAACTGCAGAATTTTGTGTTGAAATTCCAGTTGTTCCTTCAAAAACTTGAGCAATTACCTTATCTCCTTGAATTCTAACAACCTTGGCTCTTCTTCTTTCACTTCCATCTATTACTATATCCATCATTTCATCATAGCTGACATTATCTACACCTTTAAGCACAATCAAAGGTCCATCTATTTTTTCTAGTTTTAAATATTGTCTTTGCATAATTATCACCTACTCTCCCTGATTTTCGTCTATCAAAGCAGTATAATAGCTATTGATTTTTGCATTTAACTTTTCAAATGCTTCATCATAGTTTTCATTTGGAATATTATATTTCATCTTAATAACTTCTTCAAATAAATCATCATTTTTTATACGGGTAAGGGCAACTTGTTGTTTTACAGCTAAAGTACAATTCATATATAAATTATCTATTACTTTTAACATTTCAAATTGTTTTTTCAAAGGAACATAGCAATCTGTTTCATGCATTGCATTTTGTTGTAAAAATCCCTTTTTTAAAACTTTAGCTATTTCTATAACAATTCTTTGATCATTTGGTAAAACATCTTCACCAACTAATTGAACAATTTGGTTCAATTTATTATCCTCTGAAAGAAGTTCCATCATCTTTGCTCTTAATTTCAAAAGTTCAGGAGATACATTTTCATCATAATATTCTTTAATCAATGTAGTATATCCACTATAACTTGTAAGATAGTTTACAGCAGGATAGTGTCTTATATATGCTAAATTCTTATCCAAACCTATAAAAGCCGAAACAAATCTTTTAGTATTTTCAGTTACCGGTTCAGAAAAATCTCCACCAGGTGGAGAAACAGCACCAATTACTGTAATTGAACCCTCTCTTTTGGAAAGAGTTTCAACATAACCTGCTCTTTCATAAAATTGTGCAATTCTTGAAGGAAGATATGCTGGATATCCTTCTTCTGCAGGCATTTCTTCAAGTCTTCCAGAAATTTCTCTTAACGCTTCTGCCCATCTTGAAGTTGAGTCAGCCATTATTGCAACATGGTAACCCATATCTCTATAATACTCTGCAATAGTTATTCCAGTATAGATTGAAGCTTCACGGGCAGCAACTGGCATATTTGAAGTATTTGCTATTAAAATTGTTCTTTCCATAAGCGGTTTTGAAGTTCTTGGGTCAATTAACTTTGGAAATTCTTCAAGAACATCTGTCATTTCATTACCACGTTCTCCACAGCCGATATAAACTATAATATCAGCATCAGACCATTTTGCAAGTTGATGTTGAGTCATAGTTTTTCCTGTACCGAATCCACCCGGAAGTGCTGAAGTTCCTCCCTTTGCTATTGGAAAGAAAACATCAAGTACTCTTTGCCCTGTCACTAAAGGTCTTGAAATTGGCATTCTCACATCTATTGGACGTGGAATTCTTACAGGCCATTGATGATACATTTTTAATTTATGAATTTTTCCATCTTCATCTTTTATTGTTACTAAATCAGTTTCTAAATTATATTTCCCTGATGGTAAAGCTTCAATTACTTCACCACTAATAGTTGGTGGAACTAAAATTTTATGTTCAATAAAACTGGTTTCTTGAGTTGTTGCAAAAATTTCTCCTGCAGATAATTTATCCCCAACTTTAACAAGAATTTCAACATCCCATTGTTTTTCTTTATCAATAGACACAAGACCTATTCCTTCTGCAATAAATTCTCCTGTCATTGAATATATTTTTTCAAGCGGTCTTTGAATACCATCAAATATATTTCCTATAATTCCTGGACCTAATGTTACTGATAGTGGAACATTGGTACTTTCTATAGTTTCTCCAACTTTTAGTCCTTGTGTTTCTTCGTAAACTTGTATAGTCGCTACATCTTCGTCAATAGATATGATTTCTCCGATTAACTTTTTATCTCCAACCAAAACCATATCTCTAACTTTGTAAATTTCCATACTGTCTGCTTTAACAACAGGACCATTTATATCAATTATTTTAGGTATATTACACATTACCTTTCTCCTCATTACAATTATTAATTAATTGTTTATTCCTAATTCTTTTTTCAACTTAGCTAAAATCTTTTGGTATTTTGTAGTCAATAGAAAATCAAGTGAATAATTTAATCTATAAGTTCTTTCCGCATTTTCTATTTCAAAACCACCAACTTTTATATCAAGACTTTTTTCAACCTTGATATCTCCTAAGACATTTTTTACTATTTCCTTATCTCTTTCAAAACTTTTCTCATAAACATAAATAATATCATTAGAATCTATTTCTGATTTTACATTTTTTAATGTATTTTTTAAATATTCTTCACCTTTTTCAGTCATATAAGAATTATTCAATTCTTCTTTAAGAGCTTTAAAAAATTCGTCATAAATTTCTTTGTTAGTATTTAAAATTATATCTTGTCCCTCTTTTAAAGTCTTTGAACGAATTTTATCTGTCTTATTTTCAAGTTTTGTTCTATATTCTCTCTTTAATTTTTCAATTTCTTCGTATTTTTTCGCTTTATATTCTGTAATTAATCTTTCAGTTTCAGAAGCAATTTTTTTCAATTCTTCGTCATACTTTTCATCAATTTCTTCATTTAGTATTCTTTTGAATGACTCTATCTTATCTTCAATTGTTATCATAAGATTTCTCCTTAAATATTAATTCCTATTGATTCGTTTATATAGTTTGTAATGAAATTTGGATCTCTTTTCAAACCTGTTCTATCCGGTATCTCAACTATAAGTGGAAAAGTATTTTTTAATTTAACTTCCATAACTTCTTCGCTAATAAGGTTAAAAATATTTTCAGTTAAAATTAAAATTCCAATTTCCTTATTATTTAGACAATCATTAAATTCTTCCAAAGCCTCTTCTCTAGTCTTTAAAACAACTCCTGTTATACCGGCTAATCTCATTCCTACAAGTGTATCTGTATTATCAGATATAAGATAACTTATCATAGAATTCTCCTAAACTCTTTGTAAAATCATAATTGAAATTATAAGTCCGTAAATAGCAATACCTTCTGCAAGTCCAAGAATAATAAGTGTTTTACCTAAAATTGAAGAATCTTCTGAAACTGCACCAATTGCTGCTGAACCTGCTTGACCAACACCTATTCCAGTACCAATTGCTGCAAGACCAGTTGATAAAGCAGCTGCTAAATATCCCATTCCACTCGCTGAACTTGATGTGCTTTGTGTAGCTTCTGCTGCAAATGCAATATCTGGAATAAGTCCCATTAAAAATAAAGCTAAAATTGAAACGACATTAATCGCTATTGCCTTTTTTAATCCTGATTTTGTTGTTTTCTTTCCTTTTCTTAAATAAGATATACCTGTTAAAATAGTTGTTCCTATTCCTAATGTTATTAATAATAAAGTGATTTTCATATTTTCCCTCCTAAATTTCTTCTTTTAATTCTACTTTTAATGGTTCATAATTTATTCCTTCGCCATTAAAATATTTACTGAATAATTCATAATATTCCAATCTTATTGCTTGAATGAAAACTATTAGTCCTTCAAGACAAACAATAAATATATTTCCTAAAACAATCATAAATATATTTCCAAAACTTGAACCTAGCATTTGTCCTAAAGCATGAAACGCCATAAAAAGACCAACGTGATTAATCGCAAAAGCTCCAACTCTTATAAAAGAAAGAGTATTTGAAAAGAATCCCATAACAGTTTCAAACATTTCAAATCCGCTTTCAACAGGAGAAAATTCTTCCTTTTCTTCTGTCTTACTAATTATCGGAACAAGTTTCGGTTTCATAAACATCAATGTTGAAGTTAAAACCAAAACTACAACACTTACTATTGTAATCATTGAAGATACATTTACACTTACATATTTTTTTAACAAAACAGTATTTAAAACAATTACTATAAATGAGATATAGAATAAAAATCCTGATAATCCATTTTTATCAAAAAATAATTTTCCAAATTCTCTTCTCATCTTTAAGTTTCTAAAGTTGATAATATATGCAATTAATATCATTAAAATACCAAGTCCAATTGTTGCGACAAGTATTGTGTTAATATCATTCATCGGCCTTATAACCAATGCAGGAATTAACTCTTCAATTCCAAAAACACTTCCATATACAAATCCGAAAAACATTGATGAAAGTCCAATTCTTTGAATAATTTTAGCAATAACACCAAATTTTTTAGATAATAACATTCCTGCTATTACAAAAATTAAACCCTGTCCTACATCTCCAAACATCATTCCGAATAAAAGTAAATATGTTATTGCAAAAAATGGTGTCGGATCCGTTTCCTTATAATCTGGAATTGAATACATCTTTACCAATGCTTCAAAAGGTCTTAAAATAAAATTATTTTTTAACTTTGTTGGTATCTTAAATTTTGAAGGAATTTCATTGTCATCTTCAAAGTATATCAAAGCACTTTCTGAAACTTTTTCTACTGAATTCTTTATACTTTCAACTTTAGATTCAGGAACAAAAGCACTTAATAAAATAAAATTTTTGCTTTCTGCAATATGTCCTTCAAGTTCTTCAATCTTTTCAATAATTTTATATCTATAATAGAAACCTAAAATATCTTGCAAATATTTATCCTTAAATTCAGCTTTTTCCTTTAAAATTTCATCTTGTTCTCTTTCTAAACTTTCCAATTCAGCATTTTTATTCTTTATAAAATCCTTAAAAGAAATATCTACATTGGGAAGTTCAATTCTATCAAAGGACAAAGAACGAATAAAATATTTTGTATCTTTTGCATAAACGGAAGGAGTAAAGATTATAACAGTTTCCCCATAACTACTAGTTCCTAAATGCACAACTATTCCCTTAATATTTTCATAATTTGCCTTTAATTTTATCCAAGAATTTTTTGAAATTTCTCCCATATCAAAATTAATATGTTTTAAATTGTAAAACTCAGATATTTTCATATCACTATCAGAAAAATATTCAACGGCATTTAATAATATTTTAATTTCTGCTCTCTTTTTTCTATTCTCATCTTCCCTAGTCTTTATTGAAGAAGATTTCAAAGATATATCATCTAATAATTTAAGTTTTTCACTATAATTTAAATTCTTTAAATCATTTAAAGTAACATCATCTTCTTTAATATTAAAGAAATCAAACATCTGATCTAAAAGTTCTTTATATTTTCTCTTTTTAAAAACTTTTTCTCTATGATATGGTCTTATTTTATCAACAGCAACACCCATATCATTAAAAATTCCTATTTGAGAATCCATATACTTCATTGTGAAATTTTCTGAATTTCCTGCATTTGTAATATGAATCGAGCCATTCAAAACAATTTCTCTAAGAATACTGTGTGTATCCTGTTTTAAAGCAACGAGATTCATCATTTTCATTTTTTCAACAGCCAATTTAGCACCCCCTAACTAAATCAATGAATATTTATTAAATATTCTTTTACTTCACTTTTACTTAGTTTATACTTATTTGCTTCTGCTATTCTAATTAAATTTTCATTTTGAATATTCAGCTGAATAATAAACTTAAGTAAAGTTGAAATCGAATTATCATAGTCTTTAAGTTTTTTTAAATGGCTAAGATAAACATATTCTTTAATATTTCTATTTGAAACAATGGTGTTCCCATCTGCATCTTCAAGAGTATGTCTTAATTTGGTTTTCCTTATCTTCTCAAAAATAGCCTCAACACTATCACTATATATCAAGTCCTTTAAAAATTCTCCTTTAATATATTTGCCATATCGTAAACTATAGCTATAAATTTCTTCATTCGGTAAATCATAATATTTTTTTGCTCTGATTATCCATTGAAGATTTATTGTATCTATTAAAGTAGAAAAATAATCATTAAAAATTGCTTGACTTGATTTTGATAATTTATCTATAGCATTTTTCATAGTTAAAAAATATAAACTGTCCAATTTCATTTCAACATGAAAATGCAATCTAAATATATCTTCATCAGTTAGAGAAGCAATTGCCTTTTTGTAAATTGTACCTTTCAATACATCTAGAGCCTGATTAAAATTTTCACAATTTACAAGTTTAGAATAATCAATATGCTTATTTTTCTTATACATTATTGTATCTCTTTCCAAGTCTATCTTTTCATTTTCAACAATACTTCTAAGAATTATT
>OHAD01003112.1_pt1 | contig 11277 bp, 9 predicted proteins | sample 1577011 | NCBI WGS metagenome assembly OHAD01 (sample SAMEA3541510, study PRJEB24748) | human gut metagenome | biome: human gut; feature: human-associated habitat; material: faeces | place: China | collected 2012
AAACCGCTCCGCGGAGGATCGCACTGCGGCGGTAGGGCATTATGTCGCCGAAGCGACCCGCCGCAGGCGGAGAATCCCGCGAGCGGGATTCTTTCTTGTTTAACAGGAAAGTTCTCCTGTTAAATAAAAACCGCTGTATCATTCAATACATAAGAAATATCCTCTAAGGTATGTTTTCCGGATTCTGTGTGAACAATCTAATTGGCTGACAGGAACTCGGCGGTTTTTTGGAAGCCGGTTGTAACAATTCATGCTGTCAGAACTGTTACCGCCGGTTTCGAGCAGGGATTGATTGCAGAGAGCAGCGCCCAACAGTTAGGAAGAAAATGCTGATTAAGCAAATTTAAGGAGGAAGATTCATGGATTTTTTACTGGAAGGTATTTTGGCGATTACGCCCCAACAGCTTGTAATGTACGTTGTAGGTATCCTGCTTATCTGGTTAGCCGTGAAAAAAGAGTATGAGCCGGCACTGCTTCTGCCGATGGGGTTTGGTGCCATATTAGTAAACCTGCCGTTGTCCGGCGTCATTGATCAGGTTATGCCGGGAATCGGAGAGACACATGGTGTTATAGAGTGGCTGTTCCAGACTACAATTGAGGCGTCCGAAGCGCTGCCGATCCTGTTATTTATCGGTATCGGCGCGATGATTGACTTTGGCCCGCTTCTTTCGCAGCCTGTTATGTTTTTATTCGGTGCCGCCGCACAGTTTGGCATCTTCTTTGCCATCTGCGTAGCGACATTAATGGGATTCGATTTAAAGGATGCGGCTTCCATCGGTATTATCGGTGCTGCCGACGGTCCTACATCTATTCTGGTATCACAGATAATGCGTTCCGACTATGTCGGAGCGATAGCGGTTGCGGCCTATTCCTATATGGCTCTTGTGCCGATTATCCAGCCGTTTGCCATCCGCCTTGTAACAACGAAAAAAGAACGTCAGATTCATATGACATACAGCCCGAAGGCGGTTTCAAGGTCAACGAAGATTGCTTTCCCGATTATCGTTACCATCATTGTAGGCCTTATCTCACCGGCATCCGTGGCTCTGGTGGGCTTCCTGATGTTTGGTAATCTGATCAGGGAGTGCGGCGTATTACAGTCGCTTTCCGATACGGCACAGAATGAGCTTGCAAACCTGATAACACTGCTGTTGGGTATCACGATTTCCTTCAGTATGAGGGCAGATGCATTCGTACGTGTAGATACGCTGATGATCATGGGTATCGGACTTGTTGCGTTCATATTTGATTCCATCGGCGGTGTGCTTTTTGCCAAATTTATTAATCTGTTTATTAAAAATAAGATTAATCCGATGATCGGTGCCGCCGGAATTTCCGCATTCCCGATGTCGGCCAGAGTTGTCCAGAAAATGGCTTCAGAAGAAGAGAAAGGCAATATTATCCTGATGCATGCGGTAGGCGCAAACGTATCCGGCCAGATTGCCTCTGTTATTGCGGGCGGACTTGTAATCAAACTTGTCAGCCAGTATCTGTAAATTGTTGAAGCAGGCAGAAAAAGGAGGATCATTTTATGTGGAATAATTTATTAATCGCTCTGGAAATAATGGGTAAGGGGATGGGCGGAATCTTTGTCGTAGTCCTTATTATAACAGTGGTAGTTATGCTGTTAAGCAAGTTGAAATAATTCAAGACAGAAGACCGGCCGCCGCAGATTTTCAGCGGCGGCTTTTGGTTGAAGGCGGTGACCTGTGCGCGGAGCGTGCAGGTTATCCTTTGAATAGAATTCCCGCGAGCGGGATTATTACGTGTCATGTTTCATGGGTTGCCTGCTGACTGGCAGCTTTCTGGAATACGAATATTAGATACACTATGGAACTTATATTTCTCTACCATATGCTTCTTCACACTAATCAAAATATAGCGGTAGCAGTCTGCTATGCCGCCGGCAAAGGAACCCGTATTACCCTCATTTAACTGCTTAAGCGCCAGAATGACTTGCTTATTGAGATGGGAAAGCGTATGCTTTTTAGCCGGATAGTAAGCAAAATGATGTCCCCATTCAAGAAGATGATTGGTTTGAGATAAAATAACACATAAAGGTTTTAAAGAGGTATGTTTCATTATGGATTCTAAAATAACTGCTAAATGAACAGAGCCTGAAGAAGTAAATCTATCTGTTAACTCGTCTATTTCCTCTCTGGTAAACTGCGGTGCTGCAGCTAAAGCCGCCGGGCGGATAATTAATATCATCAGCTGCAGGGCGTGAAGGTAACGCAATGCCTTTTCAGCATATCCGCAATTAAGAGCCAGACGATGAAGTTTCGTATCATCTGGTTCTATAACTACAGTGCCTTTACCGTTTAAAGTCTTTACAAATCCTCTTTGTTCGAGTTCTGACAATGCCTTTCTGACTGTTGATATTGAGACATCGTACTGTCTGGCCAGCTGCTTTTCGTAAGGAAGATACATTCCGACAGCATATTCCCCAAGGCCAATTTTCAGATTCAGTTCGTCGACAATTTTTGAGTAGTAGTAATCATGGCCGCGCATGGGATTCCACGAAAATGACAGACCGGTTTGAGTTGGACAATCTGGCGCCGTATCTGACAAGTATTTTAAAGTACTTTCAATAGAATCCGTAAGATTTTGATACATATATGATAATTGTTCCTGTTTTGCAAATGGATCACTGCCTTTCAATATATCTATAATAACTCCTGTTACAGATACCGAACCCTGTAAAAAGCATTCAGAGAAATAAGGGCATTCTTCCGTGAAAAATGTGAGTTTATTGTAAAGGTCAAAGGTTGAATAAAGCTCGCTGAACAATTCATTTCCGCCGATTTTTAGTATGTCTGCCCCAAAGCTGGATGGAACGCGCCATCCTCCGGCCGCCCTCCCTAAACGTGATTCTCTCACAGCTTGTTTATAGTGAGGCAGAAACTCTAATTCGCAGTTCTGTGAGGCAAAAACCAGGAGCGGAGGGATAATCAGCCCAAAAGTCTGATATACCTGTATAATATTGTCTTTTTGCTTTAAAATTTCTGTCAGAGTGTCCGATACGTCAGAGATATCTCTTTTAAAAGTAACGGTTGGCGCAAGACGCGGTTGAATTTCAATAAAATTTTCTTCCCGCAATGTGTCAAAAACACGGTTAATTGTGTATCTGCTTACATGGAACTGCTCACAAAGCATTCTTGAAGAGGGAAGACACTTTCCATAAGGTATCTGGCCGGACAAAATACGCTGCTTAATTTCGTTATATACAAATGTGTATTTTGTTTCTTCTTGTTTCATAACCTGTCTCCTATCTGTCTGAATTATATCATGGTAAAGCTATTTTGTCAGTATTAGAGGACACAAACCTATTTGCATACCTGACCAATATGAATGTTGCCATTATATAAGGATAACATTTATAATAAAACCGTAAATTTATCAGGAAAGAGTTTCAGTATTATGGAAAAACAAAAAATCTTAATCGTCGATGATTCAGAGATGAACCGCTCTCTTTTGGCGGATATCCTGGAAGAGCAATATGATGTGGTGGAGGCTGAGAATGGTGTGGAAGCAATTTCTCTTCTCTCGCGGCAAAGAGCCGATTTTTCCCTTCTGCTTCTGGACATTATGATGCCTGAAATGGATGGATTTGAAGTATTAGCCTACATAAACAAATACCACTGGAATGACACCTTTGCCGTTATTATGATTTCTGCCGATGATTCCCCCGCAAATATAAAGCGTGCTTACGACTTGGGCGCTTTTGACTATATCAGCCGTCCTTTTGATTCGACCATTGTACAGCGCCGGATTTCCAATACGATGTTTTTATATGCAAGGCAGCAGCGTCTTGAGAAAATTATCGCAGAACAATTCCATGAGCAGGAGAAAAATAATAAGCTGATGATTTCAATCCTGTCTCATATTGTGGAATTTCGGAATGGAGAGAGCGGCTTACATATCCTGCATGTCAATACGATTACTAAGTATCTGCTAAAGCAGCTTGTCCGGCGTACCGAGCAGTATCCCTTGTCCAAAGCTGATATTTCCTTAATCAGTACGGCTTCAGCGCTGCATGATATTGGAAAAATCGCAATTTCCGATACAATATTGAATAAACCTGGACGTCTTACGGCAGAGGAGTTTGAAGTGATGAAAACTCACTCGATGGTCGGCGCTAACATGCTTTTAGACCTGCCCTTTGAGCAGCAGGAGGCTCCGCTTGTCAAAGTGGCTTCTGAGATTTGCCGGTGGCACCACGAACGGTATGATGGAAACGGTTATCCGGACGGGCTTAAGGGAGACGAAATTCCCATAGCCGCCCAGGTGGTCGCGCTGGCCGACGTATATGATGCCCTGACCAGTGAGCGGTGTTATAAGAAAGCTTATTCACATAAAGAAGCTTTGAACATGATTTTGGAAGGACAATGCGGTGCATTTAATCCGACTCTTTTACTGTGTCTGCAAGAGATTGCGGATACGCTGGAAAGTGAGCTGACTGATAATTCTCCTGAACAGGAGACTAAAAATATTCAGGATATAAGAAATAAAATAGACTATGACAGGTTGTTTTCCTATGAAAAATATACCTTCCTGTCCCGCAAACAGCGGCACCTGCAATTATTATATATTGATTCATTAACCAGTGTCTATAACCGTCGTTATTATGACGAGCATTTTCAAGGCTCAGATAATATTCAGGCGATGGTCGTAATAGATGTGGATAACTTTAAGCATATCAATGATAATTACGGCCATGACGTAGGCGATATTGTGCTGCAGAACATTGCACAAACTGTCTTATCCTGTGTGCGAAAGACAGATGCCGTAATCCGATATGGCGGCGATGAATTTGTAATTATCTTTTTTAGTATTCCTGCCAATATATTTGAGAAAAAACTGGAGAGGATTCGGTATTCTGTCGATAGTCTGATCATTGACGGCCATACCGAATTACATATGACAGTAAGTATAGGCGGGGTATATGGAACAGGAACTGCAAAAGGACTTTTCAAGGCTGCAGACAGTATGATGTATCAATCAAAAAACACGAAAAACAAAGTGACTATATGTTATCTTGATGAGAATAAAGACATCGCGGACAATATCTAAAACGGAGGAAAAGTGATTATGAACCTGAAAGATTGCTATTTAAAATTTGGCGGCGATTTTGATGAGGTACTGGGCAGACTGCGTCGGGAACAGACCGTCCGGAAATTTGTATTTAAATTCCTGGACGATAAAAGCTTCAGCTTATTTGAAGCGTCTATGGTGAAAAAGGACTATTCCGAGGCCCTCAGAGCCGTTCATACACTCAAAGGTATTTGCCAGAATCTTTCTTTTACCAGATTATTTGAAAGCAGCAGTCTGACAACAACAGCGTTAAAACAAAACGACTGGAATAAGGCTGTGGATATGATGCCTCAATTATCAAATGACTACTATGAAATAGTTGATATTATTAGAGCGTATAAGAACTCCGGGGAGGAATAATGTCAATGAAAAACGGTAAAATGAAAAATACTACAACGCGTTTTTTAATAGGCAGCTTCATCGGGCTTCTGAGCTTTAGTATTATCATGTTCAGCCTGCTGGGAATTTATATGAGCCGAAAGAGTGAAAAGGCTGTTTATGAAATCGGGGAAATTTATATGTCCGGAATGAATAAACAAATGTCCAGACACTTTGAAACCGTCATTAAACTGCGTTTTGATCAGGCCGGCGGAATTGTATCTGTTGTCTCAACCGATACTGACGATAAAGAGCTGCTATATGAGGAACTCATTTACAGGGCACAGGTCAGGGATTTTAGTTATTTAGCACTTTGTTCCGCCGAGGGAGATTTCCAGACACTTTATGGACAGGCAATTCAGCCGCTTAACCCGGAACCTTTTGTAGAAGCATTATCACAGGGGGAACAAAGAGTCGCTGTAGGCATTGACACTGCCGGAAATGAAGTGGTATTGTTTGGCGTTGATGCTGCCTATCCAATGTCTAATGGCGACAGAAGCACCGGACTGATAGCAGCCGTTCCTCTGGAATACATTACGGATTTCCTCTCCTTAAAGGATGAAGGGCAGCTGATGTATTATCATATTATCCGGCCGGACGGTAGTTTTGTAATACAAAATCCCAACACGGAGCTGTGGAATTTCTTTGAACAGCTGCAAAAACAGTCTGATTCACCGGTGAGTGAATCATCTGCTGACAATCCGGTTGAAAAATTTAGCGTTGCTCTGAAAAAACATGAGGAATATACGGACACATTGGAAGTAAATGGTGAAGAAAGGCAAATCTATGGAATTTCATTACCTTATTCTGAGTGGTATTTAGTATCGGTGATGCCGTATAGTATATTGGACGATACCATAAATAGTCTGAGCAGCCAGCGTATGTTCATGACATTGTTGTCTTGTGCTTCTGTTTTAATCATTCTAACAGCGATTTTCCTCCGGTATTTTTCCATAACCCGTTCGCAGATGAATGAATTGGAGAAGGCCCGGCAGGCGGCTCTTGAAGCGAACAAAGCCAAAAGTGAATTTTTAGCGAATATGAGCCATGATATCCGTACACCTATGAACGCGATTGTAGGGATGACTGCGATTGCCACAGCCCACATCGATGACAGGAAGCAAGTTGAGAACTGCCTTAGAAAGATTACATTATCAAGCAAACATCTATTAGGGCTGATCAATGATGTTCTGGATATGTCTAAAATTGAAAGCGGTAAATTAACGTTAACAACGGAACAAATTTCATTAAAGGAAGTTGTTGAAGGCATAGTTAACATCATGCAGCCACAGGTTAAGACCAAAAAGCAAACCTTTGACATCCATGTTGAAAATATTTTTACAGAAAACGTATGGTGCGACGGCATACGCTTAAATCAGGTTTTGTTAAATCTTTTATCGAATGCAACGAAGTATACACCGGAGGGAGGCTCAATACAATTATCCCTCTCCGAAGAAAAATCTCCGAAAGGAGAAAATTATGTACGAATTCATATCAATGTCAGGGATAACGGAATTGGCATGTCGCCGGAATTTCTGAAAAGAATATATGAATCCTATAGCCGTGCGGATGGAACCCGGATACATAAAACCGAGGGGGCCGGTTTGGGCATGGCGATTACGAAGTACATTGTGGATGCAATGGAAGGAACCATTGAGATACAAAGCGAACCTGATAAGGGCAGCGAATTTCTTCTTACGTTTGATTTTGAAAAAGCGGACGCAATGGAAATAGATATGGTTCTTCCCGCCTGGAATATGCTGGTGGTTGATGATGACGAATTATTATGCAAGACAGCCATGGACGCGCTGAAATCCATCGGAATAAAAGCGGAATGGACATTAAGCGGAGAAAAGGCAATAGAACTGGTAATAGAACACCACAAAAAGAGAGAGGATTATCAAATTATTTTATTGGACTGGAAACTGCCCGGCATGAATGGGATTCAGGCGGCAAGAGAAATCCGGCGAAATCTGGGAGATGAAGTACCGATTCTGTTGATTTCTGCATATGACTGGAGTGAATTTGAAGCAGAGGCCCGTGAAGCCGGTATCAGCGGTTTTATTTCCAAGCCGCTTTTTAAATCTACGCTGTATCATGCTTTATGTCAGTATATGGACGTTGGAACAGAGCATGAGCAGACATGGAATCAAAATATTGATCTATCCGGACGCCGCATCCTGCTTGCCGAAGATAATGAGCTTAACTGGGAGGTGGCAAAAGAACTGCTGTCCGATTTGGGCGTGGAACTGGATTGGGCGGAGGATGGCCGGATTTGTCTTGACAAATTCCAAAAATCACCGGAGGGTTATTACGATATCATTCTTATGGACATACGAATGCCGCATATGACAGGGTATGAGGCCACACAAGCAATCCGCGGACTGGTTCATCCTGATGCCCTGTCGATTCCAATTATAGCTATGAGTGCAGATGCTTTTTCTGATGACATACAGCATTGTCTGCAGTGCGGCATGAATGCCCATATAGCAAAGCCTATCGATGTTATTGAATTAACCCGCTTATTAAAAAGATATTTAATATAAATCCGCCTCATAAAGGGAGTATCGCACAATGGCATGAAATCATTTTGATTTCGTGCCGGGAGCAATACTCCTATTTTTTTACGTCGTAAGGCTTAACCTCCACAGTCCGGCTATCGAAGTCAATAAAAAGCTGATAGGCGTACTGCCCGTCGCTGGTATCCCATACTTCCACATGTTTTGGCGTCACTTGAATCAGAATTTCCGTATCCACATGGCTGTAGGCATTGTAGCTGTTCCAGAGAAATTCCTTATAGCCTTTTTCAAAACGCTTTCCCGGTTCGTCTGCCACCAGTCCCTTGTTTTCGGCAAGGCCCTCCACCTGGATGCCGCTCCAGCACAGAGCGACCTGCGGGTTCTCAAAAAGCTGTTTTGTTTTTCTGAAGTTTTTGTCTGTTTTAAAATAGATTTTATTGTCGTAAAACAGGCAGCTTACATTTCTGACCGTCACATGGTCATTGACGCTGGTTGCAAGCGCCATAATTTTCCAGTCTCCGAGCTGACGGAACATGATTTCCACGGCTTCTTCAAATGTCAGATGTTTTTCTTTGCTGAACTTCATTATTTTTATCCTTTCATATACCGGAGAATGCCACAAACTCCATTTACCGGAAAGCAGCGGATTCACCGCGGTGCAGATTTGTCTATGGCTAATCCTGAAAACGATGCATAAAACGGAATAATTAAGTAAAGATTATTAAATACAGAACCTTCCTGTGAAACGATAACCTGCACGCTTCGCGCACAGGTCACCGTCATCAATAAAAATGCCTGAAAACAAACAGTCTTCAGGTATGCTGCAGAAAACGTCTTTCTCATCCGGACTGTCACCGCCGGTTCAGGAAGTACACAAGCTCAATAAGTCTGTGTTAAAACGTCATTTATGAGTGAAGTATATACCTGCGGTCTGAAAATGTAAAGTGTGAATTTTGAAAAAATATGAAAGACTGGACGAAAAATAGCAGACTGATTTTTGAGGTTCGTCACATACTAACAGCGTGAATGACAAACAAATGATTTAAAAGCCGAAAAGGCGGTAACAATTGTGTAAGGAGGAAGGAAAGGTGACCAGGAAAGAAAAGCTAAGAAAGTCTCTTATTGTCCTGTTCTGGGCCGGGCTTGTGGTATTAGCCGGTTCGTCGTATTTTTATATGCAGTGGTCCATTCCGGACCGTCTGAACGTGGTGGTGGACCAGGAAGAGAATTTCCATTTTTCCCTTCCGGTAAAAGTATCGTTAAAAAGCGAAAGTGAAGAGGTGGTTTTAAACAACGGCTCCAATATCCCCTCAGATGAAATACATCTGCAGTTGGATCAGCCATTTTCCCTTTATTCGGAAAATGAAGGAACATACCATCTGAACATGAAGTTGTTTGGCCTGTTCAGCTTGAAAGACATTGAGGTGGATGTCTCTGATACAAAATATGCGGTCCCCTGCGGCCTGCCCATAGGGATATATATGAAATCCGACGGTCTGATGGTGATAGGAACAGGGGAAGTTACAACGAAAAACGGCGATATTATCGATCCGGCGGACGGTGTCTTAAAATCCGGTGATTATATTGAGGCTATCAACGGTGTCCCGGCGGTCAACAAGAAGGACATGATTCAGGCCGTCAACAGCTCAGGAGGCGGCGCTCTGACGCTTTCCGTGAGGAGAGACGGGGAAGAGATGCCTGTGGAGATGACGCCCGTGGAAACGGCCGATGGTGACTTCAAGCTGGGTCTGTGGATCCGTGACGACACGCAGGGTATCGGCACAATGACCTATATAAGCACCAACGGGGAATTCGGGGCATTAGGGCACGGAATCAGCGACAGCGATACAGGAATGCTGGTGCAGACCTCGGGCGGCGAATTATATGATACCGAGATCATGGGAATTGAAAAAGGCACTTTTGGCAAACCGGGAGTCATGTCGGGTGTGATTTACTATGGGAACCAGTCTAAACTGGGAGCCATTGAAGCCAACACAAATGAAGGGATATTCGGGACTGTAAACGAAAAATTCCGCAACCGCGTAAAAAGCGAGGCAATCCCAATCGGCTACCGCCAGGATGTAAAAAAAGGGAAAGCATATGTTAGAAGCAACGTATCGGGAGAACTGAAGGATTACGAAATCGAAATACAGAAGGTTGATTATTCCACAGCCAGAAAAAGTAAAGATATGATTATCAAAGTGACGGATCCGGAACTGCTGGAGCTGACAGGAGGCATAGTGCAGGGAATGTCAGGATCGCCGATAATACAGGATGGGAAACTGATCGGAGCGGTGACCCATGTATTCATCCAGGACTCGACGAGGGGGTATGGGATATTTATTGAAAACATGCTCGAGCATTGAGTCCGGGCAGGACAGGAGGAAAAAATGCAGGCGATTTTACTGGCAGGCGGTCTGGGAACGCGGCTTCGCAGCGTAGTAAGCGATCGGCCTAAGCCCATGGCGCTGATTGAAAACAGGCCGTTTATGGAGTATGTAGTCCACGAACTGTCCAGATACGGCGTGACAGATATTATTTTTGCAGTTGGATATAAGGGAACCATGGTAGAGGAGTATTTCCAGGATGGAAGGAATTTTGCGGCGCCGGACGGAACGCCGCTGACGGTTCATTATGCCTACGAGGAGGAGCTGTTAGGGACAGCGGGAGCCATCAAAAATGCGGGCAGATTTGTAACAGAGGATCGGTTTTTTGTTCTCAATGCAGATACCTTTTATCAGATTGATTACAGCCGTTTGACAGCTCTCCAGGAGAAGGAGGAGTTAGACATGGCCCTGGTGCTTCGCCAGGTGCCGGATATTTCCCGGTACGGGGAAGCTGTGCTGACAGAGGGGCGTCTGACTGGCTTTAATGAAAAAACGGCAGAGGCAAGACCCGGCTCTATCAATGGGGGAATTTATCTGATGACAAGAAAGCTGCTTGAGGAGATTCCGGAGGGAAAGGTTTCTCTGGAAAATGAGATGATTCCCCGCTGGCTGAAGGAAAACAGAAGGCTGGGCGGTTTTGTTCACGACGGATATTTTATTGATATCGGGATTCCCGAGGCATACTATCAGTTTATTGAAGATGTCCAGAAAGGAGTTGTTGTATGGTAATCAGAGGACGGGCTCCTTTGCGGGTCAGCTTTGGCGGCGGCGGTACGGACGTGGCGCCTTTCTGTGTGGAACAGGGGGGAGCGATTATCGGAAGTACGATCAATAAGTACGCCTACTGTTCAATTGTTCCCAGGGAGGATGATCAGATTATTGTTCATTCTCTGGATTTT
>OHAD01003115.1_pt1 | contig 11256 bp, 11 predicted proteins | sample 1577011 | NCBI WGS metagenome assembly OHAD01 (sample SAMEA3541510, study PRJEB24748) | human gut metagenome | biome: human gut; feature: human-associated habitat; material: faeces | place: China | collected 2012
ATAGTATTGAAATAATGTACCCGCGCAAGAATCTGCGCAGATGCACGATGTGAAAGGGGTAATGACAAAATGATGGACGTAGCGAATTATCCGAAACAGACAACGCTATCGGTGCTTGGCTGTGAGGATACGGGGATGGAGGAAGTGATAACGACGTTTATGGACGCCTGCCGAATGGTATTTGAGGAAAAAGGCCAGCAGGTGGAGATATACCCCGAGATGTTCAAAACCGCCAATGCGGGCCGGAAAATGGGCGGGCTGATCAGCCTTGCAACCAAGCTGGCCCAAAAGCCGGAGCCGGGCTTCACCGTGGACGGGCTGGAGGATGAGTATAAGATTTTTCTGGTGGCTGGGCAATACCGCGATTCCATATCGTTCGACGTGTATTGTCAGACGCTTTTTGCGCTGAAAAAAGGAGGCTTCGGCAAGCGCCAGCGGGAATATGAATACAAAGGAAGCCGGTATGAACGGGCGCTGAACTATGTGGCGGAAGCCTTTAAGGCGTTTACAGCTGACGATGAGTAAAGCCGGAGGAAAAGAGGTGTTTGGCAGTGGGCAATGAATATTACTGCAAGTGCGAAAAATGCAAATACATAGACCCAACGGAGACGAGCGGATATAAATGGTATTGCGAATATTATAAAACGTATGAAGACCCGGACGAAGTGAAGGAGTGCAGGCATTACTGCGAGCGCTGAGGCCGCACGGCGCGCAAATTTGCGCCGCACGCTTGCATTCCCGCGCAGGGTGTGGTATGATATTTGGGCAATCGTTCCGATCGCTGCTCCATACGCACAGGATGGTGTATGCTGGTAGCATCCCATTGAAGGTTGTGATGGGCGCATGTATTAAGCATGGCCCCCAATGTCATAAACCAGAAAGAGGTGAATACAAGTGAAAGAGGGCATCCATCCGAAGTACGAGGAAGCGGTGATCACCTGTGCCTGCGGCAACACGTTCACGACCCGCTCCACGAAGAAGGAGATCCACGTCGAGGTTTGCAACAAGTGCCATCCGTTCTACACCGGCAAGCAGAAGCTGGTTGATACCGGCGGACGCGTGGACCGCTTCAAAAAGCGTTTCAATCTGGGCGAATAATAGGTTCCTTACAAAGGGCGGTTTCAAGCGAACCGCCCTTTGTTTTGTTGCTGTTTGGGAGAAAAAGAATGGAATTGGGCGAAGCGAAACGAATCCTGATCCTGGGCTGCGGCGGCGCGGGCAAAAGCACGCTGGCGCGCCGTTTGGGGGCGGCCACGGGCCTTCCGGTGGTGCATCTGGACGGCTTGTACTGGCAGCCCGGCTGGGTGGCCATGGAGCGTGCGGCGTGGCGGCGCACGGTGGAAAACGAGATCGCGAAGGATGCGTGGATCATCGACGGGAACTTCGGAAGCTCGCTGGAACTGCGGCTCTCCCGCGCGCAGGCCGCGGTTTATTTGGACTATTCCCGGGCCGTGTGCCTGGCGGGCGTGCTGCGGCGCGTATGGACAACGCACGGCCGCGTGCGCCCGGATATGGGCGCGGGGTGCCCGGAGCGGTTCGACCTGAGCTTTCTGCGCTGGGTGTGGGACTTCCCGAAGCGGGACGGCACACATGTGAAGGCGCTGCTGGCTGCGCACCCGGAGGTGAGGTGCGTCACACTGAAAAACCGGCGGGACGCGCAAGTGCTCCTGCGGCGGCTGGAGGGGGCGGATGATGGAAGCATATAAGACGATACAGGGCACGGCGCAGGCGCGCATCGAGGAGAAAAAATCTGAATTTATCGCCCACGCGGCCTTTGCGGACACAGAGGAAAAGGCGCTGGCTTTTTTGAACGGGATACGGGCAAAGCACCGTACGGCCAACCACAATGTTTACGCATACATTCTGCGGGACGGCGCGCGCATGCGTTATTCCGACGACGGGGAGCCGGCCAAGACCTCCGGCCTGCCCACGCTGGAGGCCATCCGCCACGCGGGCCTTGTGGACTGCATCGTTGTGACGACGCGCTATTTCGGCGGTACGCTGTTGGGCACTGGCGGGCTGGTGCGCGCCTATACAGCGGCGGCAAACGCCGTGCTGGCGGCGGCAAAGCAGGTGACGGTACAGGTGTGCGTGCGGGGCGTTTTGCGGGTGGAATATCCATTGTATGAGCTGGCGCAGCGGCTACTGGCCGACGCGGGCGCCCGGCTGGAGGAGGTGCAGTTCGCCGACAGGGTAACGCTGCCCTTTGTGATGCTGGCAGGCGGTGAAACGCAGCTTTTGCCGAAATTGCAGGAGCTTTGCCGGGGCAGCGCGGATATTATGTTTTCCAAACCCTATTTTGCCCCTTTCTGAAAATTTTCTTAAAATTTTAAAGGGAAACCGGAGCCTTTGTCGTATAGTGTATATGACGCCGAATTTTTGGAACCATGAAAGACAGCGGCGGCCGAAAGCATGTGGGGCACGCTGTGCGGAAAAGGGGGCTGGCTGATGACGGTACGGGAGCGCACGGAGGAGATTGAGCGGATAACGCTGTCTCCGTTTGCAACATTGAGCGAGAACAGCCGGGGGCGGGCCGTACCCGAAAAACCATGCCCGCTGCGGCCCTGCTTTCAGCGGGACCGGGACCGCATCATCCATTGCAAGGCATTCCGCAGGCTGAAGCAGAAGACGCAGGTGTTCCTTTCGCCGGAGGGCGACCATTACCGCACGCGTTTGACGCACACGCTGGAAGTGAGCCAGATCGCGCGGACCATTGCACGGGCCCTGCGCCTGAACGAGGACCTCACCGAAGCCATTGCACTGGCGCATGATCTGGGCCACACGCCTTTCGGCCATGCGGGTGAGCGCGCGCTGAACCGGCTCTGCCCCGGCGGCTTCAAGCACTACGAGCAGAGTGTGCGCGTGGTGACGAAGCTGGAAAAGGATGGCAGCGGCCTCAACCTGACGTGGGAGGTGCTCAACGGCATCGTCACTCACACACGCGGTGAGTGGGCCGCTACGAGGGAGGGGCGCGTTGTCCGCTTTGCGGATCATATCGCCTATATGAACCACGATATCGAGGACGCGGTGACGGCGGGCGTTCTGCGCAACGAGGATATCCCGGCGGAGATCACCTCCGTGCTGGGGAGCACGAAATCTGAACGGATCACCTCGCTGATCATGGCCATCGTGGAGCACGGGGCCGAAGATATCGGAATGGATGCCGAGCGGGCCGCCGCTTACGAGGCGCTGCACGACTTTATGTACAGCACCGTGTATGTGGACAAGGTGGCGAAAAAGGAAGAGCAGAAAGTGGACAAGCTCATCCGTGAGCTGTACGCATATTTTAAGGATACGCCCACGCATATGCCGCAGGCTTTCCTGTATATCATGTGGCAGGAGGGCGTGGACCGCGCCGTGACGGATTATATCTCCGGTATGAGCGACGAATACGCCACCAGCACGTTCGAATCGCTGTTCGTGCCGCAGAAGTGGCAGATACTGTGATGCGGGGAAAGGAGCGTTATGGACGAAAAACGGTTTGAAGTGATCTATAAGCAGGACAGCGGCTTTGGCGCCTATTTCCGTATCCTGCGGGATAGGGAGACAGGAGTGGAGTACCTGTTCATGGGCGAGGGCTACGGCGCAGGGCTTACGCCGCTGCTGGATGCGTCCGGCAGGCCTGTGGTTTCATCGTACACGGGTCATGGCGGCGAAGACGTGAAATATTAATGCAATGGCGCCGGCGCGGCGCAGGAGATAACGGAAGGGGGCGGCAGGATGATCCCGCGCGATTATATCACAGAACTGGTGCAGCGCAGCGATATCGTGGACGTGGTGCAGAGCTATGTACAGCTGCGGCACCGCGGCCGCACCCATACCGGGCTGTGCCCGTTTCACAATGAAAAAACGCCGTCCTTTGTCGTATATCCCGAGACGCAGTCGTTTTACTGCTTTGGCTGCGGCGCGGGCGGCGACGTCATCACCTTTATCAAAAAAATCAACAATGTTGATTACATAGAGGCCGTCAAATTCCTTGCGGGACGCGCCGGTATGGCGCTTCCGGAGGAGGATGACCAGACCGGCCGCCTGCGCAGCCGGATCATCTCCATCAACAAGGACGCGGCGCGCTTCTATTTTTCGCGTTTGAATTCGGACGCCGGGCGCGTCGGACGGGCGTACTGGCGCGGGCGCGGCCTTTCCGACGCGACCATCAAGCGCTTTGGCCTGGGATACGCGCCGGACAGCTTCCGAGAGACGCGGGATCATCTGAAAAGCCTGGGCTATACGGAAGACGAGCTTTTGGCAGCGGGCCTCATCAAACGCAGTGAAAAGGGCGGCACTTTCGATTTTTTCCGCCACCGCGTTATGATCCCTATTTTTGACCTGCGGGGCAACGTTATTGCTTTCAGCGGCCGCAAGCTGGACCCTGAGCAGCCCGGCGGCAAATATGTGAACAGCCCCGAGACGCTGGTGTACAAGAAGAGCCGCACGCTGTTTGCACTCAACTTTGCAAAAAAATCCCAGACGCGGCGGTATATCCTGTGCGAGGGCAATCTGGATGCGATTTCCATGCATCAGGCGGGCTTTACCACAGCGGTGGCAGGCTGCGGCACGGCGCTGACAGCGGAGCAGGTGAAGATATTGTCCGAATATGCGGATGAGGTAGTGCTCTGCTACGATTCCGATGAAGCCGGGCAGAAGGCGACACGGCGAGCTATCAGCCTGCTGTCGGCCTCGCCGCTCAAAATATCGGTGCTTAATATCCCCGACGCCAAAGACCCGGACGAATTCATCAAAAAATTTGGGGCGGAACGGTTTGAGATGCTTCTGAACGGCTCCAACAACGCCATCGAGTATGAACTTTTGCAGGCAAAGGGGAAATACGACATCGCCACACCGGATGGCCGGCTGAATTATATCAAGGACGCGATCGGCGTGCTGGCCGGCCGCATCACGCCCACGGAACGGGATGTGTACGCCGGGCGGCTGGCAGAAGAAACGGATGTGGCGAAGCCCGCCATCCTCAACCAGCTGGACGCGGCCATCCGGGCGCGCGGGCGGCGGGCGGAAAAGGAACGGGAGCGCCGCCTTTTGGAAGAAGGCGCGGGCGGGCGCATCAATGTGCCGTACAGCCAGGGCGGCCAAAAGGCGCTGGGCGTCGCGTTTGCCGAGCAGCAGCTCGTGGCGGCGATCCTCAAGAATCCGGACTATATCCGGCTGGCCGCGCCGCGGGTGAGCGGCGGCACGTTTCTGGACGCGGGCCTGGGCCGGGCATACACGCTTTTATGCGAGAAAGGCGCAAAGGGTGAATATCTGGACCTCTCGGCCCTCAGCGAAGAATTGCCGGAGGAAACGGTCTCGCTCATCAGCCGCGTTCTCGCGCAGAACTACGACATCGGGCTGAGCGCTCAAGACGTAGAGTTGTATCTGGACCGTATCGAGCACAGCCAGCCCGTCAGCAGTACGGCGAGCGGAAGAACAGCCGCCGAGCTTGCGGATTACCTGCAGGCTTTAAAGGATAAAAAAACATAGCGCGGCGCACGCAATGCGCGGCCGCGCGGCCGAATCACAGGAATAGAGTAGGGAGTACACAACATGGGAGAAAAAAAGAACATCATCATGAACCTTGTGGAGCTGGGCAAGCGCAACCAGAAGGTGACGACGAAGGAAATCAACGACGCGCTGGAGGAAATCGGCTTTGAAGTGGAGCTTGTGGATAAGCTCTATGAGGCATTGGATGCGAACAACATCGAGATCGTGGACGAACCGGACGCCGACGTGGAGGAATTCACGCTGACGGAGGACACTGTGGACGTGCTGGAGAGTGCGCTGTCCGCCGAGGGAGTCAACATCGACGATCCTGTCAAGGTGTACCTGAAGGAGATTGGACGCGTGCCGCTGCTCTCTCCGGAAGAGGAGATCAATCTGGCGCTGAAGATACAGGCAGGCGGCCCTGAGGGCGAAAAGGCGAAGCAGCGCCTGTCCGAGGCGAACCTGCGTCTTGTGGTCTCCATTGCCAAACGCTATGTGGGCCGCGGCATGCAGTTTCTGGACCTTATCCAGGAGGGCAACTTGGGCCTTATCAAGGCCGTGGAAAAGTTTGACCATACCAAGGGCTTCAAATTTTCCACATACGCCACATGGTGGATCCGCCAGGCTATCACACGCGCCATTGCGGATCAGGCGCGCACCATCCGCATCCCGGTGCATATGGTGGAGACGATCAATAAGGTGAAAAAGGTGTCCAGCCAGCTGCTGCACCGCAACGGCCATGAGCCGACGGCAGACGAGATCGCGGAGGAGTTGGACATGCCCGTGGATAAGGTGCGGGAGATCATGCGCGTAGCGCAGGAGCCGGTGAGCCTGGAGACGCCCATCGGCGAGGAAGAGGACAGCCACTTGGGTGATTTTATTCCCGACGAGGATGCGCCCGTCCCCGCCGAGGCGGCCAGCCACACGCTTTTGAAGGAGCAGCTCTCCGGCGTGCTGAAAAGCCTTACGCCCCGGGAGGAAAAGGTGCTGCGCCTGCGCTTCGGCCTGGAGGACGGCCGTCCCCGTACGCTGGAGGAAGTGGGCAAGGAGTTCAACGTCACGCGCGAACGCATCCGTCAGATCGAGGCCAAGGCGCTGCGTAAGCTGCGCCACCCCAGCCGTTCCAAGAAGCTGCGCGATTTCCTGGACTGATGCGGCCCCCGCCTTTGCCGCTGTCTCAATGGCAGGACCGGGCGTACATATAGAATGGATAGAGTGGACTTTGAACAGCGCGGCCCGGCAAAACCGGAGCCGCGCTGTTTTTGCACCGCCGCTGCGGCACAGGAAACGCGCTTGACAAAAGCGCCCGGTTGCGGTATCCTTTAAATACAGTAAAACGGTATAGTTCAAGGAGCGGTTTATGCATATCACACAGGAATCCGATTACGCGGTGCGCATCGTCTACTGCCTTGCAAAGTGTGGCACGCGGCGCGACGCGCGCGGCATCAGCGAAGAAATGTGCGTGACGCTGCGCTTTTCCCTGAAGATATTGGGCAAGCTGGTGAGCAGCGGCATTGTGGAAAGCTACAAGGGCAACCGCGGCGGCTATGAGCTGGCACGCCCCGCCAGCGAGATCACACTCAAGGACGTCATTGACGCGGTGGAAGGGCCGTATAGGCTTTCCCGCTGTGTGGGCGAGGGCGGCGCGGGGGAGTGCAACCGCGGCGCGTCCGGCTGCTGTACATTCCAAAAGGTATTTCACGATATCAGCAAAAGCATCAACGAGCAGCTCGCTGCTGTCAACTTCCAGATGCTGTTGGAGGAACCGGCCGGCAAGTAAGAAGCGAAAATCACACACGGCGCCGTGCGTGCCAAGTGTGGTTTTTTCTTTTCCTCTTTTTTCCGGGTTCCCCTTGACGGCTTGTAAAAACCGTATTATAATGCCTAAATGTATCATAATGGCTTGGTATGTCTCTGAACGCAAAACTGTTACAATTTTTTTGTGCAAGTTGCTGAAAATCGGAGGGGTGCCAAAGCCGTTTTGCGTCATTTTTTGCAAGGCTTAATATAGATGAATTAAGGAGTGGTCGCAACTTATGGTGAAAGTCAAGCCCGTACAACTTGGCAAAACCGAACGCATGAGCTTCTCGCGCATCGACGAAGTCATCGACATGCCGAACCTGATCGAGGTGCAGAAGAACTCATACCAGTGGTTTCTCAAAGAGGGCCTGAAAGAGGTCTTCCGGGACATTTCGACGATCGAAGACTACACCGGCAACCTGGTGCTCGACTTTATCGACTACCGGCTGGATTCCGAGCCCAAGTACTCCATCAAGGAGTGCAAGGAGCGCGACGTCACCTATGCGGCCCCGCTTCGCGTGAAAGCGCGTCTGCTGAACAAGGAGACCGGCGAAGTGAAGGAGCAGGAGATCTTCATGGGCGATTTTCCGCTCATGACGGATTCCGGCACCTTCATCATCAACGGCGCCGAGCGTGTTATCGTCTCTCAGCTCGTCCGTTCCCCGGGCGTGTATTTCGGCAAGAGCTACGACAAGACGGGCAAGGAACTGTTCACCGCCACGCTGAACCCCAACCGCGGCGCGTGGCTGGAATACGAAACGGATGCCAACGACGTTTTCTATGTGCGCATCGATAAGAACCGCAAGATCCCTGTGACGGTGTTCATCCGTGCGCTGGGCCTGGGTGACGACGCGAAGATCCGTGATTTCTTCGGCGAGGACGAGCGCATTGAGGCCACCATCGCAAAAGATTCCACCAAGAGCGAGGAAGAAGGCCTGCTGGAGACGTACCGCAAGCTGCGTCCGGGCGAGCCTCCCACGGTGGAGAGCGCGTCCAGCCACATCAACGGTTTGTTTTTTGACCCGCGCCGGTACGACCTTTCCCGCTTCGGCCGCTATAAGATGAACAAGAAGCTGGCCATCGGCCGCCGCATTCAGGGCTTTGTGGCCGCCCGTGATATCGTGGCCCCCCTGACGGGCGAGCTGCTGTGCGCTGCCGGCGAAAAGATCAGTGCGGAAACTGCCATGGCCGCCGAAAAATCGGGCGTGAGTCTGGTGTATCTGGCGCTGGACGACAAGGAGATCAAGGTCATCTCCAACGGCACGGTTGCCGCCAACGATTTCCTCTCCTTTGACGCAACCGAATGCGGCATCAACGAGCGCGTCAATTTCAGCGAACTGCGCGCCATCCTGGACGAGACCAGCGATGTGGACGAGCAGAGGGAGCTGCTGGAGAAAAACCGTGACCGTCTCATCAGCAAAACAGTCACCGTGGATGATATTTTCGCATCCATCAACTACTTGAACGGCCTGGGCCACGGCGTGGGCACGGTGGACGACATCGACCATCTGGGCAACCGCCGGATCCGCAGTGTGGGCGAGTTGCTGCAGAACCAGTTCCGCATCGGCTTTTCCCGCATGGAGCGCGTCATCCGTGAGCGCATGACGCTGCAGGCCCAGGACATGGAAGTGGTGACGCCGCAGGCGCTCATCAACATCCGTCCGGTGGTGGCATCCATCAAGGAGTTCTTTGGCTCCTCGCCGCTGTCCCAGTTCATGGATCAGAACAACCCGCTGGCAGAGCTGACGCACAAACGCCGTCTGTCGGCTCTCGGCCCCGGCGGCCTGTCCCGTGACCGCGCAGGCTTCGAGGTCCGCGACGTACACTATTCCCATTACGGCCGCATGTGCCCCATCGAGACGCCGGAAGGTCCGAACATCGGCCTGATTTCCTATCTGGCCACGTTCGCCAAGATCAATGAGTACGGCTTTATTGAAGCGCCGTACCGCAAGGTGGACAAGGCCACTGGCGTTGTTACCGATGAAGTGGTCTATATGACCGCCGATGTGGAGGATGAGTTCATTGTAGCGCAGGCCAACGAGCAGTTGGACAGCGAGGGACGTTTTGTCCGTCCCCGTGTTTCCAGCCGCTGGCGCGATGAGATCCTTGAGGTCGACAAAGAGCGCGTGGACTACATGGACGTCAGCCCGAAGATGGTTGTGTCCGTAGCTACGGCTATGATCCCGTTCCTGGAGAACGACGACGCAAACCGTGCCCTCATGGGCTCGAACATGCAGCGTCAGGCGGTACCGCTGCTCGTCACCGAGCAGCCCATCGTCGCCACCGGCATGGAGTACAAGGCCGCGTGCGACTCCGGCGTGTGCGTGCTGGCGAAAAACGACGGCATTGTGGAGCGTGTGACTGCCGATAAGATCACGGTGCGCACGTCCAAGACGACGACGGACGAATACGAGCTCATCAAATTCATGCGCTCGAACCAGGGCACCTGCATCAACCAGCGCCCCATCGTCAGCAAGGGCGATAAGATCATCAAGGGCCAGGTTCTGGCCGACGGCCCCGCCACGAAGAACGGCGAAATCAGCCTGGGCAAGAACGCCTTGATCGGCTTCATGACCTGGGAGGGCTACAACTACGAGGACGCCGTCCTTATCAATGAGAAGATCGTCCGCGAGGACGTGTACACTTCCATCCACATCGAGGAATACGAGATCGAAAGCCGCGAGACGAAGCTCGGGCCCGAGGAGATCACGCGCGACATCCCCAACGTGGGCGAGGACGCGCTGAAGGACCTGGACGAGCGCGGCATCATCCGCATCGGCGCCGAGGTAGGCGCGGGTGATATCCTCGTCGGCAAGGTCACGCCCAAGGGTGAGACGGAGCTGACGGCCGAGGAGCGCCTGCTGCGCGCCATTTTCGGAGAGAAAGCGCGCGAGGTGCGCGACACTTCCCTGCGTGTGCCGCACGGTGAGTACGGAATCATCGTGGATGTGAAAGTGTTCACACCCGAGAACTGCGACGAGCTGCAGCCCGGCGTGCGCCAGGTGGTGCGCTGCTACATCGCCCAGAAGCGCAAGATCAGCGTGGGCGACAAGATGGCCGGCCGCCACGGCAACAAGGGCGTTGTATCCCGCATTCTGCCGCAGGAAGATATGCCGTTCCTGGAGGACGGCACGCCGCTGGACATTGTGCTGAACCCGCTGGGCGTTCCCTCCCGTATGAACATCGGCCAGGTCCTGGAGGTCCATTTGGGCTACGCCGCCAAGGCGCTGGGCTGGAAGGTCATGACGCCGGTGTTCGACGGCGCCCACGAGGAGGACATCCGGGCGATGTTCCGTGAGACCGGTAAGCGCGAGGACGGCAAGAGCTATGTTTATGACGGACGCACCGGCGAGCGTTTTGACAACCCCGTTACCGTGGGCTATATGTATTACCTCAAGCTGCACCATCTGGTGGACGATAAGATCCACGCCCGCTCCACCGGCCCGTACAGCCTTGTAACGCAGCAGCCTCTGGGCGGCAAGGCCCAGTTCGGCGGCCAGCGCTTTGGCGAAATGGAGGTGTGGGCGCTGGAAGCTTACGGCGCCGCCTATACCCTGCAGGAGATCCTGACGGTGAAGTCCGACGACGTGGTGGGCCGTGTCAAAACCTACGAAGCCATCGTCAAGGGTCAGCCCGTGCCGAAGCCCGGCATTCCCGAGGCGTTCCGCGTGCTGATGAAGGAGCTGCAGAGCCTCGGCCTCGATATGCGCGTACAGGACGCCGACGGCAACGAGGTGGACATCAAGCAGAATTACGATGACGACGATATGGGCTTTGACAATTCCGACCTCGCGCTCGGCGACGACGTGATGGTGGAGAGCGAGCTCGCCGGCGACTACAGCATCGAAGACGCCGACGCGGACGCCGAATTTGAAGAAGAAGATGAGGAACCCAATCCGGAAGATCTGGAATCGGATGACCTGTTTGCCGATCTGCCCGAGGATATCTGATCCGCATCCGGCCCGCCGCCCGCCGCGCACC
>OHAD01003117.1_pt1 | contig 11248 bp, 7 predicted proteins | sample 1577011 | NCBI WGS metagenome assembly OHAD01 (sample SAMEA3541510, study PRJEB24748) | human gut metagenome | biome: human gut; feature: human-associated habitat; material: faeces | place: China | collected 2012
GTCAACTACTGCGAATAGTTGGCGGCTATTTTCGTTTACCCTTGAAAATCTCATAGCAAAGACCTACAAGGGCAACAATGAATATACTAAACTGAATCAGATCAGAATATGTAACCATCGTATCGCCCTCCTTTCTTTCGTCTGGAGGGTGCTTTTTTATCCCTCCGTAACAGAGGGTAGCCGCCTGGCTTTGGTTTCCCTGTCTGTATCTTACCATGATGGCAGCAGACAAGGCAACCATTGTATCATTATTATTTCTGAAAATCCGTTTCACTATATTTTTCAACCGGGAAATCAGCCGGCATATTCTTTAGCAATGACAATGGACTTATACAGTCATGTTTTGCCAGATACCAAAGCAGAAGAAATGCAGAAGATAGCAAATGTATTTTAGAGGGAGTGGCATCCCTCTATTTTTATTGTCTTTTGCCAGAGTTGTAGGCGTTTATATCGGTAAGATTGTAAGGCTGTTTTGGCGATTTGGTACTTTTTTGGTACTTACCTTGATTTTTCATCCCCACCATGCTATACTAACACCCGTTACAAAACCCCTAAAAACAAGGTCTTACAAGGGTTTCGCCGATTCCCGGCGTAAGGTCATATACTTACAGTATATGCCTTCCGCGGCATTCGTCAGATGTCCATGCAAGCATGGCCGCCAGACTCATTGCTGCGCGAAAATGAATCGAGTGTTCGTGACCTTCCACTCGTAAAACAAAACTAGAGGAGAGAATTTCATATGAAGAACAAGAATGTAGCATTTATGACTCAGGCAGCGATGATCGCTGCAATCTACGTGGTGCTTACTTATGTATTTGCACCATTTTCATTCGGAGAAGTACAGATACGTATTGCAGAAGCACTTACGATCCTTCCGGTATTTACACCGGCAGCGATTCCTGGACTTTTCGTTGGATGTATTGTTGGAAACATTCTCGGAGGAGCAATCCTGCCGGATATCATTTTCGGAAGCATTGCAACTTTGATCGGAGCATTTTTTACTTATCAGCTTCGTAACAAAAGCCGTTTCCTTGCACCGTTACCACCGATTATTGCTAACACAGTAATCGTTCCGTTTGTACTTCGTTACGGATATGGAGTAGCACTTCCGATTCCGTTTATGATGTTGACAGTTGGTGTCGGAGAAGTTGTCGGATGTGGTGTGCTTGGATTAGTCCTTTATACTGCATTGAATCGTTATAAAAATGTAATTTTTAAAACAGCATAAGAAGATGTAAAAAGCGGACAGACTGAAAAGCTATTCAGCCTGTCCGTTTTTTATACTATTGTTGTGTATACAATCGTAGAATTTTACAAATTTAAGTGGAAATATATTTATGGAAAAGAGGATAAGAATCTTCTATAATATAAAAAGAGAAATTGTAACCAGATGAAAGTTTGACAGTAAGTGAAAAAGGGAGAAATATGAAATATACAGTTGTTGTTGCTGATGATGAGGAGGAAATCCGAAGAAGTCTTGTTCGCAGGGTAAAGTGGGAAGAGATTGGTTTTGAAGTGGTTGGGGAAGCTGAAAATGGTGCAGACGCGCTGGAACTGGTTGAAAAGCTGGAACCAGATCTGCTCCTTACCGATATCAAGATGCCATTTTTATCGGGGATTGAGCTGGCACGGGCAGTCAGGGAAGTTCGCCCAATGGTACAGATCGCATTTTTAAGTGGATTTGATGATTTTACCTATGCGCAGCAGGCAATTCAATATAATATTGTAAGCTATATGCTGAAGCCGATTTCAGCAAAAGAGATCGAGGCGGAATTGATAAAGATTAAAAAAGCCATGGATCAGCGAGTGGAAGAATTTACAAAAGAAAGAAAAGAGAAGCTGGACATCCGCAAGACGCAATTCCTTATTCCGCTTTTGCTCGACAGCTTTCAGAATGAACGGGTGTCCGAAGAGGCACTTCTTGAGCGGGCAGAGGAATGTGAGCTGATCCGTAATCCAAAGCCGGATAATATGCAGTACGTGGTGCTTGTAACCGGAATCCGTGATGCAAATGGAAAGGATCAGACAAGCTATAGCAGTGTAAATGCAGTTGATATGATCCTGAAAAAATATGTTCATTATGTAAGCTGCCATCTGGAAGGAAGAGTGGTATCGCTGATCGCGACGACTCCGGGAGGTATGGGTAAGTATTTACATATTATTGTAGAAGAAATTGTTCAGAGTGTGGAGCGTATTATGGGATATTGCTGTCAGGTCGGGGTAAGCAGGAGTGTGAATACTCTTGGAAAATGCAGAGAGAGCTATCTGGAGGCAATGAATGCGCTCAGTTATTCCAGAAAGGATAAAAGCAGTGTCTATTTCATTTCCGATGCAGAGCACGGATCGGGATTGGAACAGGGAGAAATACAGGAAATTACAGCAACGATGGAGAATTTTTTACGTGGTGGAATGGCAGAGGATCTGGAGATTTATCTGGATGATCTGGAAAAGAAACTGCGAAATGGAGGCAAGAATACACTGGTACTTAGTACGATACTTTTGACCGAGATCGGGGCGGCAGTATATAAGGTTATTTATATGGCAATCGGGGAATGTGGTGTAGAAGTTCTTCAGAAAAAATATTCCATGCAGCAGATGCGTGAAATGGAACGTATGGCAGAGAATTTTCAGATCATAAAAATGCTGTGTATGGAGGCTAAAAAAATGCTTATGGATCAGAGAAAGAAGAGCAGCGAGGTGATCTGCGAGCAGGCAGTGCAGATCATACAGGATCGATATGCCCAACAGGATCTGTCTGTTATGATCATCAGTGAAGAGATCGGGGTGTCGCCGAATTATCTCAGCAGTCTGATAAAAAAGACGACAGGCAGTTCACTGGTTGAGATCCTGACGAAAAAACGAATTGAAAAGGCAATGGAGCTTCTGCAGTGTACCGGTATGAAGATCGGTGAGATTACAGAGCTGTGTGGTTATAAGGATCAGTATTATTTCAGCCACTGCTTCAAAAAGCTGACTGGAGTATCACCGAACAAATACAGGAGGGAACATGAACAGGCGTAAAAAAGAAGCAGATCAGCACAAGGGATGGAATATATCTATTTCCGGTGTGTTTATTGCAATGGTAATGGGAATCGTCCTGATTTCGGTAGTGGCTGCAACGCTTATTTTTGTTCAGATTTACCGGAATGCAATGGAGCAAAGTGCAGTGACAAGCAGTTCCCAGAGCTGTGAACAGGTACAGAATACGGTTGAGAATTATACACAGGATATGCGGATCATACTGGAAGGGATCGTGGCGAGAATGCGTCATGAGAATAATCATTCTGAGGAATATATCCAGAATCTGGTAAATATCCGTTCCGATGTAGTAGCGGTAACAATCTGTGGTGAAGATGGGGAGCTTCTGCGTTACTGGAACAGAGGGCAGAAGCTGAAAGAGCATTATCGCATTGTTCAGAGTACCGAAATGGAAGATGACGATGGCAGGCTGCGTATAACCAAACCATATGTGGAATCTTTGTTTGAGGGATATTATCCATGGGTTGTAACCGTTTACCAGAAGATTCAGAAAGAAGACGGAACCAGTATACAGGTAAATATTGACATCCGTTTTTCTGACATTGCCAATTATGTTGATGATGTAGGGATCGGGCAGCACGGCTATGCCTATATTGCGGACAAAAAAGGCAATCTGATCTATCATCCACAGCAGCAGCTCATTTATTCCGGGTTAAAAGAAGAGAAGGGAATGGATTTAAAAGAAGGGACACATATTCAGGAACAGGCGATCTATACTGTGAAAAATCTGGAGAACTGTGACTGGAAAATTGTAGGTGTCTGCTATGTAGATGAAATGATTACGGAGAAGGTAAGCAGTGCGGTATCCAGACTTCTGATCGTCCTGTGTCTGGTTATGGGAGCAGTCTTTCTTCTCGGATGGGCATTTTCAGAACTGTTCTCAGCACCGGTAAGGCAGCTTGCTGATGACATGCACCGGTTTGAAAAAAATGCTGAAAATTTTGTATTTGAGCCGATGGCGGGAACTACAGAGATCACGACTTTATCCAACTCATTTGAACACATGGTTGTGAAGATCCAGAAGCTGATGGAGCAGGTCAGACAGGAAGAAATCACACTGCGGAAAACAGAGCTGAAAGCGCTTCAGGCGCAGATCAATCCACATTTCCTGTATAATACACTGGATGCGATTGCATGGATGTGTGAAGACGGGAAAAATGAAGATGCAGAAGAGATGGTTACGGCACTTGCAAGGCTGTTCCGTATCAGTATCAGTAAAGGGCATGAGCTGATTCCGATCGAAAAAGAAGTGGAACATGCAAAGAGTTATCTGAAGATTGAAAATTATCGGTATAAGAACAAATTTACCTATTCATTTGAGGTGGAAGAGTCGTGTCTTTCGTATCTTTGTAACAAAATTACTTTGCAGCCAATTATCGAGAATGCAATTTATCATGGTGTAAAGCAGATGATCGATGAGGGTGAGATCTGGATCCGTATTTTTGAGGACGGAGAAGATATTATTTTCCAGGTGGAGGATAACGGAATCGGTATGACGGAAGAACAGTGCCGGGAGATTCTGCGCAAAGAGCCGGGAGACCGTACCGGAATCGGAATCAAGAATGTAAATGACCGGATCAAGATTTATTTTGGAAGCAATTATGGACTGAATATCACAAGTGAGCTGGATGAAGGGACCTGTGTGACGATCCATATGCCGAAGGTCAGGGAGGAAGAATATGAGAAAAAGTAGAAGAAAACCATTTATTGCAATTGGTGCAGGTGTGATCCTACTTGCAATTCTGTTTTTTGTCCTGACGGGTGACGGACTTTGGGAAGGAAAAGAAGGCAGTACAAATAGCGTCATCGAGAAGAAAAAAGTAGTGTTTCTGACAAAATCCATGGATTCTTCTTTCTGGCAGTCCGCATATGCGGGAGCCGGTGCGGCAAGTGCGGAATATAATCTGGATCTGGTGTGCGAAGGACCGGATGGAGACGGTGAGGAAGATTATGAGGCGCAGAATGAAATGATAGACCGGGCAATCCGGGAACAGGTAGATGCACTTCTGTTCTCTGCCATTGATTTTGAAAAGAATGCGGAAGCAATCGACCGCGCGGCAAAGGCAGGAATCAGAATTGTGGTTGTGGACAGTCCGGTAAACAGTGAGGCTGTGGAATGCTATATTGGTACAGACAATTATGAAGCCGGATGTATGGCAGGAGAAGAAGTGCTTGGTAATCCGGCGGAAAATCTAAATATCGGAATCGTAAATTTTGATAAGAGTACGGAGAACGGGCAGCTTCGTGAAAAGGGATTCCGGGATACGGTTCTTAATGATGACCGTGCAAATATTACGGCGTCCATCAATGTGAAGTCTACGATCACCGACGCAAGAGAGGGCACCGAGAGGATGTTGCTTGACAATCCGCAGATCAATGTGATCGTGACATTTAATGAATGGACAACACTTGGAGTCGGGGATGCGGTAGAAGCACTTGGCGCCGGAGAGCGGACGCAGGTTGTTGCGTTTGACAGTAACGTAAAATCTATTGGGATGCTGGAAAAAGGAAATGTAGATGCGCTGATCGTCCAAAACCCATATGCGATGGGATACCTGGGGATTGAGCAGATCAATACACTACTGAATGGTCAGAAGCCGGAAAAGAAAGAGACGGCAACCAGCAGTATTTTGGTGACAAGAGAAAATATGTATGATGATAAGAGCCAGAAGGCGCTGTTTTCATTTGAAGAAAAGTAACGGGTGGAATGTTTGTAGCTGCTCGGAAGTATAGAAGCTGTAGTCTGAAAAATATTTGGACTACAGCTTTTTAAAGAATTGGGCATTTGAAACATTTATGGACGAAATTAAGTAAAAATTTATATAAACGTTGAAATTCACAAACCCCTCGTAGTTTTTCACATGGGTATTTTATTTTCTTCTTGTTATACTCGTATCATCAAGTAAACGTTATACAAGGAGGAACGAAATTATGAAAAGAAGAATTGTAGCAGCGATGCTCGCAGGTGTGATGGCACTTGGAATGCTTGCAGGATGCGGGGGCTCCGGTAAGAGTGACAGTGATGGTGGAAGCAGTGATAAGAAATCATCAGACGCTAATATCGCAGTATTCTACTATACCTATTCTGATACTTACATCGCATCTGTCCGTACAGCACTCGATGCAAAACTTGACGAGATGGGCGTTGAATATCAGGACTATGATGGAAACAGTAACCAGACAACACAGAACGAACAGATTGATACAGCGATCCAGACAGGTGCTACAGCACTGATCGTTAACATCGTTACATCCGGTTCTGTAGATGCTTCTTCACAGATCGTTGAAAAAGCAGAAGCAGCAGGAATCCCGGTTATCTTCTTTAACCGTGCAGTCGAAGATGACAAAACAGAAGGAGATGTACTTGGAAGCTATGACAAGTGTGCATTCGTAGGAACAGACGCTCCGGAAGCAGGACATATGCAGGGCGAAATGATCGGTAACTATGTAGTAGAACATTTTGATGAAATGGATCTCAACGGAGATGGAAAAATCTCTTACGCAATGTTTATGGGACAGCTTGGAAATGCAGAAGCTATTTACCGTACACAGTTTGCTGTAGAAGATGCAGACAAGATCATCACAGAAGCTGGCAAACCGGCACTGGAATATTTCGATGCTTCTAACAGTGACAAATACCAGGTTGACCAGGATGGTAACTGGAGTGCAACAGCTGCAAACAACTACATGACAACCAACCTGACACAGTACAACGAAGAAAACAAGAACATGATTGAACTTGTTATCTGCAACAACGACGGTATGGCTGAAGGTGCTATCTCTGCTCTGAATGACAAAGGATACAACCTGGGTACAGACGACTGCAAGACAATTCCTGTATTCGGTGTAGACGCTACAGATGCAGCTAAACAGCTGATCAAAGACGGTAAGATGACAGGTACAATCAAACAGGATGCTGAAGGTATGGCAGCTTGTATCGCAGATCTGACAAAGAACGCTGGTTCAGGTCAGGATGTAATGGCTGGCACAGATTCTTACAACATCTCTGAAAACGTTAAGAATAAGATCTACATCCCATACGCTATGTACACAGGAGAAGAATAAGATCTGATTCTGAAACAGAACGGGAAATGAATGATGGAAGTTCATTCGTGAAATAGTATACAAGGGTAACGGCTGCCGCTGGTCGGCGGCCGTTCCTTAAGTATAAGGTAAGCAGTAGAAAGACAGGAGGTCAGGATATGGAGCATGATGTTTTGCTTGAAATGAAAAATATCAGCAAGGAGTTCCCAGGCGTTAAGGCGTTGGATAATGTTTCTTTGACCGTAAGAAGAGGAACGGTTCACGCACTGATGGGAGAAAACGGCGCTGGGAAATCTACATTGATGAAGTGCCTGTTTGGGATGTATGTAAAAGACGGTGGATCCATTTCTCTGGAAGGGAAAGAAATCAATTTCAAAAACTCCAAGGAAGCTTTGGAAAATGGTGTAGCAATGGTTCATCAGGAGTTGAACCAGGCCCTGAAACGTAGTGTTATGGACAATATCTGGCTGGGACGTTATCCCAAAAAAGGTCCGATGGTAGACGAAAAGAAAATGTATGATGATACAAAAGCACTTTTCGAAAAACTGGAGATCGATGTTGATCCGAAGAGGATCATGAGCACTATGCCGGTATCACAGCGTCAGATGGCAGAAATTGCAAAAGCAGTTTCCTTTAATTCGAAAATTATCGTGTTCGACGAGCCGACATCTTCCCTGACGGAAGAAGAGGTAGAACATTTGTTCAAAATCATAAATATGCTGAGAGATCAGGGATGTGGTATCATCTACATCTCCCATAAAATGGCAGAGATCCTCAGAATTTCTGATGACATCACAGTCATGCGAGACGGTACATGGGTAGCTACCAAACCGGCAAAAGAAATGACAATGGATGAGATCATCAGACTGATGGTAGGTCGTGAGCTGACAAACCAGTTCCCGCCAAAGACAAACAAACCAGGCGATGTTGCTCTGGAAGTAGAAAACCTGACCGCACAGTACTCTCTGCTGCGTGATGTTTCCTTCAAAGTCCGCCGTGGTGAGATTGTCGGTCTGGCCGGTCTGGACGGAAGCGGACGTACCGAAACACTGGAGAACATCTTCGGTATTGCAACAAGAAAATCAGGAACGATCAAACTGGACGGTAAGGTTTGCACAAACCGCAACGCACGTGAATCTATCAAGAACGGTTTCGCCCTTCTGACAGAGGAACGTCGTGCAACCGGTATTTTCGGAATCCTCAGTATTCGTGAAAATACGGTTATCTCCAGCCTTAAGAAACATAAAAAGAAAGGTCTGTATCTGAGCGAGAAGTCCATGAGGGAGGATACTCAGTGGTCCATCGATGCGATGCATACCAAAACACCGACACAGGAAACAAAAATCCGTTCACTGTCAGGTGGTAACCAGCAGAAGGTTATCCTTGGACGCTGGCTGCTGACGAATCCAGAAGTACTGCTGCTGGATGAGCCGACACGTGGTATCGACGTTGGTGCTAAATACGAGATTTACCAGTTGATTCTGGATCTTGCAAATAAGAACAAGGTAGTTATGGTAGTTTCTTCTGAAATGCCAGAACTTCTGGGAATCTGTGACCGAATTCTCGTTATGTCCGGTGGACGTCTTGCAGGTGAAGTAAATGTCAGCGAGACGAACCAGGAAGAGATCATGACCCTTGCGGCAAAATATGTATAAGGAGGCTGAAGTAAGTGAGAGCATTTTCAAATTTAAAAGCAAGTATCGCAAATTATAAAACACTGGACAGCAAAGACAAGAAAACCTTCTGGAAAGAGGGATTCATCAACAACCTGATGTATATCTTGATCATCATTGCTGCAATCTATACATACACACAGAACCACAAATTCCTGAGTGTATCTTCTATCGTAAATATTATTTCTCTGTCAGCTGCAAATATTCCGATCGCACTTGGTATCGCAGGATGTATCGTACTGACCGGTACCGACCTTTCTGCTGGTCGAGTTGTAGGTCTGACAGCATGTATTTCCGCATCTTTACTGCAGTCTATGGACTATGCAACAAAGATGTTCCCGAATCTTCAGCCACTGCCAATCCCGGTAGTAATCCTGATCGTTGTCGTTGTTGGTGGTATCGTAGGTTTCGTCAATGGATGGTTCGTAGCACAGTTTAAACTGCATCCATTCATCGTAACACTGGCAACTCAGCTGATTACATACGGTGTACTGCTTCTGTACATCATGATCAACGGAAACAATGGACAGCCTCTGTCAGGTCTGGACAATTCCTTCAAAAACTTCGTAACAGGAAGTTTAGTTAAATTCTTTGGCGTTCCAATCCCGAACTATGTTTGGTATGCAATTATCATGATTGCTTTCATGTGGTTCATGTGGAACAAAACAACATTTGGTAAAAATATGTTCGCTGTAGGTTCTAACCCGGAAGCAGCAAACGTATCTGGTGTAAGTGTATTCTGGACAACAATCGCAGTACATACCCTGGCTGGTGCTATGTATGGTATTACAGGTTTCATCGAGTCAGCACGTATCGGTTCCAACCAGGCCAACACAGGTCTGAACTACGAGTGTGATGCTATCGCAGCCTGCGTTATCGGTGGTGTATCTTTCGTAGGTGGTACTGGTAAGATCAGTGGTATCGTTCTTGGTGTATTCATCCTGAGAATTATCTTCGTTGCACTGCAGTTCCTCTCAATCAACCAGAGTATGCAGTACATCATCAAAGGTCTCATCATTCTGGTAGCTTGCTCTATCGATATGAGAAAATACCTGGTTCGTAAATAATTTTTTACAGAATCTCAAGGGCCGGACATATTGTTCGGCTCTTTTTTTCTCTTGATCGGAGAAAACGTTCGCCTGTATTTGAACTGAAAATAGAAAAACAGAAAAGTATTACCAAGAGTACATACCTTGTATTACAGGATTTTGATGACTATATAGATAATATTGCTGATACTTTGGAAAATGATGAGAATCCTTTAGAAAATGATGATTGTACCGATTTGTTTGATGATATACAAAATGGTCTTAGAAGAATTTCTAGACTGATTGAGGATGAAGGTTTCGATAAGGTTTTATTAGAAATAAATCTAAAGAGTGAAGACTATGGTAAGGGCGCAATACAAGAGGCTCTTCTGTATGTATGCGAGAATTATCAGCTTGAAAAAAATATTATCAGAAATAGACGTAGATATATGGAAGAGGAACTTCCACATAGAACAGTCAGAGAAATTGAATATGAGCTTAATCCGGATAAGAACACTTACGAGCATACAACATATGAAGCTATTGTTGATTGGATAAGTGGACAGGAAATTTCTGCACAAGATTTTGAGATACATTATATTCCGTTACTTACAGCTTTTTTTAGCTCATCTTGGGCGTTTAATAAGGAGCTTGAGCAGCAAAGAAAAAGCGGATTAGTTATTAGTCGGGATGTAGAAGAAAATGCAAAAGAATGGCTAAGTGCAGAAGAATGGATGCTTGAGGAGCTTGATAATGTACTGGCAGAGCCATATAACTATTCGAGTAGAATACTTAGCATAGTTGATTTCATTGATCAGGAAATATATGAGGAAAAAGTAGTAGTATTTACAAATTATGCAGAAACCTTTGAAAAATATGGTCAAGTATTGAAAGCATATTTTGGAGAAGAAAAGATAGCACTCTTTAACAAAAATATGAACGAAGAAGAATTGGAATTGAGTATTTATCGTTTCCAAAATGATGATGAATGTAAAATACTTCTTTGTGATGAGACTGGTGGCGAAGGTAGAAATCTTCAGGGAGCAGACTTTGTAATTCATATTGATTTGCCTTGGGATGCAAATGCTATAGAACAAAGAATAGGACGATTAGACAGATTGGGACGACCAGCAGATAAAGATGTATGTTCGGTTGTAACTTATGCAAAAGAAACTTTGGAAGAAGAATTATATAATTTCTGGAATAAAGGATTGAATATCTTTACTCAGTCTTTAAGTGGATTAGAAATTATTATGAATGAAATCAATGAGAGCATTATTCATGCAGTAACAAGTGATTTCCGATATGGTATTTCTAATGCAATTAATGAGATTATAGAATCTTCACAGCGAATGGAAAAAGAAGTGAGAGAAGAGCAACACTTTGATTCAGCAGCGTTTATATATGCAACACTCAATCAAGGGCTAAAAAGACTTTTACACTACTATACGTCTAATGAGAATG
>OHAD01003123.1_pt1 | contig 11245 bp, 10 predicted proteins | sample 1577011 | NCBI WGS metagenome assembly OHAD01 (sample SAMEA3541510, study PRJEB24748) | human gut metagenome | biome: human gut; feature: human-associated habitat; material: faeces | place: China | collected 2012
AGATGTTCGAGGAAAATAAAAAACAGTTGATCGATTACATTTCCAAGAATGGAGGAGAAGGCGGAAGAGAAGCCATCGACCTGATCATGGTCGCAAAATACCTGGAGAGAATTGCAGATCATGCGACCAATATTGCAGAGTGGGTAGAGTTTTCCATTACAGGAATCCACAAGGAGAGCAAAGTATGATATTTTGTGTAGAAGATGATAGTAACATTCGAGAATTAGTCATATATACACTTGAGACCACGGGCTTTAAAGCGCGTGGTTTTGAGGATGGAAAGGAATTTTTAGAAGCGCTGGCACTGGAAACACCGGAATTGATCTTATTAGACATTATGCTTCCAGGAATGGATGGGCTGGAGCTTTTAAGCAAATTAAAAGCGTCACCGAAGAACCGTGACATTCCGGTCATTATGTTGACTGCAAAAGGTGCAGAATACGATAAAGTAAAAGCACTGGATGCCGGGGCAGACGATTACGTGACCAAACCATTTGGAATGATGGAGCTTGTATCCAGGATCAAAGCAGTCCTTCGAAGAACACAGAAAGATACACAGGATCCACAGGACGTCATTGTTCTTGGTGACATTGAGATGAATACGAAAAAACATGAAGTAATTGCAGATGGAGAAGTTGTGACATTGACGCTCAAAGAGTATGAACTTTTGAAGCGCCTTATGAAGAACCCGAACATTGTCATGACACGAGACTGTCTGCTGGAAGACATCTGGGGATACGATTTCGACGGTGAGACGAGAACTGTCGATGTACATGTAAGAACACTCAGACAAAAACTTGGCAAAAGCGGAGAGAAGATCGAAACAGTTCGTGGCGTCGGATATAGAATGAGTGAATAACAGGAGACGGCGCAAGCCCGCTTGGAAAGGTACGCATATGAAACTTAGAAGCAAAATTCAACATAGTATGATCATGGTCATCACAGTGACGCTTCTGGCGGCATATGCGCTGACCACACTGGTTATCTACAGACAGAATGTAGGTTTAATGGAGCGGGAGACGCGGCAGGAAGCGGATTATATTGTAAAGGCAATCGAGATATCCGGGACAGATTACTTAAAACAGATGGACGAGGTAGAAAAGAATACAAGAATTACCTTGATTGATCCGGCAGGCGATGTTCTGTACGATTCTACGGAAGACGCGGTGACTTTACAGAACCACAAGAATCGTCCGGAAATCAAGGCTGCCCATAAGAATGGTACTGGTCAGGAAGTCAGAAGATCCATGACGATGAGCAAGGAAATGTTTTATTATGCAAAGCTTCTTCCGGATGGAAATGTACTTCGTGTATCCAAGACTATGAACACAGCGCTTCACACAGCAATTTCAATCCTGCCGATTATGGGATTGATAGCAGTTGTGGCTCTTGCATTTGCATATCTGCTTTCTAGACAGCAGGTGGCAAAGCTGATTCGACCAATTAATGAACTGGATCTGGAGGAACCTCTGGAAAACGAAGTTTATGAAGAGCTGACACCGCTTCTTGAGAGTATTGATAAGCAGAACAAAGAAAAAGAAGCCATTGCCAATATGCGAAAAGAATTTTCAGCAAATGTATCTCATGAACTGAAAACACCACTTACTTCAATTTCAGGTTATGCCGAGATCATGAAGAGTGGAATTGTAAAACCCGAGGATATGCCACGCTTCTCAGAGAAAATTTACAACGAGGCAAGGCGATTGATTACATTGGTAGAAGATATTATCAAGTTATCGCATCTGGACGAAGGAAAAGTCGAATTAGAGAGACAAGATGTAGATCTTTATGAACTAACGAGGGAAATTATAAGCCGTCTGTCACCACAGGCTTCGGCGAAGAAAGTCCACATGGAGTTGACCGGAGAATCCGTTATTTACAATGGAGTTCGACAGATTCTAGATGAGATGGTCTACAATATTTGCGAAAATGCCATCAAATATAACAAAGAAGGCGGAGAAATCCGCATCTGGGTTGGAAATACATTGAATGGAAAGAAGATTATCGTGACAGATACAGGAATCGGAATTCCGGAAGATCAAAAAGAACGGATTTTTGAGCGATTCTACCGGGTAGACAAGAGCCATTCAAGAGAAATCGGCGGAACCGGACTGGGACTATCTATCGTAAAACATGGCGCAATATTGCACAATGCAAAGATCCATGTAGATAGCGAGTTGGGAAAAGGAACGAGGATGGAATTGACATTTTAACATCAAGGGATGTAGTCAGGCGTTGATTGACTATGTCCCTAATTGCGTTTAAGAATTGAAAATGATACAATGATAAAAAATGATGAATTAAGGAAGTATCAAATGGATAGACAGGATGTAAAATTTTCAATTCGAAAGAAAATACTAGGGGTAACGCTTGTGGCGGCGTTGCCTTTTCTTGCTATATCTATATATTTGCTCATTTCCATGTCAAACTACAATCATACATATAATAAGATTGTACAGAATCTTACTATTGCAAATAATTATAATCTGGATTTTAAAGATGAGATGGATGAAAGTCTTTATAAAATGGTTGTTGGATATGTTACAGTAGATGACTTTGACGATGCGGAAGAATTAAAAAGTCCCTATGTCCTGATTAAGAATCTGCGCAAGGAATTTAGAAATTTGAAGAAAATTACAACGGATACCGAAAGTAAATTATGGCTGGATAGTCTGCTCCGAAATATTGACACGCTGGAGAATCGGGTCGATGATCTGGTGCAGAATATTCATGTGGGTGGTACTTATGACAGTAACATCAAAGAACTGGATGATAATATTTATATTTTAACTGAATTGATTCAGGATGACATTCAGTATTATATTTATTATCAAATAGAAAGTATGGAAAAGGTGACGGATACGCTGAATACACAGATTCTGACATTTAACATTATCTGTGCATGTCTGATCGCGGTCCTGACCATTGGTCTTGTTATGGCAGTCATGCAGATTACAACAGGCATGTTGCGTCCGATTCAGGTGTTGGCACAGGCGGCCGGAAGAATTTCAGAAGGGGATCTAGATGCAAGGGCAGATGTGGATTCCAGGGATGAGATTGCGGTGCTGGCTGACAGGTTCAACGATATGGCAGGCAATATCCAGACTTTGGTTGTGAAAGTTAGAGAGGACGAGCAGAAAATGCGAAAAGCAGACTTAAGACTTCTGCAGGAGCAGATTAATCCACATTTCCTCTATAATACACTGGATAATATTGTGTGGCTGATTGAAGGAAATGAGCCAGACGAAGCAGTGGAGATGGTTGTAACTTTATCTGAATTTTTCCGCCTTGTACTCAGTAAGGGAAAAGAATTTATCACGATTCGACAAGAAGAGCAGCACATCAGCAGCTACTTGCAGATTCAGGAAAAACGGTATCATGACATTTTGGATTACCATATTTATATAGATCCTGAAATTTATGAGTATCAGATTCCAAAGCTTACGTTGCAGCCACTTGTGGAAAATGCGTTATATCATGGAATTAAATATAAACGTTCCCGGGGAATGATTGAGATCACAGGAACGAAAGAGGGAGAAAATCTTTATCTGACAGTAGCTGATGACGGTGTCGGCATGGATGAAGATGAATTAAAGAAACTGGAAAAAGAAATTTAATATTACAGGTAAAGAGAACTGGTATCATGTTTTCATGATCATCCGTACGTTTATTCTTGTAAATATCAGCTGGTTCTTTGACAGAGCAGATACAGTGGGACAGGCGTTTCATATGATGAAACTTTCTGTGACTAAGTTTACTCCGTCACAGTTACTCCTGATTCCGGCTGGTAAAGAAGGTACTGCCTTTACGCCTTATGCACTGGCAATTCTGGCGGTTGGCTGCATGATTCTGTTTATCGTAAGTGTCCTTCAGGAACGTGGCATGAAGATAAGAGAAAAACTTGCAGGACTTAGCCTGCCGGTTACTGTAGCAATTTATTTTTGTCTGCTGGCATCCATCGGATTCTTCGGATCAACAGCAGTAGCGAGAGGATTTATTTATGCACAATTTTAAGAAAGTTTTAAAAACGTTCCTGGTATTGGTCGTATGTGCGGCTCTTCTGGCAGCACTTGACCTGGCACTTTATCCATGTACATTTATGAGAAATGATGTGCATGCAGTTGTGACACAGCAGTTTGATGACATTATCGTGGGAACTTCCCATGGAAAGATGGATATTGATCCGGAGGTGATGCAGGAAGTTACCGGACGCAGTGGACATAATCTTTGCGTTGGCGGTGAATATGGAATTGATGCGTACTACCTGACAAGGCTGATCAAAGAGAAACAGAATCCGAAGAGAATCATTTATGAAGTTGATCCTGGATATTTTGTATCAGAGAAGGAAGAGGGAAACAACTACCTGCTTTTCTATCATGAATTTCCATTCTCGAAAGCGAAGCTGGGATATTTCTGGAATTCTATTGCGAAATGTAATTTCCGTACTGTACTCTTTCCATGGTATGAATATTCTTTGAGTTATGAACTTCCTAAGATAAAGGATACGTTTACTCAGAAAGTGACAGGTGATTACGATGTAGCTCATTTAAAGAGCGATTCTCAGGAATACCATGAGAGCGGTTTTATCGAGAGATATCCGGTGGATGTGACGAAGCTTAAGAAGTCTGAACCGAAGCTCTATGAAGAGGGCAAAGTGAATGAAGAAAATATGGAATACCTGAAGAAGCTTATCTCATTTTGTAAGGAAAATAATATTGAGTTTGTTGCGGTAACAACACCGATTCCGATCAATACACTGAAAGATTACAGCGATAATTATAATGCTGCATGGAAATATTTTGGACAGTTCTTTGAAGAACAGGGAGTTGAATATCTGAACTTTAATACGGAATATTTCAAAGCATTTACACATGATCTGAAAGCTTATACAGATTATGATGGACATATGAATGGGGATGCAGCAGAAGCGTATTCCAAAGTCCTGGCGCAGGTGTTGGAGAGTGCAGGTCAGAAAAATTAAAAATTATGTCGGGGAACTTCCCTGATTGGATTAGAAAACTTAAAGAAACTTTGTTGCTGAGAACGGAGTGAATAACAAAGAAACTTTGTGAAGTACAGAGGGGAGGAATTTATATGAAGACAAGTATTCTGGAATATCTGGAAGAATCCGCACGAAAATATCCGGATAAGACAGCTTTTGCAGATGAACATACATCCTGCACATTTAAAGAACTGAAGCAGACTGCACGCAGAACAGGAACTGCACTTGCGAAACATTTCACACCGAGAAATCCGGTGCCTGTATTTATGGAGAAGAGCGTAGAAACCATCGGGGTTTTCATGGGCGCTGTTTATGCAGGATGCTTTTATGTACTGATGGATACCAAACAGCCGGCGAGCAGACTTCAGCAGATCCTTGGAATTCTGGACAGTGATGTGATCGTTACATCTGAGAAATATCTGAAGGATTTGGAGAAACTGGAGTTCAAAGGAAAGGTTCTGATGGCTCCGGATCTTGCAGCTGAGCAGGAGAATGAAGCGGTGCTGAATGAGATCAGAGAACAGGCATTGGATGTGGATCCGCTGTATGGAATTTTTACTTCCGGGTCAACAGGAGTTCCCAAGGGTGTTGTGGTAGGACATCGTTCAGTACTTGATTTTATCGATTGTTTTACAGAGCTTTTTGATATTACAGATAAAGATGTAATGGGAAATCAGGCACCCTGGGATTTTGATGTATCTGTTAAGGATATTTATTCCGGACTGAAGACAGGAGCAACTGTCCAGATTATTCCGAAGCAGCTATTCTCTTTCCCGATGAAATTGATTGATTATCTGATCGAGAGGGAAGTGACTACGCTGGTGTGGGCGGTATCTGCGCTGTGTATTATCTCAACTCTGAACGGATTTGAATATAAAGTTCCGGATAAGATTAAGAAGATTCTTTTCTCAGGAGAGGCTATGCCTGTGAAACATCTGAATATCTGGAGAAAATATCTGCCGGATGTTATGTATGTAAATATTTATGGACCAACTGAGATCACATGTAACTGTACGTATTATATTGTAGACAGGGAGTTCCGGCCTGGAGATGTACTTCCTATGGGCAAGGCATTTCCAAATGAAAAAGTATTCCTTTTGGATGAAGATGACAAGCTGATCACAGAGAAAAATAAAAATGGTGAACTCTGCGTAACCGGAAGTGCACTTGCACTGGGATATTACAAAAACAGAGAACAGACTGCGAAGGTCTTTGTTCAGAATCCGCTGAATGACAGATATCTGGAACCAATGTACAGAACCGGTGATCTTGCTTATTATAATGAACGTGGTGAGTTGTGCTTTGCAACACGTAAGGATTTCCAGATTAAGCATATGGGACATCGTATTGAGCTTGGAGAAATCGAGGCTGCTATGGATAAGGTTCCGGAGATTGTGAGAAGCTGCTGTATTTTTGATACAGTTAAGAGCAAGATTGTAGCTTTTTATGAAGGAGATATCGAGAGAAGACCGCTGGCAAAAGCATTGGGGCAGTATGTACCTGCTTTTATGGTTCCGAATGTATTCCGCCAGGTGGAGAGAATGCCTCTTACAAAGAATGGAAAGATTGACAGAAAAGCTCTTACAGCTATGTATCAGGAGGAAAAGAAATGAGTTCCTATGGATTTATAAAAGAACTGATTGAGAAAGAACATACTCCAACTCCAGCTTATGTTTTTGATCTGGATAAGATGAAGGAATTTGTAAAAAAAGTGCAGGGCTGTCTTGGAGAGAGCGCACAGTTATGTTATGCTATGAAGGCAAATCCTTTTCTTACAGGACCAATGATGGATGTAGTTCCGACATTTGAAGTGTGCTCACCAGGTGAATTCAGAATCTGTGAGCGTGTTGGTGTGCCGATGGAAAGAATTGTTCTTTCGGGTGTGTATAAGAACCCCGAAGATATGGAATATGTACTTTCTACATATGGCGGAAAGGGCGTGTATACTGTAGAGTCTTTGCAGCATTTACAGATTTTGAATGATACTGCAGTGAGACTTGGCATGAAGATTACGGTGCTGATCCGCGTGACAAGCGGAAATCAGTTTGGTGTAGATGAATCTGATATCAGGAAGATTATTTCTGACAGAACAGATTATCAGGGGATTGAGATAGAAGGTCTTCAGTTCTATTCCGGAACTCAGAAGAAAGAGCTCAGTCAGATGAAAACAGAGCTGGAGCATCTGGATGAATTTATCGGGGAGCTGAAATCTGAAAGTGGATTTGAAGCACAGGTGCTTGAGTATGGTCCGGGATTTTTTGTTCCATATTTTAAGAAGGATAAGAGCGAGGATGTGGAGAACGTTCTGAGTGAGTTCAGAGTACTTCTGGAAAGTCTTAATTTCAAGGGTAAGATTGTTCTTGAGATGGGAAGATTTCTGGCAGCAGCCTGCGGATATTATGTGACATCTATTGTGGATATGAAGGTGAATAAAGAACAGCCATATGTAATTATGGATGGAGGTATTAATCATCTGAATTATTATGGTCAGGCAATGGCGATGAAACAGCCATATTGTACACAGCTTGATGTTGAGGGAAATGAGAAGACAGAAGGTGAGGAAGAAGCCTGGAATCTCTGTGGAGCACTTTGTACAGTCAGTGATGTGGTTGTAAAGCGTTTTCCACTGTACAAACCACAACTTCATGATATACTGGTATTTGAACGGGTAGGTGCTTATTCCGTCACAGAAGGAATCTATTTATTCCTCAGCCGTCCTCTTCCGAGAATCTATTTCTGGACAGAGGGAGAAGGACTGCGCATGGTGCGGGATGGTGTACATACAGATCTTTTAAATTCAGAGAAATAAAAGACCATGGCAATACCGAAAAACAATGGAATTGCTGAAAAAACAAAAAATAAGGAGATATGAAACAATGGAAGAATTAATTGAATTACTGGAAGAGATCCAGCCGGATGCAGATTTTGAGAACTGCGATACTTTAATTGATGATGGAATTCTTGATTCCTTTGCAATCCTGTCTATTGTGAGTGAATTGCAGGATACTTATGACATTACTATTACACCGGCAGATATTATTCCAGAGAATTTTAATTCTGCTAAGGCACTGTGGGATATGGTGTGCAGATTGAAGGATTGAGTTATTTGGGGCAGACAATCGGTTTTGGGATCGGTTGTCTGTTTTTTTGAATAAGGTACGCCAGGCCCACCAGACAATTCCTGTCGGCTCGGTTTCGGGACTTAAGAAAAGCTAAGCCTCGGAAAATCCGCTAAAGGCATTCGCAGATAACTCAAACTCGCTGCGCTCAGACAGTGAGTGATCTGCTCATAACGCGGATTTCCCGAGGCTAAGTTTTTCTAAAGCCCCTGCAAATGTCGCTCGACAGGAATTGTCTGGCGGGCCTGGCTGGTTATTGGGGGTGGAGAGGAATTGTGATTTTAAGGTGAACTGTCGCATGCGAAGAATCCTGATCTACAGGAGTTTCTCTTGCGTGGAGGAGGTTGGTTATCGAAAAAAATCAGTTATTTTATTATCTTAATGAGATAAAATGATAGAAGTTGTGGTAATATATTCTTACCAAAGGAGGAGATTTATAAAATGAAGAAGAAAAAATTAAGTATACTTATTAGTACATTGTCATTAGCATTAACTGTTTCTATGAGCGGATGTACAGTATCAATAAGTTTTGAAAATGGAGATAAAAAAACGGCAGAAACTACAGAAATTACTGAGAAAAAGGAGAAAACGGAGAAGGAAAAAGGTACAGAGGCAATAAAAGAAGTGGAGTTGACAGCGACTCCGGTACCAACAGCAACTCCGGTACCTCAGAAGGTGGAGCAGGCAGTGCCGCGGAATCAGTATCCAACTTACTATGTAGTAAATTGCAAACAAAGTATTACTTTACGTCCACAGCCAGATGTGAATTCAGGGGAAATTCTTCAGATACCATTAGGATCAGCGGTAAGTTATATTGAGACAGCACAGAATGGGTTCTATAAAGTTATTTATAATGGGAGTACAGGGTATGCACTGGCATCTTATTTGTCTTCTACAAAACAAGCAGAAACTGCGGCAGCTGCTCTGGCGCAGACGAATGTAGCAAATTATGAGACTTATTATGTAGTAAATTGTAATGAAAGTATTACTTTACGTCCGCAGCCAGATGTGGATTCAGGGGAAATCTGCCAGATACCATTAGGTTCTACAGTAAGCTATGTAGGTACAGCATCAAATGGATTTTATGAAATTTATTATATGGGACAACACGGATATTCACTTGCTGATTATCTTGCGTTTGAGTAAAGTGTTTTTATGATAAGGATATTATATAGAAAGATTATAATTGGAGCAGTTGGAATGTTGTTTGGAAGTGTTGGAATGGTAAATGTATATGCAACAGAAGTGGAAATTCCAATTGTACAGGTAAGTAATTTAAAGTATTCGTATGAACAAATGAAGCGGGATTTGGATGCGTTGGAGGAACGGTATCCGGGGCAGATGCAAGTGGATTCTTTGGGAGCAACTGCGGATGGCAGAGACATTACAGAGGTAGTTCTTGGGGATGTAAATGCGGAGCATCATATTCTTATTCAGGCGACCATGCATGCCAGAGAATATATGAATACAGTTTTGGCAATGAATCAGATTGAAGATTATCTGAGGGATTCTGAGAGAAGAAGTTATGCAGGGCAGACATGGAAAGATGTGTTTGAGAATGTTTGCCTGCATATTATTCCGATGGTAAATCCTGATGGGGTGACAATCAGTCAGGATGGAGTGGAGGGGATTCATGATGAAAATCTGAAAAAACAGGTTGAGCAGTGCTATCAGACGGATCTTGCAAATGGAAAAGGAAGTTCGGATATGGAGCAGTATTTCAGAACCTGGAAGGCAAATGCAGAAGGGGTTGATCTGAACCGGAATTTTGATGCAGGATGGGAGTCGTATATTGGAGCGTCTGGTCCTTCCACAGAGTGCTATAAGGGGACGGCTCCGGCGAGTGAGACTGAATCGAAGGCTGTGCTGAGCGTTGCAGAGAATTATGATTTGGATTGTTGTATTGCATATCATTCTTTTGGAAATTTGATTTATTGGAATTATGGTAGTCAGGGTGATGTGCTGAATGCGGATCAGGAGTTGGCACAGTGTGTGTCGGATGTGACGGGGTATGAGATGCATTCTACGGTGCAGGATTCTACGGATGCGGCTGGGTGTAGTGATTATTTTGTGCTGAATCTGGGGATCCCGGCGGTTACGATTGAGAATGGGGGGAGTGAGTGTCCGATGCCGATTGAGGAGTATCAGCCGATGTATCAGAGGAATCAGGATTTGTGGGCGGCGGTGGCTTGGTTCTATAAGAGTAGGTAAGAGGGACTAAAAAATTTGTAAGGTACGCCAAGTCCGTCAGATCATTCCTGTTGGGGCGGTTTCGGGGGATAAGGTACGCCAAGTCCGCCAGATCATTCCTGTCGGCTCGGTTTCGGGACTTAAGAAAAGCTAAGCCCCGGGAAATCCGCTAAAAGCATTCGCAGATAACTCAAACTCGCTGCGCTCAGACAGTGAGTGATCTGCTCATAACGCGGATTTCCCGGGGCTAAGTTTTTCTTAAGTCCCTGCAAATGTCGCTCGACAGGAATGATCTGGCGGGCTTGGCTGGCTGTTGGTAGTGGAAAAGTGGCGGTGGGAAGTTGGGCATTAATAGATTGGCTTTCTCATAGGTAAAAGGGAATAGGTGGGTGGATAAGATAAATGGAAAGGGGAAAATAAAAAAGTTTGTCAAATTATGAAATTAACTGTTGACATTGTGATCTTTGGGTGTTATATTAGTTGAGCTGTCGGAAATAATTGTTTCTTTAAATGAGACAATTTAATATGATTTCTGAAAGAAAAACAGCAAAAACCATTTTTATATAAGGAGGAACCTATCATGGAAAAATTACTGAACAGACTGCTTGCTGACCTGGTGGTGGAATACCACAAACTCCAGAGTTATCACTGGTACCTCAAAGGCTACCACTTCTTCGATGACCATCCGAAACTGGAAAGCTACTACGACATGGTAGCCGGCATGGTGGACGGCGTGGCGGAAGACATGCTGAAACTGTCTTTGAAACCGGAATCCACGCTGAAAGGATTCCTTGCCATCACCGCCATTCAGGAAGCGAAAAATAAAGAAGTCACCTCGGAAGAAGCCTTCGCTTCTGTCCTCGCCGACTTCAAAGTTCTCCGGGACGACGTACTGGCTGTAAAGAAAGCGGCCGATGAAGAAGGAGACTACCTC
>OHAD01003135.1_pt1 | contig 11178 bp, 7 predicted proteins | sample 1577011 | NCBI WGS metagenome assembly OHAD01 (sample SAMEA3541510, study PRJEB24748) | human gut metagenome | biome: human gut; feature: human-associated habitat; material: faeces | place: China | collected 2012
ATCAGCAAGCAGAAAGCGATCCGCCGTATCGGATTTGCAGATACGAACAACAATACCGCAGACTTTGAGGTAGTCAGCTACAAAGATGATGCCACTGCTGCAACGAAGAAATATCCGAGGAGCCTGGCAGACGGAGCATGGGGCAGCGGTGAGACACCAAAACCGGATCCGACCCCGGCAGAGCTGGCAGGCAGTGTATCCATCCGTGGAAATGCCATTGTCGGAGCAACACTTTATGCAGATGATGCAGGTATCACCAATAATACCGGAACACTGTCTTATCAGTGGATGGCAGACGAAAGTGAGATTTCCGGTGCAAACAGTGCATTTTTAAGAGTGGAGAAAGGACTGACCGGAAAGCAGATTTTCGTGAAAGTGACAAGCAGTGTGGAAACAGGCACACTGACCAGTGAAAAGACGGCAGCCGTTGTGGAAAAAGAAGCCCAAACGGCACATCTGATCATCAATCAGGTATACGGAGGCGGCGGAAAAGGCAAAACACCGGTATCCGCAAGCTTTATTGAACTTTACAATCCAACCGCAGAGGATATCGGACTGAGCGGTTATACCATCGAATACCTCAGCGGAAGCACACAGAAACAGCTAGAGCTGACCGGAACGGTCGCATCTCACACTTCTTATCTGATCAAAGGTCAGGAAGAGAAGACTTCTGCAGATCTGATCTGTACGATCGAGAAAGCAGATCAGGAATGGGATCTTGCGATCAGCAACAAACAGTACCGCATCCTGCTGAAGAAGGGCGAAGAGCAGATTGACGGTGTTTCTGTCAATGAAGCAGCAGCAGAAGGAACTGCACTGGCAGATCCGGAAAATGATACGATCATCTCCAAGAAAAAAGCGATCCGCCGTATCAGCTTTATCGATACGGATGATAATGTAGCCGATTTTGAAGTACTCAATTACAGTAAGATCCCATCCGAAATCCTGGATCAGGTAAAGCCAAGATCAACGGCAGATGGAAGCTGGGGCATGAAAGACATCGTCAAACCGGAAAAATATTATACCGTTACCTTTGATGTGGACGGAGAAAAAGAGAGCGTTTCCGTAAAAGAAGGAGAGAAAGCAAGCGAAAAAGAAGCACCGCAGAAAGAAGGCTATACCTTCCTTGGATGGTATCTGGAAGATCAGAAATATGATTTTGAAACACCGGTTAGCACAGATATCATACTCTGTGCAAAATGGGAGAAGAACGAAACCCCAACCCCGGATCCGCTTCCGGACATTGATCCAAAGCCAGAACCAAAGCCGGAGCCAAAGCCAGAACCAAAGCCGGATCCGAAGCCGACACCTTCAGAAACCATTCAGGCTCCGCAGATCGTAAGCGTTAAAAGCATTGCCAAGAAAAAGATAACGGCAGTGCAGATCACCGTTGAGGCAGTACAGGGTGCAACCGGCTATCAGATCTACCGCAAAAAGGGAAGCAAAGTGACGATGATCGGTCAGACATCCGGAACCGTATTCCTGGATCAGAATCCGGTAAGCGGAACGTCTTCCTACTATGCAAAAGCCATCAAAGGCATTCTGACAGGCAAAGAGGGCAGTGCAAAGAAGATTACACTTCCAAAAGCGACCACAAAAGTGACGGCAAAAGCCAAAACGGACAAAACCGTAGTTCTGAGCTGGAAGAAAGTGAAGGGTGCAACCGGTTATCTGGTATATCGTTCCACAAAGAAAAATGGCAGCTATCAGAGGATTGCAGTGCTGAAAAAAGGAACGAAATGCACATACACCGACAAAAAAGGACTGAAAAAAGGAATGAAATACTATTACCGTATCGTGACAGTGAAAAAGAAAACCTACAGTCCTGCAAAGACAACAAAAGCAGTAAAAATAAAAGCAGCAAAGAAAAAATAATAAACTGAGAAATATTTTCAGAACGGCAGAAAGAAAATAACAACTGTTTCCCGAAAGCCGAAAAAGAATACCGTCGTAATTCGAAAAAGAATACGGCGGTATTCTTTTTCGATTGGTGACATATCTGTGACAAACAACGGTGAAAAAAAGCGGAAATGTACAGAAAAAAATAAAAAATAACGCTAAGAAACACTTGCCTTTTTATGTGCTTTGGGATATTATTAACACATAAGTGGTAAAGAATGGTGCATAGTGGTAAAAAATGGAGTGAAAACCACAGCCACAGCACGAAAGAGGGTGTGCCGTATGTTCATGGGCGAATACAATCATACAGTTGATGCCAAAGGCAGACTGATCATCCCTTCCAGATTTAGAGAAGAACTGAAAAATGAGTTTATCGTTACGAAAGGTTTGGATGGATGTTTATTTGTATTTCCGGGAAATGAATGGCAGATCTTTGAGGAAAAATTAAAAGCATTACCGCTTACAAACAAAAATGCACGGCAGTTCTCCCGGTTTTTTGTGGCGGGAGCTACACCATGTGAACTGGACAGGCAGGGGAGAATTCTCTTACCGTTACCGCTGAGAGAATTTGCAGGTCTTGAGAAAGATGTAGTGCTTGCCGGTATGTTAAACAGGATTGAAATATGGAGCAAAACCAAATGGATGGAAAATAATTCCTGCGATAACATGGACGATATTGCAGAGCAGATGTCGGATTTGGGACTTTGCATATAGCCTGGGGAGGACAATATGGAATTTAAACACAAATCTGTACTACTGAAGGAAAGCATTGAAGCTTTGCAGATCAAACCGGACGGCATATACGTGGACGGCACGTTAGGTGGCGGAGGGCATTCTTATGAAATATGCAGACATCTTTCGGATAAAGGAAGGCTGATCGGCATTGATCAGGATGCAGCTGCGATCGAAGCGGCAAAGGAGCGATTAGGGGAGTTTGGAGATAAAGTTACTATTATTCGCAGCAATTACTGCAATATGGTAAAGGAACTGAAAAGCATTGGCATTTCATCTGCAGATGGGATTATTTTGGATCTCGGGGTATCCTCCTACCAGTTGGATACGGCTGAGCGGGGATTTACATACCGCGAAGACGCACCGCTTGACATGAGGATGGATCAGCGTCAGGATATGACTGCAAAAGATATTGTGAATGGATACAGCGAGATGGAGCTGTACCGTATCATCCGCGATTACGGCGAAGAGAAGTTCGCAAAAAACATCGCGAAGCACATTGTAAATGCAAGGCAGCAGAAAGAAATTGAAACAACTGGGGAGTTAATTCAAATCATAAAAGCAGCCATACCTATGAAAGTCCGAGCAGTAGGCGGACACCCGGCCAAAAAGACCTTTCAGGCAATTCGGATCGAACTGAACAGAGAACTGGAAGTTTTAAGGGATTCGCTGGACAGCATGATCGATTTTTTGAATGACGGAGGAAGGATCTGTGTGATCACATTCCATTCGCTGGAAGATCGAATCGTAAAAAACAACTTCAGAAAAAATGAAAATCCGTGTATATGTCCAAGGGAGTTTCCTGTCTGCGTATGCGGCAGGAAATCCAAGGGCTTTGTGGTCACCAGAAAGCCGATTATACCGGGTGAGGAAGAACTGACATATAATAAACGAGCAAAAAGCTCCAAACTTCGTGTTTTCGAAAGAAGACGGGAGGAAGAGGAGTCATGAAACAGGTAAACAGAGACAAATGTAAGAGACAGGAGGGTCGATATGGCAGAGAGAAATTATCGCAGAGATGATAAGATAAGACAGACAGGTCGATATGCTTATATTGATGGCAGTACCGTTCGCAAATTACAGACTCGCCCTGTACCGGAAAAGAGAGAAACCGAGAGAAGACAGGAACAGCCGCGACGCAGAAAACGGACGAGTGCCAAAACAAGACGCAACCGTGCACGTGCACTGCAGATGCATCTGCGTGACGTTATCTTTCTTGGAATCGCAGGAATGATCGTGGTCGTTTCATGCATCAACTATCTTCAGAAACAGGCATTGAATACATCCTATCGTAATCAGGTGGCGACACAGGAGGCCAAGCTTGCAGATCTCAAAGAACGCAATGATGCTGCCTATGAAAGTGCACTGAAGTCCGTAGATCTGGAGACGATCCGCAATATTGCCATCAACAAACTGGGTATGGTTTATGCCGGAGAAGAACAGGTGAAAACTTACGATGACAAGAGCAGCGACTATGTAAGACAGTATAGTGATGTTCCGACAGAGTGAGTAATCAGACAGGTGGTATAAAGTGGCAGAAAAGAAAAGAAAAAAAAGAAAGCACTTTTCAAAACTAATGCAGAAAAAACTGGTGGGAAGTTTTGCATTAGTTTTGTTTGTGTTACTGGGATTAAATTTAAGAATTGTATATATTACAGCCAAAAACGGCGATAACTATGCAAAACAGGTGCTGTCACAGAAACAGTATGACAGCAGAACGATTCCATACAAACGCGGAGAGATCCAGGACCGCAATGGAAATGTGTTTGCAAAAAGTGAAAAGGTCTATAATGTCATTCTCGACTGTGTAGCGGTAAACGGTGGTGATGAAGAAGAACAGGCAAAGCTGAAAGAGCAGGAAATTGATTACATTGAACCGACGATCGATGCACTTGTGAAAACATTAGGTCTGGATGAAGCAGAGCTTCGTTCACTGATCACTGATCCGGCAACATCCGGGAGTCGTTATCAGGTTCTGAAAAAGGGCATTTCTCTGGAAGAAAAGCAGACATTTGAGGACTATACGGAGATCGATTCTGAAAAGGAGTATACCAAGACAGACCTTGCAAGGCGGCGGTGTGTTCAGGGTGTCTGGTTTGAAGAAGATTACGTCCGGGATTATCCGCTGAAAACACTTGCGAGCAATGTGATCGGAGTCGGAAGCAATTCCGGCGGTGCAAGCGGGCTGGAATCTTACTACACAGATGTCCTGAGCGGGACAGACGGCAGAGAGTTCGGTTATCTGGATGAGAACTCCGACCTGCAGAGGACGATCGTTGAGCCGACCAATGGAAATACAATCGTTTCCACCCTGGATATCAACATCCAGCAGGTTGTGGAAAAGTACATCGCTGAATTTGATGCCGAGTACGGCAAAGATGCCGAGGACGGCAAAGGTGCGAAAAACATCGGTGTCATCGTCGGAAATCCGCAGAACGGCGAGATTTATGCGATGGCGAGCAACCACGGATTTGACCTCACGGATCCGGACGATTTAAGCGACAAGTATACGGACGCAGAGCTGAAATCTATGACAGAGGAAGAAAAATCAGATGCTCTGAATGAGAAATGGTACAATTACTGTGTATCCGAAAGTTTTGAGCCTGGCTCTACGTTTAAACCGATCGTGGTAGCATCGGCACTGGAGATGGGGGCGATCACGACAGATGCTACCTACGTCTGTGACGGTGGAGAATTTGTCACCGATACAGAAATCAAATGTGATAATATTTACGGTCATGGAAATGAGACGTTAAGTGATGTTATCAAAAATTCCTGTAACGATGCGATGATGCAGATCGGAATGAAAATGCAGATCACACCATTCCTGAAATACCAGAGACTGTTTAATTTCGGAAGCCGGACAGGGATTGACCTTCCGAACGAAAGTACCGGTGTACTGTATGACAGGGACAGCATGCACGAGGTAGAGCTGGCGACCAATACCTTCGGTCAGACTTTTACCAGCACGATGATCCAGGAATATGCGGCATTTAATGCAGTGGTAAACGGCGGATATTATTATGAGCCGCATATGGTAAAGCAGATCCTGGATGATAACGGCGGAGTGGTAAAGAATATCAATCCGGTCCTTCTGCGTCAGCCGGTATCCACGAAAAATGCAGATTTTGTGTTAAGTGCCATGGAGCAGACTGTTCTGGATGGTACCGGAAAAAAAGCAAGAGTGCCGGGCTACCGCGTGGCAGGTAAAACAGGTACTGCAGAGAAGATCAATCCGGAGACCGGAACACGTTGGGAAGGAAAATATCTGGTATCTTTCATCGGATGTGCACCGGTGGATGATCCGCAGCTTACAGTGTATGTTGTTGTCGATGAGCCAAACGTTGAAAATCAGGAAACTGGTGGTTACTCTATGATCATTTCCAGAAAGATCATGATGGAAGTGCTTCCGTATCTGAACATTCCACAGACGGAAGAGATCACAGATGAGTTGCTTCAGGAGCTGGAACTGACCAGAGAAGATGTGGAAAACGGAAGAAACGCAGCTCTGATCAAAGAAAAATCAGAGACAACGGAGACAGATGAGTACGGAAATGTCATTTCCTCCGGAACGACATCCGGCAGTACAACCTCTGCGACAGGCACAACCGATGCTCAGACATCACAGACGGATGCTTATGGAAATGTGATCAGTGGCAGCGATTCCACGACGCAGGGTACGACGGACGATGAGGGATCGGCGTTTCATTCAAATATACCGGCTCCGCTCCAGTCACAGGACAGTGGTGACGGCGTGAGTACGCAGGACTGGATTACCAACGAAAAGCTTGGTATTGATGAGAATAATAACAGTTATTAGTCAAATGGATATTCGCAATTGAAGCAGGGGACTTCCTTGATTTGGTTAAGATATAAAGAATTTGCAGTTTTAACCTCACAGAAGCAGCGATATAATAATAGAAAGCTTTTGTGAGGTTTTTTGTATTGTTTGTAAAGATCAAAACATTTCACCGCAAAAAGATCGTGGCTGTTTTTGCACTGTGCATGGCGGCGATGCTTTTTCTGATTGGGCGGCTGGGGTATCTGATGCTGCTTCGGGCAGATTATTACAGCGAAAAAGCACAGGATCTCCATGAGAGGGAGCGAAGTATCAAAGCGGCCCGCGGAAAAATTCTGGACTGCAACGGAAAAGTGCTGGCAGATAATAAGACGGTATGTACGATTTCTGTGATCCACAGTCAGATCAAAGAGCCGGAAAAAGTGATCGATGTGCTGACAGAAGAACTGGGGCTGGAGCGTGACCAGGTCAAGAAACGCGTGGAAAAGAACAGTTCCATTGAGCGGATCAAAACGAATGTGGATAAACAGACCGGGGATAAAATAAGAGAATACGATCTGGCTGGCGTGAAAGTGGATGAAGACTATAAGAGAAATTATCCATATGGAAATCTGGCTTCCAAAGTGCTTGGATTTACCGGAAGTGACAATCAGGGGATCGTGGGACTGGAAGTCAAATATGAGAGCATCTTAAAAGGAACAGACGGGCAGATTCTGACCATGACGGATGCCAGAGGTGTGGAATTATCCGACACCGGAGAAGGAAGAAAAGAGCCGGTTTCCGGGAAAAATCTAATCTTAAGCCTGGATGCAAACCTGCAGGAGTATGCACAGCAGGCGGCTTACCAGGCACTGGAACAGAAACAGGCAGACAGTGTCTCCATTATTCTGATGCGGCCCGGGAACGGGGAGATCCTGGCGATGGTAAATGTACCGGAATACGATCTGAATGATCCGTTTAACCTGAAAAAAAGTACGAATGGCATGTCACAGCAGGAAATTCAGGATGAAAGAAACAAAATGTGGCGAAATGGCTGCATCAACGACACGTATGAGCCGGGTTCGACATTTAAGATCATAACGGCATCGGCAGCTCTGGAAGAGGGCGTTGTAACACCGGAAGATACTTTCAGCTGTCCCGGATTTCGGATTGTCGATGACAGGAGGATACGCTGCCATAAAACGACCGGTCATGGAAGTGAGACGTTTGTGCAGGGAGTCATGAATTCCTGCAATCCGGTTTTTATTGAAGTGGGACAGCGGCTGGGGACAGATGCTTTTTACAGGTATTTTCAGCAGTTCGGTCTGCTCGAAAAGACTGGGATTGATCTTCCGGGAGAGGCAGGGACGATCATGCATCAGAAAAAGGATATCGGTCCGGTGGAACTGGCAACGATCTCGTTTGGACAGTCCTTTCAGATCACGCCGATCCGTCTGGCGGCAACGGTGTGTTCCCTGATCAATGGCGGCCATCAGATCACGCCGCATTTTGGGGTGGAAGTGCGGGAAGATGACGGTACTTTGCTGGAAACACTTTCTTATAAGGAAGGAAAACAGATCGTATCGGAGCAGGTTTCCAAGACAATGAGGGCGATTCTCGAAAAAGTCGTTTCCGAAGGAGGCGGCAAAAAGGCCTATATCGAAGGATATCATATAGGAGGAAAGACAGCGACCTCCGAGACACTGCCGCGAAGTGCAAATAAATACATTTCCTCTTTTCTTGGATTTGTTCCGGCAGAAGATCCCAGGATCCTTGGAATCTGTATTATAAACAATCCGCAGGGCGTATATTATGGAGGAACGATCTGTGCCCCGGTCATGCGGATGGTTTTTGAAAATATTCTGCCTTATCTCGGAATCGAAAAAGAAGCTGCACAGGAAACGGATGCGGTCAGAACAATGGATCAAGTCGAACATTTGCTGTCTGCTGAATAAAACAGAAGGGGAGTCTTTTCCGACTAAGATAAAACAGTTGCGAAAAAAGAGGAAAAGTTTTATACTAGCATAGAGTTATGCGTCGCAGACAAGCGGCCTGACAACCAGAAAACGAGGCCGCCGTTATGCGGCAGCAGGAGGTAAATATGAAAATAAGTACAGAAGTAATCATTGCATTGCTGGCATCCTTTGCAATCAGTGTCGTCTTGAGTCCGATCATTATCCCATTCCTGAAAAGACTGAAGATCGGTCAGACGGAACGAACCGAAGGTGTACAGTCCCATCTTGAAAAAGCAGGCACGCCGACTATGGGAGGACTGATCATTCTGATCAGTGTGCTGGTCACCTCTCTTTTCTTTGTCCGCAAATATCCGAACATCATCCCGGTTCTGTTTCTGACACTGGGCTTTGGGATCATCGGATTTCTGGATGATTATCTGAAAGTTGTGCTTCGAAGATCCGACGGTCTGCTTCCGAAGCAGAAAATGCTCGGACAGATCATTGTTACGACCATTTTTCTGGCGTATATCCTGATCGTGGACAAAAGTTTTCTGACGATGAGGATCCCGTTCAGCGATCAGTATTTTGACTGCAAATGGATCACGGTTCCGCTGGTTTATCTGGCAGTGATCGGAACAGTCAACGGAGTCAACTTTACCGATGGACTGGACGGATTGGCAACAGGCGTTACGACAATGGTCGCTGTATTCTTTACTGCTGTATCCATCGGGCTTGGCGGCGGCATTGAGCCAATCACGGCAGCGGTTACCGGTGCACTGCTCGGATTTCTGTTATTTAACGTCTATCCGGCACAGGTATTTATGGGAGATACCGGATCTCTGGCACTTGGAGGATTTGTGGCAGGGGCAGCCTATGTGCTGAAGATGCCGTGGATCATCCTGGTCGTCGGACTGATCTATCTGGTGGAGGTACTCTCTGTTATGATCCAGGTCACCTACTTTAAGAAGACCGGCGGAAAACGATTCTTTAAGATGGCCCCGATCCATCATCATTTTGAGCTTTGTGGCTGGTCTGAGACCAGAGTTGTGGCAGTCTTTACCGTTGTGACAGCACTGTTGTGCCTGCTGGGACTCGTTCTGGTATCATAAACAGATATCAAGGTGGAGTATTAAGCCATAGCAAGACATCATAGCTTCAGGTTTTTAATTCTGACAGCATAGTATAAGATACGAACATCGAGGAGGAGAATAGAAGATGGATTTTAAAGATAAAAAGGTCCTGGTATTCGGAAGCGGCATCAGCGGCATCGGAGCCTGTGAGCTTTTGGAAAAAAGCGGTGCAACTGTGATTTTGTTTGATGGCAATGAAAAGCTTCACGAGGAAGCAATCCGCATGAAACTGCCTTCCGCAAGCAAGGCACAGATCCTGATCGGGCAGATCAGCGATGAGCAGTTAAAAGAGCTGGATCTTGTGGTATTAAGTCCTGGTGTACCGACAGATCTGCCGGTGGTAGAAAAAATGAAAGCAGCCGGCATCCGCATATGGGGTGAAGTAGAGCTGGCATATGAAAACGCAAAAGGCGATGTTCTGGCGATCACCGGCACGAACGGAAAGACGACAACAACCAGCCTTTTAGGTGAGATCATGAAATGCTGGAAAGAGAGCGTTTATGTCGTTGGAAACATTGGAAATCCTTATACGCAGGCAGCTCCGAAGATGACAGAAGAGAGTGTGACCGTTGCGGAGATCAGCAGTTTTCAGCTGGAGACGATCGATCAGTTCCATCCAAAGGTAAGTGCGATCTTAAATATCACACCGGATCATCTGAACCGCCATCATACCATGGAAGAGTACATAAGAGTCAAAGAGCTCATCACCAAAAATCAGACATCCGAAGATACCTGTGTCCTCAACTACGAAGATCCGATCCTGCGTGCATTTGGAGAAAATCTTCAGATCAGGGTATTATTTTTCAGCAGTGAGCGTAAACTGAAACAGGGACTTTATCTGGAAGATGAGACGATCTGGTATGCAGATGAGAGTCAGAAACTTGCAATCTGCAAAACACAGGATTTAAACATCGTCGGCAAACATAACTACGAAAACGTAATGGCAGCAGCCGGCATGGCATTATCTTACGGCGTTCCGCTTGAAAAGATCCAGGAAGCAGTAAAAGCATTCCAGGCAGTAGAACACCGCATTGAGTTTGTGACAGAGAAAAGCGGTGTTGTTTATTACAACGATTCCAAAGGAACCAATCCGGATGCGGCGATCAAGGGCATCCAGGCGATGTCACGCCCGACTCTGCTGATCGGAGGCGGATATGACAAAGGCTCCGATTACACGGAATGGATTCAGTCTTTTGACGGCAAAGTAAAATATCTGGTACTGCTCGGTGTTACAAAAGAAAAAATTGCAGAAACAGCACGTAAGTGTGGATTTGATAACATCATCATGACAGAAAGCCTCGAAGAAGCCGTCAAAGTCTGTGCAGAAAATGCAGAAAGCGGCGATGCCGTACTTCTTTCACCGGCATGTGCGAGCTGGGATATGTTCCCAAGCTATGAAGTCCGCGGAAGAAGATTCAAAGAATTAGTAAGAAATTTATAATACGGGAATGCAGGGAGTGATGCAATGAGAACAAAATCCGGCAGAGGAGATGTACTGCTGGTATGCATGGTGCTGTTTCTTGTTGTTTTTGGGCTGGCAGTGTTATACAGCACCGGTTCCTACAATGGGAGTGTCCGCTTCGGAGATGCTTTTTATTATATGAAAAAGCAGTTTTTTGCAGCGGCACTCGGAATGCTTGCCGAAAGTCTTGTTATAGCTCAGGTTCAGGTTGATGTTGTCGCT
>OHAD01003147.1_pt1 | contig 11121 bp, 8 predicted proteins | sample 1577011 | NCBI WGS metagenome assembly OHAD01 (sample SAMEA3541510, study PRJEB24748) | human gut metagenome | biome: human gut; feature: human-associated habitat; material: faeces | place: China | collected 2012
ACGCAAAGAAGGCCACTTAATGTGGCCTTCGTCTTGCGCAGGACTGTAGAGCAGGAAACCTTATATCCGGCCCCTCCGTCCGGGGACCGCGCCGTACCAGCTACAGCGTCATGTTTGGATCGGCGTCGACGTCGAACGGCGAGATTTCTCCTCGGTCGAATTTACGGCGGGCAACCTCTGCGATCATGGCGGCGTTGTCGGTGCACGCCGAAAGCGGTGGCACCGTTACGCGGATCCCCTGACGCCCAAGCTTCTTGATCATCATCTCGCGCAGATGCGGATTAGCCGAGACGCCGCCGCCGATGCAGTATTCCTTGCATCCGGTGGCATGCAGGGCGTTTTTGGCCTTCTTGTACTGAACGTCAAAGACGGCTGCCTCAAACGAAGCCGCCAGATCGGGCAGGTGAATCGTGCGCCCGGCCTTGGTCTCCTGCTCGATGTAGAGCGTCACGGCCGTTTTAAGACCCGAAAGCGAGAAACGATAGTCTCCCCTGCTGTTAAGCGCGCGAGGAAAATCGATCGCGCGGGGGTTGCCCGTCTCGGCCAGCTTGGAGATGATGGGGCCACCGGGATAGCCCAGACCCAACGCCTTGGCTACCTTGTCGAAGGCCTCGCCCACAGCATCGTCGAGTGTCTCACCAAGTACCTCGTAGTCGCCCCATGCCTTCACGTGCACGAGCATGGTATGACCGCCCGAGACGAGCGTGAAGATAAACGGCGGCCTGAGATCGGGCTGCGCCAGCAGGTTGGCGAACAGATGGCCCTCCAGATGGTTGACGCACACGAGCGGCTTGCCGGCGGCATAGGCAAAGCCCTTGGCGAAGGCGACGCCCACTACCAGAGCACCCACCAGGCCCGGACCCTGCGTCACGCCAACAGCGGCGAGTTCGCTCGGCGCGATGGCTCCACCCTCAAGACCAAGCGATGCTGCGGCATCCTCGAGCGCCGCATCCACGACACTCACAATCACCTCAACGTGTTTGCGCGAGGCGATCTCGGGCACCACGCCGCCAAAGCGGGCGTGAAAATCAATCTGTGTCGACACCTGGTTGGCCAGCATATTGCCATCCGCATCGATAATCGCCACGGCCGTCTCGTCGCAGGAGCTCTCGATAGCGAGCACTAGGCGGCGGCGCTCAATTTCGGCACGCTCCCCCTCGGAGCGCCCAGGCGCAGGCAGCGGCCATACGCGCTGCTCTGCCGCCGTCGGCTCGGGCGAAGCATTATCGACCGGAAGCACCAGGGGCAGCGGAGCCGTCATGACGATGGCGTCCTTGCCGGCACCATAGTAGCCGCGGCGACGGCCAGCCTCGGTAAAGCCCAGAGCGTTATAAAGCGCGGTCGCTCCCTCGTTACCGTCCTCGACCTCGAGCGAAGCCGTAGTGCAGCCGAGCATCTGGGCATCATAGCTCACATGCGACAGCAGCTTGCGGGCAATGCCCTCACGGCGATGTGCCGGGTCGACGGCGACATCCAGAATCTGCACATCACCGTCCACGACCATACCGCCGGCAAGGCCCAGCAGCTTGCCGTCGTCGTGTGCCACCCACCAACTACGCGGCGCAGCGACGTCCTCGCCCAGTTCGGACAGGAACATGCCCGGCGTCCATGCCTCGTGTCCGGCACCTTCAAAGCAGGCAGCCTCCAGCGCGCTTGCGCCCTCGGCATCCGCCGCGCCCATGGGACGGAACTGCAGATGACGACCGGCGAGCTCATCGGCAACACCCGTAATTTCGCTCTGCGCACTCTCGGCAAGACCAAGACGCTTGCGCTCGTTTTCCTCGGCATCCGAAAGGCGCGTGTAAATCGGCAGGACGCGGGCCGGATCGCCGTCACCCGCAGCGTGCGCGAGCAGCAAGCCCTCGCCCGAAGGCCACCACAGGTCGCGCTCCACGCAGCGGGCGGCCTCGTCCTCACCCAGCAGCTTGCCATAGCGCACTAGACCGTCACCGGTCAGCTGAACCTGGCCCCAGTCCGCTGCTTGGCGCCACTCATCGAGCGCCACGGCGGCCTTGACCACGTGTTCGCGCTCAAATTGACGCTCGGGACCCTCATCGACCAGCATATACAGCGCCGGATATACCTCACCGCGCATAGCATCGGCCAAGATACCAAGCTTGCCGCGCACGCCAGCCTTCCACGCCGTCCAAGCGCAAGCGTCGAGCGTCGACACGCCCAGCAGCGGATCATTGGCACCACGCGCGAGGCCCTTGGCAGTGGAGATGCCGATGCGCACACCCGTAAAGGACCCCGGGCCGCGGCCGACCACATAGCAACCAACATCGCTGCGATCCAGACCGGCTTGAGCCAGCACGCCATCAACGGTATTCACGAGCTCAACGTTGGCGTGACGGCGACACATGTGGTCGCCACTCGCGAGCTTCGTCTCACCCGTCTGCCCATCAATCCAGCTTGCCGCGCAGGCAAGCATGTCAGTCGAGGTATCGAGCGCCACCACCAGCGCGTTGTCGTTATGCAAGCTCATCTTGTACAGCCTTATCAATCAAATGGGAAAGCTCCATTGCGCGGTCACCGTGCGCCTCAAGCGTTATCGTTCGCACGTCGCTGTCGCCCTCATCACGCCTGAGCGTCACCGAAAGATACTCATCCGTCAGCTCGTCCTGGAATTGTTCGCCCCATTCCAGCAGGCAAGCACCCTCATAGCCCAGCACATCGAAAATGCCCGTATCCTCGAGCTCGTAGGCATGCTCCAGGCGGTATAGATCAAAGTGAAACAGCGGAATACGACCTTGATCGTGAACGGCCATGAGGGCGAACGTAGGGCTCGTAACCATATGCCCATCGCCCAGCCCGCGCGAGACGCCCTTGGTAAAGTGAGTTTTGCCCACTCCCAGGCCACCGGTCAGGATGAGCACATCGCCGTCCTCAAGGCACGGTGCAATTAGCTCGCCAAAGTACTCCGTATCGGCAGCGCAAGTCGTTTTGTAAGTACCTACCCCCAGGCGCTCCAGGGACATATATGCTCCTTATTATTCCGAGGCGTCCTCTGGCGCGGGATGTCGCTCCAGATAGTCGCCCAGCATCTTAAAGTCTTCCTCCAGCAGCTCCTGCCACGCCGGATTGCGCAGCGCTGCTGCCGGATGGAACGTGGGCATTACCACAAAATGCCCCATCTGGTGGAACCTGCCGCGCAGCTTAGTAATGCCAATCTCGGTCTTTAGCACAAAGTGCGTCGCGGGGTTGCCGAGCGTCACAATAATATCGGGCCAGATGCTTCGAATCTGCTCACGCAAAAATGGCGAGCAAGCCAGCACTTCCTCGGGACGCGGATTGCGGTTTCCCGGCGGGCGGCACTTAAGCACGTTGGCAATGTAGACGTCTTCGCGTTTGAGCCCCGCCAGCGACAAAATGCCGTTGAGGTCCTCGCCTGCCGCCCCCACAAAGGGCTCGCCCTGCAAATCCTCATTGCGGCCCGGCGCCTCGCCAATAAACATCACGCGAGCGTGGTGGTTTCCCACGCCAAACACGATGTTATGGCGCGACTGGTAAAGCTGGCAAAGGTGACAATCGCCCAGAACGGCCTCGATCTCCTCGAGTGCGACCTCACGCGGCGCCTGATGGCTATGGCCGGGGATGTGCATGACGCCCATAGCGACTCCTACACGTAGACCTTGTCGAGACGCATACCAAAGCCGCAAGCGACCTCGTAGTTAATCGTGCCGCGTAGGCGCGCCATCTCGTCCATGGTAATCTCGGCATCTCCATCGCGGCCGACAATGATCATCTCGTCACCATACTCGGCCTCGGGAATCTCATGCGCCGGGTTGGACTGAATGGCGACCATAAACTGGTCCATGCAGATATTGCCCACCTGACGCACACGCTCGCCGCGATACAGCACGTCCATACGATTGGAAAGCGTACGCGAAAGGCCATCGGCATAACCGATCGGAAGGGTGCAGATCTGAACGCGCGTGCGCGGTACGCGGTAGGTAAAGCCGTAGCCCACGCCCTCGCCCATCGCAGGATGCGCCACGCGCGTCACACGCGCGTGGACGCTCATGACGGGATCAAGCTGCATCACGCGACCACTCAGCTCACATGGCTGCAGACCATACAAACCGATGCCGGCACGAATCATGTCAAAGTGCATTGAAGAATCGAGCATCGAGGACGGCGTATTGGCACAATGCACGATACCGCATTCAAAACCTGCGTCCTTAATGGCCTGAACGGCCTCGGTAAAACGCTGGCACTGCAGCTTGTAGTCCCAACCCGAAGGTTCATCGGCCGTGGCAAAGTGCGTAAATACGCCGTCGCACTGGATGCCGCGATGGAAACTGATGCCGCGTACAAAGTCGAGCACCTGTGTGTAGTGAACACCGATACGATTCATGCCCGTCTCGATGGCAAGATGGTACTTGCCCACCTTGCCCGCCGCGACGGCGCATTCGCCATACGCAAGAGCAAAATCGGACGTATAGACCGAGGGCATGATATCGAATTCGAGCAATGCAGGAATAGCCTCGATAGGCGGCTCACTTAGAATCAGGACGGGCTTAGTAATCCCGCCCTGACGGAGCCCAACGCCCTCGTTAACCGTCGCCACGGCAAACATGTCGGCACCGGCCGAATACATGATCTTGGCACACTCAACAGCTCCATGACCATAAGCATCGGCCTTGACCACGCAGCACAGGCGCTGACGCGGATTCAACAAGTTCTTATAGGCCCTCGTGTTGCGACGGAGCGCCCCGCGGTCGATCTCGACCCAGGACCAGCGCGTCAAATCGGCTTTATTCATGATTAGTCATCCGACCCTTCGTCCATGATTCCCAGATCTTCGAGCGCATCCTTTGCCGCCAGCTCCATGGCAGGACCGATCAAGTCGATAAGATCGGTCGCGATGACGCTCTTCTCACCATACTCCGTCGCCGCGGCAAAACCGGCGTAGCTGTGAAGTGCGACGGCGTACGAATACAGCAACTCCCAACGATCCATCTCGTCGCGCATGGTGGCAAGCGTGCCGGCCAAAATACCCGCGAGAACATCACCCGAACCGGCAGTTGCCAGAGAAGCCGGACCCGAGAGCGGCAGCAGCACACGCTCAACGCCACAGATAGCCGTCGTCGGCCCCTTGGCAATGACCACCAGATTGTCGGAGCCTGCAGCCCAGACAACCTTCTGCGCGGCCGCAATCGCGGTACCAAGGTCGTTCACCTCGTCACCGGCAACCAGGCGCGAAAGCTCACGATAGTGCGGCGTCATAACCAACGGCTGCTCGCGGCGATACATCTCGGGGTTACTATCAATACCGTCAATGGCAATCTTAGCAAGGCAGTTGAGTGCATCGGCGTCCAAAATTAGCGGTACATCAAGCTCGAGCAAGCCCGAAACCACCTGCATAGCGCCGGCAGACGTCGTCATACCGGGACCGCACAGCACGCAGCTGTACTTCTTTGCGATCTCGCACACCGTCATGCGCGCAGCGGCGCCAAAGGAGCCGCGGGAATCAGACGGAATAGCAAAGACCGGAATCGAAGGAAGTGCCATGCGAATGAGATTGGCGCAGGCGTCAGGAGCCGCGACTGCCACGTAACCAGCACCCGCGCGAGCTGCAGACTTGGCCGCCATAATGGCAGCACCAGGATATTGCGCAGATCCGGCGACAATAAGCACGGAGCCACGGGAATACTTATCGATATTCGATGGTAGCGGAGCAAAGTAATCAACTAAGTCACCGGGCTCGACAATCTCGGCGGCGTGGTCGACATCATCGATGACCTCGTCAAGACGGTCGTAAAGATTGCCGCAGATCAAATCGCCAGCATACTCAGGACCATCAGCGCTATACAGACCAATCTTGGGCGCAATCATCGTCACCGTGCGCTCGGCACGAATGCAGTCGTCATCAACAACGCCCGTCTCTGCATTCAGGCCCGAGGGGACATCAATGGATACGACACAATCGGCGCATTCGTTGACCGTAGGAATCCAAATGGAGAACGGCGCACGCAGATTCCCGTGGAAACCGGTACCAAAAATGGCATCGACAACAACATCGGCCTTATCGATCAAAACCTCGAGTTCATCACGCGAGGGGCCGACGCAAACGTGCACATCGCGGCCGGCAGTACGACGAGCAACATGACGTGCCAGAGCAGCAGGAATCTCATCCGGTTCAACCGGAGAAACGATATCCACGTCCACACCCTTATGGCTCAGGATATCGGCGGCAACCCAACCGTCGCCGCCATTATTACCAAAACCGACCAAAACGAGAACCCGATCGGGATTGAGCTTCAAGACCTCGTTAGCGGCAAACTCACCCGCTAGCTCCATAAGCTCGGCCTTCGAAGTCCCTTCGCGTTCGATGATATCCTCGAGACGAACGACTTCTTCGGTACTCAAAACCGGTTTCATCTATGCTCCTAGCGTATCTTGCGAAGCATCGCCCAGGTGCTCCGTCAATGCTGAATTCTGCAGCTGCTCGAGCTCATCTAATACAGAGCGAGCCTCTTTAAATGTCTGCGCAACGCGTTTCTTGGTGCTCACCTTTTCATCTTTTGGCTTAGGCCGAGCATCTTCGGTAATCGCGATGGCATTCGCAACGGCCAAGTCTCCCGTAAGCGTAATGGAAAGAGCGACCTCAACAACGCCCAGTTCTTGAGCGATCTCGAGAGCACGGCCCGAAAGCAGCGCCTTCGGTTTGCCGAGTTTATCACGCGTTACCGAAACATCCTTGCGACCCACGCCTTGACTAAAACCCGTGCCGAGAGCTTTAAGCACCGCCTCGCGCGAAGCAAAGCGGCTCGCATAGTGAGCAGCGGGACGCGATGATGCATCACAATACACACGCTCTTCTTCGGTAAACACACGCCGAGCAAACGACGGCGTCTTTTCAAGAATAGATTTCATGCGGGAAATCTCGACGATATCAACGCCGATACCAGCTTCAGCCATGTTCACCTCCATATCGCACAGACTAAGTTATTGTAGCCCGTTCACAGAAGATGCGACAAACGAGGGTTATAAAACACAGCTACTATGTGAGACAAAACCCGTTAACGCAAAGAAGGGGGAGGCCGCGAGGCCTCCCCCTTCTTCAATCTCGATGACGGCTCGGTGCCGTCCACCGGTCAGCGGCGCCCTGGCCTCCCACGGGCTGGCCCCGCAGTACTCTCGGCGCGATGGGGCTTAGCTTCCGGGTTCGGAACGGGACCGGGCGTGCCCCCCATGCTCTGGCCGCTGACCGGTGGGCGGCGCCCACCGTTACGGTGTCCTGGGTCTCATCTACGTGCCCTGGGGGCCGCATGGCGCATAGGGGAGACGACTCGGGGGCATCCTCGTGCCCGGACCGCGCTTCAGAGCGCATGTCCCGCGGGCCGCGAGGTGCGGTTCCGGAAGAGCTCGGGCGATTAGTGCGGCTCGGCTGAGGCTGTCGCCAGCCTTGCACCTGCCGTCTATCGACCAGGTAGTCTACCTGGGCCCTTACCGGAAGGAGAACTAATCCCTGGAACGGCTTCCCGCTTAGATGCCTTCAGCGGTTATCCGCGCCGCACGCGGCTACCCGGCCGTGCCGTTGGTCGACAACCGGTTCACCGGAGGTGCGTCCACCCCGGTCCTCTCGTACTGGGGGCAGCCTCCATCGATTCTCCTGCGCCCACGGAGGATAGGGACCGAACTGTCTCACGACGTTCTGAACCCAGCTCGCGTACCGCTTTAAACGGCGAACAGCCGTACCCTTGGGACCTGCTCCAGCCCCAGGATGCGATGAGCCGACATCGAGGTGCCAAACCTTGCCGTCGATGTGGACTCTTGGGCAAGATCAGCCTGTTATCCCCGGAGTACCTTTTATCCGTTGAGCGACGGCCCACCCACTCGGGGCCGCCGGATCACTAGAGCCTGCTTTCGCACCTGCTCGGCTTGTGGGCCTCGCAGTCAAGCCCGCTTGTACTCTTGCATTCAAAAGGACGGTTGCCGACCGTCCCGAGCGGACCTTCGCGCGCCTCCGTTACCCTTTAGGAGGCGACCGCCCCAGTCAAACTGCCCGCCTGGCACGGTCCCCGAGCCGGTTGACGGCCTCGGGTTAGGACGCCGGTCGCGCGAGGGCAGTATTCCAAGGGCGGCTCCCCGGGGGCTGGCGCCTCCGGATCGATGCCTCCTGCCTATCCTCTACACGCGGGACCAGCGGCCAATGCCAAGCTGCAGTGAAGGTTCACGGGGTCTTTCCGTCCTTCCGCGGGTAAGTCGCATCTTCACGACCAGTGCAATTTCACCGGGTCCATGGTCGAGACAGCGCCCAAGTCGTTGCGCCTTTCGTGCAGGTCGGAACTTACCCGACAAGGAATTTCGCTACCTTAGGACCGTTATAGTTACGGCCGCCGTTTACCGGGGCTTGGCTTCGGGGCTTCGCGCGATGCGCTAACTCCTCCGCGTGACCTTCCGGCACCGGGCAGGCGTCAGACCCTATACGTCGCCTTGCGGCTTCTGCAGAGTCCTGTGTTTTTGGTAAACAGTCGCTTGGGCCTCTCCACTGCGGCCCGCCTCCGCTCCCGGAGCAAGTCCGTTCACGTACGCGCGGGCACCCCTTCTCCCGAAGTTACGGGGCCATTGTGCCGAGTTCCTTGACCATGGTTGACCCGATCGCCTCGGTATGTTCTACCCACCCACCTGTGTCGGTTTGCGGTACGGGCGCGCACGCGCCTGCCTAGGGGTTTTTCTAGGGACCTCGGGCTCACTCGCTTCGCTCAGATGCTTCGTCCGGAGCCTCGCCCTCGTGCGGACCGGATTTCCCTGGTCCGCGGGCCGCGCTCCATCACGGGGACGTCCAGAACCCCGCCGAGCCACCCCCATCCGTCGCCCCGTCGGTCGTAGCGCCGCGTGCGCGGTGCAGGAATGTCTGCCTGCTGCGCGTCGGCTACGCCTCCCGGCCTCGCCTTAGCCCCCGACTGACCCTGGGAGGATTAGCCTTGCCCAGGAAACCTCGGGTTCACGGCGGACGAGTTACTCTCTCGTCTCTCGCTACTCATGCCAGCATTCTCACTCCCATGCGCTCCACCGCCGGTCGCCCGGCGGCTTCACCGCCCATGGGAAGCTCCCCTACCGATTCTATATAGATAAAATCCCGCCGCTTCGGTGTCCAGCTTAGCCCCGTGTATTGTCGGCGCATGTCCACTCGACCAGTGAGCTGTTACGCACTCTTTGAATGCATGGCTGCTTCTAAGCCAACATCCTGGTTGTCTGGGCGGACGCACATCCTTTGCCACTCGGCTGGAACTTGGGGACCTTAGCGGGCGGTCCGGGCTGTTTCCCTCTCGAGCACACAGCTTAGCCCACATGCTCTGACTGCCGCGCTCTGGGCCGCCGGCATTCGGAGTTCGGTTGGATTCGGTAGGCGGCGAAGCCCCCTCGTCCATCCGGTGCTCTACCTCCGGCGGTGAACGCGCGACGCTAGCCCTAAAGCTATTTCGGGGAGAACGAGATATCTCCGGGTTTGATTGGCCTTTCACCCCTATCCACGGGTCATCCCCTCCGTTTTCAACCGAAGTGGGTTCGGCCCTCCACGGGGTCTTACCCCCGCTTCAGCCTGCCCATGGATAGCTCACCCGGCTTCGCGTCTGCGGCAAGCGACTCTGTCGCCATCTTAAAGGCTCGCTTTCACTGCGGCTCGGTTCCAACCTTAACCTCGCCGCTTACCGCAACTCGCTGGCTCATTCTACAAAAGGCACGCCGTCACACTGCAGGAGTGCTCCGACTGCTTGTAGGCGCACGGTTTCAGGTACTGTTTCACTCCCCTCTCGGGGTGCTTTTCACCTTTCCCTCACGGTACTGGTTCGCTATCGGTCACAGGAGAGTATTCAGCCTTGGAGGGTGGTCCCCCCTGATTCGCACCGGGTTTCACGTGCCCGGCACTACTCGGGTGCCTTCCTCGGAGGCGTCGGGGTTTCGCGTACGGGGCTCTTACCCGCTGCGGCCGGCCTTTCCATGCCGTTCCGCTACCGCGACGCTTTGTAACTCCGTCCCAGGTCTGAGGCCCTGGGAGGGGAAGGTCCCACAACACCGCATGCAGCAACGCCCTCAAGCTTGCACGTGCATGGGTTTGGGCTGGTGCGCTTTCGCTCGCCGCTACTCGCGCAATCTCGGTTGATTTCTCTTCCTCCGGGTACTTAGATGTTTCAGTTCCCCGGGTTGCCTTCTCCCGCCCTATTTGATTCAGGCGGGGATGGCCGGGCATGACCCCGGCCGGGTTCCCCCATTCGGAAACCTGCGGATCGAAGGGTGTTTGCCCCTCCCCGCAGACTATCGCGGCTTGCCGCGTCCTTCTTCGACTTCCTGTGCCAAGGCATCCGCCGTGCGCCCTTAGTATCTTCTTCTCATAACTCAGGTTTTCAGGCATCGAATACTCGATGCTCTCGCGATCGTGATGATGCTTGGTCCCCGGCCGCCCGTCGGACGGCCGGGTAAAAAAGATCATTAGTCACCAAACGCTATGCAACTGTCAAGGTGCGCGGGAGGCCGAAGCCCCCCGGGGGCAGAGCCCCGGAAGCCGGATGCTGAGACAGCGGGCGAAGAGGCCAGGCGGACCCTCGCGACGGGACCCGAAAGAGATTTTCGTTGTTTCCAGGCGGGGGAGCTCTCGCTCGACCCCTCCGGACACGTATCGTGTCTCCCTAGAAAGGAGGTGATCCAGCCGCACCTTCCGGTACGGCTACCTTGTTACGACTTCACCCCCCTCACCCTCCACACCTTCGGCGCCTCCCCCCTTGCGGTTGGGCCGGCGACTTCGGGTGCAGACGACTCGGGTGGTGTGACGGGCGGTGTGTACAAGGCCCGGGAACGCATTCACCGCGGCATGCTGATCCGCGATTACTAGCAACTCCGACTTCATGGGGGCGGGTTGCAGCCCCCAATCCGAACTGGGGCCGGCTTTCCGGGATCCGCTCCCCCTCGCGGGGTGGCATCCCTCTGTACCGGCCATTGTAGCACGTGTGCAGCCCAGGGCATAAGGGGCATGATGACTTGACGTCGTCCCCGCCCTCCTCCGCCTTGACGGCGGCGGTCCCGCGTGGGTTCCCGGCATCACCCGATGGCAACACGCGGCGGGGGTTGCGCTCGTTGCGGGACTTAACCCAACATCTCACGACACGAGCTGACGAC
>OHAD01003153.1_pt1 | contig 11110 bp, 8 predicted proteins | sample 1577011 | NCBI WGS metagenome assembly OHAD01 (sample SAMEA3541510, study PRJEB24748) | human gut metagenome | biome: human gut; feature: human-associated habitat; material: faeces | place: China | collected 2012
TGATTCCGATTCAGATCAACTGAACCTATGGGGTAATTTCTTTGGACAGTAGTGGTTCGCGTTCTATATCTTGCATCTTGAAATATGGGTGGGCTGGAGGCAACCCGGAAAATTCAGGAGTTCAATGGTGTTATTTCGGTTGTAGCGCTTACGGCTAATGTTTTTGTTCAAGGGAAACTGGCTTTCATGCAAACGTTTGCCGACAAATCATCATAATTTTAATTTAATTGCGTCAGAGCGTATTTCTTTCCTGCTTATATTTGCATTTGGAACATAATTTTATAAATATAGCATGAGAAACATGAAAGCAATCTGTACAAAATTAGCCTGCTTCCTGCTCGTTTTGTTGGTGAGCGGCGTAGCAATGGCAGAGAGTATTACCTCTCCCAACGGACAACTTCAATTGAATTTTTCGGTAAATGCGCAAGGCGAACCCGTTTACGAACTTTCTTACAAAGGAAAGCCGGTGATTAACCCTTCCAAATTAGGACTCGAACTGAAGAACGACCCCGGTCTGATGAATGGCTTCACGATGGCGGATGCAAAGACTTCCACTTTCGACGAGACTTGGGAACCGGTATGGGGTGAAGTAAAGCAAATCCGTAACCACTACAATGAGCTGGCTGTGACGCTCAACCAAAAGGCGCAGGATAGGAACATCATTATCCGCTTCCGTTTGTTCGACGATGGTATGGGCTTCCGCTATGAATTCCCTTTGCAGAAGAACCTGAACTATTTCGTGATTAAAGAGGAGCGTACTCAGTTTGCCATGACTGGCGACCACACTGCCTTCTGGATTCCGGGCGACTACGATACGCAGGAATATGACTACACAGAATCCAAACTTTCTGAAATCCGCGGGCTGATGAAAGGGGCCATTACGCCTAACTCTTCGCAAACCCCGTTTTCGCCCACCGGTGTTCAGACTTCTTTGCAGATGAAGACTGCTGATGGTTTGTACATCAACTTGCACGAGGCTGCTTTGGTGGATTACTCTTGCATGCACTTGAATCTGGATGATAAGAATTTTGTTTTTGAATCTTGGCTTACTCCCGATGCAGTAGGCGATAAAGGTTATCTGCAAGCTCCCTGCACGTCACCGTGGCGTACGGTTATCGTAAGCGACGATGCTCGTGACATCCTTGCCTCTAAAATCACGCTGAACTTGAACGAACCTTGTGCTTACGAGGACGTTTCCTGGATTAAGCCCGTGAAATACGTAGGTGTATGGTGGGAAATGATTGCAGGTAAGAGCACCTGGGCATATACAGACGACCTTCCCTCCATCAAACTGGGTGAAGTGGACTACTCCAAAATGAAGCCCAATGGCCGTCACGGTGCCACTAACGAAAATGTAAAAAAGTACATCGACTTCGCAGCCGAGCACGGTCTGGACCAAGTATTGGTAGAAGGCTGGAATGAAGGCTGGGAAGACTGGTTTGGCAAATCCAAGGATTATGTATTCGATTTTGTGACCCCTTATCCCGATTTCGACGTGAAGATGCTGAATGAATATGCCAAGAGCAAAGGCGTGAAGCTGATGATGCATCATGAGACATCCGGTTCGGTGCGCAACTACGAACGTCACATGGACAAGGCCTATCAGTTTATGGTGGATAATGGCTACAATGCCGTGAAGAGCGGATATGTAGGTAATATGATTCCCCGTGGTGAACATCATTATGGGCAATGGCTGAACAACCACTACCTCTATGCCGTGAAGAAGGCAGCCGACTACAAAATTTGTGTAAATGCGCACGAAGCTGTACGCCCTACCGGTTTGTGCCGTACTTATCCTAACTTGATTGGCAACGAATCTGCACGAGGAACTGAATATGAGGCATTCGGCGGTAGCAAACCGTTCCATACCACATTGCTTCCATTCAACCGCTTGATTGGCGGTCCGATGGATTACACACCGGGTATCTTCGATACCAAACTTGACTTTATGGGCGATTTGCCCCACGGACAAGTGCAGACTACACTTGCCAAGCAACTCGCTCTGTATGTAACTTTATACAGCCCGTTGCAGATGGCTGCCGACTTGGTTGAGAACTACGAAAAGCACATGGATGCTTTCCAATTCATCAAGGATGTGGCAGTAGACTGGGACGACAGCAAGTACATTGAAGCAGAACCGGGTGATTACATTACCGTGGCCCGTAAGGCAAAAGGAACCGGCAACTGGTTTGTTGGAGGTATTACAGACGAGAATGCACGTACAGCCAACTTTACGCTCGATTTCCTTGAACCGGGCAAGCAATACGTAGCCACTCTCTATGCCGACGGTAAAGATGCTGATTACAAGGAGAACCCTACTTCTTATCAGATAAAGAAGGGTATCGTAACCAGCAAGACCAAAATGTCCGTGAAGGAAGCGCGTAGCGGTGGTTTTGCATTGAGCTTGATTGAAGCAACTCCGGCTGACAAGAAAGCTGTGAAGAAGTGGAGATAATTTAGGGTAGAAAGAGTTTTTATTAGGCATTAGTGAGGCCCCGCAGAAGTCCAATCTTTGCGGGGCTTTTTTTGTGTTAGGGTAAGCTCATTCTTATACCGTAAAAATAGCATCAAGACCCGAGTTTTTGGTAAGTCCGTTCTTTGGGGAAACCTTTATTTTTGCACTCAGATAACAGATTGCATAATCATTAAAAATCAGAGATATGAATACGGATAAGAAAATCAGTCGTCGGGAGGCTTTAAAGCGTATGGGATTTGCCGTGATGAGCGGTGCTATCGCATCTTCCGGCCTACTCTCGTTGGCATCCTGCGAAACAAAAAGGAGTAAGCGTATCATCTTTTATTTTACCGGAACGGGTAACAGTCTTTACATCGCCCGTCAGTTGGCTGGAGAGAACGCAGAATTGTTGAGTATCCCTCAGATGGTGAAACGGGGGAAGTATGAATTTGAGGCAGATGAAATCGGCATCGTTTATCCCATCTACGGTCATATGCCTCCCTATATGGTACGGCAGTTCATTCAGAAAGCAAAACTGAAGGCAGAATACAAGTTTGCTGTCCTCACCTATGGTGCAAGGAAGTGCGATGCGGTAGAGATTTGGGACCGTATATCCCGTAAAGCCGACAATGCGTTTGACTATATCAACACTATCATCATGGTGGATAACTGGCTACCCAACTTCGACATGAACGAGCAACTCAAGATAGACAAGCACATCCCCGAGAACTTGCAGAAGATAACGGCAGATATCAACAGTCGGCAGCATTGGCACGAACCGGTGACGGAGGAGGAACGGCAACAGCACCAAGGTTTTATGCAGCGGAGTGGACTCGACCCCGAGGTGGGCTTCCTGATGAAAAGCGAGAAGTTCTTTACCGTGACCGATGTTTGTATTGACTGTGGCATTTGTACCTACGTTTGTCCGCGCGGCAACTATGAGCTGACGTCGAGAGGAGTGAAGACGTCCGGTGACTGCGAGTTCTGTTTTGCCTGCATACAGAATTGTCCGCAGAAGGCTATTCAGTTCATAAAGCAGGAAGATGGCTCTTTTCCTGACGGAACGGAGAAGAACCCCAATGCCCGCTATCGTAATGAGCATATTTCGCTAATAGATCTGAAACGGGCAAACAATCAAAAACTATAATCATTAACCTCTGTATTTTGTCGGATTTACACCCAGATGTTGTTGTACGTAACGGCTAAAATAAGCAGGAGAGGAAAAACCGAACATATCGGAAATACGGACGAACGTTAGTGATTTGTCGCGCAGCAAACGCGAGATGTCGAGTGTGGTATAACGGTTTATCCAGTAGTTTGCTGTATAACCGCTTACTTTCTTGGAAACTTCCGAAAGATATTTGGAGGTGACACATAGGCAGTCGGCATAATAGGTCACTTCACGATGCTCGCGGAAAGTTCCGTTCTCCAGCATGTTGAGGAAACGGCTCATGATGGAAGCATTTTGTACAGAGATATTGTCCTCGCCATATAGATGGGAGTGGAAATCGAAGAAGTCGAGTATCAACATCTGTGTGGAGGCGATAAGCATATCGCGATGGAAATGATGGTCTGTATTCCGGAGTCTGTATTCCACTTGTTCAAAATCCCGGAGACATAGCTCTTGCTGTTCGGTAGTCAGGGACATGATAGGATTGAGAAATAGGGAAAGTTGCCCTTTCATGCCGTAGTTGTTCTGTGGTGTACTCAGCACCACAAAGCCCGATGCGATATAGATGACCTTTACGCGAAAATCTTCTGAAGGTTGAATTTTCTCTACCAGTTTTCCTTTGCGGACAATCATCAGGTCGCCGGCACGTAGCTCGCGCTCCTCTCCATTGTACTTCAATCGGCAGATTCCTGACAGACAGAGGGCGTGTGCAAGATAGCCACTGTATGCGTCCGTCCCCAGACCTTGAAGAGTATCGGCTATTATAATATTTGCGGTTTCTCCCATTATACAGTTGTTTGGTTTCGATCACAAAAGTATATGTTTCCAATAATATAACTTCTATTGTGGGCAAGAAATATATTGCCTTTTTTATTCATTTCAAATCTGCCCGAATTTCGCAAATTCTTCATACCTTTGCATCCGTTAATTTTAGAAACCAATAACAAAACAGAACTTATGGGAGGTTTTTTCGGAACAGTCGCCAAGGCAACAAGCTGTGTGGCAGATTTGTTTTACGGCACAGATTATAATTCACATTTAGGGACAAAACGTGGTGGGTTGGCTACATACGATGCAGAAACGGAGCAGTTTACCCGTTCCATTCACAATCTGGAAAGCACTTATTTCCGCACGAAGTTTGAGGATGAACTGGATAAGTTCAAAGGAAATTCCGGAATAGGAATCATCAGTGACACAGACCCTCAACCCCTTATCCTTAACTCCCACCTCGGTCGCTTTGCCATTGTAACGGTAGCCAAAATAGTAAATCTGCAAGAACTGGAAACAAAACTGTTGGCCCAAAACATGCACTTCGCCGAACTCAGTTCGGGCAAAACCAATCAGACGGAACTTATCGCCCTCCTTATTATACAAGGAAAGACATTTGTCGAAGGAATTGAAAATGTGTATAAGCATATCAAAGGTTCCTGCTCCATGCTGTTATTGACGGAAGACGGCATCATTGCCGCTCGCGACCGCTGGGGACGTACTCCGATTGTGATTGGCAAGAAAGACGGAGCGTATGCCGCCACAAGTGAGTCGAGCAGCTTTCCGAATCTTGGTTATGAGATAGACCGTTATTTGGGACCCGGAGAGATTGTTCGCCTGCGTGCCGATGGTGTGGAACAGATGCGCAAGCCTGATGAGGGAATGCAGATTTGTTCCTTCCTATGGGTATATTACGGTTTCCCCACTTCCTGCTACGAAGGTAAGAATGTGGAGGAAGTGCGTTTTGCCTCCGGTTTCAAGATGGCACAGACAGATAAGTCAGAGGTGGATTGTGCCTGCGGTATTCCTGATTCGGGTGTAGGTATGGCGCTTGGGTATGCCGAAGGTAAAGGAGTTCCTTATCATCGTGCCATTTCCAAATATACTCCGACTTGGCCTCGTAGTTTTACTCCCAGCAAGCAGGAATTGCGTTCGCTGGTGGCAAAGATGAAGCTGATTCCCAATCGTGCCATGCTCGAGGGTAAGCGTCTGCTGTTCTGTGATGACTCTATTGTCCGGGGGACCCAGTTGCACGACAATGTGAAGGTGCTGTATGAGTATGGTGCCAAGGAGGTGCATATCCGGATTGCTTGTCCTCCATTGATATATAGCTGCCCGTTTGTAGGATTCACGGCTTCCAAAAGCGACATGGAACTGATTACCCGTCGTGTCATCAAGGAACTGGAGGGTGACGAGAATAAGAATCTCGATAAGTATGCCACTACCGGCTCACCCGAATACGAAAAGATGGTGGACGTTATCCGCGAGCGTTTCGGACTTTCATCCTTGAAGTTCAATACGTTGGAAACTCTGGTTGAGGCTATCGGATTGCCTAAGTGTAAGATATGTACGCATTGTTTTGATGGTAGCAGCCATTTTTGATTGACATTTTGTCCTTAAGAAATAAAAAAGAGGCGTGAATTGCTTGGCAGTTCACGCCCCTTTTTTTATCTTTACAGCACAAAATAGTGGTTAATGATTAGTGATTAATGATTAATGCCATTCGGATAATGCTTTTCGCCAATTACTAATCACTGACCATTAATCACTAACCATTAATCACTAATCATTATTCATCATGACTTTAGTAGAACGTTTTTTAAAGTACGTAAGCTTCGATACTCAGTCCAGTGAAGAGACTGAGATTACTCCGAGTACTCCGGGGCAAATGGTGTTTGCCCGGTATCTGAAAGAAGAATTGGAAACTTTGGGTCTGGAAGAAATCACGTTGGACGAAAATGGTTATCTGTTCGCCACTCTTCCTGCCAATACAGACAAGCCGTTGCCCGTCATCGGCTTTATTGCCCACATGGATACAAGCCCCGATATGAGTGGCAAGAATGTTTCTCCGCGTATCGTGCAGAATTATGACGGTAAGGACATTGTTCTTTGCGCCGAAGAGAATGTGGTTCTTTCTCCTGCCCAGTTCCCCGAACTGCTCGACCATCAAGGGGAAGATTTGATTGTGACCGACGGCAAGACCTTGCTTGGTGCCGATGATAAAGCCGGTATTGCCGAAATTGTATCGGCGGTGGTATATCTGAAGGAGCACCCCGAAATCAAGCACGGTAAAATCCGTATCGGCTTTAATCCGGATGAGGAAATCGGTCTGGGTGCCCATAAGTTCAATGTAGCGCAGTTCGGCTGCGAATGGGCCTATACCATGGATGGCGGAGAAGTGGGTGAACTTGAATTCGAGAACTTCAATGCGGCCTCTGCCAAGATAAGCTTCAAGGGACGGAATGTGCATCCGGGCTATGCCAAGAATAAGATGATTAACTCTATCCGCGTTGCCAACCGTTTCATGTCCATGCTTCCGGCTGACGAGGCTCCGGAGCATACCGAAGGTTACGAAGGTTTCTATCATCTGATAGGTATTACCGGCGAGGTGGAGCAGACAACAGTCTCTTACATTATCCGTGACCACGACCGCACCCGCTTCGAAGAGCGCAAGAAGGAGATGGAACGTCTTGTGGCAAAAATCAATGAAGAATACGGTCCGGGTACCGCTACTCTGGAACTTCGCGACCAATACTATAATATGCGCGAGCAGATTGAACCGGTGATGCATATCATCGACACCGCTTTTGCCGCCATGAAGGCGGTAGGTGTAGAGCCTCGTGTAAAAGCCATTCGCGGAGGTACGGACGGCGCCCAGCTCTCTTTCAAGGGCCTGCCTTGTCCCAATATCTTTGCCGGTGGCTTGAACTTCCACGGCCGCTATGAGTTCGTGCCTATCCAGAACATGGAGAAAGCCATGAACGTCATCGTCAAGATTGCCGAGCTCGTAGCAAGCAAATAGATAATTCATAACTCATAACTCTAATAGTTCCATGAAAACCACTCCGTTTACCGAAAAACACATCTCGCTGGGTGCCAAGATGCACGAGTTTGCGGGATATAATATGCCTATCGAGTATTCCGGCATCATTGACGAGCATCTTACAGTATGTCAGGGTGTCGGTGTATTCGACGTCTCACACATGGGAGAATTTTGGGTGAAAGGTCCCCATGCTTTGGACTTTCTGCAGAAAGTGACTTCCAATAACATAGCTGCCCTCACACCGGGGAAAGTACAGTATACCTGCTTCCCAAATGAAAATGGAGGCATTGTGGACGACCTTCTGGTCTATCATTATGAGCCGGAGAAATACCTGCTTGTCGTGAATGCGTCGAACATTGAGAAAGACTGGAACTGGTGTGTGTCTCATAACACGGAAGGCGCTGAATTGGAAAATGCTTCCGAGCACATGGCACAGCTTGCTGTGCAAGGACCGAAGGCTATTCAGGCTTTGCAGAAGCTGACTTCCATTAATCTTTCCGACCTTCCTTACTATACTTTTACCCACGGTGAGTTTGCCGGAGAAAAGGATGTCATTATCTCCAATACCGGATATACCGGCGCGGGTGGTTTTGAACTTTACTTCTATCCGGAGGCTGCCATGAAGATTTGGGATGCCGTGTTCGAGGCAGGCGCGGAGTTCGGCATTAAGCCAGTTGGTCTGGGTGCGCGCGATACGCTTCGTCTGGAAATGGGATTCTGTTTGTATGGCAATGATTTGGATGACACCACTTCGCCCATTGAAGCGGGTTTAGGATGGATTACCAAGTTTGTGGAGGGAAAGAACTTCACCAATCGCCCGATGCTGGAAAAACAGAAAGCGGAAGGCACTACCCGTAAGTTGGTGGGATTTGAGATGATAGACCGCGGTATCCCCCGTCATGGTTACGAGCTGTATAGTACAGACGGTATTGCCATCGGTGTGGTTACCTCCGGAACTATGTCGCCTACCCGTAAGATTGGTATCGGAATGGGGTATATCAGACCCGAATACAGCAAGGTCGGTACGGAAATCTGCATTGACATGCGGGGACGTAAGCTGAAAGCTGTGGTTGTGAAGCCGCCGTTCCGCAAACAGTAGTTTGAATAAATGACTGAGAATGAAGAATTTGGCTGCGCAATGATGCCGCATGACAAATTCTTCATTCTTTATTCTTAGTTATTCCTTTCTCTATATTCTGCTTATCCTATCCAGCATTTGGTTTGCCCAACCTATCTCTTTATTGGTCCATTCCTTTTCGGTTCCTTCTATGCCCTGGCCTTCGTAGGCCGAAAGCAAGATGATGTATTCTTTCAGTATATCGGTGGCTTGGGCTTGTTTGTTCATGCGCATCAATAATAGTATTTTTTGTTTATATATGTCCAGATTGGGGCTTGTTCCTGCCATCTCCTGGGCTTTATCAAGCATGGCGAGGCAGCGGTTGTTCACTTCTTCCGTATTAGACAGTGCCATTTCCGCTTTTACCAGGATGATGTAGTCATTGTCCGTGGCTAGTCTGTTGTCAATGTTCTTGCGTATCAGCCGGGCAGTTTCCTTATAGCGCTTGTTGGCGTAGTTCATACTTGCGTTGAAAGAAACGACATCGCTGGTAGTCCGTAGGTAGGGGCGGGCACTCAAGCTATGGGATTCACCGGCCTTTTCTATACGCTTTTGCAGGTCGCCGATGCTGCCGTAGCGAGGAATATCCTTGTTGCGCTGGTGCAGGTTGTAATACCCTATAATTTTACTGAGGGCCGATGCGATTCCGTCGGGATTATAGCCCTTGAATGCCAGAAGTTGGCGCGCAAGGCGGTCTGAAGAGATTTCCTGGGAAGTTTTGTATTTCATCCCCAACCGGTCCGTTGCCGGAATGCTCAAAAGGGAAGCGATGGCTCCGATATCTGCCACCAGACTGACGGCATAAGCATCTTCATTATCGTCCCAGTAGGCCACATCGAGGGCTGCACTGGCGGTAGTGGCAAAGACATCTGCCCAAAAAGCTGCACGCTTGGCACGCCGCTCGGCACGGTAAATGTTGTTTACCTGATGGTCGAGGACGAAATGTCCCAGCTCACATGCGATGACGGCGGCCAGTTCGTCTTCGGAATCAAGAGTGCAGAGGAGGCCCGTACTGATAACCATGGAGCCGTTGGGAAGCATGAAGGCATCTGGTTCGGGCGACTGGATGATACGTATGTTCAGACTCTCCCCGCGATTGCTGTCAATGGTGGTGGCGTTCAACTTGGAGAACACTCCCTGCACGTACGAAACGATGTAATCTTCCTGATAGGCTATCTCATTCAGTTTGTCGAGATAGTCCAGGCACTCTTCGTCGATTTCCTGGCGCAGTTTGTGCTTGTAGCCGCGGTCGCTGAAATATTCGTAAAGATGATTCTTCAGGTATATTTGCTGCCAGAATTCCCGGTCCGTTTCCGGAGCGGATATGGCAATGATACCCATCTCATCCGAAGGAATGGTTTCTTGTATGCCATTCACTTCGACGGCATAGTAAATGTTGTCGCTGTTTTCGCCGGGATTGTTCATTTTGACAACCCGGCGGATAATGACCGGGGTACCGGCGGGAGATTGCTGGTACTCTTTTGTCAATTCTCCTTTGATGGCGATGTTTCCGCTTAAGTCCTTGTGCTTGGATTTGTCAAATCCTGCCGTTGTGACAAGGATTGTCAGGATGAATAGGGTGGCGAGTCGTTTCATGATTATGGTATGTTTTCGGTTTCGATGATACAAAAATAGGAAAGTGTTTTTCCCCTTTCTTGTTTTTTCCCCTATTCTGTGATAGGAGATTCCCTATTTATCGCTTAGCGGGAGGCGGAAACAAAAAAGGGAACCTTTCAGTAAAAGACTCCCTTTTTTCAGTTTGCTTGAAACTGATTATTTCTTACGGTTACCGTAACGGCTCATGAACTTATCAACACGACCGGCAGTGTCAACCAGCTTAGACTTACCTGTGTAGAACGGGTGAGAATCAGAAGTGATTTCCACACGTAGTAATGGGTATTCGTTACCGTCTTCCCATACAACAGTTTCACTTGAAGTCTTTGTTGAACCTGATAAGAATTTGAATCCTGTAGTTGTATCCATGAACACTACTGGATGATATTCTGGGTGAATTCCTTGTTTCATTTCTATTCCTCCTAATGTGTATGCATAAGCATCTAGTTTTCTTAGAATTATAACACATCCTGATCACTTTTTAAAGTATTTTTTTACTGTTCCATCTGTCTGCCCAGAAATTCTGCTGCCACAGCTGCCATTTTTTCTTCCACTTCACTGAATTTTTTGTGTTCTTCTTTGTGTAAAAACACCACTGTTCCCATCACGTCCCCGCCACTGATAATCGGACAAATAATTTCCTGAGAATATTCCTCACCCCCGGCGAATATCGGAATATAGTCCGCTTTCCTTTTTTCTGTACGGATCTGCTTTCGAGCCTGTATTGCATACTCCAGTTCTTTACTGATATAACGGTTCAGCAGCTCCTTGCTCCCATTTCCCGATGCTGCTACAATCTGATCCATATCAGTAAGACACACAATACAGTTCATGGTATGTGCAAGGCTTTCTGCGTACAGTCCGGCAACAGCACCGATTTCTCCGATCGGAGAATACTTTCTTAAAATCACACTGCCTTCTCTCTCGGTAAAAATTTCCAGT
>OHAD01003166.1_pt1 | contig 11031 bp, 9 predicted proteins | sample 1577011 | NCBI WGS metagenome assembly OHAD01 (sample SAMEA3541510, study PRJEB24748) | human gut metagenome | biome: human gut; feature: human-associated habitat; material: faeces | place: China | collected 2012
ACGCTGGTGGGATTATTCCAAAAATAAATGGAATCTTGATGGCTACATCTGCCTGTCCCATTCGGTTTTCTGGGGGCTTTTAGGATATATCGGAGTAAAGTTTGTCAATCCACTGCTCTTTAAATTTTATCATCTGATCCCGCCATTTATCCGACATCTTATCATTTTTATCCTTCTTGCAGTCCTGATCATTGATATTTTAGCAACCACGATCGTTGTCTTTGGAAAAAATATCGATAAACGACGTTGGGAATCTGCGGATGCTTATCTTACAAAGATCAGCGTGAAATTGAGTTCGTTGATAACATCTTATGTGGATCGTCGTGTTGAACGTGCTTATCCACAGCGTAAATTAAAACTGCCAACGATCCCAAAGACTGGTGTATTTGCCCAGGGATGCGGTTTTTATAAGGTGTTTTTGTTATTTTCCATCGGTTCTTTGCTTGGAGATATCATTGAAACGATCTTCTGTCGTTTGAAGATGGGCGTCTGGATGAGCAGGAGCAGCCTTGTATGGGGTCCTTTTAGCATTGTGTGGGGATTTGCCTTTGCTGGTGTTACATTGCTTCTATACCGCTATAAAGATCGTTCAGACAGCTTTCTATTTTTAACTGGTACTTTTCTTGGCGGCGCCTATGAATATCTCTGCAGCGTTTTAAGTGAAATCGTCTTTGGAAAGGTTTTCTGGGAATACAGTAAAATGCCTTTTTACTTGAATGGAAGAATCAATCTTCTTTATTGTTTCTTCTGGGGAATTGCAACCGTTGTCTGGTTTAAGAGGATTTATCCTTTCTTATCCAATCTGATCGAAAAACTTCCGATTGCATTTGGAACTGTATTTACATGGATCATTGTCGTTTTCATGGTATTAAATATGTTCATGTCACTATCTGCCTTGATCCGTTATGATCAGCGTGACAAAAAAATACCTGCTTCTAATTTCTTTGAACGATATCTGGATACCCATTATAACGACCAGAAAATGAAACTCATCTATCCTAAAGCAAAGAAAGTGCATTGATCGAGGTACTTTTACAAAAACTTCTGATGCAGAAAAAGGGAATGAAACTAACATTTTGTTGTTTCATTCCCTTTTCTTATCTTTTCTTTAAAATATGACCCTATCCGATCACATCACTCATATCATACATACCTGCTTCTTTTCCTGCAAGATAAAGAGCTGCACTGACTGCTCCCTTTCCAAAAATAGCTCTGCTGTATGCAGTATGTTTTAACTCAATAACTTCATCCTGTCCTGCAAAAATGATCTCATGTTCTCCAACGATCGTTCCACCACGGACTGCTGAGATTCCAATCTCTTTCTTTGGACGCTGTTCTCTTCTCTGGCTTCTGTCATATACGAATTCATATTCGTTATTCAACGGCTCATTGACAGCTTCTGCAAGCGCGATTGCTGTTCCAGATGGTGCATCTAACTTTCTTCTGTGATGTTTCTCCACGATATCAATATCAAATCCTGCATCTGCTAATAACTTTGTCATAGATTTTAATACTTTGAATAATGTGTTAACTCCTAATGACATATTCGCAGAACGAAGAACTGCTGTCTTCTTACTTGCTTCATGAACTCTTTCTAACTGTTCATCGCTTAATCCTGTTGTACATAACACAACTGGAATCTGTCTCTCTACTGCAAAATCCAGTAAACCATCAACGGCTGGTGCTGCGGAAAAGTCGATGATCGCATCAACTTCTACATCACACGCATTGATATCTGTAAATACAGGATAATCGTTGTGCCCATCATCCACACGGTCAACACCGCATGCCATAACAGCTCCTTCTGTCTCTTCTACGATCTTGCTGATCACCTGTCCCATGACTCCATTGCAGCCATGCATCATAATCTTAACCATCTTTTGTAACTCCTTAAAGAATTCCTGCTTCTTTCATTGACTGAATTAATACCTGTGCGTGATCCTCTTCCATCTCTGTTAATGGACGGCGAACAATATTTTTACAATATCCCATCTCTGCTACTGCACGTTTTGCAGGAATTGGGTTTACTTCGCTAAATAAGTTATGGATCACATCCATGTATTTTAACTGGATATCTAAACTTCCTTTGACGTCCCCTTCTAAGAACTTCATTACCATATCATGAGTTTCTCTTGGTGCTACATTGGATAATACAGAGATGACACCTTTTCCACCTAATGCTAAAAGAGGTACAACCTGATCATCATTTCCTGAGTAAAGATCTACATTACCATCACAAAGATGCATAATCTGTGCGACTGTGCTGATATTTCCAGAAGCTTCTTTAATACCAACGATATTCTCAACATCTTTCACAAGTGTTGCAACTGTCTGTGGCTGAAGTCCACATCCTGTACGGCTTGGTACATTGTACAGAATAGCCGGAATATTTACTTCATTACAAATAGCTGTGTAATGAGCGATCAGTCCGTTCTGTGTTGCTTTATTATAATATGGTGTTACGAGCAGAAGTCCGTCGGCTCCATCTTCCTGCGCTTCTTTGGACAGCTGAATTGCTGTTCTTGTACAATTAGAACCAGTTCCGGCGATAACCGGGATACGGTGGTTCACACGCTCAATTGCAAAACGGATTGTTGCAGCGTGTTCTTCTTCTGTCATAGTAGCAGATTCACCTGTTGTTCCACAGATGATGATCGCATCTGTACCGCCTGCGATCTGCTCCTCTAACATCTCATCTAATTTGTCATAATTGACCTCAAGATTCTCTTTCATCGGAGTAGCGATCGCTACACCTGCGCCTTTAAAAATTGCCATTCTTTTTATCCTCCTTAAACATGGTGAAACAAAGTATTACTGGTCATAGCAGGTTATTGGTTACTGTTCATAAGTTCCCTGCGAACGATAATCATAATAGCCATGAACGGTAACTGTTTAATATACATCTATGCAAGAAAGCGTAAACTGTAAATAAACATAAAAGAAACGGCAAGATGCGCCGTCCCCAAATTACATCATGTATCTAACGTTACTATACGTTTCCGTGTTTAAGCAAATAATAACACCGAGGGTACAATGATGTCAACATGGTTTCTGGATTTCTTTCTTATTTATAGTACCCGGGTTATAAGTACACCTTATAAGAATTGATTATAATAAAGTATAAACGATTTTTTGACTTTTTTCTTATACATATGATATCATTAATCTGCTAGATGTGTGAATGACAAAGCTGTTTCATTTGCACTTTTTTTATGCTTGCATGTTTGTCTTTTGAAAAACAATCGCAAGAAACGACATAAGATAACAAGAGAGAATTGCGAGGATGAGAACCGCGATCCTCGGAAAAGGTATGTGGATAGGAAGGAGACCTACTGTGTTAACAATCGGTAATTACGTGAAAGTTAAGACACTGGAGGAAGCTTACGAGCTGAATCAGGCAAGAAACAGTCGTATCATGGGCGGCATGATGTGGATGAGATTAGGAAATGCGAGAGTGAAGACGATCATTGATATGTCGGATCTTGGTTTGAATGAGATTGAGGAGACAGACCATGTTTTTCGTATTGGAGCAATGTGTACACTGCGCCAGCTGGAAGAGCATGAGGGGCTGAGAAAATTCTATGGGGACGGAATTGCAGAAAGCCTTCGTCATATTGTTGGAGTTCAGTTTAGAAATCAGGCAACAGTTGGAGGCAGTATCTATGGAAGATACGGATTTTCTGATGTGCTGACTGCATTACTGGCATTGGATACATTTGTGGAATTATATAATGGCGGAACTGTTCGACTTTCTGAGTTTGTAAACAGAAAAGCAGATAAGGATATTCTTGTATCTGTAATCGTCAGAAAGAGCAAGAGAAAATTCCGTTACGAATCAATTCGTCAGACAAAGACAGATTTTCCGGTGCTGACATGTTCTGTCGTAACAGGAATTTACAGAGGTCAGGAGTCCTGGTTCTTTTCAGTAGGAGCAAGACCGATGAAAGCGGCATTGCTTGAAAAGCAGTGGGAGATCCCAAAAGATGCTACAGACGAGCAGCTTACAGAGTATGCAAAACGTGTGGCAGCAGAATTTACTTATGGAAGCAATATGCGCGGAAGTGCGGAGTATAGAAAGCACCTTGCAGAGGTTCTGCTTCGCAGAGAGATGCGCTCAATTTTAGATGAATATAATGCGGAGGAGAAATAGGATGGAAGTACAGTTTACTCTGAATGGAAAGAAAGTAAGCACAGAGATCGCAGCAGATACAGTCCTTTTGAACCTTCTGCGTGATCTTGGATGTAAGAGTGTAAAATGTGGATGCGAGACAACAAACTGTGGTTTGTGTACAGTATGGATCGACGGAAAATCCCGTTTGTCATGTTCTGTTCTTGCAGCAAGCATTGACGGACATGAAGTGACAACACTTGAGGGTGTAGAGAAAGAAGCTGCGGAATTCGGCTCATTTCTTGCACAGGAAGGTGCAGAACAGTGCGGATTCTGTTCACCGGGATTCATTATGAACGTACTTGCAATGTTCCGTGAATTGAAGAACCCTTCGATAGAAGAGATTAAAGAATATCTTGCAGGTAATCTGTGCCGTTGTACAGGATACATGGGACAGCTTCGTGCAATCCAGAAATATATGGAAGTAAGAAATACAGCAGTTAATATTACAGTAAAGAAAATGGGCGGGGAGGAGTAAGAATGGAAAGAATAGATAAAGTTCAGAATCTGATTCCTGAGAAACCGGAATTTGTCCACAGCAATCAGGAAAAAGGAGAAGATGTAGAATCCCTGAAGATTGTAAACCGTCCTGTTGTTAAGAAAGATGCGGCTGCACTTGTAACAGGAAAAGCTGTTTATACGAATGACCTTGCACCGTCAGACTGTCTGATCGTTAAAGTTGTAAGAAGTCCATATGCACATGCATTAATCAAGGATATTAATACAGCTCGTGCCGAGGCAGTACCTGGAATCGAATGTGTTCTTACATATAAAGATTGCCCGAATAAGAGATTTACAATGGCTGGTCAGACATATCCGGAACCAAGTCCGTATGATCGTCTGATCCTTGACCAGAGAATGCGTTTTGTTGGAGATGCAGCTGCTATCGTAGCTGGAACATCTGAAGAAGCTGTTAAGAAAGCAATGAAGCTTGTTAAGATTCAGTATGAGGTTCTTGAACCGGTACTTGATTTCCGTACAGCGAAGGACAATCCGATCCTTGTTCATCCGGAAGACAACTGGAGAAGTCTCTGTCCGGTTGGAGCAGACAACAAGAGAAATCTCTGTGCACATGATGTGAGTGAGGATGGAGACGTAGAGGCAGTTCTTGCAAAATGCGATCACGTGATCGATCGTGTTTACCATACAAAGGCAAACCAACAGGCGATGATGGAAACATTCCGTACTTATACATATTTAGATGCATATGGAAGACTGAATGTTGTTGCATCTACACAGGTTCCATTCCATGCAAGAAGAATCCTTGCGCATGCGCTTGATATCCCGAAGAGCAAAGTACGCGTGATCAAGCCAAGAATCGGCGGAGGATTTGGTGCGAAGCAGACAGTAGTTGCAGAAGTTTATCCGGCACTTGTTACCTGGAAGACAGGAAAACCGGCGAAGATCATTTATACACGAGAAGAGTCTTTGATCGCTTCTTCACCGCGTCATGAGATGGAACTTCATGTACGTCTGGGAGCAGATAAAGAAGGAAATATCAAAGCAATTGATCTCTATACACTTTCCAACACTGGAGCATTTGGTGAGCACGGACCGACAACAGTAGGTCTTTCCGGTCACAAATCTATTCCGCTTTATGGAAAGGCAGAAGCATTCCGCTTCACATATGATGTAGTTTATACAAATGTAATGTCAGCAGGAGCTTATCGTGGATACGGAGCAACACAGGGACAGTTCGCTGTAGAATCAGCTGTAAATGAACTTGCAGAAGTTCTTGGAATGGATCCGACAGTGCTTCGTGAGAAGAACATGGTACGTCAGGGCGATAAGATGCCGGCTTATTATGGCGAAGTTACAAACAGCTGTACACTCGACAGATGTCTTGCAAGAGCAAAAGAAATGATCAACTGGGATGAGAAGTATCCATACCGTGATATGGGAAATGGAAAAGTCCGTAGTGTCGGAGTTGCAATGTCCATGCAGGGATCAGGAATCTCAGCAGTAGATACAGGTGCGGTTGAGATTAAAGTAAATGATGATGGATTCTACAGTCTGATCATCGGAGCTACTGATATGGGAACAGGATGCGATACAATCCTTGCCCAGATGGCAGCAGAGTGTCTTGAATGTAAACCGGAAGAAGTTGTTGTATTCGGAGTGGATACAGACATCTCTCCATACGACTGTGGTTCTTACGCATCCAGTACAACTTATGTAACAGGACAGGCTGTTGTTAAGACTTGTGAGTCCCTTCGTAAGAAAATCTGTGAACGCGGAGCAGAGTATCTCGGATGTAAGCCGGAAGATGTAGATTTCGACGGAGAATATGTAACAGAGCTGGCAACAGGAAAGCAGATCTCAAGAAGCCAGATCGGAAATAACGTAATGTGCTTCAGCAACGCACCACTATCCGCAAGTGAAGCATTTTCCTCACCGGTATCTCCACCGCCATTCATGGTTGGTATGGTAGAAGTTGAGATCGACAAAGAGACAGGTGTACTCGAACTGATCGATTACGTAGCAGTTGTAGACTGTGGAACAGTTATTAATCCAAGTCTTGCGCGTGTACAGGTAGAAGGTGGAATCGCACAGGGAATCGGTATGGCACTGTATGAAGATATCGTATATAGCGAAAAGGGAAAGAACTTCAGCAATTCCCTGATGCAGTATAAGATCCCGACGCGTCTCGATGTCGGAACAATCCGTGTTGAGTTTGAGAGCAGCTACGAACCGACAGGACCGTTCGGAGCGAAGTCTATCGGAGAAATCGTAATCAATACACCATCACCGGCAATCAGCAATGCGATCCAAAATGCAACAGGAGTGATCATTAGAGAACTGCCGATGACAGCGGAGAAGATTTACAGAGGAATTTCTAGGCGTTAGACTTGGAGTTTGTTTGAAAGTATGAAATATGAGAGTTGGAACAGTTACCATATGTGGTAGGTGTTCTGGCTCTTATTTTTCATGTTGACATTGCTGTTCTATTCTGCTATAGTAAATCCACATCAAAATCTCAGACATATATTTTCTATATTTCATTTGTCTGAATGTGTTATCGAAAGGATAACTTTATCTCATATTCAAGGCTGTATCAGCAGGAGATTCCATTTTGATGAGTTACAAAATAACAAAAGAATAAGAAACCAGGAGGAAAAATCTATGGGAAAAGCAGATGTTAATGTGAATATCTGGCTAAGTGAGAAGAAAAGATTTGCGAATTTATTTAATGGTGTGATTTATGGTGGAAGGCAGGTGATATTGCCGGAGGATTTGGAAGAAGTGAATCCTGTTTCATCTGTTAGTGTGAAAAATCGAACCGGGAAAACAAAGAACATGAAAAAATACCGCGATATCATTATGAAATGGCGGAATCAGGCTACATTTGTACTTCTTGCGAATGAATCACAAGATATGGTTCATTATGCAATGCCGCACAAGGTAATGCTTTATGATGGAATGGATTATGAAACACAGATTCGGAATAATTGGAAAAACTTTAATGACCGACGAAAGCAGAACAAAAAAGCAGGACTGCCGTTAGAGCATCTTACCGCAGGAGAATATCTGTCGCGATTTCGAAAAAAGGATCGATTGATACCGATTATTTCATTAGTCTTTTATTATGGTTCAGAACCGTGGGATGGACCTGTTGATCTGTATGATATGTTTCGGTTGGAAGGAACGAAAGAAGAGAAAGAAATTTTGGAGAAATATCTTCCCAATTATAAAATCAATCTTGTAGATGCAGAAAGATTGGAAGATGTTGAAAAATTTTCGGATGATTTACAAGTGATATTAACTATGCTAAGATATAGGGACAGTAAGGAAGAACTGAAACACTATATTGATGAAAATAAAAAGTTTTTTCAGAATGTTGATTATGAAACAAGTCAGGCGATGAAAGCATTTTTGAATATGAAACAAATACCAGGTGAAACAGAGCAGAAGGAGGAGAAAGAGATGAACGCAGTAGAAGCTTTAGATGAATTACAGCGCAAAGCAAGACATGATGATAAATTAAGAGAACAGTTCATAAAGACAAGGGATGCAGAAGATCCTCTTGGAGGATTCTGCTCTGTATGTCGTGAGACAGGTTATGAACTTTATCCGATGGATATTGTGCAGGCAGGAGATGAATTTTATGCCGCAATGAAGCGCAGTACGAATGGTGGCGGAGAGAATTCACCGGTACTTATAGGTGAGGATGATCCTTATGAATTGTTTTTTGCAGGACTACAAGAACAGTTACAATAATTTTAAAAGTTGATAGACAGAAGTGAGTACATAATAGGAAGATTTATTTATGATAAATATAATTCGCGTCGGAAGAGAACGCTTGAAAGAAGCGTATGAAATTGTAAATAAGGTAGACCAGGGGATGAACGTTCTAGAATGGTTTGTCGCAGAACCGTATGAGGAATTTGATTTCTGGATGAGAGAAGAACGAGGACTTTTGTATCTTGCTGTTGATGAAGATGAAAATGTAGGAGCCATGTTCTTCGTAATTTTGCCGGGACTGCATCCTGATAATCTTGGATATGATCTTAATATGGAAGAAGAGCAGCTGAAACTTTGTGCAATGATGGATACAGCGGTGGTACTGCCGGAGTTTCGTGGGCATCATTTACAATATGAAATGATGCAGCATGCGGAAGAAGATTTGAGACAGCTGGGATATCAGTATCTGCTCTGTACCGTACATCCGGAAAATGTTTTCAGCAGATCCAATGTCATGAAACAAGGATATAAGAAGATGCTTACGAAGGAGAAATATGGCGGATTCTTAAGAGATATCTGGATGAAAGATATTATATGATTGCGAGAATTGCATAGCAATGGAGCAAGTCGGTTACATCAGTGAGTGGCAAAATTTATTTTTGACACTCACATCATTATATAATATAGAAAAAAGAAAAGGTATGTGGTATACTCTCGACATAGTTAAGAAATGACATAACAGAAACAGATAGAAAAAGATTTCTAGAAACAAACTGACAGAGACATGCGGATGAAAGGAGTAACAGAAATGGAGACATACATGCAAATGCTTGGAAGACTTGCAAAGAATGCATCCCGCGGAGCGGCAAAGCTTGGAACAAAAGCAAAGAACAGAGGACTTCTCGTAGTGGCAAATGAACTTGTGGAAGAGAGAGAATTGATTTTACAGGAGAATGCAAAGGATATCGAAGCTGCGAAAGATAAGGGCGTGAAACAGTCATTGATCGACAGATTGGCACTGACGGATCAGCGAATTGAAGATATGGCAGAAGGTCTGCGTGAAATTGCTGCACTGGATGATCCAATCGGAGAAGTACTTGGCATGAAGACAAGACCGAACGGACTTCGTATCGGAAAGAAACGCGTACCGCTTGGCGTTGTCGGAATCATCTACGAATCCAGACCGAATGTGACAGCAGATGCATTTGGCCTTTGCTTCAAGACAGGAAATGCGGTAATTCTCCGCGGCGGAAGTGATGCAATCCATTCTAACAAGGCAATCACGCGTGCAATCAAGACAGGTCTTCGCAAAGCAAAGTTATCCCAGGATCTCATTCTTCTCGTAGAAGATACAAGCAGAGAAGTTGTAAATGAGATGATGAAGATGCATGGTTGGATCGATGTTCTGGTTCCGAGAGGTGGAGCAGCACTTATTGCAAATGTAGTTGCGAACAGCACTGTTCCGGTAATTGAGACAGGGACCGGAAATTGTCATGTATATGTTGATGAGACAGCAGACATTAAGATAGCAACAGATATTATTGAAAATGCGAAGACACAGCGCCTTGGTGTGTGTAATGCATGTGAATCACTTGTGATTCATTCCAAGATTGCAGAGGTAGCTTTGCCTAAGATCGTAACAAAACTGAAAGAACATGGAGTAGAGATTCGTGGAGATGAGAGAGCGCAGGCAATCAGTTCTGAGATCATCCCGGCAACAGAAGAAGACTGGGGAACAGAGTACCTGGATGCAATCATTTCCGTGAAGATTGTTGATTCCATTGATGAGGCAATCACACATATCAATACATATAATACAGGACATTCAGAATCCATTATTACAAAAGATTATGATAATGCATTGAGATTCCAGGATGAGATCGATGCGGCAGCAGTTTATGTAAATGCATCAACAAGATTTACAGATGGATTCGAATTCGGATTCGGTGCTGAGATCGGAATCAGCACACAGAAGCTTCATGCAAGAGGCCCGATGGGACTCGAAGCATTGACAACAACAAAGTATATTATCTTCGGAAACGGACAGATCAGGGGATAGTATAGATAGCAGGTTTTAAAATCCAGGTCAATTAGTGTAAGTTAAATAAACTTGTCTTTGACCTGGATTTTATGTATCATAATTCAAGTCAACTTATGATTTGGCTATAAGCTTGCCTGGAATTCATAAAATTACAATCCAAGTCAACAACATTTCTATAAAATCACATTCCCTCCCCCAAAAAGCATCCTATTAATAAAATAAGAAGAAAATAAAAAACTTATAAAAATAACAATCAGTGTTGACAAACAGAAAGCGAGGTGCTATCTTAGTATCTGTAAGGTGTTAGCACTCAAAAACAAAGAGTGCTAATAACAAACAAAGATGAGAAGAAAGGGGAACACAGAGATGTCTGTAGAAGCTGAATTAAGTGAAAGAAAACTTACGATATTGAAAGCCATCATACGGAATTATCTGGAGACTGGCGAACCGGTCGGATCACGAACCCTTTCAAAATACACAGATTTGAAATTAAGTTCCGCAACGATAAGGAATGAGATGGCAGATCTGGAAGACCTTGGTTACATCTTCCAGCCGCATACATCAGCAGGAAGAATTCCATCAGATAAGGGGGACATCGTTCATTCAATAACTTTATAGCCAACTCCTTGTCGGCTATCGC
>OHAD01003174.1_pt1 | contig 10996 bp, 7 predicted proteins | sample 1577011 | NCBI WGS metagenome assembly OHAD01 (sample SAMEA3541510, study PRJEB24748) | human gut metagenome | biome: human gut; feature: human-associated habitat; material: faeces | place: China | collected 2012
ATTTAGCGTTGGGAGAGAATTTTTTCTCTCACCAACGCTAAATATTATACAACCTCATTCTTGCAAGTCTATGTAATTATGCGACTGCCTAAGTAATTTTTCTGACGCTCTACAAGTAAAAGCCTGTCAGAATATCTATATCTATACTAGCCTCTGATTAATCTGCAAAGTTCTTCTGCAAACTCATCAGTACTAGCCCTTCCTCCTAAATCAACTGTCAAAACTTGCCCCTTGTCAAAGACTTCCTTTAGGGAACTTTCTATCTTAAGGGCTGCCTCATGCTCTCCAATATATCTCAGCATCATAACTGCTGACTGGATAAGGGCAGTAGGATTGGCTATACCTTGCCCTGCTATCTGTGGTGCACTACCATGGACTGCTTCAAAGACTGCATAGTCTTGGCCTATATTGGCACTTGGTATAATACCAAGACCACCTACCAAGCCTGCACAAAGATCTGACAATATGTCTCCATATAGGTTTGGCATTACCAAAACATCAAACAGTTCTGGATTTAATACCAGGTTCATGGCAGCTGCGTCAACTATGACATCATCCGCATAGATGCCCTTGGCTTCTTGGCCCTTGTCAAGCCTATATATTCCATTTCTATCACAAACCTCATCAAAGACCCTCAAAAATAATCCATCAGAAATTTTCATAATATTGGCCTTGTGGACACCTGTCAACCTCTTATAACCATTGTCCTTTAAGTACTTGCAGGCAAAGTCTACTATTCTATCAGACGCATCCCTAGTTATCAGCTTGATACTTTCACCTGCATAGTCACCTATTTGGTGCTCTATACCAGCATATAGGTCTTCTGTATTTTCCCTTATAATAGTCAAGTCTATATCATCATACCTAGACTTGATACCCTTAAAAGTCTTAACTGGCCTTACGTTGGCAAATAGGTTTAATTCCTTTCTAAGGGCAACATTGACACTCCTGAAGCCCTTGCCTACAGGTGTAGTTATAGGACCCTTTATTGCAATCTTATTTTTCTTGATGCTATCAATGACGTAGTCAGGAAGCGGAGTACCATATTCCTCAAGTACAGCCTCTCCAGCTACTACTTCTTCCCATTGTATATCTATACCAGTGCCCTCAACTACCTTTTTCATAGCAGCTGTAACCTCTAGTCCAATTCCATCTCCCGGTATTAGGGTAATCTTGTGCATACTAGGCCTCCTTACTATTTCTCATCTTTATACTGTTCAACTTACCTCCAGCCATCAACATATCTATTTCCTTGTCGTTGAAGTTGGCCTTTACCATGAAGGAGATATTCTTTTCCTCATCCTTCACTTCTAGCCTGCCATCCTTCAAGCCCTGGTATACATTTTCTATTACAAGTGAGTCCATCTGGTCTATCTTGTCGTAGTCTTCCATGTTTTCAAATTCCATAGGTATGATACCACTATTTATAAGGTTGGCCTTATGTATTCTAGCAAACGACTTGGCAATTACACCCTTGATACCCAGGTATAATGGTGCTAGGGCCGCATGCTCTCTTGATGAACCCTGACCGTAGTTGTCGCCACCTACTATGAAACCACCTTTATTTTCCTTGGCCCTCTTGGCAAAGTTTTCATCTATTGTAGAGAAACAGAAGTTGGCCAAGTGAGGTATGTTACTCCTGTATGGAAGGAGCTTGGCATTTGAAGGCATTATATGGTCAGTGGTAATATTGTCTTCAGTCTTTATAATTATCTTGCCATCTACCTTGTCACTCAAACTTGTGTTAAGTGGGAAAGACTTGATATTTGGTCCTCTCACTACCTCAACACTAGTTGGGTCCTCCTGAGGTTTTATAATCATGCTGTCATCTATTAAGAAATTATCTACATGTATATCAGAAAAATCAATGTCAAAGTCTGCCTCTCTTGGGTCCATTAGGCAACCGTAAATAGCACTGACTGCTGCAAGTTCTGGACTGGCTAGGTATACCTGGGCTGAGTTAGTTCCAGATCTACCGTAGAAGTTCCTGTTAAAAGTCCTGATACTAACAGAATCTGTTCCCGGCGACTGGCCCATACCTATACATGGTCCACATGAATTTTCCAGTATTCTAGCACCTGAACTGATAATATCAGCAAGGGCTCCATTTCTCGCTATCATCTCCATAACCTGCCTAGAACCCGGTGCTATAACTAGGCTGACATGGTCGGCAACCTTCCTGCCCCTCAAAATTCTAGAAACCTTCATCAGGTCTTCATAGGAAGAGTTTGTACAGCTACCTATTGCAACCTGGTCTATCTTTATCCTTCCAACTTCCTTACATGACTTGATATTGTCAGGACTGTGAGGTGCTGCCACCATTGGCACCAAGTCACCCAAATCTATATCTATAACTTGGTCATAGCTAGCATCTTCGTCTGCCAAAAGCTCGACCCAATCCTCTAACCTATCCTCAGCTATAAAGTACTCTCTAGTCTTGTCATCACTAGGGAATATAGATGTTGTAGCCCCTAGCTCAGCTCCCATATTTGTAATTGTAGCCCTTTGAGGCACTGATAGGCTTGCAAGTCCCGGTCCACCATATTCATAAACCTTGCCTACTCCACCCTTTACAGTCTGTCTCTTTAGGACTTCAAGTATAATGTCCTTGGATGTAACCATTGGCTTTAATTGGCCCCTAAGGTTGACCTTTATTACCTGAGGCACCTTTATATAGTACGGCTCACCTGCCATGGCAAGGGCAACATCCAATCCACCCGCACCAATTGCCAACATACCTACCCCACCTGCTGTAGGTGTATGACTATCTGATCCTAGTAGGGTATCCCCAGGCACAGAGAACCTCTCCAAATTCACCTGATGACAGATACCATTTCCCGGCCTAGAAAAATAAATCCCAAACTTGTTGGCTACCGTCTGTATATATTTATGATCATCTGCATTTTCAAAGCCCTGCTGTAGCATATTATGGTCGATATAGGCTACAGACCTCTTAGTCTTGACCCTATCTATACCCATTGCCTCCAACTGCAAATATGCCATCGTACCAGTAGAATCCTGAGTCAGAGTCCTATCTATCCTAATGCCTGCAGTAGTTCCAGCTACCAACTCACCTTCTATCAAATGCTTGTCCAAAATTTTTTCAACTATATTCCTTCCCATCTAATCACCTTCCCAGTCTCCAATTAAATGCAAGAATTTTACATATTCTTTCATTTTCTTATTTTCATTATAAGTCTTATCCTCATTAAAATCAAGGCTTTTATCAATATTTTTGATATTTTTATTTTTTTTATTTCATTTATAAGCTTTTTATTGGTGTTTTTTTGAAATTTTGGCTTATTTTTGCAACTTTTATTTTTACTAAATTCATTTATTTGTCATTTATCACTCATTGTTTTTTTAGACATTTTATCCAGACTAGTCTAGACCTGAAACACCGACATTTTTAGTATTTAGATTACTAATTTTTTCAATCGACTAGCTATTACAAGCTAATAAATGCTATAATAAGCTAATGAATTAGGAGGAATGCATATGACATTTACAGATATAGGACTTGATATAAACATAGTAAAGGCACTGGCAAAATCCGGTATAAAAAAACCGACACCAGTGCAGGAAATGAGTATTGGCAAGATACTTGATGGACAAAACCTTATAATTGAATCTAATACAGGCACTGGCAAGACACTGGCTTTTTTGGCTCCCTTGATCAACAAGGTCTACCTGGTTCAAGTAAAAAAAGTACTGGTCCTAGCACCAACAAGAGAACTAGTAATCCAAATAGGAAATGAAGCTCAATCAATAGTAGATAAACTAGATAAAGAACTTTCTATACTACCTATATATGGGGGACGTGACATCCAGTCGCAAATTAACAAATTGAAAAATAACATTAATATAATAGTCGCCACACCTGGTAGGCTATTGGACCATATCAATAGGAAGAGCATAGATATAACGAACACAGACTGCCTAGTCCTAGATGAGGCAGACCAAATGCTCTTGATGGGATTTAGAAATGAAATTAACACAGTCATCAAAAATATGAAAAATTATAGGCAAATCCTCTTCCTGTCTGCAACCGTAGACCACAAGGTCAAAAAACTCGCCTATAGGTATGCAAGTTCACTAGAAATCCTGAACCTAGATACAGACAAGGAAATACCTGACCTAATTGACCAGCATTTTATACAAACTACAGACAGGAATAAGTTTGATGATTTTTGTAGGATAATTGACCAAGATAGGCCCTTTATGGCCATTGTATTTTGCAGGACCAAGGCCAGGGTGGATAAATTGGAGCTACAAATGGGTCAAGCTGGCTACAATTGCAAAAAAATCCACAGCGACATCAGCCAGACAAAAAGAGAGAAAATCATGAAAGACTTCAGGGACCTCAAGATACAATTTTTGATTTCTACAGACCTATCATCTAGGGGACTAGATATAGGTGGAATTACCCATATATACAACTACGACTTTCCTGAGAGACTAGAAGATTATGTCCATAGGGTTGGAAGATCCGGTAGACTTGGTAGGGAAGGCAAGGCTTGCTCTATGGTTACTGAAAAAAATATGCCTGTCTTTGAAGAGGTTAAAAGGCTATTAAAAAATACTTCTAAAAAATAATTGTTGCAAGCAAAAGGACTGTCCCTTATAGGCCAGCCCTTTTTATTTTACATAGCATAACTAATTAATCTATGTTATACCCCTCGACTTTCACACATCCTTATAAGAATGTCCGTCTAATATCTTATTTGTTAACAAAACTTACCAAAGCATGTTTTAGTTCTTATTACACTTATTTTTCTCACAGTTTCCACAATTTCCCAGGCAAACATCTATCTCCTCTAGACATTCATTAAAAGCAACCTTGCTGCTATTCTTGTGTCTAAAAATAGGAATATTCATCTTCTTTGCCTGTGATTCAACTATCCTCGACAATTTATGAGACACAGTAGATGTCATTATAACTATTGCATCTGGACTCCCTATAGAATTTTTAACCTGACTAGACATAGTAGTATATACCTTTGTCTTATAACCCCTATTCTTGGCTAACTTATAATAATCTTTTTCCATTCTCTCATGTCCGCCTATGACCAATAAGCTCATAATTAGAACCCCCTTCAAATACTCAATATATAAATTAATAAAATTCTTTCCTTCTGTGATAATTATTATCATCTCTTATATATATAATATACAAAAATCTAAAAATTGTCAATAGTTATCGATAATTTTTTTCAATTACTTGCAGCTTTCTTCACTCTCATAAAAAAAACAGCCGGACTGCCTGGACACTAGGTCAAGACAAGCCGACTGAATATAAAATCTAACTATTAAAATCTAACTTCTAAAGATTCTCAAAGAGATATCTCTTTTATCAAGCGATTATTTTTTAAACTTTTTCTTGTATGTTATAGCCTTAGTAATCTCCATACATATTATTGAAGCTATGGCTAGTCCAATAGATACGGCAAAATCTCTCATAGAATAGACAGCTGGCACTGCAAATATCGGTCTAATAAATGGTAGCATAACTACTCCAAATAGGGCCAAGCATATTACAACTGCCCATATAACATACTTATTTGAGAAGAATCCCAATTTGAATGGGTTTTGGAAGTCAGACCTACAAGCAAATGTCTGGAAGGTCCTAGACAACAATAGTGTTGTAAAGGCTAGGGCTACCCCCATCTGTTCTGACTGCTTCATACCTATGTATTGGGCTATTATAGCAGCTATACCTACAAAAACTCCCCTAGACAAGATTGCCTGCCAAGTTCCTCCACCTAGTAGACCTTCATTCTTTGACCTTGGTGGTGAGGACATTGTACCCTCTTCAGGATTTTCCATACCCAGAGCAATTGCTGGCAAGGAGTCATTTACCATATTTATAAATATCAGCTGAAGGGCTGTATAAGGATTTGCCCAGTCTGCAAAGACAGCAAATAGTATAGATATTATAGCCCCCAAATTACCTGAAAACAGGTAAGTTATGGACTTTTTGATATTACTGTATACGGTTCTACCAACTTCTACTGCATCTATAATACTGGCAAAGTTATCATCAATCAAAACCATCGCTGAGGCATCCTTGGCAACTTCTGTACCAGACCCCATAGCTATACCAATGTCGGCATTTTTAAGGGCCGGGGCATCATTTACGCCGTCCCCTGTCATGGCTGTGACCTTGTTCTTTTTCTGCCATGCAGCAACTATCCTGATCTTATTTTGAGGTGATACCCTAGCATAGACACTAATCTTCTCTAATTGCTGATCTAGCTCCTGGTCAGTCAAATTATCCAACTCCCGACCTGTATAGGATATATCTCCATCCTCAAATAGGCCTATAGACTTACCTATAGCCTCTGCTGTAGTCTTGTGGTCACCAGTTATCATAATTGGCTTGATACCGGCACTCTTGGCCTTGGCCACTGCGTCAACAACCTCTTCCCTAGGTGGGTCTATCATGGCTATTAAGCCTATAAATACAAAGTCCTTTTCTGACTCAATGTCTAATATCTCACCCTGGCCAAGTTCCCTATATCCAAAGGCCAATACCCTTAGGGCCTTCCTCGAATAAGCCTCATTTTGTTCCTTGAGCCTAGACCTAATGTCCTCAGTCATTTCTATGACCTGGTCACCAGACAAGACCTTGACTGACCTAGATAGCAATATATCCGGAGCCCCCTTGGTAATTACTATATCCCTACCACTGATATTGTGGGCAGTGGACATTAGTTTCCTATCTGAATCAAAAGGTAACTCCTGGATCCTAGGGTATATGTCCCTCATCCTATTAGTGATATAACCTTTCCTGTCAGCAAGCACTGTTAGGGCTACCTCTGTTGGGTCTCCTATTTCCTTGCCTTCCTCACTGATAACGGAGTCATTACAAAGGGCTGCTGCAATACTTATCATATCCTCTGTATTAAAGTTTCCTATGTCAGCCAAGTCCTTTAGAGACTCTTCCGACACCTCTATAGAAGTTACATCTTCACCATCATACTTGTAGTACTCAAGAGCAGTCATCTTGTTCATAGTCAGGGTACCAGTCTTGTCAGTGCATATTATAGATGTAGATCCAAGGGTTTCAACTGCAGGCAGCTTCCTTATTATGGAATTCTTTCTTGACATAGTCTTTGTACCCATGGATAGGACTATGGTAACTATTGATGACAAGGCTTCTGGTATGGCTGCAACTGCTATAGCAACTGCAAATATAAATGAATTCAATATTACCATCTTGATGTCACCCGAATTTGGATGTGTCAAGGCCCTCATCACCTCTACCACAAATATAAATAGGCATATAGCCAAAATAGCTATACCCAATTTTTTTGAAAACTTCTCTATATTTGATTGTAGTGGTGTCTGCTTTGTTTCAGTATTGTCCAATAGGTCTGCTATCTTACCTATCTCCGTATTCATACCTGTGCTAGTACACACAAATCTAGCCCTACCATTAACTACCATTGATGTAGAGTAGACCATATTTACCCTGTCACCAACGCTGCAATCCTCTTCTAACCTATCAATAGACTTGTTGGCTGGCTCCGACTCTCCCGTCAGCATACCCTCCACAATCTTTAGGGATTCTGCTTCTAGGAGCCTGCCATCTGCCGGCACATAATCTCCTGCTTCTAAAAGGACTATATCGCCTGGTACTACCTCCTTTGATGATATAGTCAACTTTTCACCATTTCTGACCACCTTGGCACTTGGAACAGACATCTGCTTTAGACTATTAATCGAAGACTCTGCCTTCTTTGTTTGAACCGTACCCAAAATTGCATTTAAAATCAGGACTAAGAAGATTATTAGGGATTCCATCAGCGAACCGGTAACTATCTGGATTACTGCTGCAATTATCAGGATAATTACCATCGGGTCCTTGAAACTCTCCAGAAAAATCTTCCAAGTTGGGTCACTTTCCTTTTCTTTTAATTCATTTTTGCCGTACTTTTCCAACCTAAGGCCTGACTCATCCTGAGAAAGCCCATCTTGGTCTACAGCCAAGTCTTTCAAGACTTGTTCACTATCCATCAGATAGTATTTTTTATCATTTACTTCTTGCATAAAAACCTCCATTCAACATAAAAAAAGCCTCGACAACATGACACTCAAAATAAACATATAATCTCCCTGCTTATTTTGAAGGTCTTGCTGTCAAGGTTGCCCTTGTCTGTTAACCGAGCATATATTATACTGGCCTGACGATTAACGGATATAGTATACTATAGTGCTACTCCCCTTCAAGTAATAAGTATAGTATACTAATACCCCTCTTGTCAATCATTTATAGCTTATGAAATTCTACTCAATGGGGAGAAAATATATATTTTTTGTATACACTTTTCTTGACTAGTACAATTTGCTTATAATTCCCTATTTGAGAGTCTCAAGTAAGGCCTTGTTTATGAAAAATATCCCGCTATTTTTTCGAATATATCGTAAAAAGTCATAGTAGGTAGGTAGAAGGTATATGGCGCAGTCAAAACAGCTAAAAGCATTGAAATCTTCTTCTTCTGAACCTGATTCAAATCATTTTTTTTCAAGCAAATCTTATAATTGAAAATATAGATTAGTATTGCTGTTAATATTACAACTACACTCACAAAGATAAATGAGCTCACTGTCTTAAATGGATTCATCATAACATTTTCTGTAAGAGGGACTAGAAACTCAGCAAAAGTCCCCTTGAAATCATGTGCCTTCATAGCAAGCAAAAACATAAGGCCTCCACCTATCATATCAGCTATATAGCCACATATCCAAACTTTCAGTATAGACCTAGAATAGTTTTTCCAAATCTTTGAAGATGAAACCAACTTAAGCCCTATTAAGAGGACTATTGAATCGACAACAAAATTAAACGGCATGGATACTAGCCAAAACATTGGAAATAGAATCAATACCCATAGTGGGAAAAACATATTATAGAACCTTACACTATTATTCTTGTTCGATTTCAGATTTTTCATATATACCACCCTTTCTCAAATATTAAAACTTATTCCTTAACTTCATTATACTTTACTATCACTAGGCTGTATAGTAGAAAGCATAACTATTTGCTAAAAATTTCATTATTTTTTAAAAATTCTTAATAATTGTATAAGCGATTTATTCGATAAACATAGGAGAGACTCAATTAATAGTTATGCAAGACATTTTTCTAATCTCTACAAATCCACAAGGACTTCCCTATAAATCTATTAAAGTCTATCACATAAAACAAATAAAACAAAAAAATCACAAAAAGCATATTTTTTCTCAAAAAAAATAATTTCTACATCCCTTTAATTTCAAGGCTTTAGACCCTATCTATGCATACCTACCAAAAAAAATATAAATTTTTTTCAAAAAATGTGTTTATGAAAACAGTTCGCAGGGTAAATCCATAACATGATAAAAATTTGACGTCAATAAAGATAAAATTCAAATTAAATTATGGTAACCCACAGTATCCTTATAAGTAGGATACTAGTTCACAAACATTATGGAGGTAATTATGAGTAAGATTATAGTAGTAGGAGCAAATCACGCTGGTACAGCGACAATTAGAACAATTTTAAGTAACTACCCAGAACATGAATTGGTAGTATATGACAAGAACAATAACATTTCTTTCCTAGGTTGTGGTATGGCACTTTGGATAGGTAAGCAGATTTCTAAGCCAGATGGTTTATTCTATGCTGATAAGGCTCAGTTAGAAGCTATGGGTGCTACAGTACACATGGAAGCTGATGTACATGATATCGACTTTGATGCTAAGAAGGTATTTGTTAGATTAAAAGACGGTACAGAAATAGAAGATACATATGACAAGATCATATTAGCTACAGGTTCTCTTCCAATTATACCAAATATACCTGGTAAGGATTTAGAAAACGTACAGCAGGTTAAGTTATACCAGAACGCTGAAGAAGTTATAAAGAAACTAAAAAATCCTGAAATCAAGGACATAGTTGTTGTTGGTGCTGGTTATATAGGTGTTGAATTAGCAGAAGCATTTGAAAGATTAGGAAAGACTGTAACAATGGTTGATATCGCTGATACTTGTCTACCATCTTACTATGACGAACCATTTACTAGCTTGATGAGAGAAAATCTTGCTAGCCATAACATAAATCTTGAATTCGGCCAGGCAGTTCAGGAAATTAAGGGAACTGACGGAAGAGTTTCTTCAGTAGTAACTGACAAGAAGGAAATAAAGGCTGATATGGTTATCCTATCAATAGGATTCAGACCAAACAACGCTCTAGGTAAGGATAAGTTGGAATTATTCAGAAACGGTTCATACCTAGTTAACAAGAAGCAGGAAACAAGTATGAAGGACGTTTACGCTATAGGTGACTGTGCTACTGTATTCGATAATACAATAGACAACACTAACTATATAGCTCTTGCTACAAATGCTGTTAGAAGTGGTATCGTAGGTGCTCACAATGCTGCTGGTACTGAAATCGAATCAATTGGTGTTCAGGGATCAAATGGTATTTGTATATATGACCTAAAGATGGTTTCTACAGGTATAACTGTTGCTAAGGCTGAAAAGCTTGGTATCGAAGTTGAATACACTGACTTTGAAGATACTCAGAAGCCAGGATTTATCGAAACAACTAATCCAGATGTTAAGATAAGAATAGTATATGACAAGAATACAAGAGTGGTTCTAGGTGCTCAGATGGCATCTGAATACGATATGTCAATGGGTATCCATATGTTCTCATTAGCTATCCAGGAGAAGGTAACTATAGATAGACTTGCTCTATTAGATATATTCTTCCTACCTCACTTCAACCAGCCATATAACTATATTACAATGGCAGCTTTAGGCGCTAAATAATAGATATATCAACACTTCCAGCTAGGGTAATACCCTAGCTGGCAATGTTTTGGCAATGTTTTTATTTTTTTCTTTTATTTTTATGGTTCTTTGTCAACTAGCGTTGATGAATAAAATGGTTCTTTGTCAACTAGCGTTGATGAATAAAATCCGAAATTTATGCGACAGCAT
>OHAD01003175.1_pt1 | contig 10993 bp, 6 predicted proteins | sample 1577011 | NCBI WGS metagenome assembly OHAD01 (sample SAMEA3541510, study PRJEB24748) | human gut metagenome | biome: human gut; feature: human-associated habitat; material: faeces | place: China | collected 2012
AGTGATGCTGTGAAAAAAAACAAAACCCCGTCGGCAAACAAGGCGGGCAGCGCAGGAAAGGGGATCATAACAATGTATATTACATGTCTGGATGTAGAAGGAGTACTGGTACCGGAAATCTGGATCGCGTTTGCGGAGGCAAGCGGAATCCCGGAACTTAAAAAAACGACACGCGACGAGCCGGATTACGATAAACTGATGAGATGGAGACTTGGAATCTTAAAAGAGCATGGCCTTGGACTGAAAGAAATTCAGGCTACGATTGAAAAAATTGATCCGCTGCCGGGCGCAAGAGAGTTCCTCGACGAGCTGCGCACCTTCTCCCAGGTGATTCTGATCAGCGACACCTTCACGGAGTTTGCCGCACCGCTGATGAAAAAACTTGGCTATCCGACCCTGTTCTGCAACTCCCTGGAAGTCGCAGACGACGGAGAGATCACAGGTTTTAAGATGAGAGTCGAGCAGTCGAAGCTCACCACCGTAAAAGCACTGCAGTCCATCGGATTTGAGACGATCGCAAGCGGCGATTCCTACAATGACCTTGGCATGATTCAGGCAAGTAAGGCAGGTTTTCTGTTCCGCTCGACCGATAAAATCAAAGCCGACTATCCGCAGATCCCGGCGTATGAGACGTATGAGGAGCTGCTTGGCGCGATCAAAAAAGCAATGGATGAGAAGTAAACAAAAAAGGTGATTTCCGGCCAGAGGCTGCGACAAACGGTCAGGAAAACAGAAATATGGGGGTTTTATTACATGAGAAGAAGAATTCAGGTAGAAGCAGAAAAACCACAATTCTGCGTCACAACAGGAATTACATTTGCACAGGCGGATGCCTGGTTTGGAAACACGGTGCAGGATTTGAAGCTGGATTTGATTTACCCGCGGGATAACACCAGAAAATACCCGTGTGTGGTATGGATTTGCGGAGGGGCCTGGATCCAGATGGACCGCTCGGCACATCTTGCCTATCTGTCCGTACTGGCACAGCAGGGATTCGTTGTTGCATCGGTAGAATACCGCACGAGTAATGAGGCAAAATTTCCGGCATCGCTGCAGGATGTGAAAGCAGGAATCCGTTATCTGCGTGCACATGCCGATCGCTTCAACATTGATCCGGACCGCATCGGTGTGATGGGAGAGTCTGCGGGCGGTTATCTGACCTGCATGGCAGCGCTTGCGACAGATCCCGTTTATGATGTGGGAGAAAATCTGGAATATTCCAGTGCCGTACAGGCCGCCTGCCCGTGGTACCCGCCGACCGATTTCCGCGGATTCCCGTACAGTGATCCGGAGCAGTGTGCGGCATCTCCGGAATCCCTTCTGATGGGCAAAAACGTGATGCGCCATCCGGAAGAAGCACTCGCATGCTGTCCGGTCAGCTTCGTGACAAAAGCCGCACCGCCGTTTCTGATCATCCACGGAGAGAATGACCATACTGTTCCGTTCGGACAGGGAGAGGAACTGCACGACGAACTGGAAAAAGCGGGATGTGACGTCACACTGCTTTCGATCGAGGATGCCGACCACGCAGATCTTCGTTTCTTCCAGAAGGAAGTGTGGGACGAAATCTGTGCGTTCTTCCGCGCAAAACTGTAAAAGAAGCAAAAGCAGAGTGAAAGTCCAGGAGATTTTCGCTCTGTTTTTTGATTGTTTGGGAGAATCTGTGGTGCAGCATTTTTTGCAGGATAAAGTCTACCCATCGGAGTTCTTTCCGTGTATAATGAATACAGGAAAGATCACAATGTGAACAGGAAGGAGGCCGCCATGGGAAGATTTTTAAATCCGGGAAATGAAGCATTTTCGGAAGTCATTCATTCAGAAATCTATGTAGATAAAACACCGCTTCTGGAATATACCAACAGAGTGATCAGTACTACATCAAAATTTATCTGCAGCAGCCGTCCGAGGCGTTTCGGAAAGTCAATCACAGCGGAGATGCTGTCGGCATATTACAGCAAAGGCAGTGATTCCAGAGAACTGTTTGCGGACTATGCGATTCATAAGGCGGAGTCCTTTGAAAAACATCTGAATCAGTATGATGTGATTCATTTTGATGTCCAGTGGTGCATGATGGATGCCGGAAATGCGGATTGCGTTGTGGAATATATCAATAACGGAATTCTGCAGGAACTGAAGGAAAAATACGGAGAACTGATTCCGGATACTGTGAAGACGGTTTATGGGGCGATGTCCTATATTAAGGCTGCTGCGGGAAACAAATTTGTTGTCATCATCGATGAATGGGATGTACTGATCCGAGATGAAGCGCAGAACCATAAAGTGCAGGAAGAATATATTGATTTTTTAAGAGGCATGTTCAAAGGATCGGAACCGTCAAAATATATTGCACTGGCGTATCTGACAGGAATTCTGCCGATCAAGAAATTAAAGACACAGTCCGCCCTCAACAATTTTGAAGAATTTACCATGCTGGATGCAGGAAGAATGGCACCGTATGTTGGCTTTACAGAAGAGGAAGTGCATGATTTATGCGACAGGTACGGACAGATCTATGAGCAGGTGAAATTATGGTATGATGGATATTCTCTGGAAGGGTATCAGGTATATAATCCAAAAGCCGTTGTCAGCCTGATGCTGAATGGAAAATATAAAAGCTACTGGTCCAATACCGGCAGCTATGAAGCAATCGTGCCACTGATTAACATGAATTTCGACGGACTGCGGGCGGCAATTATAGAAATGATGTCGGGGGCCGCCGTGGATGTGGATGTGACATCTTTCCAGAATGATACCGTAAGCTTCGCCAACCGGGATGATGTACTGACGTATCTGATCCACTTGGGATATCTGGCTTACGATCAGGACAGGGAGCAGGTTTTTATTCCAAATGAGGAAATCAGACATGAATTAAACAATGCGGTGAAACGCAATAAATGGAATGAAATGATTACTTTTCAGAAGGAATCCGCAGATTTGCTGGATGCAACCCTGGATATGGATGAAAAAGCGGTAGCAGATGGGATAGAGCGAATTCATCAGGAGTACAGTTCGGTGATCCAATATAATGATGAAAATTCCCTGAGCAGCGTGCTTACGATAGCATATTTAAGCTCTATGCAGTATTATTTCCAACCCGTAAGAGAGCTGCCGACCGGACGCGGTTTTGCAGATTTTGTTTATCTTCCGAAACCGGAATACAGAACAAGTTATCCGGCGCTGCTGGTAGAACTTAAGTGGAACAAAAGCACAGATACCGCCATAGAGCAGATCTGGGATAAAAAATATCCGGATTCTATTCTGGAATATACAGGAAATATTCTTCTGGTGGGAATTAACTACAATAAAAAGACGAAAGAACATGAGTGCAGGATTGAAAAGATAAAAAGATAGAAAACCGAATGCTGAGAGGAAAAACGTCATATCATGGACAACGGAATTCATGATATGACGTTTTTGTAAATATTTCAGTCGATACGAAATAGGAATGAACGATTAGATTTTAGAAATTTTTTAAAAAAAGTCCTTGATCGGTAGCAACTCCCGGGTGATAAGCTAAAGCTACAAAGACAGGGAAATAACAAAATATCACACATCAAAATAAAACAGGGAGGTTATGATGATGAACTTTACATTAAGCAATCAGGTACAGATCCCGGCAGTGGGAATCGGAACTTTTATGATGACACCAGACCAGGCAGAGCAGGCGGTTGTGGACGCATTAGCCTGCGGATACCGCATGATCGACACGGCACAGGCTTACATGAATGAGCGCGCGGTCGGACGCGGAATCAAAAGATCCGGTGTGGCAAGAGAGGACATTTTCATCTCCACCAAAATCTGGGTAAGCCAGTATCTGACAGAAGGAACCGTAGAAAAGAGTCTGGAACTGCTTGGAACCGACTACATCGATCTGATGTTTATCCATCAGCCTGCAGGCGATTTCATGGCAGGATACCGTAAACTGGAAAAGGCATACAAAGAGGGCAAAATCAAATCGATCGGTATTTCCAATTTCCAGGGCGAAAAGTTGAAAAAGCTGCTGGATGAGTGCGAGATCAAACCGCATGTGATCCAGATGGAAGCACATCCGTATTACCGCGATGAAGAAACCATCGCAGCACTTGCACCGTGCGGCTGCTGCGTGATGGCATGGTATCCGTTAGGACACGGCGATCATGCACTGCTTGAGGAGCCGGTTGTCAAAGAGCTTGCGGAAAAATATGGAAAGAGCACCGCACAGGTCATCTTAAGATGGCATACACAGGTTGGAAACATCGTCATCCCGGGATCGACCAATCCGGAGCACATCAAGGTAAACCTCGATATCTTTGATTTCGAACTGACGGAAGAAGAGATGAAACAAATGGCAGGCCTGAACAAAAACGTGCGCTACTATTACCCGGATGAAGAGAAACTGGCAGCATACGCGAATATGAAGATTGATCTGGACAGCCAGAAATAAAATAAATACGGTCTGCCGAAGATGGAAGAGCATGTGTTTACTGCATTTATTCAATAAGAAAGGGGAAACAAAAAATGGAATATAAAGTATTGACAAATAGTGTAAAAATGCCGATGGAGGGTTTTGGAGTTTTTCAGGTAAGAGATAAAGAAGAGTGTAAAGAATCTGTTTTAAATGCCATCCGGGCGGGCTATCGTCTGATCGACACAGCGGCTTCCTACACGAATGAAGACGCCGTTGGGGAAGCTGTCTGTGAGGCGATTGCGGAAGGAATCTGTACCCGCGAAGAGCTGTTCATCACATCCAAGATGTGGGTGCAGGATATGCAGAATTATGAAATGGCAAAGAAAGCCATCGACCATTCAATTGAGACACTGGGCGTGGAATATCTTGATCTTTATCTTCTGCACCAGGCAATGAAAGATTATTTCAGCGCATGGCGTGCCATGGAAGATGCATACAAAGAAGGAAAGTTAAGAGCCATCGGTGTTTCCAATTTTTATCCGCATGTGCTGACCAACTTCTGCGAAACGGTAGCGATCCGTCCGATGGTAAACCAGATTGAAATGCATCCGTACTTCGCACAGGAGTCTGCATTAAAAGTCATGGAAGAGTACCAGATCGTGCCGGAGGCATGGGCACCGCTCGGCGGAGGACGCCACAATCCGTTTGACAACGAGATGGTAAAAGAAATCGCTGCCGCACACAGAAAGACCGTAGGACAGGTAGTTCTGCGCTGGAATGTACAGCGCGGCGTTGTAGTCATTCCGAAATCGGTTCACAAAGCGAGAATCGAAGAGAATTTCCAGATATGGGATTTTACACTGACTGAAGAGGAGATGCAGAAAATCAGTTCACTGGATCTTGGCTATCAGGGAACTGCGGTCAAGCATTTTGATCCGGAATTTGTTAAAATGTGCAATACCAGAAAGATCCACGAATAAAACAGGGCGGTTTGGTTTCCAACTGCTGTAAGATCATTTTTGCACAGGCAGACGTTGCGTTCCTGGATCCAGAATATTCGATGTCTGTACCATTCCAGTAGGTCATTTCCGGTGCGTTTGATACCTTAAGCTATGCAATGGAAACATATTTCGGCAAACCGGAGGAAAACAATCTGTCCGATGATATCAATGAGGCACTTGCGGCAGAACTGCTGAAAGGAAAAACATATAACTCTTAAAATTTCTTGCAGGATTTCACCCTGTGTGGTACATTATAGTTATGAATTGCGGTGGCCGTCTTCGGACAACACCTTGAAAGAGCCTGATGCGTCAGGCTCTTTTTATTACAGGTTTTAGCTTGCTTATTTAATTGAAGTGGCTAACATGGGGCTGCCCTTGGTGTGCAAGAAGTAGAAAGCAATAAAATAAAAACAATAATGACAATATCTAAGCCAGAGGCCTAGGTGTTATTTTTAGCAAGTATTATTGCAGAATATCAGGTGCTTATTATAACAAATAGAAAGAGGAAATGAGACAGGGGAAAAGAATGAAGAAAAAAACAACAATATTATTACTGGCAGGGAGTCTGATGATAGCTGGAATAGCTGCTCTCCTGTACCAGAGCCAGAACAGCAGAAATCAGATCCGTCATTATACGGCCTTTTTTTCAACAACAGGGGAAGAGATCACTTCGGATAATGATATGAAAAAGAAGATCGCTGAACAGATCGGAGCCGATTGTGAAGAAACATGGCTGAAAGGACAGACAAAGGATAATGCACTGAATGCTTATATTGCAGCCGGCGAGTATCCGGATTTTATTTCCGGCGAAAGTAAATTATATGATGCAGGAGCACTGATTCCCATTGACGAATACTGGGACAATTATCCCAATATAAAAAATTATCTGACAGAGGAACAGTGGGACCTGTTTCGGCAGGCAGACGGACATATCTACTGGATTCCACAATTCGGAGTTTCACAGGGACAGGACACGGAAGTAATCCACAGCGGAGAAGCTTTCTGGATTCAGACAAGAGTTTTGAAATGGGCAGACTATCCGGAAATCACGACGGTGGATGAATATTTTGATCTTCTGGAACGGTATCAGGAAGCAAATCCCTGTCTGGAAAATGGAACACCGAATATTCCGTTTGCTATTTTATGCGATGACTGGAGATACTTTTGTCTGGAGAATGTTCCTCAATTTCTGGATGGATATCCGAATGATGGGAGCTGCATCGTAGATCCAGATACACTGCAGGTCATTGACTATAATACAACACCGACAGCCAAAAGATACTATCAGAAATTAAATGAAGAATACAAAAAAGGAATGATCAGCCCGGAAACATTTCTGGATACTTATGAAGAATATCTGGATAAGCTGTCCACAGGTGCTGTTCTTGGTATGGTGGATCAAAGATGGCAGTTTTATTATGCCATACAGACAGCGTATGATTCCGGAAATCTGCGCAGTTATGGATGTGATTATGTGCCACTTCCGATAACAATAGACAAAAAAGTAAAGAATCAGTGGCATACGGCAAGATCAGCAGAGCTGGATACCGCGTCAGGACTTTCTATTACCATTTCCTGTGAAGACCCGGAAGGGGCAATGCAGTTTGTAAATAACCTCCTTGATCCGGAGATTACGAAATTACGTTTCTGGGGAGAAGAAAATCTGGATTATTCGATAGACGAAAACGGAATATTTTATCTGAATGAGGAGCAGGGCGTAAGGGTAAATGATCGGAAACTGAAAAAGACGCATTTTTGTACATATTCCTATTTTCCAAGGAGTGAAGGAATGCTGTCAGATGGAATCAATGCATTTTCGCCGGAAAATCAACCGGTAGAATTCTGGAAAAGCCAGCCCCGGGATATACAGGAATGTTTTGAGGCGTATGGAGTAACAAACTATGTAGATATGCTTGGGAGAAATGATGCGCCGGGAGTGTGGTATCCCATGTATTCGTATACCAATTCACTGACATCAAATACACAGGCAGGACAGACACTGGAACGGATGGATGAAGTAAAACACCGGTGGCTTCCGCAGGTGATTCTGGCACAGAATTTTGAAGAAACATGGAATTCCTATATGGAAGCATACAACGCATGCGATCCACAGAGCTATTTTGAGGATTTACAGAAAGAGCTCGATCAACGAATGAACAAAAAGAATAGCAATTTTTGCATATTGAATGACAAGAACTAAATAGTCCGAAGGCCCCTATTTGTTTACAATGGTGATAACCAGTAAACAGATGGGGGCTTTTTATAAAATACGGGAGGGAATCCTATGAGAATTTGTCTGGAGCAAAGTGCCTTTCCGGGCGTAATCAGAGTTACGGAAAAGGTAGCACACGATGTGGAACTTGTATCGGGAAAGAAACCGCAGATTCTGGTAGAAAAAGAGATACCGGAAACACTGGAAAGCAGCGGGGAGGACTGGACGATCATTGCCGCGACGAAAGGAAAAAGCAGCTTCCTGAAAAAGCTGGAAGAAGCCGGGAGTGCGGAATTAAAAGAGCTGGAACAAAAGAGAGAATGCTATGCATGGATTTTTCCTGAAATAAAAAACAGGACAAAATCGAACCTTCTTGTAATTGCCGGGAGCGACAAAAGAGGAACGATTTATGGCCTTTTTCATTTATCGGAAATGCTGGGAGTCTCACCGTTTGTCGACTGGTGCGGACTGATGCCGCCAAAGCAGGAAAAGATAGAACTGAGGGAAGACATGGCCTGTATCAGCAAAGAGCCATCCGTCAGATACCGGGGATTTTTTATTAATGATGAATGGCCGGCATTTGGAAACTGGTGCAATCATAATTTTGGCGGCTTTAATGCAAAAGCTTATGATCATGTATTTGAACTTTTACTCAGATTAAAAGGAAATTATCTCTGGCCGGCTATGTGGAGCGCAAGATTTGCAGATGATGGACCGGACCTCTTAAATGCGGAGCTTGCAGATGAATACGGAATTATTATGGGAATGTCACATCATGAGCCGTGCTTAAGGCAGGGGGAAGAATACAAATATCTCAGAGGTAAGAATTCTGTTTACGGAGATGCCTGGAATTTCAGAACAAACAGAGAGGGAATTACAAAATTCTGGGAAGATGGACTGAAAAGAAGCGGAAAGTTTGAAAATGTAATCACCGTCGGCATGCGTGGAGAAGCGGATACTGCGATCATGGGAAAGAATGCAACACTGGAAGATAATATTCAGTTGCTGCGGGATGTACTGAAAACGCAGAAAAAACTGATTCAGGAACGTGTAAATCCTGATCTGACCAAGGTTCCGCGCATGATAGCCTTATACAAAGAAGTAGAAGAATTTTTCTATGGAAATGAAAAAACAAAGGGACTAATGGGAGCAGAGGAGTTAGAGGATGTGATTCTGATGCTCTGTGATGATAACTATGGAAATCTCCGGACACTTCCAACAGAAGAGATGCGAAAACATGCGGGCGGCTATGGTATGTATTATCATCTGGACTACCACGGATGGCCGGTTTCCTATGAGTGGATCAACAGTTCCTATCTTCCGAAAATCTGGGAACAGATGACGCAGGCCTATGATTTCGGAGTACAAAAACTCTGGATCGTCAATGTGGGAGACATTGCAACGCAGGAATTTCCGTTATCGTTTTTTATGGATCTGGCTTATGATTTTGAGCGTTGGGGAACGACTGCACCAAATACGACGGATGCCTATACCAGACTGTGGGTAAAGCGGCAATTTGGCAGGCTGTCGGAAGTGCAGCAGGCGCAGATTGCAGATATCCTGACGGATTATACAAGGATGATACACAAGTGCAGACCGGAGGCGTTAAGACCGGAAACCTATCATGCAGCAAATTATCGTGAAGGCTCACGGGTGCTTGCGGAGGTCGGGCGGGTGATGCAGACCGCACAGGATTTGTACGATGAGCTGGAGCGTGATGCGCCCGAAATACTTCCCGCTTATGTTGCACTCGTCTGGTATCCGGCGATGGGAACGATGAATGTGCTGAAGCTTCAACTGTTGTCAGGAATGAATCATTATCTGGCAGAAATCGGTGCACTCAGTGCCAATGATTATGCGAAAGAGGCAAAGGCATGTCTGGATGCAGACCAAAAGATCATAGAGCAGTATCATCGGTCGGATGATGCGCGCTGGTACGGAATGGGACTGTCGCAGCATATCGGGTTTACGAATTGGAATGAGGATGAGTGTAAGAACCCGCTTCTGATGCAGGTGTTACCGATGCAAAAGCCGACGATTATAGCGACGGTGGACGGTACCGTGCAGCATGTGGAAGGCAGTCCGTGGCTGAATCAGAGAATGACGATTTCGGATTTTCTGAATCCGGAATGCAGATGTGCTTCGATCAGCCTGTACAGCAGAAGCGAACTTTCAGCATCGTTTCGGGTGATCGAAAAGCCCGAATGGATTTTGCTGTCTGCAATGGATGGAACGCTTGACGGTGAAGAGCACAAGAGGCTCACCATTGATGTCACAGTGGACGAGAGTGCGCTTGCGATGGCACTCACCGATGGAAGAACGCAGGGAATGATCCGGCTGGAATTGCCGGCGGGCATCTGCAAGATCAGCGTGCCGGTCGACCGGTCAACGTATGAATATGGAAACAATACGTTTGTGGATACACAGGGATGGATCGCAATCGAGGCGGAACATTACAGCAGATGCAAGGACGGTTTTGATCGGGAAGGACAACCGATGCAATGGAAATGTCTTGCCGGCTACGGAAAGACTTTATCTGCGATGAAAGCATTTCCGACGGATTCCTACGCAGATGCAGAGAATGGGGCACCGTATATCGAATACAGCATCGTGACAAAGCAGGCGGGGGATTATGAAGCGGAATTCTATATGCAGCCGTCGAATCCTGTGACAACAGAGAACCGATTGCAGTATGCAGTGTCCGTGAACGGTGTTCCAATGCAGATTTTGGATGCCGTTACGGATGATTTTAAGATCGGAGATCATCAGCCTGTGTGGGCGCGCGGTGTGCTGGATCAGATCCGGCGCCGGAGTGTACCGGTGCAGCTGGAACAGGGAATCAATACGATCAGGATCACTCCGGTCACGCCGGGCTTTGTTCTTGAGAAGATCGTGATCTATCCCCATGGAAACAAACCGGCAGAAGCCTATCTTGGACCGACAGAAACGTATCGGTGCAGGAGCTGATCATATATCAATACAGTGAGGAGCATGTCAGTCCATTTGCGGAAAGGAAATATGGCATGGGCTGACCGAAAGAGGAAGGAGAAAAATATGGCAGGAGCTTATGAAACAAAACAGTACCGCAATGTATTTGCGGAGTATGGTTATTCGGAAGAAGAAATCGAAAAAAGAGTACAGGAGACATTTGAGACGATTTTTCATGGCAGCGAAGAGGAGCGCTTTTACCATGAAGCCGGGGAGGATATGGGATTTATGGAAGATACCGGCAATCATGATGCGCGGACCGAGGGCATGTCGTATGGCATGATGGTCTGTGTACAGCTGGATAAGAAAGAGGAATTTGACCGTCTGTGGAAGTGGACAAGAACTTATATGTATATGGATGAAGGATCGGGAAAGAATTATTTTGCATGGTCCTGCGCTTTGGAC
>OHAD01003184.1_pt1 | contig 10968 bp, 15 predicted proteins | sample 1577011 | NCBI WGS metagenome assembly OHAD01 (sample SAMEA3541510, study PRJEB24748) | human gut metagenome | biome: human gut; feature: human-associated habitat; material: faeces | place: China | collected 2012
AGTAGAAGTACATGGGATAGGTTTTTGGACGCGGGTTCGATTCCCGCCAGGTCCACTTTTCAATGAAAGTGTGAATTTACAACGAATGCGGGATATCCCTTATAAATCAAGGGTTTCCCGCATTTTTATTATTTAGAATCATTCTAGCATATTATAAATATTTCAGTTATTTTAGAATCCTATGCAACACGAAATGCATCAAAATGCAACACGAAATCAGATGATACAATATTCACCCCGGAGCTTACCACTCCGGGGATCTTATTACTGCAGATATCCTGTCGAACCGAATGTGTACTTCTTTCCGTTGATCGTTAGCGTTTCATTTTTCGCCATCTTGCCGTCTGATTTAAAATAGTAATCAGCTTCCTTAAGGCTCAGCCATTTGTTCTTATACATGGCACCGAGCGGAGATGCCGATGTTGCTTTCATATTGTACCAGTAATAATCATCTCCTGCCTGTCTCCATCCGGTAAGCATCTGGCCTGTCTGATAACGTCTGTCTTCTCCGGATTTAACAAGATAATAGTCGTTACCGGCATATCCTTTTAACTCACCTTCCAGTAGTGTTCCCTGTGCATGTTTTCCTTCTCTCTTCGGTCGTAGATAGAAATAGTTTCCACCTGCCAGAACCCAACCGGTTAACATAGCCCCAACCGGTTTCTTTGGTGCGACTACTCCATCATTCAGGAAGTACCATTCCCCGTCAATCTTATTCCAGCCGGTCCGCATTCCCCCTGTTCCGTTAAGCCAGTAGAAATTTCCCTGGTACTGAATCCACTGATTTTGGACAACGTACCCTTTCTCGTTAAACCAGTAAAATGTCCCTGCTATTTTTCTCCAACAGTTCCGTGGATAGCTTCCATCCGGATCCTGCCACCAGTCACCGACTTTGTCTTTTATCCATTTTCCCGTCGTTTTTTTCGTCACAATAATTCCGAAAGCCCTGAGGATTCCTTCCGCGATTTCCGCAATATGATCATTAAAAATTTTTCTGTCCTGATCATTGTCAATAAATCCGCATTCCATTAAACGATAATTCAGCCCTCTCTTGGCAGCCCGGTTTACATTTGCCAGGTCAGAACGATACTTGATATTCTCGGCTCTTCCCGGCATTAATGTAGAGATAAAAAGAGCAAGTGACAAATCGTATTCGTCTGGAGCGAATCCCTCTTTGATGATGATATGTCCGCCTCGTGCCGATCCACCGCCTCTATCCATATGCAGCTCTAAAATGTTTGAATCTTCCGAGAAGTTGTAAGTACTTATCAGCTTATCTCTGTACCAGTTTTTACTCGTATCCCCAAGAATGACCGCTTCTCCGCCAAGTTCTTTAATTTTGGCGGCCAACGCTCTGACTCGTTCTGCTTCGGTGTATCCTCCGCCTACTGCGCCAGAATCTCCCTCTCCGTGTCCAGCAATTAAGAATAATTTCATATTACTCTCCTTTCATGTCTTCTATGCATCTCTTGCACCGGTACAATTCTACTTTTTCTTATATGCGTTTCTGTTCCACATCTCTGCCACTCTCTCCCAGCCACCAGTACTGACCAGGTAAACTATAAAAGCGGCAATGAATGATGCGAAAATGTAATACCACTCAATCACTATCTGATAATAGGTGCACAAGACGATCACTGCTGCCGGTGTCAGGATCAGTGATGTGATCAGTGCCACAACATTCGTCTGTATTTTCTTCAATGCTGGCATCTCCTTGATTGCCTGCACGATCACGCTGACCAAGAAGGCCAGCACTCCGATTCCTGCCAAAATGTAACTCATATACTGCATTAATGTTTCAATGTTCATGTTCGATTCCCTCCAAATCACTAATTCTATGGTTTGCAACTCTAATCTGTTCCTCTTGAACAGAAAGCCTCTGTTCAATACTATATGTTCGCTCAACTACATTATTGTGCTTATCTACTCTTTTGGTTAGCTCATCCAGCTTGTATTCCATAAGAGCTCTTGTCTTTTCCTGCTGTCCGTGATTGTTCAGTAGACAAATCACTAGTGTTACGCCTGCTGAGATGCAGGCTGAAATAATTGTTTCCATAGCCATACTTCTTTCTTTAAAATTTATATCTGGGTCTCTCTTCTTCCCACAATAACCATCTGATCCAATCATCCAGGTAAACTGCCACTGCTGAAAGAAAAAAACCATAATACTGTAAACTGCGGACAGATCTGTCCCCATAAATTACCTGGCAGATTACTATAATCCCATACATTCCATCCCAATATGATATTTTCAATAGTTCCGACAATCAACTCCAATAACGTTATAATGATAGCTCCTGCTGCCATAGCAATACCTCCATGAGCCGCATAAACTCTGGGGTTTTCGGTGTTTTTGTGTACCACCTGTATATCACGGTTGTCAGTTAATTCAAACGAGTTTCTTCTTATTTAAATAGCTCAGGGTAATTTGATGATACAATATTCAGTCCCTCTGAAAATCATTTTTATGTTTCTTTCGGTTTCGCTGTGCCCGTGCAGGATACCGGGAAATCATAAGGATAGTCATACGGATAATCTGCTGTCTCCTGAATCTGCACAGATATGGTAAACTTTTCCCCTGTCCCGACAGGATTTTTGCTCAATTTGATTTCCGTGATTGTCAGCATCATACCACCTCTACTTCTATCCTTACTTTCCTCGTTGAATCAGCAACCACATAAGTAACTTCCAGTATATAAGACTTCGCCTTTTGCACTGGTGCAATTTTAATATCCAGATAATGACCATTGATCTCACATTCTCCATGAGATTCAACTTCTCCAAACCGTGACAGACTGTAAGATGCTGCCAGAATGGTAAATGGTTCATTATTCGGACTTCTTACCAGCAGTTTGACATGTTTGTCCTCACCCTGGATAAATCTTACTCTATTCACAACAGCACCTCCCATGACACGGATGAACCACATCCACACAAAATTCTTCCTGAACTACTTCCACGGTATACTCATATGGTATGAGATGGATGCATAGAGTAGCTGGATCCACGATTAACAGTAACTTCGTGCAAAATGCTATATTACCCGCCTCGTCTTCTGCAGTCACTTCTACCACATACATCCCATCAAGATCATAGGGGATCGTGACTTTCCACAGATCCCCTTCTGCCCGTTCAAAGATAACCTCTTTCCCGTCTACCTTGCCGGTTGCCTTCACAACCATAACAGAACCTCCTAGCCCGTAATCTCTACAGCAATCACAAAGGTCTTACCACAATCAACCGGATTCGGAGTCAGGGTGATAGACTTGATCACCGGAGCGGCTGTATCAAGCGTTACATTTCTCGTGATCGTTGTAGTCTTACCTGCTTTGTCCTTGGCAATGATCGTAATCTTGTTTGCACCATTGGTCAGCGTTACATCCTTGCTAAAGGATCCATCTGTCCCAACTGTAGCCGCTGCACCATTTACAGTAACTGTAACCGGCTTAGATGTTGCATCGTCTGTCTTACCTGTAACAGTAATAGTTGTCTTATTTGTCACAAGACCTTCTTCCGGTGCTGTAATCGTCAGAGTCGGCGGTACTGTATCCACTGTAAAGGTTGCTGTCTTCGCTGAAGCTGCATTTCCATCATTATCTGATGCTGTCACAGAAATTGTGTGACTTCCATCTTTCAGTGCGGTAGTCGGTTTATAGCTGCATTCATATCCACCTGTGATTGCTGTCTTTGTAACTGTAACGGCTGTACCATCCAGCTTCATTGCTATTGTACCGGAATTTACACCAGAATCTGCATCTGTTACCGTAAACTTGATGGTCGGTGTTGCGTTTGTAATATAAGAATCGGCTGTCGGTGCAGTGATACTGATTACCGGAGCTACCTTCTCTTTGACTCTGATCTTCAGAGAGGAACCAAGTGTTGCATGGCTCTGATCAACGGTCGTTGTATTTCCTGCCACGTCTGTAGCCTTTACCGTACCGCCCAGAACGTGGTCCGTCTGGCTATAACTGGATTTACTTGGTGCAGTTACCGTTGCTTCCCATTTTCCTGATGTTGAATTGTATGTCAGATTAATCGTCTGACCATTAAATATATACTGTGCTGTTTTTACTGCCATCTGTTTTCACCTCTACTCCTGTGTCTCATCTGTAACAAGTTCGCCCATTCCGGAATCTTCCAGGATCTCTTTTACCTTATCTTTCAAAAGTCTTGGAACCTGTTCATACGTTTTCTTTCCCAACATAATCTGCTGTGCCCATAACATTGCCATCATTTCTTTACCTCCGTTGTTTTGTAGCATTATGAATAAATTGGTTAATAGAGTTACCATTACTGATATACCAGCTCAGACATTTCCAGAAGACAGCCCTCTAACTGGTCAATCTTCTCCTTCATGTCTGCCTTTTCTTTCTCAAGTGCCTTGATTCGGTCTTCCGGTGCCTGCTCTTCCTGGTACATGACAATTCCAAGAATGCCCGCTGTATACTTCACAACAGCATCAAACTTCGTATAATTTTCATAGCATGCAAGCTCTGATCCACGCTCCTGGACTGTCATCTTCTTTGTTGTCATGGTGTCTGAAAAAATCGCTTTGATCTCATCCTCTGTTGCTGAGATTGTTTTGACCAGAAGACCACCATCAGCCTGGATAGATGCATCCTGCACTGTCAGCTCCTGACCATCGTTGAATATAATTTTCATAGCTTTTCCTTTCTCTGAATCATGTTTCTATGTTGCATATATAAAAGCGCATAACAAAAAAAGGTACTATCTTGCAATATGGTTCAACCTCCAGATCAACAGATCTTAATTATGATGTGAAGGGAACTTGGAAATAATTACTTCTTGGTATACCTCAGAGTAATACCTCCGGAATATGTAGACCAGTTTGTTCCGGTCGATACAGTAACCGTTGCGCCGTTATTTGTAATCCTTACACCTATGGAATTGGCCACAGTTTTAGGATCCACATACGGAATTGGATAGCTTGCACCTTGATTGAATGCAAAACTATTTTCCATATCAACCCAGATATAATCAGCACCAGTAATACCTGTACTTATAGATTTCGTTGTATTATTCGGTAATGCTCCAACAGATATCATTTTCTGATAGATAGGCTTTGAATTAAGGTATTGTCCTGTGAATGTTTCAGAAACTCCAAATCCTAAAGTAGTGGCATCCACCTTCTTCTCTAATTTGCCATTTAATTCAGCAAGTGATCCCGCTACACTCAACAGGCTCTTCACCTCCGTAACATTGATTCCATTGTAGTGAATTTCAAATACCGGACACTCATCTACAAGATCTCCCTCCTGAAGATTGCCCTTCGTATATGTCGGAACTGCTGGGCTGCTCGCCTTTGCTGTCCCGGTGATCACCTTCCATTCGCATTTTTCAACCTCTGTCTCCGCATTCCTGGTATACCGGTTTACCACGAGGTCAATTCTCTGCATTCCATGTGATCCATTCGTCAGAGTGACCTCATCATAAGTTCCGATTTCCACACAGGAAATACATCCATGATGGCACATCATCCCACTCCGGATCTTGAGCAGATTATTGGAACTCAATTCCGGCTTTAAGTTTTCTCCGCTCGTGAGAATATAACTGTCCTGTCCCAGTATTCCTTCCAGCATCTGCCGGAACTGCTGCGAAGTCACATGGGGTGATCCGGTTCTTCCAGATACAATTTTCATTCTTCATCTTCTCCTTCCAATTTATAAGTAATTGATTCTACATCATTTGTGATTTCATAGATGATGTTCTTTACAGGCTTTGACATATACATCCCGGTCAGGTAATCTCTGCCTCCTACGATATCTCCAATACCGACCTGAAGTCCAAGACTTGCAACATCCATTTTGAATGTCTTCTTATTCATTCGGTCCTGAAGTCGTTCAATTGCATTTTTCTCAAGTTCATCCGTCTCCGTTGATGTATTTTCGTACACCTCCGTGATTTCATCCAGCCCGGTATAATATTTTTCTTTTCCAATACTACCGTTTTTCTGTACATACAGATGGAATACATTTCTTTCCTGAAGTTCTCCCTTTCCTGCTACGATCAGATGATTCACTCCATTCCGCTTATCATCCATTGTATAATTCAGCTGCATGTCTTTCGACAGTTCCAGTTTTTTTGAATAATCTACAACAGGAACTGCTTCTATCAGCAGATATCCCGGTTCTCCCTGCTCCCGAAGGAACCGGATGTTCAACCTATACTCTTTGCTTTTCAGCATCTTGCTAATCCCTGCAAGCAAGGTACAGTAGCGGTCAAACAGATAATTACTGACCGTGATTTCTGTATTCTTGGAAGACACTACATACAAGCCACTAAACTCCGGTTCAATCAATGCTTTCATAACCTGATGTATTTCCCCTGTTACTTTCTTGTAATCAGATCCTGCCGGCGGCTCAATCACTTTGTACTGCAAAAATCCACGCCAGGTGATCCCTTTCACTTCCACATAATCAAGTGTGGTATCCGTCAGGATCTCACCGATAATTCCACCATATTCTGTACCAACAATGTATATATAACTGGAAAAGTTCAATTCCGGATACCAGTTTGATCTTGCGATCTGAACTGAAAACTCGTACTCTCCATTCACATCTGCAGTAAAATTAGTATCTTTCACATATCCAATCTCATGTAGATTCTTATCTGCCAGTGTTACCACGGCGGCTCCCTCCTGTTCAAAAATAAGGTCAAATCAAAACCAAAGTCTCCCGACCAGTTGATATTTAAAAGCCCGGAAGGAATTTTCTCAAATATGCTATGTTCCAGCGCTCTCTCATTAAATGCATTCTGGACAGTTCCATTTGATAAATATCTCATAACCTTACAAGATCTGCTGTCGATCACAAGATATTCATTTCGTTCCAGTGTCACAAATACCTCATAAGGATAATCATTGATTAAGATTCTTGGATTCACGCATGGTCCGTAGATAATCATCTGGAAATCACTCGGAATAATATGCTCTACTTCCCACACAGCGGTCCCGCGCTTCACTCCTGCAAAGTCGAACGGATGATTATACGGAAAATCAATACCTGCAGCTGCCTCTTCTTCGGGCTGTGGAAAGAATTGTTTTCCAGTTTCTACCACCCACACAAGCTCCGGTGCCTGAAAGGTAAGTCCCACCTCGGAATAGACGTAACCTTTCCATCCTTCCTTTGCCGATTTTAATATCCTGCATCGTAAATAAGCTCCATTTACATACAGCCTTCCATATACTTCATTTTCCGCATCAACTGCTATGATCTTATAGAGTTGCTCCATATTCGACCGGAATTCGTTTCGTTTCCCGAATACGTCAATTGTCACGGTCTTTTCATACCCGTCAGAAGACTCTGACCAGTCCGCATCGAACCAGTCGGTTTTCGTGGTTCTAAAAGGAGCTTTTAAGAGATTCAGTTTTTCACCATTTACATTTTCATAATACACAATCATACCTGTGGTACTGCTCCTTTCGGTAATGGTTTGTCTATCCGTTTTGTGTCAAGGAAGATTGGCTTATTGCCATTTTCTTTCGCTATCTTCCTCTGAATACGTTCAAATCTGTCATAATCAAATCCCTGGTTCTTATAGAGCGGATTGCTGTTGATCCCCCCGACTGTCTTGTCCGGATTGACAGAGGTTGTGATCTGCACACTTCTCTGTAAGCTCTGAACTGCCTTCTGCACTCCGGCACTCATGGATCCAACCGGGATATTCTTTTCAAATCCGATTCCCATTCCAAGCGCCATCATCTTACCAACCTGATCCCGGAATACACGGGATGGTGAATGAATACCAAGTTTTGACTTAATTGCGTCTAATGCACTACTTGCCGCTGAAGTTGCTGCACTTATGAGATGTCCTACAGCACCTGCAATACCGCTCGCAATCCCTTTAATAATATTGAGTCCAACGCTTCCCCAGTTTACGCTGGTAAATGCGTTTCTGATCTGGCTGATCATGGACGGGATCTTACCAAGCAGCGCTGGGATTCCCTGAACCAGTCCGACTGCAAGCTGTGTAATGATCTTCACACCAGTCTGTATAATCTTTGGCAGGTTCGTAATAATTGTGGATGCCAGCTTTCCGATAATAACCGGTGCTTTTGCTGCCACCTGAGGGATTGCATTTGCAATTCCTTGTGCCAATCCAAGCATCAATTTCAATCCGGAAGAAATTAACTGTGGTAGATTATCAATCAGTGCTTCTGCCAGCGTTAATATCATATTCACGCCAGCAGGTATCAGCTGTGGCAACTGTGATGTAAGACTGCTTACAAGTGTTGCTATGATACTGATTCCAGCACTAATAAGTGACGGCAGATTCGCTGTGATTGCATTCACTAATCCCAGAATCAGCGTTGCTCCCTGCTCCATCAGTCCCGGAATTGCTGCTGTAATACCGTTTCCAAGATTGGAAATAATTTCCGGGCCTTTCGTCTGCGCAAGAAGAAGGAGCTGGTCGATCTGCGTTCCAAACTGACTGTAGATCAATCCTAGACCGGCAACAACAACGGCTGCAACTGCTCCAAAATTCAGCAAACTGATAAAGGATGGGATAAATCCAGCAACCGATGACAGGATTGGTGCAAAGGCATTTCCAATGATACTTGCATACCCGGAAATCTGTGTTCCTACTTTACCAAGACTTCCACCGATTATCGATCCAAGTTTTCTTATTGGTGCAGTAAATTTAGACACTGCATTTGTCACAGGTGCTCCTAATTTACTGATCTGATTCTGAATTCCAACTCCATAATGTTTCACATGGTAGGTTATTTTACCAAGAGCTCCGGAAATCTGTTCTTCCATTCCTTCAAAGGGAATCAACAGTGCATCTTTTGCTGTAGAGAGTGTCTTGGCTTCAGCTTTCATCTTTCCGCCGAGTTTTTTGATATCTCCCGGCATTTTATTCAGCTTTGCTAAAACGCCTCCACTGATTTTCCCCAAACCACCTAGGATATCGCCACATGTACCGGCACTTTTCCCAAGTGCACTAAATGCCGGAGCTGCCCCTGCAAGAACCGCTACCGTCTTGCCGAGATTCATAAGCTCATCTGTGCTCATGTTCTGCAACTTATCTGCCAAATTTCCAACACTGTCCGTAAAAACTTTTAGCTGCGGCACAGCTTCTCCGATTTTTCCAGATAATGATTCAAGAACATCCATTCCTGTCTTTCCAAGACGCGGAATCATCTGACCAAGATTATTTAAAATATTCTGTGCGGCCGTCCAGAATGTATCTACAAGATCATTTGCACTGATCACTCCGGCTTCAAAGTTCTCCCAAGCAGCCTTTGCGGAATTTACAGAGCCCTCAATCGTAGTTGATGCTTCTTTCGCTGAAGTTCCTGTGATTCCAAGATTTTCCTGCACTTTGTGAATAGCCTGAATCATCTGATCAAATGTCACATTGTCCAGATCACTGATTTTTTCATTCAGGATACCCGAATCATTGATTAGTCGGATCATTTCCGACTGAGTACCGCCATAACCTAATTTCAGGTTATCAAGCATAGTATAGTTCTGCTTTGCAAAGCCTTGATATGCATTCTGGATATCCTGCATGTTGGTACCCATTTTATTGGCATTATCAGCCATATCAATAATGGCCATATCTGCAATCTCTGCAGCCTTTGCAGTATCTCCACCAAGTCCCTGCAATAACGAAGCGGAAAAGCTTGTAACTGTTTCCATGTAATTATTAGCGGATAACTGTGCTGTCGTATACGCTCGGTTGGCATTCTTTATCACTGTATCAGCACTATTTTTAAACAGTGTCTCCACACCACCAACCTGCTGTTCCATATTGGCAGCTACACCAAGAGATAACTTTACTATAGCAGCCGCTCCTGTTCCCACGGCTGCGACTGCTCCTGTCATTGCCTTACCTACTACGGATAATCCACTCTTTCCAAGCTTCCCCAGCTTGTTGATTCCATCATTGAACCCTTTTTCGTTAATCTTGGTATCAAAATTCAAATATCCATCTGCCATACTATCATCCTTTCTGATAGCACGGCTCAATGGCTCACAAGTGCTTAACTCTTAATCTTTATCTCTACCTCTTTCCGACATTTGCGGCATTTCATATATAAGCCGCTGCACACAGCGATGTCCGTATATACCAACAACTTCTGTCCGCAATGTGGACACCGGTACCACTCTCTCTGTGTCGGTATTTTAATCATGCGAACACATCTCCAATCTCATAATCCGTCATTTTTCTCTGCTTCTTTTTCAAAGCTATCGCGCTCTGAATCTGCCGGATCCGTTTGCGCTCATTCTTATCTTTTATTGTCCGTGGATCCATGCCACGATACAGGATCCGCTGCTTAATCTCGGTATTTTCCGGCAGCCAGTCGAACAGATTGCGGAATTCCCACCAGTGCATATAGTCCACACTCTGCAGGTCAATGTCATACGCTTCCCGGAATGCTGCATAAATACAGCCGGCATCTTCTGTGAACGAAAACACCGGCTTTATCCTGCCTTTCTTTTCTTCTGTTTCCTGATCATTATCTTTCCTGCACATCAAGAAATCGCCCAGCGCATAAACAGCACTTTCAATATCCTCCGGGATCTGCTCCGCATACCACTGAAGCAAAAGCCGGCACTTAATCTGCCAGGGAACTGTCTCATCCTCTACCAGTTCTGAAAAACGGATCCATTCTCTGAAATCTGTCACTACCGGATAGTCCTTTCCATTCGCTGCAACAGACTCCGGAAATCTTTCATAAAGAATATTCATTGTATGCTACCTGTTAAATTTCTGTGCATAGTTCTGCTTTCTTCCCTGATTCTTCTGATACGCTCTTCTCTGCTGCCGGTTGCCTTTTGGCTGCTGCGGATACACCGGCATCTGACCATGCGGCTGAACTTCGTATTTTGCATATCTTTCCTCCCTCTGATATGAAAAGAGCCATGGATGTGTCTCCGAGCGGAGTTCTCCATGGCATCTGATCCCTGTCCGATATTTTAATCTGATCCTGTCAGTCCC
>OHAD01003189.1_pt1 | contig 10962 bp, 9 predicted proteins | sample 1577011 | NCBI WGS metagenome assembly OHAD01 (sample SAMEA3541510, study PRJEB24748) | human gut metagenome | biome: human gut; feature: human-associated habitat; material: faeces | place: China | collected 2012
CTACTTTATGATTTGCTTTTGTAGCATAAATCTTTACAGCTCCCTGAGACTTCTTAATTGGCTGCATTGTTCCAGCTCCGGCTACACAACCACCTGGACATGCCATGCCTTCTAACAGATAGCCATTATATTTGCCTTTGGATGCCATCATCATAAGCTTACGACATTCCTCTAAACCTTCTGCGTTAGCTACCTTGATTTCTTTATCTGGATATTCTTTCTTGATTACATCAACTACAGCCTGTGCTACTCCACCAGATACGGCAAAGTTTCTTCCGTCTGCGGATACATCGTTGACACCGTCTACGTCTTCATGCATTGCTTCAAGATCTAAGTCTTTTGCTGCGAAAATTCCACTCATTTCCTCGAAGGTAAGTACGAAGTCTACTTCACTTCGAACGGTTCTTCTCATCGCTTCAAGCTTCTTCGCTGCACAAGGTCCGATAAATACGACTTTGGCATCTGGTGTATGATTTTTAATCAATCTTGCTGTTAATGTCATTGGTGTTAATGCCATGGATACACAGTTTGCATACTCTGGGAAGAGCTTCTTGGCCATTACGGACCATGCCGGACAACAGGATGTTGCCATAAATGGAAGTTCTTCCGGTACTTCTTTTAAGAAGTCCTCTGCTTCCTGTTTCGCACATAAGTCCGCTCCGATTGCTACCTCAAGTACATCGGCAAAGCCGAGTTCTTTCATGGCTGCACGAAGCTTTTCCGGTGTTACCTTTGGTCCAAACTGTCCTACGAATGCAGGTGCTACTGCTGCATATACCTTTTCACCGGACTGGATTGCCTTGATTACCTGATAAATCTGAGACTTATCAGAAATTGCACCAAATGGACAGTTTACAAGGCACATGCCGCAGGATACACATTTATCATAATCAATCGTTGCTTTTCCGTTCTCATCCGATGTGATAGCATTCATACCACATGCTTTTGCACATGGGCGTTCCTGAACAATAATCGCATTATAGGAACATACAGTAGCACAACGTCCACATTTGATACAGGCATCCTGATCAATAATGGACTTACCAGTTACACGGTCAAGAGAGATTGCCTTCTTTGGACATACTTCCATACAAGGATGTGCCAGACATCCCTGACATCCATCTGTTACATGTACTTTCTTTTCATCACATGCATTACATGCGAACTTGATTACATTAATGAGTGGTGGAGTGTAGTAACCTTCTGGCTTATCTGCTTCCATAATTCCATCAGATACTGGTGCTGGTTCTGCTGCTCCTCTGTATGGCAGACCCATTGCCATTCGGAGTCGTTCTCCTACGATTGCCCTTTCAAGGAAAACATCATTTCTGAAGTTACCAGTCTCTCCTGGAATGATTTTGTAAGGCAGTGCCTCAATCTTTTTATCAACAGGTCCCTCTTCATAAGCCATTTTAGCTACTTCAGTAAATACAGCATGTCTGATTTCCTGAATTCTTGTTTCTACTCCTCTCATTCTTTCTTCCTCCTGCTGTATTTTCCTCCGCATCTTTTCAGTTAAAATTATTCCGCTTTCTATTACTATACTTGATTTCGAAAGTATTGTCATCTTTTTCCCGTATTTTTGCTGAAAAATTTCGGTCTGCACAAAAAAAGAACCTGCCGTCTCTGTATCATTTCACAGAAGTGACAGGTTTCTTATTTTTACCGCTCCCAGAGATCCGGGGCGAGTTCGTCTTTTTTCATACGCTGCATCAGTTCATCCACAGCCTGTTTCGGGTTTTTGTTTTCAAACAGAACCTGATTGACTGCCTGAATGATCGGCGTTTCGATTCCGAATTTTTTCGACAGGGTAAGACCCGCTTTTGCGGAATAGACGCCCTCGACGATCATCTGACCCTCATCCATAGCCTGCTGCATCGTTCTGCCCTGGCCGATCAGGTATCCGGCTTTCCGGTTCCGGCTGTGAACGGAAGCACACGTTACAATCAGGTCGCCGATACCGGAAAGACCGTAGAAGGTTTCCGCATGGGCACCCATCGCCGTGCCGAGCCGTGCAATTTCCGCGATCCCGCGGGTAATCAGAGCCGCTTTCGTATTGTCGCCGTAGCCAAGACCATCCGCCGTTCCGGCTGCCAGTGCGATGACATTTTTCAGAGCTCCGCCAAGTTCAATTCCCGTGATGTCCGGGCTTGTGTAAACGCGGAAGACCGGACTCATGAACACATTCTGCACATACAGTGCGCTCTCGCGGTCATGCGCGCCGACAACGATCGTGGTCGGCAGGCCGCGGCCGACTTCCTCTGCGTGGCTCGGTCCGGAGAGAACAACGACATTCGCTCCCGGCACTTCCTCCTCGATGATCTGAGACATCGTCATCAGGGTATCGGCTTCCACGCCTTTTGCCACATTGACGATGAGCTGGCCGTCCGGAATATCCGCCGCATACTTTTTACATGTGGTTCGCACGTACGGGGATGCTTTTGCCATCACAAGGATGTCCTGTCCGGAAAGGGAGCCGCGCACATCGCAGGTGAACTTCATTTCATCCGGCAGTCTTACGCCCGGAAGCTTCGTCAGATGCTCTCTGTGTTCCTTTAAGCTCTCAATTTCCTTTTCATTTTCCGAGCAGATCGTCACGTCATGCCCGTTGTTGCAGAGCAGGAGGCCGAGGGCAGTTCCCCAGCTTCCTGCTCCGATGATGCTAATCTTTGCCATATTTTATTTCTCCGACTTTTTGGATAAATACGTTTTCCGCTCTGTTCCCGCGATGAGACGCTTGATGTTTGCACGGTGCTCCCAGAAGGCAAGCACGGCAAGAAGTGCGATCACCACGTACATCTCATAGAGATACGGCGGTTCTAGCGCAAAGCAGCCCGCCTGTCCCATGATAACGGCCATTGCAAAAAAGACAACGTAAACCATCATGGAACCGAGGGAAACATAGTGTGTTACTGCAAGATTCAGGAAAAACAGCGCTGCACAGACCAGCGTGATTCTCCAGTCAAACGAGATAATCAGACCCGCGGTCGCAGCGATTCCTTTTCCGCCGCGGAAGCCTAAGTAAAACGGGAAGTTGTGGCCGAGAATCGTTCCGGCCGCAGCATACACCGTCAGCAGTTTCAGCATTTCCGGGTGCGATGCACCGAAGATCAGGCGTACCGTCAGGACCGCCAGAATGCATTTGATGCAGTCGCCGGCAAGCGTGATGGCGCCTGCTTTTTTCCCTAAAGTCCGGAGCGCGTTGGTCGTTCCTGCGTTTCCGCTGCCGTGTTCCCGGATATCAATTCCCTTCGTCCTTCCATAAATATATGAGGTCTGAAAAAGGCCAAATGCGTATCCGATCAAAAGGCATATGATCCGTACCATAACTCTTTACTGCTCCTTCTCTTTTCGTTCTCTGATGATGAATTTCAGCGGTGTGCCGCGGAAGCCGAACGACTCTCTGATTTTATTCTCCAGATATCGAACGTAGGAGAAATGCATCAGTTCTTTGTCGTTGACGAAAATAACAAATGTCGGCGGTTTGACCGAAACCTGTGTCATGTAGTAGATTTTCAGTCGTTTTCCACGGTCTGACGGCGGCTGCTGCATTGCCATTGCCTCGGTCAGAATCTCGTTCAGGACACCGGTCTGTACGCGCAGGTTCTGGTACTGCAGAACCATGTCGATCGTCTCGAACAGCTTCGGAAGACGCTGTCCTGTCTTCGCAGAGATGAAAAGAAGCTCTGCGTACGGCATGTAAGCCAATGTATTTCTTACTTTTTCGGTAAAGCGGTAGATCGTCTTGTCATCTTTTTCCAAGGCATCCCATTTATTTACCGCAATGATCATACCTTTTCCACGCTCATGGGCGATACCGGCAATTTTGGCATCCTGCTCGGTGACACCCTCGGTTGCATCGATCAGGAGAACGACGACATCTGCGCGCTCTACGGCAGATACTGTACGGATGATGCTGTACCGCTCCAGCTCCTCTTTGATCTTGTTTTTCTTTCGAAGACCTGCGGTATCGATGAAAATATATTCATTTCCATTGTGCATGATCGTGGTATCGATCGCATCGCGCGTCGTTCCGGCGATATCGGATACGATGACACGGTTCGAGCCCAGCAGTTTGTTGACCAGGGAGGATTTTCCGACATTCGGTTTTCCGACAATGGCGATGCGCGGAATCTCGCTCTCCTCCTCGTTTTCCATCTCCGGATCAAAATATCCTGTCACCTCATCGAGCATATCGCCGATGCCGAGCTTTCCGGATGCGGAAATGGCGTGCGGCTCTCCGATGCCGAGGTTATAGAATTCATAAACATCCATCATCTGACGGTCGAAGTTGTCGACTTTGTTGACCACCAGCACAACCGGCTTGCGGCTTCTTCTGAGCATATCAGCTACTTTTGCATCGGCATCTACAAGGCCCTGACGGACGTCAGTGATGAAGATGATGACATTTGCGGTATCAATGGCGATCTGCGCCTGGTCTCTCATCTGGGAGAGAATGATATCTTTGGATTCCGGCTCAATACCGCCGGTGTCTACCAGCGTAAATTTGTGGTTCAGCCACTCCACGTCGGCATAAATACGGTCACGGGTTACACCCGGTGTGTCTTTTACAATCGAAATATTGTCTCCGGCTAATACATTAAACAGGGTGGATTTACCCACGTTTGGCCGGCCCACAATTGCTACAATCGGCTTGCTCATACATTGTTCTCCTTCTGTGTATCGTCTCCTGGTTTTCCTCCACAACGGCTTTCACCAGGTCGCTGCCCGGCTCATCGATAATCTGTACCGGTGTTTTCAGGCGCTCTTCCACCTCTTCCACCGTCACATCATCGAGAAAGACGTTTTTTCCCGAACGGAGCATGTTGCACGGAAGCAGCAGGCAGTCGCCAAGATCTCTTCCCTCTAACTGCTCCATCAGATCCTTTCCGGTAATCAGACCGGATACGGTAATGGATTCTCCAAAGAAATAGTTGATAATCGTGATAACCTCCGCCTGTACATTCGGATATTTTTCACGAATTTTCTGCATGTGTTTTTCCAACGACGGCGCCGCAGCTTTTCCGGTCGCAATCGTTACATGGCGGTGACGGTCGTCCCCTTCTCGTTTCGAAAGTTCTTCCGCAACCTCGTCCTCCAGAAGCCGGAGCATTCCCACTCCGTTTTCCAGCTGGATATAGCCATCGTAATTTTCCTCCTCCGGGATCGGCTCTCCCGCCAGCAGATACCATTCATCACCAGCATGGATAAAGTGAAGTCCCCACTGTTCATACAGCTTTTTCTGCCATTTGTGAATCGTGGCAAGAACTTCTTTTGCATCCTCCCTGGTAAACGGTTCCAGAGGCGCCAGTCCGTCGCGGTACTTCGAAAGTCCGACCGGGACAACCGAAACACTTTTCAGATGCGGCAGATATTTTGACAGATCCGAAATACTGCGCTCCAGCTCTGCGCCGTCGTTGTATCCCTTGCAGAGCACAATCTGTCCATTCATCTCGATTCCCGCCTCGTAAAGGCGCTGAACCTTCGGAAAGATATTGCCCGCAAAACGGTTGTGCAGCATTTTGCAGCGGAGCTCCGGGTTCGTTGTCTGGAACGAAATATTGATCGGTGCCAGATGGTAGCGGATAATCCGGTCGATATCGTGGTCGCTCATGTTGGTCAGTGTAATATAGTTTCCCTGCAGGAAGGACAGACGCGAATCGTCATCCTTAAAATACAAGGTGGGACGCATTCCCGGCGGCATCTGATCGATGAAGCAGAAAATGCAGTTGTTGCTGCAGGAACGGTACTGATCCATGAACTCGTTCTCGAATGTGATGCCGATTTCCTCGTCATACTCTTTTTCGATTTCCAGGTCCCATTCCTCGCCGTCCTTTTTCCGGATCGTGAGTTCCAGATACGTGTCGTTGGTCTGGAAGTGGTAATCGAAGACGTCCTCGATGATTTCCCCGTTCACGCGGAGCAGTTCATCTCCCGGTTCGAGTTCCAGTTCTTCAGCAATACTGCCCGGTTCTATTGTCTTGATAATGTGTTTCGTCTTGTTTTTCACAGATCTTACGTTTTGGCCTTTCCATTTACTTCTTTATAACTTCTCTTTGCCCAGTAAAAAGCGTGCTTTTTTTGCATACCTTCCGGGCATTCATTCATTATAATAACAACAACCTGCACAAAAAGCAAGGATTCTTTCGTTTTTTGCTTGACGCGCCCTTTCCCAAGATGATATAAATAGGAAGTAAATGGTTTGTAAAAAATGTCGATTACTGGAGGTTTGTATGGCTAATTTAGATTTACTTGAAAATTCCATTCCGGTCGCCCCGTTAAAGCTCGCCGCTCTGCCGGGCAGCATGGAAATGGCAAAAAAAGTCGATGCGTATCTGGTTCAGTTCCGTAAAGAGCTCTCCGAGCGCCGCAACGGAGTTCCCTTTTCCGGATATTCCGAGGATTCTTTCCTGATTGACTGCGAGTGCCCGCGTTTCGGCTCTGGTGAGGCAAAAGGAAAGATCAACGAATCTGTCCGTGGTGCCGATCTTTACATTCTGGTCGATGTCTGCAACTACAGCATCACCTACAAGGTATGCGGCTACGAGAACCACATGTCACCGGATGACCATTATCAGGATCTGAAACGTATCATCGCTGCTGCAACGGGAAAAGCACACCGGATCAACGTAATCATGCCTTTCATTTATGAAGGAAGACAGCATAAGCGCACCAAACGTGAATCTCTCGACTGCGCACTTGCTCTGCAGGAGCTGATGAATATGGGCGTTTCCAACTTCATCACCTTCGACGCGCACGATCCTCGTGTCATGAATGCAATTCCGCTCGGCGGCTTTGACAACTTCATGCCAACCTACCAGTTTTTAAAAGCCCTTCTTCGTTCTGTTCCGGATCTGACGATTGACAACGATCATCTGATGATCATCAGCCCGGACGAGGGAGCGATGGCGCGTGCCGTATACTTCTCCAACGTGCTCGGCGTCGATATGGGTATGTTCTATAAGAGAAGAGATTACTCCACCATCGTAAACGGAAAGAACCCGATCGTGGCACATGAGTTTCTCGGTGATTCCGTAGCAGGAAAAGATGTTGTCATCATCGACGATATGATCTCCTCCGGTGAGAGTATGCTCGACGTTGCAAAACAGGTCAAAGAACGCGGCGCGGAACATGTCTTTGTCTGCACCACATTCGGCCTCTTCACCGACGGTCTTGAGAAATTCGACGCTTACTATGAGAAAGGCTATATCAGCAAGGTCATCACCACCGACCTGACCTACCGGACACCGGAACTCGTTTCCCGCCCTTGGTATGAGCCGGCTGAAATGAGCAAATATATGGCAAGCATCATTGATACGCTTAACCACGACGTATCCGTTGCAAAAGTACAGTCTACGACAGAGAAAATCAATAAGCTGCTGGCAAAACACAGATAATCGATTTTGTGTCCGCCGGATGCATACAGCAAAAAAAACGGATCTGTTTTTTCCAGGTCCGTTTTTTGATGCTTTCTATTCTGTTTTCGATCCTGTTTTCAGACCAGGGAAAGGAATGCCGCGAGGTTTCCTCTTTTTCCCTTCGATGCACGGTGGGAATACAGGAAATCCGGGTTGCAGCAGGTGCAGAGGTTCGGCAGATGAATCTGCTTCTCCGGCACTCCTGCTGCAAGAAGGATCTGATGATTCGCCTCCCAGAGATTTAACTGGTATTTTCCATCTGGTTTTCCGTAGAACAGTTTCTCATGCAGTGTTTCCGGGAATGCTGCCCGGAACTCTTCGATCACGTCACCGCTCACCTCGTAGCAGTCCTGGCAGATCGACGGGCCGACGGCGGCGATCACATCTTTTGCTTCTGTTCCAAACCGTTCGTGCATCGCATCGAGCGTTGCCTGTCCCATCTTGTGGACCGTTCCACGCCAGCCGGAATGTGAAAGTCCAATTGCACGGTGTACCGGGTCGACAAAGTAGAGCGGCACGCAGTCCGCATAGAATGTCGCAAGTACGACGCCCGGCTCGTCAGTGATCATACCGTCAATATCATGAAAATCGCGGTCTCTTGTCACGCCGCTGCCGCAGTCTGCTTTCATCACATAACGGACCTTCGTTGTGTGTGCCTGATCGGAGGTAACAATGTTTTCCACTTCAAACCCCGCCGCCTCACAGAATCTTCTGTAATTCTCCCGCACATTCGCCGGATCGTCGCCGCGCGAAAAGCTGAGATTCATGCTGGAAAGATGTTCCTTACTCACCCCGCCGATCCGTGTGGAAAATGCATGGCGGATGCCCTCAATTTTCTCAATCGCCGGCCAGGTCAGATAGACCACGCCGTTTTCCGCCTCGTTGACATGCATCGTTTTTTTATCGTTTTGTTTCCATTGAATTGGTATCATAAAAACTCCCTTCCTACCAGCCGCTCCCCTGATAATAAAACGCGTTCGCATAGACGCGGATCTCCTCCGGTGTCTCTGCCACGACGTCGAAACGGCAGGGCACATCCATCGGGATCTGGTGGAGCATGCGGTAGTAATCTGCTGTTTTTGAAATTTTCTTCTGTTTCTTTCCATCCACGGCGCTTGTCGGGTCTCCGGCTGTCCGGCCGGTGCGGTATTTTACTTCGATAAAAATGTATGTGTCGTCCTGTTTTGCGATCAGGTCGATCTCACCGAAGCGGCACCGGAAATTCCGCACCAGGATGTGATATCCCAGGCTTTCCAGATATTCTGCCGCACGGCTCTCCTGTCTCGTTCCTACTTCCCGCTGGTTCAAATGCGATACCCTCTCCTTTTTTTGATGCAGTGCCTTTACACGAAATGGCCGATAAACGACTGCCGGTGGATCGGTGACGGGCCGATTTCTTTTAAAGCAGCGATATGCTCTGCCGAACCGTAGCCCTTGTTCGATGCAAAACCGTAGCCCGGAAGCACCTTGTCGTACTCTTCCATCAGGCGGTCCCTTGTCACCTTCGCAACAATACTTGCCGCCGCAATCGAAACACTCTTGGCATCTCCCTTGATGATCGGCACCTGGCGGATGTCCACCTGCGGGATTTTCACCGCATCGTTTAAGAGTACATCCGGCTTCACGGAAAGCTTGCTGATCGCCTCCCGCATCGCCTCGTACGTTGCCTGTAAAATATTGATCTCGTCGATCCGCGCCGGGGAGGCATAGCCGATGCCGACGGCCACTGCCTCGCGCATGATCACATCGTACAGCTCGTCGCGTTTTTTGGCCGTCAGCTGCTTGGAATCGTTCAGATACAGGATTTTACTGTCGCGCGGCAGAATGACCGCACCTGCGACCACAGGGCCCGCCAGAGGGCCTCTTCCGACCTCGTCGATGCCGCAGATCCAGCCAAGATCCTCATATTTGTGCTCGTAGATCTTCATCTGTTCCGTGCGCTCGCGCTCTTTTTTTAAGGCCTCCTCCTGTTTCTGGTATTTTTGAATCAGATTTTGTACGCCGGCACGGGAATCCTCTTCATATTCCAGATAAAGGGCGGGCAGCTCCGTCTCCGAAGCTGCCGCAAAAATTTCCCGTATGGCGGATATCGATTGTTTTTTCTCTGTCATCGTTGTTCTCCGCATTTTTTATTTTGATAAATCCATTTATTCCGGTTTTTCCAGCGTGATTCTGCCGAGCTTTCCGCTCCGGAAATCATCCATCAGAAGCCGTGCTGCTTTTTCGTAATCGAGCTCATTTCCCTTTTTCAGGCAGCCGCGCACACGCGCAATCTCACCCAGGATTTCCACACGATCCGTCACACCTTCAAAGCCAAAGCGTTTCTCCAGCGTTCCCGGATACTCTGCCGTCAGATAATCGATGACGGACAGCGCCAGCTCCTCTACGTTCAGGATCTCATCGTTGATGGAACCGATCATCGCAAGATGCAGTCCCACCTGCTGGTCCTCAAACTTCGGCCACAGGATACCAGGTGTGTCCAGAAGCTCCAGCTGTTTGCTCAGACGGATCCATTGTTTTCCCTTCGTGACGCCCGGTTTGTTTCCGGTTTTCGCACAGGCTCTGCCCGCATACGCATTGATAAATGTCGATTTTCCGACGTTCGGAATACCGACAACCATCGCGCGGACCGGACGGTTCAGGATGCCGCGTTTGCGGTCGCGCTCGATTTTCTCTTTGCAGGCCTCCTGTACGGCGCTGTTGATCGCTTTCATGCCGGCTCCGGAACGGGAATTAACCTTCACAACAGAATATCCCTTTCCCTTGAAATATTCCATCCAGGCATCGTTTCCGCGCTCATCGGCAAGGTCCGATTTGTTCAGCAGAATCAGCCGTGCTTTGTTCTTTCCAAGTTCATCTATATCCGGGTTGCGGCTCGCTGCAGGAACTCTCGCATCGACCAGCTCAATCATCAAGTCGATGAGCTTTAAGTCTTCCTGCATCTGTCTGCGGGCCTTCGTCATATGACCCGGGTACCACTGAAAATCCATTCTTTATTTCTCCTTCCCTCTGTTTACCACGGCCAGTATTTGATGCCGACCTTTCCAATGATATTTGTTCTTTTGATATTTCCAACACTCGCACTTCTGGAATCTTCACTATTATTATAGTTATCTCCCACAACAAAGTACTGCTTACTCTTTAATGTAATCTCATCTGCTGCTAATCCTGCAGATAAAATCTTCTGACTTGAAAATGCTTTTGTTTTCTTTCCGTTTACATAGATTCTGCCGTTTTTGATCTGAACCTTTTCTCCCGGAAGACCTATCACTCGTTTTACATAGTAATTTCCATTCTTGTCATCTGATTTAAATATGACCACATCATACCTGCTTGGTCCCTTGATCTGATAGATCAGGCGATTCACCAGATGTTTTTCACCTCTTTCGATCGTTGGTGACATAGAATCACCTTGAATCGTAAAACTGAAACACACAAATCTTACTAACAAAAATGCCAGTAACACAACTCCGACAAATTTTAAGACATACTGAATCACGATTTCCCTTTGCTGACGCTGTTTCTTGCGCATCTGATAGGTTAC
>OHAD01003190.1_pt1 | contig 10961 bp, 4 predicted proteins | sample 1577011 | NCBI WGS metagenome assembly OHAD01 (sample SAMEA3541510, study PRJEB24748) | human gut metagenome | biome: human gut; feature: human-associated habitat; material: faeces | place: China | collected 2012
ACTCCCCATCCGGGAAATTCTGGCGCTTAAAGCCGTGTGAAGAAAGACAGAATGGATAAGGAGAACGATACGTATGTATATTATAGCAGGACTGGGAAATCCAGGAGAGAAGTATGACAACACCCGCCACAACGCAGGATTTTTGACCATAGATGCGCTGGCGTCCAAATACAATATCGACGTGAGGGAGAAGGCCCACAAGGCCCTGATTGGAAAGGGAGTCATCGAGGGGCAGAAGGTGATTTTAGCCAAGCCTCAGACCTACATGAATGTGAGCGGAGAGAGCATCCGCGCCCTGGTAGACTACTACAAAATTGCCCAGGAGGAACTGATTATTATTTTCGACGACATCAGCCTGGAACCAGGACAGCTTCGAATCCGCAAGAAGGGAAGCGCAGGCGGCCACAATGGAATTAAAAGCATTATCGCTCACCTGGGAACCCAGGAGTTTACAAGAATCAAGGTAGGCGTAGGAGAGAAGCCGCCGAAGATGGATCTGGCAGACTATGTGCTGAGTCGTTTTCCAAAGGATGAGAGAGTGCTGATGGAGGAAGCTTTTGAGCGGGCCGGAGAAGCAGCCGTCTGCATGATGAATGACACCATGGAACATGCGATGAACCAGTTTAACAAGAAGACAGAGAAATAGACAGGGGTTTGAATGGGAGGTAGCAGACGGATGAGAGCTTTTACAGAACCGCTTCAGGAGCTTGAAGAATTTCAGAAAATACAGCAGGCACTGAAAAAGCAGTCAATCCAGGTGACAGGATGTATCGATGCCCAGAAAGCACATTTTATTTATGCGGCAGGAGAAGCGGTAAAAAAGAAACTGATCGTCACATACAGTGAGCTGCGTGCAAAAGAACTGTGTGAAAATTATCGCCTGTTTGACAAAAATGTGCTGTTTTACCCGGCAAAAGATCTGATCTTTTACAGTGCCGATGTGCAGAGCAATCTTCTGGTACAGCAGCGGATCCGTGTACTGCAGAAACTGATGGAAGAAGAGGAAGTGACCATCGTCACGACCATGGGCGGTATCATGGATCATCTTCTGCCGCCGGAAGTTTTTCAAAAGCAGGTCGAGACGGTAGAGAGCGATTCGGAATTTGACATGGAGCTCTGGAAAAAGAAACTGACAGCCATGGGCTACGAGCGGGTGGGACAGGTCGAAGGAAGCGGGCAGTTTGCCGTGCGAGGTGGTATTCTCGACATTTTTCCGCTGACCGAAGAAAATCCGGTCCGCATCGAACTGTGGGGCGATGAGATTGACTCCATCCGCAGTTTTGATGTGGAAAGCCAGCGTTCCATTGAAAATCTGGACAGCATCCGCATTTATCCGGCGTGTGAATTTACAGCCGATGACGGGCGGATCAAAAAAGGGCTTGCGGTGCTGGAAAAAGAGGCGAAAAGGCTTGCAGATCAGTTCTTTCAGGAACGGAAAACAGAAGAATCGGCACGCCTGAAAGCTTTTGCAGAAGAAGTAAAACAGAGTCTGACGCAGTGGAAGCAGATGTCTGTGCTCGATGGTCTGGCTCCTTATTTTTATGACCGGATGGTTTCGTTTGCGGAATATTTTCCGAAAGAGGCACTGGTGGTGTTAGATGAGCCGAACCGCCTCTGGGAGGAAGCACAGGCGATCGAAAAGGAGTTCCGGGAGAGCATGACAAACCGACTGGAAAAAGGGTATGTGCTGCCGGGACAGATGAACCTGCTCTGTGAGAGCCAGACGGCATCCGAAAAATTGCAGAAACATCGCTGCATGGGGCTGTGTATGCTGGAGGCGGCAGGACCACAGTGGCATTTTGCGGAGCATTTCAGCATCGATGTACGCAGTGTCAACACCTACAACAACAGCTTTGAACTTCTGGTGAAGGATCTGCAGCAGTGGAAGAAAAAGGGAGAACGCGTGATCCTGCTGTGTGCATCCAGAACCAGGGCGAAACGTCTGGCAGAGGACCTTCGTGATCATGAACTGCGGGCATTTTATTCGGAAGATGCCGACCGCATCGTACAGCGAGGCGAGATCATGCTGCTTTACGGAAGTGCCCACCGCGGGTATGAGTATCCGCTGATCAAGTTTCTGGTGATCTCGGAGAGCGATATTTTCGGCAAAGAAAAGAAAAAACGCAAAAAGATCAGACATTACGAAGGTAAGACGATCCACAGTTTTTCAGAGCTTTCTGTCGGTGATTACGTGGTGCATGAAAACCACGGACTCGGCATTTACCGCGGGATTGAAAAAATAGAAGTCGATAAAGTCACAAAAGATTACATGAAGGTGGAGTATGCCGGCGGAAGCAACCTTTATGTGCCGGCAACGCAGCTCGATGTCATCCAGAAATATGCAGATTCGCAGGCAAAACGCCCGAAACTGAACAAACTGGGGACGCAGGAGTGGGGACGTACCAAGACAAGAGTACGCAGTGCAGTTAAAAATATTGCAAAAGATCTGGTGCAGCTTTATGCGGCGAGACAGCGGGAAGAGGGATTCTGCTATGGAGAGGACACGATCTGGCAGAAAGAGTTCGAAGAGACGTTTCCGTTTGATGAGACGGACGATCAGCTGGAGGCGATCGAAGCGGTGAAACACGATATGGAGAGCAATAAGATCATGGATCGCCTGATCTGCGGCGATGTCGGATATGGCAAGACGGAAGTGGCGATCCGTGCGGCGTTCAAGGCGGCACAGGAGAGCAAACAGGTGGTATTTCTGGTGCCGACGACCATCCTTGCCCAGCAGCATTATAATAATTTCGTCCAGAGGATGAAAGATTATCCGGTGCGTGTGGATCTGCTCTGCCGTTTCCGCACGGCAGCAGAACAGAAAAAAACGCTGGAAGACCTCAAAAAAGGACTGGTTGACATTGTGATCGGCACGCATCGGGTGCTCTCAAAAGATGTGCAGTTCAAAGATCTCGGTCTTCTGATCATCGACGAGGAGCAGCGTTTCGGTGTCACGCACAAAGAAAAGATCAAAAAGCTGCGGGAAAACATCGATGTGCTGACCCTGACGGCAACGCCGATCCCACGGACGCTGCATATGAGCCTGGTTGGGATCCGCGATATGAGCGTTCTGGAGGAAGCACCGATGGAGCGTGTGCCGATCCAGACATATGTCATGGAATACAACGAAGAGATGGTGCGAGAAGCGATCAGCCGGGAACTGGCACGGGGCGGACAGGTCTACTATGTCTATAATCGTGTCAACACGATCGTAGAGACGGCAAATAAGATCGCATCGCTTGTGCCGGAGGCCAGAGTGGCATTTGCACATGGGCAGATGAAAGAGCGTGAACTGGAAAAGATCATGTATGACTTTATCAATGGTGAGATTGATGTGCTGGTATCCACGACGATCATAGAGACCGGACTGGATATTTCCAATGTCAACACGATGATCATCCATGACGCGGACAATCTTGGCCTGTCGCAGCTTTATCAGCTCCGCGGGCGTGTCGGACGTTCGAACCGGACGGCGTATGCCTTTCTGATGTACCGCAGAAACAAAATGCTGCGGGAAGTGGCGGAAAAACGTCTCCATGCGATCCGGGAATTTACCGATCTTGGCAGTGGCTTCAAGATCGCCATGCGTGATCTTGAGATCCGTGGTGCCGGCAATCTCCTCGGGGCAGAGCAGCACGGCCATATGGAGGCAGTCGGCTACGATCTTTACTGCAAAATGCTCAATGAGTCCGTAAAAGAACTCAAAGGTGAGACGCAGCCGGAAGAAGAATTTGATACCGTCATCGATCTGGATATTGATGCTTTTATCCCGGAACGTTATATTAAGAATGAATTCCAGAAACTGGATGTCTATAAACGCATCGCCACGATCGAGAGCGAAGAAGAATACGATGATATGCTCGAAGAACTGATGGATCGTTTCGGAGAGCCGCCAAAAGCGGTGCAGAACCTGCTTGCTGTGGCAAATTTAAAAGCGATGGCACACCGGGCATGGCTGACCGAGATCGCACAGAAAGGCGACCAGATCCGCTTTACCATGTTTGAGCGGGCAAAGGCAGATCCGACAGGGATCGAGCTTCTGGTAAAAGAGAGCAAAGGGAAAATGAAATTTGTCATAGATACCAATCCTTACTTTATTTACGTGAAGCCGCGTAAAAACGGAAAAGATAATGAGGATGTGCTGACACTGGTACGCAGCCTGACGGAAAAGATGATAAAAAATCTGGCATGTGATGTATGATAAGCTCCTTGAAACAAGAATGTCAGGAATGTTTTAGAATATCGGATGGCAATTGACGTACCGGGTGAAAAAGGATATAATAGCAGACAGTATGGTGCCTGAAAGAGGATTTTTTGTGGCCGGATGCCGGAGGTATTCTTGAATGAATGGCACCAGTTGATCAGGAGGAAAAGACAGTGAAAAAAACAATGAAAAACAGACTGGCAGTCGCAGGACTGTGCTTTACGCTGACAGCAGGGATGCTGACCGGATGCAGTGGAAATTCAGGTAAGGCGATCATTACATTGGACGGACAGAAAACAGAATATGCAGTGGCAAATATCATGCTTCGTTATAGCCAGGCACAGATGCAGGCATTTTACGGATCTTATCTTGGAGATAATCTGTGGTCACAGTACGGCGATTCCACAAAGAGCACGATGATGGATACCCTCAAACAGATGCTGATCCTCGAACAGCATCAGGACGAGTATAATGTGAGCCTGACAGACGATGACAAAAAGAAGATCGATGAAGCTGCACAGCAGTTTATGGATGACAACGACCAGGCAACCCTGAAATCCATGGGTGCGACAAAAGAACGTGTGGCACGTGTTCTGGAACTGTACACGATCCGCAATAAAATGTCAAATGCGATCGTTGCAGATGTTGATACCAACGTAACTGATGACGAAGCAGCTCAGAAAACAATCAATTACGTGGTATTTGGCACTGCAGATACGACCGATTCGGATGGCAATAAAGTGGTACTGACGGATGATGAGAAAGCAGCTTTGCTTGCAAATGCACAGAAAGTACGTGATGCAGTAGCAGGCGGCAAGAGCATGGAAGATGCAGTCAAAGATGTCGATGACACCAAGACCGTGAGCAGCACCTCTTATGGTGATAATGATGAAAGTTACACCCTGGATGAAGCGATCCGCAATGCAGCAGATAAACTGAAAGACGGAGAAGTGGCAGATGAAGTGATCACCACAGATGCAGGATATTATGTCATCCAGATGAAAGCAACCTATGATCCGGATGCAACTGCAAGCAAAAAGGAACGGATCATCAACGAAAGAAAGAGCAGCAAATTCAGCGAAGTCTACGATGCATGGGAAAGTGCAGCAGACTACACACAGGATGATGCTCTGTTAAAAGAGATCACCTTCCATGATATTTACCAGATGGCAACCGAGGCTCAGAGCGAGACCGGAACGGAAAGTACAGAAAGTACCGAAGATGCCGGAAGCACAGAGGCAACCGAGGCTGCAAGTGAGACAGAGAGTGCAGCTGCAACAGAATAATTATCATGCTGGACGTAAAAAGGCAGAGCACGTGACACGCATCGTTTCCTGTTCGGTTTGTGCCGTCTATGATCCGCCGTTCGCTGGAACTCGCAGCTTCGCTGCTCAGACACCGCTCGGCGGCGGAAACTAGACACAAACCTCACGACGGAACCTTGCTACCGTCACTGTGCAGCTGCCTTTTTTCTGTCCAGCATATACATTTCTCAGGCTTTCAAAATTACCGCAAGATGTAAGGATTTACTTTCTGATGTTATGACGTCCTGCCTATTTTGCTTATCTATACTTTGCATATTTCTTGATAATAATCTACAATTCCCTCAATTTTCTCTTAAAAAGAAGCTATATCCATTTTGCATTATTTGTTTACTGAATATTTTGTAACCCTCAGAATATTATGGTAAGTTCGCCTCGAAAACCTTGACGTAGTGTGGGTTTTATTGTATGATAATACTGAATATTTTCAGTGATGCGAATCGAAAAATCGTATTACTGAACAACTTGGGGAGATTTCGGAGGGGAATATCCCCGCTTTTAGTCAGTTAAGGAGGAAAAGCATGAGAAGAAAAAGCAGCAAACAGTTGTTTTCTGTGCTGATGGCAACCGCTATGGTTATGTCCGGCATCAGCGTTCCGGTTATGGCATCACCGGTTGATGATGCTATGGTACAGTCTGCTCTGGCAGAAGCCGGCGTAGAGACATCTGAAAGCAGAGAGATCAATTTCAACAAAGGCTGGAAGTTCCACTTTGGAGATGTAACCGGTGCAGAAACAAAGGATTACGATGATTCCAAGGCAGATGAATGGGGAGACTTAAATCTTCCGCACGACTTCAGTATCACACAGGAGCCGTCCAACTCCAACGAAGCAGAGTCCGGATTCATGCCGGGTGGTACAGGATGGTACCGCAAGAGCTTTACCCTGCCGAGTGATTACGCAGGCAAGAGTGTTGTCCTGAACTTTGACGGATCTTATAATCATACATATGTATATGTAAATGGCACAAAAGTAGGAGAAAACCATTATGGATATAATGATTTTGCATTTGATATTTCAAAATATCTGACCTGCGACGGCACTACAGAGAACGTGATCAGCGTAAAAGTGGTACATCAGACTCCATCCAGCCGCTGGTATTCAGGATCCGGTATCTACCGTGACGTAGAGCTGATCGTTACCGATGCCGTTCATGTTTCCAGAAACGGCACATACGTGACTACACCAAATCTGGCGACAGAAAAAGACGGCGATGTTACCGTTAAAGTACAGACTGATGTCCAGAATGACAGCAGTGCACAGGCAGCAGCCCAGATCCGCACAACAGTCCTGGATGCAGAGGGCAAAGCAGTTTCCAAGGCAGTGACCACAGATGTGACACTGGCAGCAAACAGCACAGCAGAAAAAGAACAGACCCTGAAAGTAAACAAACCGGCACTGTGGAGCACAGAAAATCCGAACCTGTACTATGTACAGACTGAAGTTCTGGTAGACGGCAAAGTAAAAGACACTTACAAGACAACCTACGGTTTCCGTTACATCAATTTTGATGCAAATACCGGTTTCAGCCTGAACGGCAAAAATGTAAAACTCAAAGGTGTATGTATGCACCATGACCAGGGTGCACTCGGAGCCGCATCAGAACGTGATGCAGTATACCGTCAGGTTAAAAAGCTCAAAGAAATGGGATGTAATGCGATCCGTACCTCTCACAACACACCGTCTTCTGTACTGCTTGAAGCATGCAACGAGCTGGGTATGATGGTTATGGATGAGACGTTTGACGGATGGGCATTCCCGAAAAACGGCAACAGCCAGGATTTCAGCACACACTTCAATCAGACCATCAGTGCAGACAACAAGCTGCTTGGTGCAACGACAGGCGATACCTGGTATAAATTCATTCTGGAATCAAATATCGAGCGTGACAAAAACGATCCGTCCGTTATCATCTGGGATATCGGAAATGAGCTGAACTTCGGTGTTCCAGAGGCTGGTAAGAGCCAGTACGAGCAGTATGCAAAGAACATGAAGAGCTACATCGAAGCAATCGATAAGACAAGACCGATCACAGTTGGTGATAACAATCCATATGGTCTGCAGTCTGCAAATCCGACGGAGTTCCGTAATAAAGTCAGTACCGTTCTGGCAAAGAACGGAGAAGGTCTTGCAGGTGCCAACTATTCCATGGGATCTATGAGCGGCATTCACAATGCTCATCCGGACTGGAAGATCATTGCTACTGAGACAGCTTCTCCAAGCAACAGTCGTGGTATCTACAATACACTGTCTCAGTACAACAAGAAAGGTGACTATCAGTGTACGGCATACGATACCAACGCCGTATCTTGGGGCAATACAGCACGTGAGTCCTGGTGGTACACCATCAAAGATGACTTTGTATCCGGTGAGTTTATCTGGACCGGATTTGACTACATCGGCGAGCCGACACCGTGGAACGGAACGGATAAAGGAAGTGTCAGCGGTGATAAACTGGCAGTACCGAATTCCTCTTACTTTGGTGTGATCGATACCGCAGGCTTTGAGAAAGATTCCTTCTATTTCTACACCAGCCAGTGGAGAGAGGATAAAAAGACACTGCATGTCGTACCGCAGAGCTGGAATGCAGAAGACTTAAGCATCTCCGGCGGCAAAGTACCGGTATATGTTTATTCAAACGCAGCAAAAGTAGAACTCTACCTGAACGACAAGCTGATCGGTACTTCCACAAGAACCCCGATCAAGACAGCAGCCGGTCATGAATGGGCTACTTACAGCAATGTATCAAACGATGCAGATCAGTGTACAGCAGTCAACGAATCACAGCAGTGGAAAGCCCAGGCTATCCAGTTCAACGTAAAATATGCAGAAGGCACGCTCAGTGCAAAAGCCTATGATGAAAGTGGAAACGAGATCAAAGACACCCTTGGTTCTGCTTCCGTTACGACAAACAGCGACAAAGGTAGCAGCCTTGCAGTTACCGCAGAGAAGACAGAGATCCAGGCTGACGGCAGCAGCTTAAGCTACATTGATATTGATGTCAACGACAAAGACGGACGTTTTGTAAGTGCCGCAGACAACAGCATCCGCTTTACCTTAACAGGTAACGGAACCATCGTTGGTGTGGATAACGGAAATCCATCTACCGTAGATAAATTCCAGCAGAAATCCGTTCTGACAAGCGACAAGACCGCAAACATCAAGGCATTCAGCGGAAAAGCACTCGTTATCGTACGCAGCACCGAAGGTGCAGGCGGTTTCGTACTGAAAGCAGAATCCGCAGGTCTGAAAGGGGATTCTGTATTTGTAAATACGGTAGGTGACAAAAAAGGTGAAGTATTCCTGAAAGATTACACGATCAAATCAGAATACACCGTTACCATGGGAACCAAACCACAGCTTCAGACAACCGTAAACGGTATCATGAGTGATGATTCCACACAGGAAGGTACGATCACCTGGAATCTGACAAATGAGATGTACAACACTCCTGGCGAGTATGTCCTGAATGGAACACTGAAAGTTGGAAACGAAGAAGTAGCAGTATCTGCAAACCTTCATGTAAAACCGATCATCGTGGCAGTACAGAACTACACAAGAGCAACCGTAAAAAATCTGGTTCCGACCCTGCCTTCAACTGTAGCCGGTATCCTTCCGGATGGCACAAGCTATGGTGCATATGCAGTTACCTGGGAGTCTATCAAAGCAACGGATCTGGCAAAAGTCGGCGATGTTGTAAAAGTAAACGGTAAAGTTGACGTAGACGGCACAGAGATGACCGCAACGGCAACCGTACGTGTTGCAGAAGGCGAAGTAAAAGAAGCAGTCAACGTAGCACCGAAATATAAGACTCTGACAGAGAGCTGTGGTGAGCCTGCAGATAACCTGCTCTCCATCGTAGATGGTACAAACAATGTTCTGAATAAGCCGAATATGCGATGGACAAACTGGAACGACCATCTGCTGAACTCTTCACCGGTTATTACGTTTACATGGGATGAAGTTTACGAACTGGCAAGCATCAATGCATGGTTCTTCGGTGATGAAAACGTATCCGCACCGGAAAGCGTAACCATTGCAGTGTCCGAAGATGGCGAAAACTTCAAAGAAGTTGCATTTACCAAAGGAGATTACCAGGTAAATCAGAAGAATGAACTGGTATTTAAAGATGTCCAGAAAGCAAAAGCACTGAGATTTACCATGAAACAGGTTGGTACAGGCTATGTTGGTCTGACTGAGCTGGAGATCTGGACAAGCACAAACGGTTATACATCCAACAGCACAGCGGAACTGAGTGATCTGAAAGTAAACGGAACAGCAGTAGCCGGCTTTGCAGCAGGCAAACTGGATGGTTATACCGTAAACGTAGACAGAGCAGACAAAGCGGTTGTAGAAGCAACTGCAAAAGACAATGCATCTGTAACAGTAGTACCATTTGATAAAGATGACGTTGTAAAGGTAATCGTTACCTCCGAAGATGGTAAGAAGACCAATACTTACAAAATTAAACTGAATGCAACGGTAAAAGTAGCAGACAAAGAAACAATCGAAAAAATTCAGGGTGAGATCAAGCTGGCAGAAACAATTGAGAAATCAGAGTACACAGCAAGCTCTTATGCAGCATATAAAGCAGCTCTGGAAGAAGCTCAGAAAATCGTAAAGAAAGACGGAGCTACAAAAGAAGAAGTAAATGCAGCACTTGCAAAACTGCAGACAGCAAGAGCAAATCTTGTAAAAGGCGTTGATCCGGCACCGGAACCGAAGCCAAATCCGGAACCGAAGCCAGAACCGACACCAAACCCGACACCGAATCCGACACCGAACCCGACTCCGGCCAACGATGTTCCGGCAAAAGGTGCTACGATCAAGTACAAAAACGCTACTTACAAGGTGACAAAATCTGCAGCAAAGGGTGGTACGGTAACACTTGTTAAGAGAAATAACAAGAAGACAGCCTTTACTGTTCCGGCAACCGTTAAGAGTGCGAACGGCAAATACACCTTCAAGGTAACCGCAATCGCAAACAAAGCATTCAAGGGCGATAAGAAACTGAAAAAAGTTGTGATCGGCAAAAACGTTCAGACTATCGGTAAGAGTGCGTTTGAAAAAGCAGCAAACCTGAAGAGCATCACGATCAAATCCACTTCTCTGAAGAAAGTCGGCAAAAAAGCATTCAAGGGTATCCATGCGAAAGCAAAGATCAAAGTACCGGCTAAGAAGCTGAGATCTTACAAAAGACTGCTGAAAGGAAAAGGACAGAAAGCAGGCGTTAAGATCACAAAATAAGCACATAGAAAAGCGGATATAAAGACAGCCCGATCGGAACTTATAACCATCGGAAAATCGTCCCCGGCAGTGAAAAACTGCCGGGGCGGTTTTTTTACTTGTAAAATATGTAAAAAATGGATAAGATATATAAGATGATGCCAGGGTCAAAAGGTCTAAATCCACATGAGCTTGCTCATAGGTGGATGA
>OHAD01003194.1_pt1 | contig 10942 bp, 8 predicted proteins | sample 1577011 | NCBI WGS metagenome assembly OHAD01 (sample SAMEA3541510, study PRJEB24748) | human gut metagenome | biome: human gut; feature: human-associated habitat; material: faeces | place: China | collected 2012
ATCTGTGTAATAATTTATATTTGATCGATTATACGATCATGAATGAACCGCTTTGCACCTGGCTGGAAGAAGAGATTGGGATGAAAGAACTGGCAGAGCAGCTTCGAGATTTGATGCGTATGCGTGGATCTGTCGAGAATTTTGTTCTTACAATCCTGAAAGCTTCAAAGATCTATAAAGAATCGGAAATGATCCGTATCCAGAATGTTTTGGAACATCTGAAAAATCAGAAGGATGTAGAGCGTAAGAAGTATAAAGGCGATAATCTTCTCGAAAGCGGTGAGATTGAAGAAGCGATCATCGTTTATCAGGAAATCCTGAATCAGGAAAAAGATGAGAGTGTAGATGAAAAATTCTATGGAAAGATCTATGCATGTCTTGGAGCAGCATATGGACGATTGTTCCTTTATCAGGAAGCGGCCAAAATGTATGACAGAGCCTATCAGATCTGTGAAGATAAGGAATTACTAAAACCATATCTGTATGCGTCTTATAAGTATATGTCGCTGGAAGAATTTCACATTTTGCTTACAAAGCACAGTGAATATCAGGAAGTGAATGCACAGATGAGAAGCGAGATGGACGAAGTGAAGCAGAATCTTCAGATTGAGCCAAATGAAGTACTTTTGGAGAAGTGGAAGAGGAAACATAGAAGAAATCATACATAATACAGACTTTTTATGCAGCTGTTCACAGAATCTATGAGCAGCTGCATTGTTATGTACCTTTTGGTTACTGTTTTGGGGTTTGACATATATTGTATGCTATGGTAGAATACAACAGTAACTTTACTGTGGTACAGTGACTCATTGGTAGAGAATAAAAGCCAAACTCAATGATGGAGGGTGTTATTATGAAAAGGAAAGTATTAAGTGTGTTATTATGTGCAGGACTTGCAATTTCTATATTAGCAGGATGCGGTTCAGACTCTTCTAATGCGAATAAGAAAGCGGAATCAACAGAAAGCGACCTTGAATATGTAAAAGACAAAGGAACGCTTGTGGTCGGTGTTACTGACTTTGAGCCAATGGATTATAAAGATGACAATGGTGAGTGGATCGGATTTGACGCAGATATGGCGAAAGCATTTGCAGAGAGTATCGGAGTTGAGGCAGAATTTGTTGAGATTGACTGGGATAATAAAGAGCTTGAGCTTGATGGAAAGTCAATCGACTGCGTATGGAATGGTATGACACTGATTGATGAAGTGAAGAGTTCTATGGAATGCACAGATGCTTATATGAATAACGCGCAGGTTGTAGTTGTACCGGCTGACAAAGCAGATAAGTATCAGGATGAGGAAAGTGTGAAAGATTTAACTTTTGCAGTAGAAGCAGGAAGTGCAGGGGAAGATCAGGTTGAAAGAATTGGTGCACAGTATACAGCTGTTTCATCACAGGCAGATGCATTGATGGAAGTTGCTTCAGGAAATTCAGATGCAGCTGCAATTGATGCTTTGATGGCAGCAGCTATGATCGGAGAAGGAACAGGTTATGCAGATCTTACTTACACAATAAGTCTGAACAATGAGGAGTATGGTGTTGGATTCCGTAAAGGATCTGATCTTGCAGCAGCTCTGAATGATTACTTTAAAAAGAGTATGGAAGATGGATCAATGAAGAAATGTGCTGAGACTTATAAAGTACAGGCTGCATTGATCGAAAAATAAATTTAGGATGGAGCTTTAATAAAATGGAACTTATTATGGAACAATTTCCAATCGTTATTCACTCACTGAATGTGGGGTTTTTACAGACGCTGAAGCTGTTTTTTGCAACGCTTCTTGGAGCTATTCCGTTGGGACTGGTTATTGCATTTGGATCAATGTCACATTTTAAACCGTTGAGTTATATTACGAATATAATTGTCTGGATCGTGCGAGGCACACCGCTTATGATCCAGATGCTGATCATTTATTATTTCCCGGGACTGGTCTTAGGAAACCCAATCTGGGGTGGCGGTGAAAGCGGAAGATTTCTTGCAGCTTCGGTTGCATTTATCTTTAACTATGCATGCTATTTCTCGGTGATTTACCGCGGAGGAATCCAGGGTATCCCACAGGGACAGACGGAGGCCGGACTTGTTCTTGGAATGACAAAGCATCAGATCTTCTTTAAGGTTAAGCTGCTTCAGATGGTGAAGAGAATTGTTCCACCGATGTCAAATGAGATCATCACACTTGTAAAAGATACTTCTCTTGCACGAATCATTGCACTGCAGGAGATTATCTGGGCAGGACAGGCGTTCCTGAAAGGTTCTCAGGGAATCTCAGGTGCGATCTGGCCGATGTTCTTTACAGCTTTTTATTATCTGATCTTCAATGGTATTCTGACAGTCCTTCTTGGAAAGCTTGAGAAGAAGCTGGAATATTTTAATTAAATTGGGAGGAAGAGATAAATGGCAATACTTGAAGTAGAACACATAAATAAAACATTTGGACGGACAGAAGTACTGAAGGATATCAGCTTTTCATTGGAAAGAGGACAGGTACTTTCCTTGATCGGTTCCTCTGGAAGTGGAAAGACGACACTTCTGCGCTGCCTGAATTTTCTGGAGACACCGGATAAAGGTGTGATCCGTGTAAATGATGAATTATTGTTTGATGCTGCAAATCCTGTAACAAAACAGGAAAGTGAGATCCGTAAGAAAAGATTACATTTTGGACTTGTATTCCAGTCTTTTAATCTGTTCCCGCAGTATACAGCACTTGGGAATGTAATGCTGGCGAAGGAACTACTTGCAAAAAGTCAGCCTGATTATAAGGCACGCAAGAAAGAGATACATGCAGAGATTGAAGCAGAAGCAAAGAACCTCTTAGATCAGATGGGACTTTCAGAGCGTATGAATAACTATCCGCATCAACTTTCCGGAGGACAGTGTCAGCGTGTGGCGATTGCCCGTGCACTTGCACTTAGTCCGGATATTCTATGCTTTGACGAGCCGACTTCAGCACTTGATCCGGAGCTTACAGGTGAAGTACTGAAAGTTATCAAAGGACTTGCAGATCAGAATACTACGATGATCATCGTAACGCATGAGATGGCATTTGCAAGAGACGTATCGGACAAAGTTCTGTTTATGGATGACGGTAAAATACTTGAGCAGGGAACACCTGAGGAAGTGTTTGAAAATCCAAAAGAAGAGCGTACCCGTCAATTTTTGTCACGTTATACAAACGGATAGTGATTTTGTAAATACTGGACAAAAATGAAGGTGGTAATAAGATACGAAGAATAAAAACGACGAATATATTAGAAATACTAATATATTGAACGCAAATAAAATAATGAGCAGGAAGAAATACAAGGCGGAGGGAATGTTGATTTTCACTCCGCCTTATATTATAATCGGTTTTGTATGATACAGAAATCATGATAAAAACTAGCAGGAACTAGGTAAGGAGCATAAACTGACATGAGTGAATTTGAAAAAGCAGTGACGGGACTTGGGGAAGAATGCGGTGTTTTTGGTGCTTATGATGTGGATGGACATGATGTGGCTGCATCAGTCTATTATGGCTTGTTTGCTTTGCAGCATAGAGGTCAGGAGAGCTGCGGTATTGCAGTGACAGACACTTATGGGAAGAGAAACGTCCTTTCAAAAAAAGGACTTGGCCATGTGGATGACGTGTTTGATGAAGAGGGACTTTCAGAGCTGAAAGGAAATCTTGGCGTGGGGCATGTGAGATATTCAACAGCAGGTGCAACACGTGTAGAGAATGCAATGCCACTTGTTATAAACTATGTAAAAGGAACACTTGCGATTGCACACAATGGAAATTTAGTAAATGCAATCGAGCTGAGAGAAGAACTCAGCCAGACAGGTGCTATTTTCCAGACAACAATAGACTCTGAAGTAATCGCATATCTTATTGCAAGAGAGCGTCTTCATACACCGACAGCAGAAGAAGCAGTGAAGTGTGCGATGCAGAAGATCAAGGGTGCATATGCACTTGTTGTGAGCAGCCCGAGAAAAATGATTGGTGCAAGAGATCCATTCGGACTCAAGCCACTTTGTATCGGGAAACGTGACAATACATATTTCCTTGCTTCTGAGAGCTGTGCGATCGCAGCTGTAGACGGTGAATTTGTAAGAGATGTTCTTCCGGGAGAAATCGTAACAATTACAAGAAAACATGGAATCCAGTCAGATACGAGTATGGTGATCGATTCGGAAAAACAGGCAAGATGTATTTTTGAGTATATTTATTTTGCAAGAACAGACAGTACAATCGATGGTGTAGGTGTATACCATTCCAGAATTCTGGCAGGAAAAGCACTTGCGGAATCTTATCCGGTAGACGCTGATCTTGTTGTGGGAGTTCCGGATTCCGGTCTGGTAGCAGCGAAAGGATATTCTGAGCAGTCAGGAATTCCTTATGGAATGGCATTCCACAAGAACAGTTATGTGGGAAGAACATTTATCAAACCGAAACAGAGCGAACGTGTTTCCAGTGTAAAGATCAAACTGAATGTAATTCCGGAAGTTGTAAAGGGAAAACGAATCGTAATGGTAGATGATTCCATCGTGCGTGGAACAACTTGTGCAAATATTATTAAGATGCTGAAAAAAGCCGGAGCAAAAGAGGTACACGTACGTATCAGTTCTCCACCGTTCTTACATCCATGCTTCTTTGGAACAGATGTTCCGTCGAATGAGCAGCTGATCGCACATACTCACACACAGGAGGAGATCCGTCAGCTGATCGGAGCAGACTCTCTTGGATACATGGAGATCGAGAAACTGAAAGACATGGTTGGAGACCTTAAGTATTGCGATGCCTGCTTTACAGGAAAGTATCCGATGGAAGTTCCGGAAGAGGATATCAGTCAGGCATTTGAACAAAATTGATTTTGAAGGCTCAGTTTATGTGTTATAATAGATGAACAGTTACGATAAAGATATGAAACAAGGAGAAAAGAATTATGAGTAATGATCGTTATGTAAGCCCGCTTTCAGAGCGTTATGCAAGCCGCGAGATGCAGTATATCTTCTCACCGGACAAAAAGTTCAGAACATGGAGAAGACTTTGGATCGCACTGGCAGAGACTGAGAAGGAGCTTGGACTCAACATCACAGACGAGCAGATCGAAGAGATGAAGAGCCATGCGGATGATATTAACTTTGAGGTGGCAAAGGAACGTGAGAAGGTTGTACGTCATGATGTTATGTCTCATGTTTATGCATATGGTGTTCAGTGCCCAAAAGCAAAAGGAATCATCCATCTTGGAGCTACATCCTGTTATGTAGGAGATAATACAGATATTATTATTATGGCAGAAGCACTGAAACTGGTTCGCACAAAGCTTGTGAATGTAATTGCAGAGCTTGCGAAGTTTGCAGAGGAGCAGAAAAACCAGCCTACACTTGCTTTCACACATTTCCAGCCGGCACAGCCGACAACTGTTGGAAAGAGAGCAACTCTCTGGATGCAGGAGTTTGAAATGGATCTTGAGGATCTGGAATATGTACTTGGAAGCCTGAAACTGCTTGGATCTAAAGGTACAACAGGAACACAGGCAAGTTTCCTTGAACTGTTCGACGGAGATCAGGAGACAATTGACAAGATCGATCCAATGATTGCTGAGAAGATGGGATTCAAGGCATGTTATCCGGTATCCGGACAGACTTATTCAAGAAAAGTAGACACAAGAGTACTGAATGTACTGGCAGGAATTGCTGCAAGTGCTCACAAATTCTCTAATGATATCCGTCTGCTCCAGCATTTGAAAGAAATCGAAGAACCATTTGAGAAGACACAGATCGGATCTTCAGCAATGGCTTATAAGAGAAACCCGATGAGAAGTGAGAGAATTGATTCCCTTTCAAGATATGTGATGATCGATGCACTTAATCCGGCAATTACATCTGCAACACAGTGGTTTGAAAGAACACTTGATGATTCTGCTAACAAGCGTCTGAGTGTTCCGGAAGGATTCCTTGCAATCGACGGAATTCTTGATCTTTGTCTGAACGTTGTAGACGGACTGGTTGTATACCCGAAAGTAATCGAGAAGCGTCTGATGTCCGAACTTCCATTCATGGCAACAGAGAATATTATGATGGATGCTGTTAAAGCCGGCGGAGACCGTCAGGAGCTGCACGAAAGAATCCGTGAGCTTTCTATGGAAGCAGGAAGAAATGTAAAAGAGAAGGGACTTGACAATAACCTTCTTGAATTGATCGCAGCTGATCCTGCATTCAACCTGACTTTAGAGGATCTTCAGAAGACAATGAAACCGGAGAAATATGTTGGACGTGCAAGTGAGCAGGTAGATGCTTATCTTAAGAATGTGATCCGTCCACTGCTTGAAAAGAATAAAGAAATCCTTGGCGTGAAGGCTGAAATTAACGTATAGAATCCTTGGAGTCTATCAGGACAAAGCGGAAAAATCAAAGGGATGTTGCATTTGGTTGCAGCATCCTTTTTCCTTTGATAAACTAAAATTATTTCGTGTATTAAAATGTGGGGGAAAGAGAAAGGAATAAGAGAACATGGATATAGCATTGAATTGGAATGAATGGCATCAGGAAACGGTGAGAAAACCATATGTCAGAGTGGGAGTGACTTTATTAAGTGGTGCGCTGATTCTGATGTCTGCACAGGAAATTGTTTCATTATACTTGGAAAAGAATCTGATTTCTGACATAGCGGTCTGTGCGACAACAGAGGATATAAATGTGTCAGGAAATGATCTGCCGGAAAAAGTAACAATAGAAGCTATTCAGACAGATGTTAACCAGGCAGATGTTAACCAGGCAGCGGCTGTTCCGGCGGAAATTTTAGTGGAAGAACCTATAGTAGAAGAAATTGCGGTGGAAGAACCCGTGGTAGAAGAGATTGTGGCAGAAAAACCAGGTGTAAAAAGAGATACAACTATAAATGGTGCAAGTGAACCGATAATTACAAATCCTGATTCAATGGAAAATGTAAAAAATGAAACTGAGGAGGAAGAAGAGCCAATAGAGGTGGGGAATATAAATACAGGATATCTTATTAATGCGGAAGGTGTGATCTATGGACTTTCAGGAAGCAAAGAAGTGATACAGGATGGAGTACTGCTCTTTCCTGAAGAAGGATGTTCCCAAATTGCGGGAGGAGCACTGTCGGATCTTGGTTCTGCTGTAGAAGAGATTGAAATTCCTGTTAATATAACAAATATTCAGTCAGGAGCATTTGCGGGGCTGAGTAACCTGGGATGGATAGAAGCAGATGCAGCAAATCCAGCCTATGTTACGGTAGATGGTGTACTCTACACGGCAGATGGCACGGTCCTTCTTGCATTTCCGGCAGCGTGGACAGGAACCTTTCAGGTGCCGGAAGGTGTGAAAAGTTTTGCAGAAAGTGCATTTGATGGAACAAATCTGGAATGTATTGATGCAAGATCCTGCACACTTGAACAGACGGGAAGTATTCCTGAAACGGTGAAACTTTTGCAGTAAAAGAAAAACATTGATTTTGTTTGTTGAAGAATCTGGGGACTTGCGCTATAATATGACGAGATTGAACAATAACAAACAAGAATTGGAGAAGATAGAATGAGTAAGAAAGTAAGAACAAGATTTGCACCAAGCCCGACAGGAAGAATGCATGTGGGTAACTTAAGAACAGCACTTTACGCGTATCTGATCGCAAAGCATGAAGGGGGAGATTTCCTTCTTCGTGTAGAGGATACAGACCAGGAACGTTTTGTGGAAGGTGCACTTGATATTATTTACAGAACAATGGAGAAAACAGGTCTCATCCATGATGAAGGACCGGATAAGGACGGCGGCTGCGGTCCCTATATTCAGAGTGAGCGGCAGAAAGCGGGAATTTACCTGGAATATGCAAAAAAGCTGATTGAAAAAGGAGAGGCATATTATTGCTTCTGTACTCAGGAGCGTCTGGATTCCCTGAAAACTACAGTCAACGGCGAAGAGATCATGACCTATGATAAGCATTGCCTGCATCTGTCTAAGGAAGAGATAGAAGCCAATCTGGCAGCAGGAATGCCTTATGTAATCCGCCAGAACAATCCGACTGAGGGAACGACTACCTTTAATGATGAGATTTACGGCGATATTACGGTAGACAACTCTGAGCTGGATGATATGGTTCTGATTAAATCCGATGGCTATCCTACCTACAACTTTGCAAATGTAGTGGATGACCATCTGATGGGAATTACCCATGTAGTTCGGGGCAATGAATACTTATCCTCTTCTCCCAAGTACAACCGTCTTTATGACGCTTTTGGCTGGGAAGTTCCGGTTTATGTACACTGCCCGCTGATTACAGATGAGTTCCACAAAAAGCTGTCCAAGAGAAGCGGACATTCTTCCTTTGAGGATCTGATCGAGCAGGGCTTTGTGGCAGAGGCTGTTGTAAATTATGTGGCTCTGCTGGGTTGGTCTCCGGTAGACAATCAGGAGATTTTCTCTCTGGATGAGCTGGTTAAGTCATTTGACTACCGTAATATCAGCAAGTCCCCGGCAGTTTTTGATATTGTCAAATTAAAATGGATGAACGGCGAGTATTTAAAGGCTATGGATTTTGATCGTTTCTATGAGATGGCTGAGCCGTATATCCGTCAGGTGATCAAAAAGGATCTGGATCTGAAAAAGATCGCAGCTATGGTGAAGACAAGAATTGAGATTTTCCCGGATATTGCGGATCACATTGACTTTTTCCAGGAGCTTCCGGAATATGATGTAGCAATGTACACACACAAGAAAATGAAAACCAACGGGGAAAATTCCCTTCAGGTATTGAAGGATGTGCTTCCGATTCTGGAGGCCCAGGAAGACTTTACCAACGATGCTCTTTATGCATCTCTGGCGCAGTATGTATCTGACAATGGATTTAAGACTGGCTTTGTAATGTGGCCTATCCGTACTGCCGTATCCGGAAAGCAGATGACTCCGGCTGGTGCAACAGAGATTATGGAGGTACTGGGCAAGGAGGAATCTCTGGCCAGAATCCGCCGGGGAATTGAGCTTTTAAGCCAGTAGAGGAGAGACAGAAGCTTCATGGCATTTCATAAATCACAGCTGCAGGCCATCCGCCATCTGAAGGGGCCCATGATGGTTCTTGCAGGACCGGGCTCCGGAAAAACCACGGTAATCACCCACCGGGTCAGATGTCTGGTGGAGGGCTACGGGGTGGATCCGGGAAGTATCCTGGTTATTACATTTACAAAAGCTGCTGCCTCAGAGATGAGGCAGCGTTTCCAGAAGCTGATGGAGGGACGGAGTCTCCCCGTCAGCTTTGGTACCTTTCACGCGGTATTTTTCAGTATTCTCAAACATGCATACCGCTATGATGCCTCCAACATTGTCCGGGAGGAGCAGCGGATTCAGCTGATGCGGGAGCTGGTGGATCGATACCGGATTGATGTGGAGGATGAGGGTGAATTTATCAGCTCCATTTTATCGGAAATCAGCATGGTCAAAGGCGAGATGATGAGTCTGGAGCACTATTATTCCAAAAACTGTTCAGAAGAAATATTTAAAAAGCTCTACGAGGGCTATAACCGGGGCCTGGAGTCAAAGGGACTTCTTGACTTTGATGATATGCTGGTGATGTGCTACCAGCTGTTTGATCAGAGAAAGGATATTCTGGCGGCATGGCAGCGCAGGTACCGGTTTATTTTGATTGACGAATTTCAGGATATTAACCGGGTTCAGTATGAAATCGTAAAAATGCTGGCTGCACCGGAGAACAATCTGTTCATTGTAGGAGATGATGATCAGTCTATTTACCGGTTCCGGGGAGCAAAACCGGAGATTATGCTGGGCTTTGAAAAGGATTATCCAACAGCAAAGAGAACCCTTTTGGGGATTAACTACCGTTCCTCCTCCTCTATTGTGGATGCGGCGGGCCGTCTGATTCGCCACAATAAAATGCGGTTTGACAAAGAAATCCAGGCGTTTCGGGGAGCGGGCCGGCCTGTGGCTGTTATGGGCTTTGCGGATGCCCATACAGAAACCAGAACGATTGTGGAGGAAATTCAGGATTATGTGCTTCAATTTAAGGAGGCGCACGAGTTTCTGGATAAATTAGAGGATATGATCAACTTCCTGATACCAAACTACATTGCAGAGGGAAAAAACCAGCTTGTCATATCAATTGGATGCACAGGCGGAAAACACCGCTCGGTAACGCTTGCCAATGAATTGTACAAGAGAATGGCGGACAAGAAGGAATATGGTCTGAAGATTGAGCATAGGGATATAGGAAAAGATGCCCTGCGAGGTAAATAGAATGTCTTTTTCAAGTGAAGTAAAAGAAGAACTTTCCAGACATCTTGGGAAAAGCCGTCATTGTCAGATCGCGGAGCTGGCGGCGCTGATCGCATTTGATGGAAAAGTGCAGGTGAGTGAATCCGGGTGTGACCTTTTTCTGGATTCTGAAAATGAACTGTTAAATACAAAGTACGATCTTTTGTTAAAAAAACTGTTCGATTTTTCGGAGGAGAAAAGAGAAAAATCCGGAAGAGAACAGAAGAAAATTTATGAGACAGTAAAAATGTGGGATGAGGATCATCAGATCCCGATGATCACAGAGACGGTCAATGGTCTGCTGCTTTTGCAGGGCTGTTGTAAAAGAGCTTACATCAGAGGGGCGTTCCTGGCTGGTGGTTCCATCAGTGATCCAAACAAGTCCTATCATTTTGAGATTGTGTGCAGGACTATGCCACAGGCAGAACAGCTTCGGGATACCATGAACAGTTTTGATGTGGATGCCAAGATCGTAGAACGAAAAAAACATTTTGTCGTTTACTTAAAAGAAGGGGCACAGATTGTTGATATTTTAAATGTGATGGAAGCGCATGTGGCACTGATGAATTTAGAGAACGTGCGTATTTTAAAAGAGATGCGTAATTCCGTTAACCGTAAGGTCAACTGCGAGACTGCCAATATCAGCAAGACGGTTAATGCGGCAGTAAAACAGCTGGAG
>OHAD01003200.1_pt1 | contig 10905 bp, 9 predicted proteins | sample 1577011 | NCBI WGS metagenome assembly OHAD01 (sample SAMEA3541510, study PRJEB24748) | human gut metagenome | biome: human gut; feature: human-associated habitat; material: faeces | place: China | collected 2012
AAATAAAACCGTTGGTACCTTCTGTCACATAATAAATTCCGTTTTCACCTCGGACAGCGTGTTCATAGCCGTCGAATTTATTGACGTCACGGCCGGACTGGAAGCCGAATCGCTTAAAAATAGAAAAATCAGCCTCTTCGCTTAAAATAGAAACATTAAATTTTCCGGAAGCAAGAATCATATCATGGGTGAAATTGCTCTTATTTACCGCAATGCTGATTCGGTTTGGGACAGCTGTTACCTGTCCGGCAGTGTTGATGATACAGCCGTTATCTTTGCCGTCCAGGCTGGCAGTCAGAACAAACAGGCCATAGGTCAGATTGAACATGGTTTTGTCATTCATATGCGTGCTCCTTTCGAGTGGGGAAACTGAATGTTTTTCTGAAAAGTATCTGTATTTTTTATTATATTATGAATTTGGATGGGAGTAAATGGACAGTTTGCAGATTATGTTCGGTTCCTTCTGGCGGTCTTGACAAAACCTCCCCTGCCGTGTATACTGAATTAGCTGATAAAATATAATTATGTCATAAAGATTCCGCACAGCCGGGGAGTTAGCGGTGCCCTGTACCTGCAATCCGCTATAGCAGGGGTGTTGTCCGACCGAGGGCGTTTTTACTGTGGGGCTGCCCCTGAAAAGTGGCGTTGAAGTCTGGGTCTTGCGCAACAGAAATCTGTGAACCGTGTCAGGGCAGGAATGCAGCAGCACTAAGCAGAAGCTTCTGTGTGCCGCAAGGCAGCCTGGACCGAGTTAACTGTCAGGGTAACGTCCATGGCATACGTTCGAAGCCGGGCGTGCGGATTTTTTTATTTCATAGGAAATTGCTTCCTATGAAATAAAAAATAGAAAATAATAGATACAGAAACAAGCATTTTTGCAGGTGTGTGAATATAGCCGGGATATGTGGAATTTGATTTGCCAGGGGGTAGGAATACCGTGCCGGGGCAGATTAAAAGCGCGTATCCCGGTATTTTTATGTCTATGATATTTGTAAGGAATTTTTTCTTGCCCGCGGGATATGATTGTATTATAATTACAAAATGGGTGTAGTTTATCCTGATATGGGGGTTGTTGGAAACTTAGAATAAGGGTAACTGTGAAGGTACTGGACGGTTATGAAGAAAGGGAAAGCGCTCATGAGAAGAATCGGTATGTTAACCAGCGGCGGCGACTGCCAGAGCTTAAATGCGACGATGCGAGGCGTGGCAAAATCGCTGTACAAGATGTTCGATGACATAGAGATAGTTGGATTTGAAGACGGCTATAAAGGTCTTATGTATGCAGACTACCGGATTATGAAACAGTCGGATTTTTCCGGGATTCTGACACGCGGAGGTACGATTCTGGGAACTTCCAGACAGCCTTTCAAGCTGATGCGGACGCCGGACGAGAACGGTCTGGATAAAGTGGAAGCGATGAAACACACCTATTATAAGCTAAAACTGGAATGTCTCGTCATTTTAGGCGGCAACGGCAGCCAGAAGACGGCAAATCTGCTGCGGGAGGAAGGACTCAATATCGTTTCTCTTCCGAAGACCATAGACAATGATCTCTGGGGCAGCGATCTTACGTTTGGATTCCATAGTGCGGTTGATGTAGCGACCAATGCCATCGACTGTATTCATACGACGGCGGCGTCTCATGGCAGAGTCTTCATCGTGGAGATCATGGGCCACAAGGTGGGATGGCTGGCGCTCTATGCAGGCATCGCGGGCGGAGCTGACATCATTCTCCTGCCGGAGATCCCGTATGATATTGATGTGGTGGTAAATGCGATCCGCAGCCGTACTAAAAATGGCAAGAATTTCACGATTTTGGCGGTCGCAGAGGGCGCGATTTCCAAGGAAAATGCAGCCCTGACCAAGAAAGAATTAAAAGAAAAGAAGAAAAATGGACCGGTTTATCCGTCGGTCGCTTACGAGCTGGGCGCCCAGATTTCCGAGCGGACGGGGCAGGAGATCCGTGTGACGGTTCCGGGGCATATGCAGCGCGGAGGCGAGCCATGCCCGTATGACCGCGTGATTGCGACGCGCCTCGGCGCGGAGGCAGCAGAGATGATCCGCCGCAAAGAATACGGCTATATGGTCGCTTTAAACAACAATAAGATTGAAAAAATTCCGCTTGCGGACATTGCCGGTAAATTAAAGATGGTCGATCCGAAGAGCGATATTATCCGGGAAGCTAAGGATGTAGGCATCAGCTTCGGCGACGAATAGTAAGGAAGTAGTAGTTTATGTCATATACAGCACTGTACAGAAAATGGCGTCCGACGTCCTTTGAAGAGGTCCGGGGTCAGGACCATATCGTAAAGACCCTGAAAAATCAGATCAACTCCGGGCGGATCGGGCACGCGTACCTCTTCTGTGGGACGCGCGGAACCGGTAAGACGAGTATTGCCAAGATCTTTGCACGGGCAGTCAACTGTGAGCATCCGGTGGACGGCAGCCCCTGCGGCGAGTGCAGTATGTGCCGCCAGATTGCGGAAGGAGCTTCCCTCAATGTGGTGGAGATCGATGCGGCATCCAACAATGGTGTGGAAAATATCCGTGATATCCGGGAGCAGGTGCAGTACCCGCCGACGGATGGGCGCTACCGCGTCTACATCATTGACGAGGTTCATATGCTTTCGATCGGCGCGTTCAATGCGCTCTTAAAGACGCTGGAAGAACCGCCGTCCTACGTTATATTTATCTTGGCGACGACGGAGGTCCACAAGATCCCGATCACGATCCTGTCCCGGTGCCAGAGATATGATTTCAAGCGGATCTCGATCGATACCATCGCGGGACGGCTGGCGGAGCTGACGCAGGCGGAGCAGATCGATGTAGACGATCGGGCACTTAGGTATGTGGCACGTGCGGCGGATGGCTCGATGCGAGATGCGTTAAGTCTTCTCGATCAGTGCGTGGCATTCCATTTCGGGGAAAAGCTGACGTATGACAATGTGCTCGAGGTGTTGGGCGCGGTCGATAACCGCGTGTTCAGCAAGCTGTTTCAGGCGGTGCTTGCAAGTGATACGAAGGCGTGCATCCGTGAGATTGAGGAAATGATCATCCAGGGGCGCGATCTTTCGCAGCTCGTCAACGATTTCGTCTGGTATATGCGAAATCTCCTGATTGCCAAGACGACCGACGAACCGGGCGATATGCTCGATATGTCGGAGGAAAATCTGGCAGTTTTAAAGGAAGAGGCGGCAGGCGTTGATACGGAAACGCTGATGCGTTACATCCGTATTTTCTCGGAACTTTCCGGGCAGCTGCGCTACGCGTCACAGAAGCGGATTCTGGTGGAGATTGCCTTTATCAAGCTGACGACGCCGTCGATGGAACAGAATCTTGATTCCATTTTACAGCGGATTACGCTATTAGAGCAGAAAATGCAGGAAATGCCGGACAATCTACAGAAACTGGCGTCCCTTGCACCGGCAGCGGGGCAGGCGGCATCCTCCAAAACGGCTGTGGTGGAAACGCCGCCTGAGCCGAAGAAGGTATCCCTTCCACCGGCACAGTACGAAGATCTGATGCTGATGCGGAAAGAATGGGGACGGATTGCGTCCCTGAGCCAGCTTGTGGGTTCGATTAGACTCAGTCTTCCCAAGACAAGTGTAGAACCGGCGGGCGAAGGCTGCCTTTGCATTGTGTGTACAGATGAAAATACGTTTGGAATTATCAATCGGGAGCCTGAGCTTAAGAATTTGCAGGAAGTAGTGCAAGAAAAATACAAAAAGACTCTGCAATTTAAAGTCCGTTTAGAATCATCTGCTGTGCCGCAAAGAACGGTTTATGTCAGTGATGAGGATTTAAAGAACGCAATCCATACCGATGTGATTGTCGAAGAGGATGATTCCGTGTAGTGGAGCTTGCCAAAGATGAGCCTTGTTTTGTAATGCAAGAAGCTGTGATTAAATGCAGATAAATGATATTAGTGGGTTTATATGATATATAGAACCGGCTGCAATCGGCAGCCAGTCTGAATATAAATAAAAAGAAGTGAAAGAGAGGAATGACACCATGGCAAAACGTGGCGGTTTCCCAGGCGGTATGCCGGGCAATATGAACAATTTAATGAAGCAGGCGCAGAGAATGCAGCGCCAGATGGAAGAGAAGCAGAAAGAGCTGGAGGAGAAGCAGTACAGCGCATCCGCAGGCGGCGGCGCTGTAACCGTAACCGTATCAGGTAAAAAAGAGGTTCTTTCCGTGAAATTGTCTGAGGAAGTAGTGGATCCGGATGATATCGAGATGTTAGAGGATCTGATCGTGGCGGCGACCAACGAGGCATTCCGTCAGGCGGAAGAGGACAGCAGCCAGATGATGTCCCAGTTGACCGGTGGCCTTGGAGGTCTGGGAGGCGGATTCCCGTTTTAAGCGATGGATTATTACAGCAGTCAGATTAGCAAGCTAATCGAAGAATTGTCAAAACTTCCCGGAATCGGAAGTAAATCGGCGCAGCGTCTTGCATTTCATATCATCAATATGCCGGAAGAACAGGTCAGGCACTTGTCCGGCGCGATTCTGGAAGCCAAGCAGAATGTGCGTTACTGCAAGGAGTGCTGCACATTGACTGATAAGGAACTATGCCCGATCTGCAGCAGCGACCGGCGTGATCATGAGACGATCATGGTGGTGGAAAATACGCGCGATCTGGCGGCATATGAAAAGACAGGAAAATACAACGGGGTCTATCATGTGCTGCATGGAGCGATCTCCCCGATGCTGGGGATCGGGCCGGGCGACATCCGGCTCAAGGAGCTGATGACTCGCCTGCAGAAAGAGGAGGTTCGTGAGGTCATTATCGCAACCAACTCAAGCCTAGAGGGCGAGACGACCGCGATGTATTTGAGCAAGCTGATTAAGCCGACAGGGATCCGGGTGACGCGAATCGCCAGCGGCGTTCCGGTCGGGGGCGACTTGGAATATATTGATGAGGTAACGCTTCTGCGCGCGCTGGATGGGCGTACAGAGCTGTAGCCGGTGAGCAAATAAAACGTTACTGGGCACGTATGCGTGAACAGTAACAATAAAACTTCTGCCGCGGCAGGAAGTTAGGAGATGCATAAGATGGATAAATACGAGTTTAACATCAAGGTAGAGCAGATTAAGAAACTGGTTAACAAGGGAGATTTCGAGACGGCGATGAAGATCGCCGATACCATCGACTGGCGTCGTGTACGCAGCACCAGCCTGCTTACGATGATTTCCCAGATTTATGAGAAAAATGCAGAGTATCAGGATGCCAAGGATATTTTATTGCTGGCATATGAGAGAGCGCCGCTTGGAAAGGGGCTTTTATATAAGCTGACTGACCTTGCATTGCGTGAAAATAATATTCAGGAGGCAGAGGCATATTACCGGGAGTTCTGTGAGCTGTCCGGCGATGACCCGCGCCAGTACCTGCTTCGTTTCCTGATTCTGGAGGCGAAGGATGCGCCGTTAGAGCAGCAGATCAATTCTCTGGAGAGATATTGTCAGGAAGAGCTGGATGAGAAATGGCTGTACCACCTGGCAGAGCTTTATCATCAGGCGAACCAGGCGGACGACTGTGTGCGGATCTGCGACAAGATCATGCTGATGTTCGGTCTTGGCAAATATGTGGACAAGGCAATGGAACTGAAACTTCAGTATGCGCCGCTGACGAAATATCAGATGGATCTGGTGGAAAACCGCGAGAAGTACGAAGAGAAGCTGCGTGCGGTGGAAGAAGAGTACAAGAACGGTACATACCGCAAGCCAGAGCCGGAAGGAGAGTATCTGGATACGGATGAGCCGGAGGCAGAGCTGGACGACGAACCGGAGAACGAACCGGAGGGACAGCCGGAGCAGGCAGAGCCAGAAGAGAAGGCTGGAAAACCGAAAGCTGAGACAAAACCGGCGGACGAGAAAGTAGAAAAGGCTGCGCTGGACGAGGATGTAGTAGCAAGCCTTCATGAAGCACAGGCGGAAGAAGCGCTGGCAAAAGAAGTGTCCAAGATCAAGCCTTACGATGAGGAAGAGGGCGCATCCGAAGGGGAGACACGTGTTTTCAGGAATCTCCGCGACCTAGAGCCGGCAGAGGCAGAGGAAAAGAGCGAGGAAGCTCCGATTCATGAATTTGAAGAGGAAGAGGAAACCATAGTGGAAGACTGGGATTTCGAACCGGAAGAGGAAGAAGAGGAGATCAAGGAATCAAATCATCTGATGATCGAGGCGGAAGATCCAGCAGCCGGTCTTGCGATGGCACTTGATTCCCTGAAAAAGATTCACCGCGAGCTGGGAACCAAGCATCCGGTTGCCAAGATCAGCGGTGCAAACCTTTCCCATCGCGGCATCGCATCGGTGGCGGAGCGCCTGGCAGGCAAGGATCTGGTGGTCGAGCATGCAGCCGATCTGGACGATTTGACGGTGGAAGAGCTGGAAGAACTGATGACACAGGATGAAACCGGCATGGTCGTTGTTCTGATTGATACGCAGGCACGTTTAGAGCAGATGCACCGCGCATATCCGGCATTAGCAGAGCGTTTCCAGTATATCGGCTGTGAAAACCAGAAAGACGATGCAGCGAAGCTGGCACAGGCGCGCGAGGAAGAGCTGAAACGCCAGCAGGCGCAGCAGGAAGCAGAAGCAGCCAGAAAACGCCAGGCAGAGCGTGAAGCGGAGATCCGCCGTCAGGCAGAAAAAGAGGCAGAGGAAAAACGTAGACAGCAGGAAGCAGCAGCCCGCCGTGAGGAAGAAGAGCGCGCCAAGGCAGAAGCACAGGCGCTGGCAGCCAAAGAGGCAGAAGAAGCGCGTAAAGCGGAGGAAGATCGCCGTCTGGCAGAGCGGCAGAGAGAAGAACTGCGCCGTCAGGAAGAGGCAAGACGCGATGACGAGCCGGAGTATGAAGACGAAGAAGATCACTACGAGAAGGACGAGTATGAGCCGGAGGATGATTATGCGCGTGGCGGCTATCGTGATGATTATAAGGACGATTACAAAGACAGCTATAAAGACGAACGCGAGGACGACGAGTATTCCAATTATCCAGAGGATGAGTCGGAAGAGAAACCGTCCAAAAAGTCCGGCGATATGGATGTTGAGGAGTTTGTTCAGTATGCCTGCAAATATGCATCGGAGATCGACTGCAGTATTTCGGGAAAGAGCATGCTGGCTCTGTACGAGCGCGCTGAGATGATGGAGGAGGACGGAGAACCGCTTACCAAGACAAGTGCCGAAGATTTGATCGAGGAAGCTGCAGATAAGGCGGAGAAGAAATCCTTCAGCGGACTGTTCTCATCGAAATATGATAAGGATGGACTTCTGATTCTGAAAGAGAAACATTTCTTTGATTAATTAAAACAATTCGAGAAATTTTAAAATTAAAACTAATTAGTAAAAGAGAGCGCTGCGGGGGAATGCTTCCCGGCAGCGTTTTCTGGTAGTGGACAGTAAAAAGAGATACGGGAGAGAAAGATGGGAACACGGTTAATAGCCCTCGATTTAGATGGGACACTGTTAAATGAAAAAATGCACGTGTCGGAAAAAACAAGACAGGTGATGGAACTGTGCGCGCAGCGGGGGATTGAGATTGTCCCGGCGACCGGGCGCGCGCTCCCGGCAGTGCCAGAGGAGGTTTTGAGCCTGCCGGGCGTCCACTATGGCATATTTACAAATGGGGCGGTCGTCCGGGATTTCGGGAAAAATACCTGGGTGTCGGAAAGCTGCCTGAGCTGGGAAGAGACGATCCGGGTGATTGAGGTGCTGCGCCGGCATCCGGTTATTTACGATATGTATGTATCGGAGGGCGGCGTCAGCGAGACGCGATTGCTGGCACAGCTGGAAGAATACGGGATACCGGAACGTGAATGCGCCTATATCCGGGCGACGCGCCGGGCAGTTACTGACATGGTGGAGTATCTGCGGGAGAAAAAATGCCCGGTGCAGAAGATGAATTTAAATTTTAAGGACCGGGAGAGCAAGCAGGCAGTCCGGGCAAAGCTGGAAGCGATGCCGGAGGTTCTGGTGACCTCCTCGCTTCCGTGGAATCTGGAACTCAACGCGGCGGGCATCACAAAGGGAAGCGGGCTGCGGAATCTCTGTCAGTATCTGGGAATTGAAGCGGAGGAGACGATGGCATTTGGAGACGGCGAAAACGACTGGCCCATGCTGGAGGCAGCAGGAATCGGCGTAGCGATGGAAAATGGCGCCCCATTTTTAAAGGAACGCGCAGACCGGATTGCCGCTTCGAACCGGGAAGAGGGCGTAGCGGAGGCGATCAGACAATGGGTGCTTATATAAAAGAAAACTGGCTGTTCGTGGTGGTGGCAGTCTATCTGGTTTCCATGGTACTGTACGGGCATTACCGCGGATTTGTCCGCCTGGCAGTCTCGGCCGTTTCCCTGGTGCTGTCGCTGGGGGTGGTTCATTTTGGTGCGCCGTCTGTCGCGAATCTGCTTCGCAGCAATGAGGTGGTCTATCAGGCGGTGGAGGACAGCGTGACGAAATTTATCCAAAAGGACGATGAGGCGGAAAATGAGGCAGCTGACGCGGCGCCGCCATCCGTACAGCGCAGTATTATTGAAGAAATGGAGCTTCCGGAACAGTTAAAGGATGCGCTTCTGGAGAATAATAACAGCGAAGTTTACGAGGCGCTGGGTGTAAGCAGCTTTACCCACTACGTCAGCCGTTATCTGGCAAACAGCCTGATCAATATTATAAGTTTTTTTCTGCTGTTTGCAGCCGTGTTCGGCGGACTGCGTGTTCTGTCCGTATCGCTCAATGTGGTCTCCCGGCTGCCGATCATATCGGGGCTGAACCGTCTGGCAGGTGCCGTGCTGGGGGGCGCGGAAGGGATCTTTTTCGTCTGGATTGCAGCACTGCTTATTACACTGTTCTCGGCAACGGCGATTGGTGAACTTTTCCTGAACCAGATAGAAAGCAATATCTGGCTGACCTGGCTGTATGACCACAATATGCTTGGAAGCATCCTGATGAGTGTTGTGAAACGGATTATTTAAAAGCTTATAGAGAAAAACTGTGATATTGAAAAACGGCACACCGCATTCTCGCTACTTAGTGATGAGTTAGGTGTGCCAAATTTTTTATCTCAGTCGAGAAGACTCCCACCTTTTTAGGTGGCGAGTAATAGCAAATTTGTCTCAGTGGGAGTTGGGTCTCCGACTGAGATAAATGCTCCGCGAGGATGCGCAATGATTCTGTATGGAATATATCAGCGAAAAAACAAGGCGAAAAAAACAAGTGAAAATCCCTTGACAAGTTAATGCTGAAATGGTAGACTTTAACTCTAACGTGTTTTGACGTTGGTCTGCATATGCAGGGAAAATCGAATATCACAGGTTTTCTTATTTGCGAAAATGTTTTGAAAATTAAGAAAAAAATAGTTGACAACGACAACTGCCTATGATATGATATTCAAGCTGTTGAGCGAAAGCTCAGTTGCGAAAAATAAAATAAAAAAGTTGTTGACAAAGATAACTGATTGTGGTAATATAAATGAGCTGTCAATGAGACAACAACAAAGAACCTTGAAAACTGAACAGTATGTAAAACCCTGAAAATTCTAAGAACAAAGGCTTTTGGTTAAGCCTTGAAGTTCATGAGAACATAGTAACCCTCAGAAATGTAGTTGATGGCATAGGCCAGCTTTCTCATGCCCCACTCATCGATGCTTTCCACTTCACCGTTATCGCCTTTTACGATATCGGCAAATCTCGCGATGAGCGCTGCCCGCGCCTCTTCTTCTACTGTCGGCTTAATGATGTAGAGTAGTTCATAGCTGTTCATTGTTTCACCTCCCTTTGGACAATTGGCGCCAAATCCTTTTTGGCGCAAGGATGCCTGCTCACTTTATTTGCTTGAGCCTAACTATTATAGCATCGAGCCAATCTGTTTGCAAGCCCTATTTTAGGGCATCGGCGCGGCTGTTCCCCTCTGTTTCTTGACTTGGCCTCCTTCAAAAACTATAATACGGTTAGATGATAGCATCACTACCATAAATGTTTCGGCGTTTAGGAAATCGGAGGAATTACATGAGCGAATGTACGCATGATTGCAGCTCCTGCCAGGCAGAATGCTCCAGCAGGACGCAGAGTTTTTTGGAAAAGCCGCATGAGCAGAGCAGCATTAAGAAGATCATCGGCGTCATAAGCGGAAAGGGCGGCGTAGGGAAATCTTCTATTACCGCGATGCTGGCCGTCGCCATGGCGCGCCGGGGGTTCCACAGCGCGATTCTGGATGCGGATATCACCGGGCCTTCCATTCCCCGGATGTTCGGAATCACCGAGAAGGCTACCGGAACGGAGAGCGCCCTTTTCCCCGTTTCCAGCAGAACCGGCATCGATATGATGTCTGTCAACCTGCTGCTTGAGCACGATACAGACCCTGTTATTTGGAGAGGGCCGGTCATTGCCGGGGTAATTAAGCAGTTCTGGCAGGATGTCATCTGGAAGGATGTGGACTATATGTTTGTGGATATGCCTCCGGGCACGGGAGATGTTCCGCTGACGGTTTTCCAGTCCATTCCGCTAAATGGCCTCATCATCGTCGCCTCTCCCCAGGAGCTGGTTTCCATGATCGTGGAAAAAGCCGCCAAAATGGCCCAGATGATGAATATCCCGATTTTGGGCCTTGTGGAAAATATGAGCTATATCCAATGCCCGGATTGCGGCAAGCAAATCCCGCTTTTTGGCAAAGGTGATTCCGAGGAGTTGGCAAAAACCCTGGGCTTGCCCCTGCTGGCGAAAATGCCTGTGGACCCTGCCTTTGCGCAGCTCTGCGACAGCGGAAAAATCGAAGATTTCCAGACGGACAACCTGGATGCAGCCATCGCCGCCATTCTCGCCTGCTAAAGGCGCTGAAATCCGGAGGCAAAAAACCGCAGCGGATTTGCTGCGGTTTTTTACTGCCTTATCAGAGATGCCCGCCTGTTTTAGG
>OHAD01003211.1_pt1 | contig 10857 bp, 10 predicted proteins | sample 1577011 | NCBI WGS metagenome assembly OHAD01 (sample SAMEA3541510, study PRJEB24748) | human gut metagenome | biome: human gut; feature: human-associated habitat; material: faeces | place: China | collected 2012
ACGCGGACTTTGTGCCCGGACAGACGCCGCAGCGCGGCGTGTGGCAGGTGCTTCCGGTCGAGCATCTCGACCACCTGGCCGCGATCGGCGGCGTGATGAACAACGGCGTCGTGCGCACGCGCCTGTTCTACCGCCGGGTCATGGCGCTGCTCGATGCAGCCGCCGCGGCCGACGCCAACTCGTGATCCCCGCCCGAGACCGGGCATACAATACCGCAAAGTGCACAAGATAAGATAAGGAGTGTATGGATTATGGATTCTATTGAAAGCTATCTGCGCAAGCTGATCGTCGCCTCCGTGGGCGCGGCCGACCTCGGCTGCGAAAAGCTCGGCAAGCTGCTCGACGAGTGCGTCGCGCGCGGCGAAGTGACCGTGGAGAAGGGCCGCGTGCTCAACGAAGAGCTCAAGCGCACCTGCAAGCAGGCCGTGACGAAGGACGAGGACGAAAAGCCCGCCGTGGATGTGGACGCCATGAGCGCCGACGAGCGCGAGGCGCTGCTGCAAAAGCTGCTGGCCAAGAAGGAAGCAGACTGATGGCCGGCCCCGCCGCGCAGCTCGACGAGGCCAAGCGCTTCGCCGAGATCGTCGCTATCCTGCAAAAGCATCACCTCGTTCAGGGGCTGACGCCGGAGAAGGTGCGCGATATTTTCGTGGACCTTGGGCCGACGTTTGTCAAATTCGGACAAATTCTGTCCATGCGTTCGGACATTCTGCCCAAAGAATACTGTGCCGCGCTCGAGACGCTGCGCACGGACGTGACGCCCATGCCGCTGACCGAAGTGCAGGACATCCTCACGCAGGCCTATGCCCGCCCGTGGCAGGAGGTCTTTTCCGACATCGGCATCCGGCCGCTCGGCTCGGCCTCGATCGCGCAGGTGCACGCAGCGACACTGACCGACGGTCAGCGCGTCGTCGTGAAGGTGCAGCGCCCCGACCTGTATGAGATCATGAGCCGCGACGTGCGCCTGCTCAAGCGCGCCGCCGCGCTGCTCAAGTACACGCCGCTTGCGAGCGCACTGGATTTTCACGCCGTGCTCGACGAGATCTGGCACACCGTACAGGAGGAGCTCGACTTCACGATCGAGGCGAACAACATCGCCGAGTTCAAGCGTCTCAACGACGGCGTGGCCTACGCCGACTGCCCGGCCACGTTCCCGAAGTGGTGCACGAAAAACGTGCTCGTCATGGAGTACATCGCCGGCCACCAGATCGACGATGCCGACGGCCTGCGCGCCGACGGGTATGATCTCAACGAGATCGCCGTCAAGCTCGTGCACAACTACATCCGCCAGATCACGGTCTACCGCTTCTTCCACGCCGACCCCCATCCCGGCAACATCCGCGTGCAGGGCGGGAAGATCATCTGGCTCGACCTCGGCATGATGGGCCGCATCAGCCCGCGCGAGGCGGAGCTGTACATGGGCATCATCCGCACGATCTATGACCAGGACGTGCCCGCCCTGACGCAGACGCTGCTCGCGCTCGGCCAGTATGACCGCGCGCCCGACCAGCAGGCGCTCACGGAGCGCATCGGCATCTTTCTGCACAAGTATGAGTCCATGCCGATGGCCGATATGGACATGGGCGTGCTTGTGGACGAGTTCGTGCAGATCCTGAACGAATACGGCGTGTCCGTGCCCGCCTCGCTGACGATGCTCGGGCGCAGCTTGCTCGTCATTCAGGGCATGCTCACGAGCGTGTCGCCGGACGCGAACGTCATCGAGATCGTGGCGGAGTACGTCAAGAACACCGCCCTGAGCCGCGAACACATTGAAAAGAAGGTCAAGACGCTCGCGCAGCAGCTCGCCCGCTCGGGCGAAAAGCTCACGGTGCTGCCGACGCAGCTGTCGGCGTTCCTGAGCAAGGCCAATGCCGGGCAGCTGACCGTCAACGTGAAAAAATCGTGGTCGGACGCGGCGCGCGCCGCGCAGTCGAAGCTGCTGAACCGGCTCATCTTTGCGTTGCTGGACTGCTCGCTACTGTTCTGCGCGGCCATCACGTGTCTCGCCCCGCTGCCGCGGGTGCTGGGGCTGCCGTGGCCGGCGCTGGTGTTTTTCGCCGCCGCCGTCGCCGTGACGATCGCGCTGTTTGACCGCCGGCACTGGTCGGTGTGAAGGCTTTTGCATACGCGCAAAACCGCCCGGAGGGCACAGCCTTCCGGGCGGTTTTTGATGAAAGTGCGATCCCCTCGGAGGGAGTACGAACATGAACGAAAAATCCAAAGCAGCCATATGCACCGACGAGATTGAGGCCGCCGTCTATGCGCAGCTCAAGCCGCTCGGCTTCCGGAAATACGGGCGGACACTGCACCGCTTTGTCTCCGGCGACCTGTCGCAGGTCATCCACTTCCAGTGCGGTTTGCCGTCTGCGGGCCCCGCACAGCAAATGTGGGTCAATCTCGGCATCCGCATACCGGAGTGCGACGAGCGCACCTTTTCCCCATCGCCACCAAAACGATATTACCGCGAATACAACTGTACCCTGCGCTCCCGTCTCGGGAGCATTGACGGCAGGCAGGAGCTGTGCTTTGACCTGCGAAAGCAGCCGTCACAGCTCCTGAATCAGATTCTGCCCGATGTGCTGACAAAAGTACTGCCCGTCTACGACGTGCTGTCCTCCCGGAAGGCGATTCTCGCGCACCGGTGTGACTATCCGCACTTCGATGTGATGGGCCGGCAGCTGATCCTGCTCGACGAAGCAATGATCTGCGGCCATCTGGGCGACCTGGAAAAAGCACAAGCACTGTTTGCACAATACTATCTGAACGCTGTGCACGCATACCAGCGCGAAAAAGCCCATGGCAAGCAGGTCTATTTGCAAAAAGAGGAGCGGGTAATCTGCCACGGGCAGAACATCACGGCTGACAAAACCGGATACTTCACCATCCGCAGTGCGGATGACGGCCACATCCGTTATCTGGCCGAGCTGGCCGAAAGACTCGGCCTTTCGCTCCCGGATATTGCGCCATAAACAGGAATGACCGCCCCGGCCGGGGCGGTCATTCTTTTTAAATATCGCCGCGGCGGCGCAGCGCGTCCAGAAACGCCGTGCAGCCGAGCACGAGATCGTCATACGTCGTGCCGAAATCGCCCGTATACCACGGGTCGGCGATGCCGCGCTGCAGGCCCGCAAACGACAGCAGCGCTCGGATCTTCCCGTCCGGGTCGTGCGGAAGTATGCGGCGGAGGTTGCGCGCGTTGTTCTCGTCCATCGTCAGCAGCCAGTCGTAATCATCGTAGTCGCGCGGCGTGACCTGCACGGCGGCGCGGTGACCGACGGGGACGCCGTGCGCGCGCAGCTCGGCGCGTGCGGGCGGGTAGACGTCGTTGCCGATCTCCTCGCGGCTCGTCGCCGCCGAGGCGATCTGAAACTGCGCCGCGAGCCCCTGCCGCCGCACCATGTCCCGGAGCAGATACTCCGCCATCGGGCTGCGGCAGATGTTGCCGTGGCAGATAAAGAGCACTTTGACCATTGGGATCGCAATTCCTTTCGACCGTGATGGCCCATTATAACACAGCGCGGCGCAAAAGCAAAACCGGGGTGCAGGCAGCTGCCTGCGCCCCGGTTTTTTCTTTCCCTGTGCCTTACTGCGCCCGCTGCGCGCGCTGCCGGAGCGTGAACCCGGCGGCCACGAACGCCAGCACGAGCAGCGCCAGCGCCGCCCACACGGCAAGCCAGAACGCGAGCGTCAGCGCGCCGCGGGCAAAGCGCTTCATTTCAGCACGCAGTAGAAGTCATCCGCCGGCACCTTGCCGCCGATGCTCTGCGGGGCGACGGTGCTCAGCGCCGTGAGAAACTCCGTCAGCGCGGCCTGCATGTCCGCGCCGGACACGAAGCAGACGTTGCAGTTCGGGATGGCCTTGGCGGCCACGGCGGCCTTGGCGAAGATGCCGGCATCCTCGATCATCTGGCCGGCCTGGTCGGGCTCGGCCGTCAGGTACTCGATGGACGCCTGATACTCGGTCAGGAACGCCTTGACCTCGTTCGGGTGCTCATCGGCAAACGCCTTGCGCACGACGACGCAGCCCTGCACGAGGCTGCCGGCCGGGGCGACCTTGTCCCACTCGGCGGTCAGGTCGAGCGCGACGGTGAGGGCGGGGTTGGCCGCGCGGGCGATCGTGACCATCGGCTCCGGCAGCACGGCGATGTGCACCTCGCCGGAGGCGAGCGCCGTGTTGAGCTCCGCCGGCTGGGCATAGGTGTTGTCGATGGTGATGTCCGTGCCGACGGTCAGGCCATTTTTCTCGCACAGGTACTGGAAGATGAACGTCGGGTTCTGCACGGGGACGCAGACGTTCTTGCCGCGCAGGTCGGCAAAGGACGTGATGCTCTCCGTGCCGTCGGTCACGACGTAGAGCACGCCGCGCGTGTTGAGCGCGAGCACCTGCACGGCGCCGTCGGTCTTGTTGTAGAGCGCGGCGGCGGCGTTCGTCGGCAGGGCGGCGATGTCGGCCGTGCCGTTGACGAGCGCGGCGGTGGCGTTGCTCGGGTCGGTCTCGACGGTGAAGTTGTAGCTCAGCGCGGTCGTGCCGGCCTTGCTGTCGGACATGAGCTTGGCCATGCCGAAGCCGGTCGTGCCGTTGAGCGCGACGACGTTGACGGTCAGGTCCTTGTCGACGGCGGCGGTGTCGTCCTTCTGGCCGCAGGCGGCGAGGGCGAACACCATGATGACGGCCAGCAGCACCGCCGTGAGTTTGCGCAGATGGGTCATTGCAGATCTCTCCTTTTCGTGTAGCCGCCCGCCGGAAGAGACAAAAAATGCCATGCCCGGAAGGCATGGCGGTGCAGCAGTGCACGCACGCAGCCTTCCACCTCATGGGCGATTCGGTGTCAGATTCGGTGCGGGATCGGCGGCGGCCGGGCCGGAAGCACAGCTTGCGGCGCGGGCGCATAGTTTGCTGTAATTATGCCACGGAAAGGCAGGCGTGTCAAGCATTTGCGCCGGAATTTCCAAAAGCTGCACACGGGCGGAAAAGTGTGCGGATTTGTGAAAAATTCTCGCAGTTTGTCGTTATCAAAACGACGGGACTGGGCATTGAAAATTTTTCATAGATATTGTATGATGGGAAGCAGGGAATCCTGCGTCCGGCCGGAATAGGAGCCGGCCGGTGCAAATTTGTTGGAAAGGGAACTGAAAAAATGGAACAGATCGATTACAAATTCATTGACCAGGTCCTCGCAGATCACGCCTGTGACGCCTCGCAGATCATTGCGATCATGCAGGACGTGCAGGGAAAATATCGTTATCTGCCGAAAGACGCGCTGCGCTACATTGCCAACAAGGTGGGCATCAGCGAGTCGAAGATCTACGGCGTGGCAACGTTTTATGAGAACTTCTCGCTCGACGTGAAGGGCAAGTACGTGCTCAAGGTCTGCCGCGGCACGGCGTGCCACGTGCGCAAGTCCGGCAACGTCCTGCAGGCGCTCTACGACGCGACCGGCCTGAGCGAGAGCAAGCCGACCTCGGACGACGGCCTGTTCACCATCGAGATCGTGTCGTGCCTCGGCGCGTGCGGCCTGAGCCCGGTCGTCATGGTCAACGACACGGTGCACCCGGCCATGACCCCCGACAAGGCCGTGGATCTCATCGAGGAGCTGCGTGCAAAGGAGGGTGCGTAATGCGTCAGAGAATCGAATCCTTGGAGCAGTTCCGCGCCCTGCAGGCCGACTACATGGCCGCGCGCGACGCGGAAAAACGTAAAATTCTCGTCTGCTGCGGCACGGGCTGTGTCGCCGGCGGCAACCTGAACGTCTACCACGAGCTCAAAAAGCGCATGGACGAGCTCGGCATCCCGTGCGAGGTGTCCCTGACCGAGCACCATGCCGATGCCATCGGCCTGAAGAAGTCCGGCTGCCACGGCTTTTGCGAGATGGGCCCGCTGGTGCGCATCGAGCCGGAGGGCTGGCTGTACACGAAGTGCCAGGTCAGCGACGTGGAGGAGATCATCCAGAAGACCATCCTCGGCGGCGAATTCATCGAGCGCCTGGGCTACAAGCAGAACGGCGAACTGTATGAGCGCCAGGAGGACATCCCGTTTTACAAAAAGCAGACCCGCCGCGTGCTCGAGCACTGCGGCCATATCGACGCGGAATCCATCGAGGAGTACCTGTCCATCGGCGGCTACGGCGCGCTGGCCAAGGCCCTGTTCGAGATGCAGCCGGACGAGATCGTCCAGGCCGTGAGCGATTCCGGCCTGCGCGGCCGCGGCGGCGCGGGCTTCCCGACCGGGCGCAAGTGGGCGCAGGTCGCGGCACATACGGAAGAGCCCGTCAAGTACATCGTCTGCAACGGCGACGAGGGCGACCCCGGCGCCTTCATGGACCGCTCCTGCATGGAGGGCGACCCGCACAAGGTCATCGAGGGCATGATCGTCGCGGGCGTGGCCACCGGCTCGACCGAGGGCTACATCTATGTCCGCGCCGAGTACCCCATGGCCGTGCACCGGCTGACCATCGCCATCGAGCAGGCCAAGGAGCTCGGCCTGCTGGGCGACAACATCCTCGGCAGCGGCTTCAACTTCCACATGCACATCAACTGCGGCGCGGGCGCGTTCGTCTGCGGCGAGGGCTCGGCCATGACCGCGTCCATCGAGGGCAACCGCGGCATGCCGCGCACGAAGCCCCCGCGCTCCGTCGACAAGGGCCTGTACGGCAAGCCCACCTGCCTGAACAACGTCGAGACGTTTGCCAACGTGCCCGACATCATCAAAAAGGGCGCGGACTGGTTCAAGTCCGTCGGCACGGAGGGCAGCTCCGGCACGAAGGCCTTCGCCCTCACGGGCAACGTCGTCAACACTGGCCTGATCGAAGTGCCCATGGGCACGACGATGCGCGAGGTCGTGTACGACATCGGCGGCGGCATCAAAAACGGCAAAGCGTTCAAGGCCGTGCAGATCGGCGGCCCGTCCGGCGGCTGCCTGACCGAGGCGCACATGGATCTGCCCATGGACTTTGACTCGCTGAAAAAAGCCGGCGCGATCATCGGCTCCGGCGGCCTCGTCGTCATGGACGAGGACACGTGCATGGTGTCCATCGCGCAGTTTTTCATGAACTTCATCTGCAACGAGTCGTGCGGCAAGTGCACCCCGTGCCGTGAGGGCACGACCCGTATGCTCGACATTCTCACCCGGATCACGAAGGGCAACGGCCGCCCCGGCGACATTGAGGAGCTGCGCTCCCTCGCCAAGATGATCCAGAACTCCTCCCTGTGCGGGCTCGGCAAAACAGCGCCGAACCCGGTGCTGTCCACGCTCGCGAACTTCGAGGACGAATACCGCGAGCATATCTTCGACAAGAAGTGCCGCACCGGCAGCTGCCGCAGCCTGACGACGTATGTCATCGACCCGGCCATCTGCAAGGGCTGCACGAAGTGCGCGCGCAACTGCCCGGCCGGCGCGATCACCGGCGAGCTGAAAAAGCCGCACCACATCGACACAGACAAATGCATCAAGTGCGGCACCTGCAAGACTGGCTGCCCGTTCGGTGCGATCAAGGAGGCGTGAACCATGGCTGAAGAAAAGAAAATGATCATCGACGGCGTGTCCTGCCCGTTCACGACCGAGCGCAATGTGCTGGAGGTCGCCCGCAACAACGGCATCGACATCCCCTCGCTTTGCTACTGTGAAAACCTGTCCATCTACGGCGGCTGCCGCCTGTGCCTCGTCGAGAACGACCGCGGCAAGATGGACGCTGCCTGCTCCATGCAGCCGCGCGACGGTATGGTCGTGAGCACCCATACAAAGCAGGTGCTCGACAGCCGCCGCACCACGCTGCAGCTGCTCATGAGCAGCCACCGGGCCGACTGCCTGACCTGCGACCAGAGCGGCCGCTGCAAGCTGCAGGAGTACGCCCGCCGCTACCACGTGGACGCGCACCGTTTCGAGCCCAACACCTACTGCACCGAGCCGATGGATCTCTCCTCGCCGAGCATCGTGCGCGACCCGAGCAAGTGCATCCTGTGCGGACTGTGCGTGCGCACCTGCGCTGAAATTCAAAACATCGGTGCGGTCGATTTCAGCGGCCGCGGCAAGAAGGCGCACATCTCCGCCGACTTCGGCAAGACCCTCAAGGATACCGACTGTGTCGGCTGCGGCCAGTGTGCCGCCGTGTGCCCGACCGGCGCGATCACGATCCGCAACGAGACCGAAAAGTTCTGGTCGATGCTGCAGGATCAGACCCGCAAGGTCGTCGTGCAGTACGCGCCGAGCGTGCGCGTCGGCATGGCTGAGCGCTTCGGCCTGCCCGCCAATGAGCCCTGCACCGGCAAGCTCGTCGCCGCGCTGCGCCGCCTCGGCGTCGACGTGGTATACGACACGAACCTCACGGCCGACCTGACGATCATGGAGGAGTCGGCAGAGTTTCTTGAGAAGGTCAAGACCGGCGCGAAGCTGCCGATGTTTACCTCCTGCTGCCCCGGCTGGATTCAGCACGTGGAGCACCGCCACCCGCACCTCATGCCCCAGGTGAGCACCTGCGGCAGCCCGATGGCGATGTTCGGCTCGCTCATCCGCAAGCAGTTTGCGGGCGAGAACGTCTACTCCGTGGCCATCATGCCCTGCACCGGCAAGAAGTTCGAGGCCGCGCGCCCCGAGCTGGAAAAGGACGGCGAGCGGCTCATCGACCTCGTCATCACGACGAGCGAGCTGTGCGACATGATCGAGGAGGCCGGCATCGACTTTGCCCACCTCCCGGACGAGGAGCCCGACGCCCCGCTCGGCGACTACACCGGCGCCGGCGTCATCTTCGGCGTGACCGGCGGCGTGACCGAGGCCGTCATCCGCCGCGTGCTCGACGATGCCAGCCCCAACACCCTGCAGACCATTGCCGAGTGCGGCGTGCGCGGGCTCGAGGGCATCAAGGCCTTCACCGTCACGGCCGGCGACCTGACCATCCGCATCGCGGTGGCCAACGGTCTGGCCAACGCCGACAAGCTCATCGCCAAGGTCGAGTCCGGTGAGGAGCAGTTCGACTTCATCGAGGTCATGGCCTGCCCGAACGGCTGCATCGGCGGCGGCGGCCAGCCCCCCGCCTGCAACAAGCGCAAGGCTGAGCGCGCCGAGGCCATCTTCAAGGCAGACGAAGCCTGCGCCCTGCGCATCCCACAGCAGAACCCCGACCTGGGCTATGTCTACGACACCCTGCTCCAGGGCCGCGCCCACGAGCTGCTGCACATCCACTACCCGGCCCACGGCCAGCACAGCTGACCCGCCGCAAGGCCAAGCCGGGGAAACCCCATCTGACCCGAAACGTGCATGGAAGGACCCTTCCATGCACGTTTTTTCGTTTTGCTGTCACGCGGCGCAGCACCGGCAGCGCTGATGACGCTTTTCCCTGTGCGGGACTGTGTGCCCTGGCCGTCCCCTCGAGGGAAGGCTGGAAAAGCACCGTCTCCCGACTGGGAGACGGTGCTTTTGCATTCTTTGCACACAATTTTTTGCTTTCTTTGCGCGCGTTTTACTTCTTTTTCGCTGCGGCGGCTGTCCGTCGTCGTCTCGTCGCCCTCGGACGAGATGGCGCGGCGGCTGTCCGTCGTCGTCTCGTCGCCCTCGGACGAGATGGCGCGGCGCTGGCCCCCAAACTTTCCGGCGCAGAACGTGTCCGCCCAGTCGAGGAGCTTCGGCAGATTCTTGACCGGGTTACGGTTGCGGTAGTCAATGGCCTGCTCGACGCTGAATTTTTTGATCTTGTCTGACAGCTGCATGAAAATTTCCTCCTTTGTGACACTGAAAAACACACCATTTGCCTTGTTTTGTCTATATCTTTCCTATGTCTTAGCATGCATTTTTTGCCGAAAAACGGTCAAAATGTGCCATGTGGGCGGTTTGGATGCAGGCTGTGACAAATGTCACAAAACGGCGGTCATGCCGCCGAGCAGGATGCCGAGGTTATCCGACCAGATATCGGGAAACTGGCTCAGCGGCAGGGGATTTTCCCCGCTGCCCGCCTCGATCGTGAAGCCGGGGCGGCGGTAGTCCTGAATGAACCAGTCCTTATACCCCGCGTGGCCGGCGGCGTAGGGCGTGGCCGCGACGTCGTAGCCGCTCACGGCGGCAAACTGCCGGGCGATCGCTTCGCTTCCCGGTACGTCGTAGCCGTCATACTGCCAGTAGATGACGCGGCCCTGCGTGTGGTACGACAGGGTGAGCAGCGGGTCGAGCGCGCGGGTGAAGCCGTACATCGCCAGGCTCTCGGGCGCGACGAGCGGCGCCGGGCCAACATAGTCGCGCGGGCCGGGGCGCGTGTAGCCCGCGGCGAATTTGATCTCGCGCGCGGTGCTCCACCCGGCGGGGTACTGGAGGTTGAGGTCGATGCCGCGGATGTTCGCCTTCCAGCCGGAGGGGAAGGGAATGTCGGGGTAGTTTTCAGCGAGCGCCTTTGCCGCGGCGGTGGTCTCGGCGTCGAGCGCGCCGGTCACAAGGTCGATGCCGTCCGGGTCCACGGCCGGAGCGAGCACGAGCGTGACCCTGGGCAGCAGGTCACGGATGTTCTGCCCCTCCATGTCGCCGCCGTCGCCGAGGCGGGCGCACAGCTGCTCGCAGAACGTGAGCAGCAGCGGCGTCGTGATCCACTCGTTGGCGTGGTGCGCGGCGTTGTAGAACACGAGCTTCGGCCCGCTGCCGAGCGTCAGATACCACAGCGGGCGGCCGAGCACGCTGCGGCCGAACTCCCCGACCGCGAGCATGGGATAGCGCGCGGCCAGCCCGCGCACGACGTACCCGATGAGCGCCGAGGAATAGGGAATGTCCGCCGGCGTGACGGAAAACGGCAGCGGGATCGTCAGCGCCCGGCCGAGCGGCAGGCGCTCGGGGTCGAGGTAGGGATTGGCGAGCGCGATGGCGTCCACGCTCGTGCCGTACTG
>OHAD01003238.1_pt1 | contig 10774 bp, 9 predicted proteins | sample 1577011 | NCBI WGS metagenome assembly OHAD01 (sample SAMEA3541510, study PRJEB24748) | human gut metagenome | biome: human gut; feature: human-associated habitat; material: faeces | place: China | collected 2012
CATCGTCCAGAGCGCAAATAAGCGGCCGGACAAGGTGTTCCATGCCAATGTTATCAGTGACGGCGACCCCCTGGAGATCTTCACCAACGGGGACGGTGTGGTGTTTAAGAAATACTCCCTCATGGGCGGGCTGGGGGACTTCTCCGCCCAGCTGTGCGAGTCCCTCTACAAGACCACCGGCAAGATGGTCACCATCACCGACCGGGCCGTCTGCCTGTCCGTGGCCGGCGGCGGCCGGCGGGAGCTCACCGACAAGAGCATCTCCCCCGCCCTGGCCCAGATCATGGAGGGCCGCCAGCTCTACCAGCATCAGCCCGGCCAGCCCCCCCTGCCGGTCAGCGACTACACCGACCGGTATGTCCTCTCCACCGCCGCCCCCATTCTGACCCAGGGGGACGTGCTGGGCTGCGTGGCCTTTCTCTGTGAAAAGGACCACCTGGAGGTGGCCGAGTCCGAGCATGAGCTGGCCCAGGCCATCGCAGGTTTCCTGGGCCGCCACATGGAATCCTGATCCCCCGTCCCCCGCTCCGGCAGGCCGCCGGCAGCGGGGGATGGTCTATTCTCCCCCCGCCCCGCATACAGTGGTGACACGGACAACGTGGGGAGTGGTAGAACTTGCGGACTGATATGGAAGAGCGCGCCTGCGACCTGGCCCTGTACATCCTGGAACACCAGGCAACCGTCCGAGCCGCGGCAAAGCAGTTCGGCATCAGCAAGTCGACGGTGCACAAGGACCTGTCCCAGCGGCTGCCCCTTTTCAACCGTTCCCTCTACCTCCAGGTGAAAGAGGTCCTGGACCGGAACAAAGCGGAGCGGCACATACGAGGGGGCAAAGCCACCAAGGAGAAATACCAACACAAAAAAAGAAAGGGCTGCTGAGACGCAGCCCTTTCTTTGGGTCTGAACGGGGTCCCCTGGGGGATTTATTCTACGGAGATCAGGTAATGGTACACCGGCTGGCCGCCTTCCAGGGTGGTGATCTCCGCCTCGGGGCAGGCCGCCTCAAACTTGGCCTGGGCGCCCTCAGCCTCCCCGGCCTGCACGCCCTCGCCATAGAAGATGCTGATGAACTCCCCTCCCCGCTGGGCGCTCTCCTGGGCCAGCTTGTCCAGGGCCGCGTCCAAATTCTTCTCGGTGCCGAAGAGCTGGTTGTCCACCAGCAGCAGGTAATCTCCGGCGTGGATGGCGGTGCCGTCGAACTCGGAGTCCCGGGCGGCGTAGGTGACCTCCATGGTGGTCACCCCTGCCATGGCCGCCTCCATGGCGGCGGTGTTGTCCGCCTCCTCCCCGTCGGGGTCCATGGCGATCATGGCGGAGATGCCCTGGGGCACCGTCTTGGCCTGGAGGACGATGACCTTCTTGTCCTCCACCAGGTCCACGCACTGCTGGGCGGCCATGATGATGTTCTTGTTGTTGGGCAGGACATAGACAATCTCCGCCGGGGTCTTGCGGATCTGCTTGAGGATGTCCTCGGTGGAGGGGTTCATGGTCTGGCCGCCGCTGATGACCCCGTCGGCCCCCAGGTCAAAGAACACCTTGGCCAGGCCCGCTCCGGCGGCCACCGCCACAAAGCCATACTTCTTCTCCGGCGGGGCGGAGGGGGTGTCCCCTTGCTCCATGGCCTCCAACTCGGCCTCTACGGCCTCCAGGTCGTCGGTGGACTGGGCCTGCTTGCCGGCGGCCAGCTCGTCCCGCTGGGTGCGCATGTTCTCAATCTTGGCCAGTTCCAGGGTGCCGTACTCCTGGGCCTTGGTGAGGGCCAGGCCCGGGTCGTCGGTATGGACGTGGACCTTAAACTCCTCGTCCCCCTCTCCGATGACCAGGCTGTCGCCGATGGTCTCCAGCCAAGCCCGGTACTCCTCCAGGGGCTTGCCCCCGGTGCGGCGGACGATGAACACGGTGTCGTAGGTAAAGGTGAGCTCCTCCTCCGCCAGGGCGCCGAAGTCGGCCTTCTCCTGGGGCTTGGCCTCCTCCTGCCCGCTCTGGGGGGCGGGAATGCCCTGGAGCTCGTCCAGCATGGCCTGCAGAACCACCACAAAGCCCATGCCGCCGGCATCCACCACGCCGGCCTTTTTCAGCACGGGGTTCTGGTGGATGGTATCGGCCAGGGCCTCCCGGGCCCGGTCGATGGCGGAGGCCAGGACGTACTCAAAGGCGGTGTTCTCCTCGGCTGCCCGGCCGGCCCGGTCCCCCGCCAGGCGGGAGACGGTGAGCAGGGTGCCCTCGGCCGGCTTCATCACCGCCCGGTAAGCGGCGATGACCCCGGCGTTGATGGCGTCGGCCAGGTCGATGCCGTCCATGGTGTCCTTGTCCTTCATGGCCCGGGAAAAGCCCCGGAAGATCAGGGACAAAATCACCCCGGAATTCCCCCGGGCGCCCCGGAGCATGGCTGAGGCGCACAGGGCCGTGGCCTGCCCCACGGTGGCGGGGTTCTTCTGCCGCAGCTCTGCCGCGGCGGTGCCGATGGTCAGGCTCATGTTGGTGCCCGTGTCCCCGTCGGGCACGGGGAAGACGTTGAGCTCGTTAATCTTCTGCTTTTCCGCGTCCAGAGAGGCGGAGGCGAGAATCAGCATCGCCGCAAGGGTCTTGCCGTCAACTGCTTGTACCATGATTCCTCTTCTCTCCCCTCTTCTCAGTCAATCTGCATGGAGTCCACATAGACGTCCACCGCCCGGACCTGGGCGCCGGTCATCTGGCCCACGGCATACCGGACTTCGCTCATGATGGAGCTGCTCACCGCAGTCAGGTTCACCCCGGCGTCCACGATGATGTGCAGCTCGATGGAAACCGTGTCGTCGGCCTCGAAGATCACCCGGACCCCCTTGGCCATGGACTCGTTGCGCAGCAGGTGGACCAGCCCGTCCTTCTTGGACCGGGCCGCCATCCCCTTTACGCCAAAGCAGCTGGTGGCCACGGCACCGGTGATGGTGGTGAAGACCTCGCTGCTGATTTGGATCTCGCCTCTGTCATTTTGTAGCCGCATACGTTGTTACCGTTCCTTTCCGGGCCGGGGCAGCGGGGGCCGCCAGACCCTGCGATGAGAAATCCGTGGAAAAATTGATTTGCGGATTGTATTTTACCAAGGGATCAGGTAAAATACTACCATAGACCACGGTTTCCGCGCAACTGTATTTGGGAGGTTTTTCTATGAAATTGACAAGTACGATCCTCAAACTCATCGCCGTGCTCCTGGCCGCCTTCGCCGTGGTGTGCCTGGTGATGGCCAATCTGGAGCGAATCACCCGCTGTGTAGACGCTGTCTCTGCCCGGCTGCAGGCCAAGAAGGAGGCCCTCCGCCGCGCCTGCCCCTGCAGCGCCTGCGAGATGGAGGACGAGTTCGAGGACTGGGATCTCTAAAAACTGGAATACGCGCAGACCGCGTTCCCCCTCTGGGGGACTGGCCGGGGCGGCATCGCCGCCCCGGCTGCTTTGTGTCTGCCTTAAAACGTCAGCCCGGGGTGTTTGGGGGGCAGGGAGATGGGGTCCATCTTCTTGACCACCGCGAAGGTAAACAGGGCGGTGGTGATGAGTTCGTCCCGGTCATTGCGCTGCTCTACGGACACCACGCAGATCCGCCCCCCCACCTGCACCGGGGTTGCCCGGCAGAAGAGGTAGGCCCCCGCCGCCGGCCGCAGGAAGTTCACGGTGCTCCCCTGGGTGACGCACACCCGGCCGTGGGGCACCAGGCTGTGGCCGGCAATGGTGTCGGCAAAGGCCACCAGCATGCCGCCGTGGACGGTGCCGTACTGCTGCTGGTTGCTCTTGCGAATCATCATGATGCCCTCGGCCGCGTCCTTCTCCATGCGGATGAGGTGGATGCCGTTCTCCACCGCCCAGGGGTCCAGGCCCCGGATTTTTCCCAGGTCTGGGTCCTCCTTGACGTAGTAGATCCCCTCTTTTTCCGGGGTGGGGGCGTCCTCCCGCTCATCCAAGAAAGCCATTGAGAATCTCCTCTTCGGCTTCCTCCTCCGTCAGGCCCAGGGTCATCAGTTTGAGGATCTGGTCCCCGGCGATGCGGCCGATGGCGGCCTCGTGGATCAGCTGGGCGTCGGGGTGGTTGGCCGTCAGGGCGGGGATGGACTGGATCTTGGCCTGCCCCATAAGGATGGAGTCACATTGGACGTGGCCGAAGCCGGCGGCGTCCCCAATCATCCGGGGATAGAAGATCTGCTGAGAGGTGTCCTGTGCCACCGACCGGGAGATCACCCGGCCACTGGCCCCCTCGCCGGCCAGGATCACGTCCATCTCCGACTCCGCCATCTGCTTGCCGTGGGTGAGGAGTTTTTCGGTGATCACTGCCTCGGCGTCCTCCTTCACCACCACTTTGGTGTAGCGCTTGGTGGAGTCCACCCCCCGCAGCTGGGTGGTCTCCATCTGCAGGGAGGCTCCCTTCTCCAGGTAGACCACCGTCTGGGGGTTCATCACCCGCTCGCCGGTGCCCTCCCCTTCGCCGTAGTGCTTTTCCACGTACTGGACCTTGGAGTTTTCCCCGATGTAGAAGGTGTGCACCCCGTCGTGCTTGGTCTCCTGGCTGCCCTCGTTGTGGATGCCGCAGCCGGCCACGATGACGATGTCGCAGTCCGGGCCGATGTGAAAGTCGTTGTACACCAGCTCGTCCAGCCCCGTCTGGGTGATGATCACCGGGATGTGGACCGACTGGTGCTTGGTGCCGGCCTTGACGTAGATGTCAATGCCCGACTTGTCGGTTTTCGACACGATGTCAATGTTGGCCGTGGTGTTGCGGGAGGCCAGCTCCCCGTTCTTGCGGATGTTGTAGGCCCCCTGGGGGGTGGTCTCCAGGTCGGCAATCTCCCGCAGGAGCCGGATGTCTACGTTTTCCATGGCTCAGTCCTCCTTTGGCTGCCGGCAGTTTTCCCGGTCAGGCTGCAAGAAGTTGCACATGCCGCCGGTGTCGGCCAGAATGTGGGGCATAATCTCCGCCTTGGGGCCGTGGCGGGCCACTTTCCCGCCGGAGATCATCACAATCTCGTCGGCCAGGTCGATGATGCGCTCCTGGTGGGAGATGACGATGATGGTGTTCTCCCGCCGGTCCTGGAGCATACGGAAGGTCTCCGTGAGTTTGGCGAAGGACCACAGGTCAATGCCGGCCTCCGGCTCGTCAAAGATCAGCAGGCCGCTGGGCCGGGCCAGGATGGTGGCAATCTCAATGCGCTTGACCTCGCCGCCGGAGAGGGAAGTGTCCACCTCCCGGTCGATATAGTCTGCCGCGCACAGCCCCACCCGGTTGAGGTAGGAACAGCACTGGTCCCGGGTGAGCTTCTGCCGGCCGGAGGCCAGCTCCAGCAGGTCCCGCACCTTCAGCCCCTTGAACCGGGGGGGCTGCTGAAACCCATAGCTGATGCCCAGCTTGGCCCGTTCCGTGATGGACAGGGCGGTGATGTCGGTGCCGTTCCAGAGGATCTGTCCCCCTGTGGGCTTGACCAGGCCCATGATGGTCTTGGCCAGGGTGGTCTTTCCCCCCCCGTTGGGGCCGGTGATGACCACGAATGCATTGTCTTGGATGGTCAGATCAATCCCCCGGAGGATGTCCGTCTGCCCTCCATTGTCGCCGACCTGATAGGTCAGTCCTTTCAGTTCCAACATATTTGTATCGCTCCTTGTGGCTTTTGTAAGCATAACACAGGTCTCTGGGCGTGTTCTGTCTTTTCTGAACGTCAAATTATAGCACATTTTTTCCATTCAGGCAAGTCTGGGGCGGGTTTTTCTGGCCTGCCGCCGCTCTGGCGGGCGGGCTCCCGGCGGCCCCCCGGCCCGCCCTTTTCCACGGCTCTGCAGCCCAGGAACGCCGATGCGTCACCTTGCACAGAAGATTCTTGTCACCAGGAATTGAAGCAGGAATTTTCTCGGCAAGTTTGACAATATTCTTCTCACGATGTTGACTTTTCATACAAGAATTGGTACATTATTCCCATCCAAACGGTTTTCCCGGCACCCGCCGGAGGGTAGAGAGAAATGAGAGGAAGCGCACCAATATGATCGAAAGACTTGGGTTCGATAACGAGAAATACCTGGAAATGCAGTCTGAACACATCCGCTCCCGCATTGACCAGTTCGGCGGCAAACTCTATCTGGAGTTTGGCGGAAAACTCTTTGACGACAACCACGCCTCCCGGGTGCTGCCTGGCTTCCACCCCGACTCCAAAATCCGGATGCTCAGCCAGCTGAAGGACCAGGTGGAAATCGTGGTGGCCGTGTCCGCCGTGGACCTGGAAAAGAGCAAAGTCCGGGGCGACCTGGGCATCACCTATGGAACCGACACCCTCCGCCTCATTGACGCCTTCCGGGGCTTTGGGTTCCAGGTGGGCAGCGTAGTCCTCACCCGGTTCAGCGGCCAGCCTGCCGCGGAGATCTTCCAGGCCCAGCTGGAGGACCTGGGCCTGCGGGTCTACCGCCACTACCCCATTGAGGGCTACCCCTATGACATCCCCCTCATCGTCAGCGAGGAGGGGTACGGTAAGAATGAATATGTGGAGACCTCCCGCTCCCTGGTGGTGGTCACCGCCCCCGGCCCCGGCAGCGGCAAGATGGCCGTGTGCCTGAGCCAGCTCTACCACGAGCACAAGCGGGGCATCCAGGCGGGGTACGCCAAGTACGAGACCTTCCCCATCTGGAACCTCCCCCTCCGCCACCCGGTGAACCTGGCCTACGAGGCCGCCACCGCCGACCTCAACGACGTGAATATGATCGACCCCTTCCACCTGGAGGCCTACGGGGTCACCACCGTCAACTACAACCGGGATGTGGAGATTTTCCCTGTCCTGAAAACCATGTTTGAGCGGATCTCCGGCACCTCCCCCTACCAGTCCCCCACCGACATGGGGGTGAACATGGCCGGCTACTGCATTGTAGACGATGAGGTGGTGTGCCAGGCCTCCCAGGAGGAGATCCTCCGCCGGTTCTACGCCGAGGAGTGCCGCCATCGCCGGGGCCAGACCGACGGCACCGCCGTGTATAAGATCGAACTGCTCATGAAGCAGCTGGGTCTGACCCCCCTGAGCCGGTCCGTGGTGTCCCCTGCCCTGGCCGTGGCCGAGCGCACCGGCGACCCCGCCGCCGCCATGGAGATGCCCGACGGCACCATCCTCACCGGCAAAACCTCGGAGCTGCTGGGCTGCTCCTCCGCCCTGCTCCTCAACGCCCTGAAATACCTGGGGGGGATCCCCGACGAGATCCAGCTCATCTCCCCCTCGGTGATTGCCCCCGTCCAGGATCTAAAGGTCAACGTCCTGGGGAACAAGAATCCCCGGCTGCACATCGACGAGCTGCTGGTGGCCCTGTCCATCTGCGCCGTGACAGACCCCAACGCCAAACGGGCGGTGCAGCAGCTGCAAAAGCTCCGGGGGTGCGAGGCCCACACCACCGTCATCCTCTCCGAGGGGGACGAGGACAGCTTCCGCCGCCTGGGCGTCCGCCTGACCAGCGAACCCAAATACCAGACCTCCAAACTCTACCACGGATAACCCGTAGGGGAGTCTGAATTTTCCGAAAGGAGTTTTCCCGCCATGTCTTCCAAGACCTATATCCCCGAACACTACGCCCCCCTGCTGAACCTGTACGACACCCAGAAGGCCATCAGCCTCCTGCGCCGGGTGTTTGAGGACACCCTCTGCGGCAACCTCCACCTCCGCCGGGTCTCCGCTCCCCTGTTTGTGGAGGCGGCCTCCGGCCTCAACGACGACCTCAACGGGGTGGAGCGCCCCGTCTCCTTCGACATCCCCGCCGCCGGGCGGGATGCCCAGGTGGTCCACTCCCTGGCCAAGTGGAAGCGGATGGCCCTCTACCACTACCACTTCCCCGTAGGGGAGGGGCTGGTCACCGAGATGAACGCCATCCGCCGGGACGAGATTCCCGACAACCTCCACTCCATCTATGTGGACCAGTGGGACTGGGAAAAGGTCATCGCCCCCCGGGACCGGAACGTGGAGTACCTGAAGGCCACCGTCCAGTCCATCGTGGACGCCATGGCAGACACCCAGAAAACCCTCCAGTCCGTCTTCCCCCAGCTGTGCGTGCTGCCCCAACTGAGCCGGAACGTCTCCTTCGTCACCTCCCAGGAGCTGGAGGATGCCTTCCCCGGCCGTACCGCCAAGGAACGGGAGGACGCCTGGGTGAAGGACCACCCCACCACCTTCCTCCTGGGCATCGGCGCCCCCCTGAAGTCCGGCCAGCCCCACGACGGCCGGGCCCCGGACTATGACGACTGGACCCTCAACGGAGACATCCTCCTGTGGGACAGCGTGCTGGGCCGGGCCATTGAGCTCTCCTCCATGGGCATCCGGGTAGACCCCGCCGCCCTGGACCGCCAGCTCACCGCCGCCGGCTGCGACGACCGCCGGGAACTGACCTTCCACAAGATGCTCCTGGAGGGGGAACTCCCCCTGACCATCGGCGGGGGCATCGGCCAGTCCCGCCTGTCCATGCTCCTGCTGGGCAAGGCCCACATCGGCGAGGTCCAGGTGTCCACCTGGGACGACGAGACCATCGAAACCTGCCGGGACGCAGGGATCATCCTGCTGTAACACCGGGTTCTGTCTCGGAACCACACCATAGAAAAAGGCTTCCCCTCTAGGGGAAGCCTTTTTTCGTATTTGGGTGAATCATACAATGTATGCCGAAAAAAAGCGGGGCGAAACCAAATCGGTCTCGTCCCACTTCAGCCATCCCGGGGATGGCAAGTCCTCTGACAAGCAAGGCCAGTGTAGCACAACCGGGGGCCGCCGGCAAGGGGCCAACTTCCCCGAACATTCCCCTGCCCCTTTGTGCAGGTTGCGAACGGGCGGGGCGTCCATTTACCCCTCCTGGGCGGCGATCCGCTCAGCGAGATCCGTGAGGTAGAGCCACCGCTCCATCTTTTCCTCCAGAGCGGCCTGGTCGGCCTCCTGCTCCTTCGTCAGGTCCTGAAGCTTGCCGTAGTCGCTGCCGCAGGCCAACATCTCCCCCTCCCGCTGGGCGATGCGGGCCTCCAGGGCAGCGATGTCGGCCTCGATGGTGTCGTACTCCCGCTGTTCCTTGAAGGTAAACTTCAGCTTTTTTTGCCGGGCGGGCTTGCCGGCGGGTTTTTTCTCCGCCTTCTCCTCCTGGGCGGGGGCGGATGTAGCCTGGCGCTTGTCCAGGTAGTCGGAGTAGTTGCCGCTGTATCGGGTGACCTGGCCCCCCTCCCCCACCTCGAAGATCTGGCGGGCCATCTTGTCCAAAAAGTACCGGTCGTGGGACACCGCCAGCACCGCCCCGGGGAAGGTCTCCAGGTACTCCTCCAAAATGGCCAGGGTGGTGACGTCCAGGTCGTTGGTGGGCTCGTCCAGCAGCAGGATGTTGGGGGCCTCCATCAGCAGGGAGAGGAGGTACAGCCGCCGCCGCTCCCCGCCGGAGAGCTTCCCGATGGGCTGGCCCTGGAGCTGGGTGGGGAAGAGGAAGCGCTCCATCATCTGGGTAGCGGAGAAGTTCCCCTCCCGGGTCTTCACCTGGCCGGCCACCTCGTGGATGAAGTCGTACACCCGCTGGCGGGGGTCCAGCTCCCGCCCCTCCTGGGAGAAGTAGCCGATGCGCACCGTCTCCCCCCAGTCCACGGTGCCGGAATCCGGGATGAGCTTGCCAGCGATGAGGTTTAATAGGGTGGACTTCCCCGCCCCGTTGCGGCCCACGATGCCCACCCGGTCGTCCCGGGCGATGTGGTAGGTGAAGTCCCGGAGGACCACATGGTCCCCGAAGACCTTGGACACGTGGTCCAGCTCCACCGTCTTCCGGCCCAGGCGGCTGGAGAGGGTGGCCATCTCCACCGCTCCGTCGGTCTCCGGGGCGGCCTGGGCTTTCAGTTCCTCGTACCGGGCGATGCGGTCCTTGTTTTTGGTCCGCCGGGCCTGGGCCCCCCGCATGATCCACTGGTACTCCACCCGGAGGATGGACTGGCGCTTACGCTGGGCGGCCTGCTCCATCTCCTCCTGCTGGGTTTTCAGTTCCAGGTACTTGGAATAATTGGCCTCATAGTGGCGGATGTGGCAGTGGGAGAGCTCGGTGATCCGGTTGCACACCCGCTCCAAAAAGTACCGGTCGTGGGTGACCATAATGAGGCCCCCGGTGAACTTCCGCAGCCGGTCCTCCAGCCAGGCCACCATCTCGCTGTCCAGGTGGTTGGTGGGCTCGTCCAGGATGAGCACGTCCGCTGGGTGGAGGAGGACGGTGGCCAGGGCCACCCGCTTCCGCTGGCCGCCGGAGAGGGTGTCCACCGGCTGGGTGAAGTCGGTGATCCCCAACCGGGTGAGCATGGCCTTGGCCTCGTACTCCAGCAGGGCCCGGGTGTCCGGGGAGAAGTCGTGAAAGACCTGCTCCAGCACCGTGGCCCCCTCCACCATGGCGGGGTTTTGGGGCAGGAAGCACACCTGGACGTTGGGGTCCAGGGACACCGTCCCCTGGTCGGGGACCTGCTGCCCCGCCAGCACCCGGAGGAGGCTGCTCTTCCCCGTGCCGTTGATGCCGATGATACCGATTTTATCCCCCTCGTTGAGGTAGAGGGTGACGTCCTCCAGCAGCTGCTTGAGGCCAAAGTTCAAAGAAATGTGCTCTGCGGAGAGCAGCATAGGGATTCTCCTTTCTGTGGGGCCCACAGGCCCTGGGGCCTCGCCCGGCGGAGCCGGACGGGCCGTCTCTGCCGTCGGCAGGTGGTCCCCTCTGGAACCTCCGCAGGTTAAAACCTGCGGGGTAGTCCTTCCCGCCCGGTCCCGGGCGGGGATCCAGGCTTTCTCTAGAGAAAGCCCGG
>OHAD01003261.1_pt1 | contig 10703 bp, 8 predicted proteins | sample 1577011 | NCBI WGS metagenome assembly OHAD01 (sample SAMEA3541510, study PRJEB24748) | human gut metagenome | biome: human gut; feature: human-associated habitat; material: faeces | place: China | collected 2012
ATCGACTTCCGGGATGGATGACAGATCCGGTATCATCTTCGCAACTGTGTAGATCGGCAATGCCCCGGCATATAAAACATCAATTCCACGCTCCGCAAGCGGCTTATGCCTGCTGCCAAGTTCCACCCCGGCATGTGGCAGAAAATCCGTATACCGGATATTTTTAAAATATCTGCGGATATACCGGACATGGTTGCGGTCCGTGCACAGCACAACAGATGTTGCCGGAGCATTCTGCAGTGGTTTTTCATAGTGAAATCAGGATATTGATGTAAGGAATTTCATAAGTTTCCCAGAGGTTTGGCTCTTTTTCCGTAGAACCTGCTCTTTTTGATTCTCCAGTGCCTTGAAAAATATCCTGCTTCAAAAATGCCCCTGCCTCGATCATGTCTACAGGCACTGTCAGATTATATCCCAAATTGTTAAACGTCACACAGAAAAACCTCTGATCTTTTTTTGCACCATCTCCGATACATTCGATCAGTGCCTGCTTGCTCACCTCTTCGAGACGGGCGTCATAGGTAAAGGAAGCATATCCCATGGATTCAAAGGCATTTTTCAGTTCCTGGGTGAATAAGTCGAGGGTGTCGTAGACACCGGTGATGTAAATGATGGTTGTCTGCATGGTGGTCTCCTGTACTTTTTATAGATTTATTTTTTCTATACTGCAGCTATGCCTTTTATAATCATCCTTTGTGGAATCTGTGCTGTCGTAATTGATTCCAGCCAGGATCACTTGTCCATGATAATCTTTCAGGCTCTGCATGTACTGCTTCTTTTTTATCTGTGCAATCGCTGCATCTGACGATTTATCCCATTTTAATTCCACCACGATCGCTGGCACATCTCTAAATTTTCTCGGGACAAACACAATGTCAGCAAATCCCTTTCCCCCGGCGAGTTCCCGATACATCACATAATCTTTTCTTGCAGCATAATATGCCAGCGAAAGCACACATGACATAGAGTTTTCATCATTATACTTTAAAATGGATATATTTTCCTGATGCACCTGCTCGATCATTTCCGCAACATATTCTTCTTTTCCATCTATGGTTGCCTGAAGCAGTGCTTTTGAATTACGAATCGCATCCATGACCGGTTCCCATCCGCCATCCTCTATGCAGTTAATAAACTCTTTCTGCACCTCCTGGTTTGGAATAGAAACAGTCTTGTTCTCAAAATCGTAGGTCAGGTATCCCAAATGCACTAAAAGCGTAAATACATCATCTACGCTCGCAAATGTGGACATATCATTCTGAAACTTATCCGGATTAATCCTTATACGGCTGCCTGATATAAGCTGTGTGACTAACGCCTTCAAATGATACATGTCCATCTGGATATATTTTTTTAATGCCTCATAGGTCTCTGTCTTCGTCCAATAACTGTCAAAATCATGTCCCAGCAATGACATGACTACTGATCTTGGATTATAGATCTGAATGCCCTTTAAATCATATCCATCGTACCACTGTTTCATCCTGTCATAAGGCATACCATATGACACACACAGACTTTGAACTTCTTCTTCCGTAAACCCGGTAAATTCAGCGAGTTCCCTTTGATTTGTCATGGAATATTCATCAAACATATTGAGAGCTGAATGCTCGCCATACTTTTTAATAGGCAGTATTCCCGTCATATAAGCCAACGCAATATATGGCTTATCTTTCATCCACAGGCGCAAGAAATCCAGATATTTTTTCTGCGCTTCATCATCCCCCGGATACTTTCGAAATATGCAATCCCACTCGTCGATAATGATGATAAATTTCTGTTTTTTCTGACTATAGATGTTCTCTAATACATCAATAAGATCTTCCCGGTCAAAACAGTCTACATCTCCGTATTCCCGCCTGATATCCCATAAAAGTCTCTTTTGCATATAATCGATCATTGCATCCACCGACTGCGCCCGGTTAAGAAAGTCACGCATGTTGACATGAAGGACATTATATTTATTCAGATTTGCCTCAAAACTTTCATCCTGTGCAATCTTATAATCCGCAAACATGCTTTTCGAATCACATCCCTTGCTATAATAAGCTACAAGCATATTTGCAGTCATAGATTTTCCAAAACGGCGAGGTCTGCTTACGCATATATTCTGATGTTCGGTATTCAGATTCTGATTCATTTCAGAAATCAGCATGGTTTTATCCACATATATCTTGGAATTAAGTGCTTTCTGAAATTCTTCATTTCCCGGATTTAAATATATTCCCATTCTAATCTCCATTCTGCATTTGAAAAATTATATTTTTCACTCTGTTTCTCCAATAAGCTGACTATAACAAATTTAACTGTTTATCAATTTTAAACGTTTTTTTGCCGGCTCATAATTACCGCACTTCTGATAATAATACTTTGCCTCACTGATTTTCTCCAGGCATTCATAAATAACTCCAACATTATAATAAGCTGCATAGGAATTTACTCCCGCCATCCTGCAGTCCCGGTGTTTGGCCGCTTTCAAAAATTCTCCAACTGCTGCATCAAACATAGCGTTGTTCATATAAATGAGTCCCATCAGGAACTGAAAGTCCGCACTATTTCCAAATTCTTCATAAATATTTTCAAAGAAAAGTGCTTCCCCGGCGCGTCCGCTGTTGATCAGGGCATAGCCGTAGGTTTCCACCATATCGATGACATATTCTAACTTTGGTTCAAGGTCATAGCTTAGACCATGGGCGAACCAGAAGCATGCCTCGTTATAATCTTCTGCCATGTAATAGCTTTTTCCAAGCTGGTATAAAAGATACGGGATCTGCTCCATTTTCTTTAAATCCGCAATGTTTTGTGCCGGCATTGTCTTTTGCGATTTGGAATGCTTTATGTTTTGCTCCAGCTCATCTGCATGCGCATTTGCATCCCATCCTAAGCTCTTTAACTCCTGCTCCAACAAATGGATGTTGCGCAACGCCTTTTTCTTCTTCTCTGCCTGTGGCAGATCATAGCCTGTATGCCCGATCACAACCGGTGCTTTGTATGTAAGATATTCTTTTTCGTCATATGCAGTCACCTGTTCATGGATTCTTCCTGTATAATGAAATTTTTCTTTTGAGAAAATACGGTTAATCCATTCCTTATTCTCCTGCTTGCCGTCTTTTCCGGAAATAATGTTGATCCTTTGTATCCTGCCAACTTCGCCTGTATGTGCAGCAATCAGTTTTTCTAACTCCGGCATATCGATCTTCTGTAAATATTCATCGCTGTCAATGACCATTACATACGGATATGCCGCCTTTAAAACTGCAAAATTTTTCGCTGCCGAAAAATCATCGCACCATGGAAAATCATAGATATTTTCCGTATATTCTGCGGCAATTTTCTTTGTCTGATCTGTCGATCCAGTATCCGCTACGATCAGCTCAAATCCGGTGTTCTGGAAAGATTTAAGGCAGCGCTCTATATTGTGTTCTTCGTTTTTGGTGATGATACAGACTGATAACATGTGGTTGTTCTCCTGTGTAATTCAAATTTTACTGAAATATATATATGTGTATCCTGAATTTTACTTTTTATCAATTTTCGGCGTTCTGTGGATGATCAGCAGCCGATTCGATCAGGACTGTCTTTCCTTCAAATGCAAATGCATAACAGTGGATATGTTCTTTGGAAATCCCACGTTCCACTAATTTTTCAACATACTTTTTTTCTCTGATCTGCGCCAAAGCCGTTTCTACTGTATCTTCAAGATTTTTCTCTCTGCGTGCATTAAATACCTTAAATTCGATTATATATGCATCTCGTTCCGCCGGCTGTTTCGGCTCTATCATGACATCATATCTGCCAAACCCGCTTTCGCGATTAGAAGTCAGATAATAATGATCCTGTAAATCTACCAGAAGACCTAATACAAATCCGTGATAAAACTTCTCCGGTTTTGATACAGATGGCTGCTTTCCTGTATCAAAGCTGCTGAAAGTACGCAGTGCTACACCATTCATATATTCGTTCATGGCATCCACATCGTTTTCCAGCAGAGCATTGATGAAATCATTATATTCCTGTTCTGCATCATCGAACCAGGCATGTATCATGTTCTGGAACATCAGATTTACTTCCAGATTCGTCAGTGCCAGTTCATACTTTGGCTGCGTCCCCTCTGGGATCTCATCATATTTCTCATAATGAAGCACCTTTAAATATCCGCTCGCCAGAAGCATACTCCAGATTGCACGCTCACTTCCGTTTAACTGATTATATACGATCTGTTCATCAATGACGGATCTGATGCTTTCTCCGTGCAGTAATAATTCAAATTGCTCTTTGATACTATGCCCCGCCTCGCGGATCAACTTACCGACAAGACTGTTTGCACTTGTATTTGCCCAAAACGCCTGAAAAGTTTTTGTATCTATAAAATTCAAGATAGACCAAGGATTATAAATATCTTTATGATTTCCGAAAATAAATCCATCATACCACAATTTTACCTTTTCTTTCTCTTCTCCAACCTGAAACCGATCCAATGCATCAAATACTTCTTCTTCTGTAAATCCAAATGCAGTGGCATATTCATCCGATGTGGTGGTAACTACTTTCAAATTATTCAGATCCGAAAAAATAGACTCCCTGCTGACTCTCGTAATTCCAGTCATAATGCCACGTTCCAACCACGGATTCGTCTTAAACGTGGAATTAAACAGGCTTCTGGTAAAACACACCAGCTGATCCCAATAGCCATCTACAAATGCTTCCTGCATCGGCGTATCATATTCATCCAGTAAAATGATCACCTTTTTCTTACCGTAATACTGATAAAGAAAACTCGACAGCTGATATAAGGCAAGTGTTGCATCCACATCATTCATGTTCTCTGATGTTGTCAGCATTCTTTGAAAAAATGTGATGTCCGACCCGCGCAGGATTCCACTTTCCAAAATGTAAACATGCTCCGTATATAATTTTGAAAGTAACTGGCATATTTTCTGCCTTGTAAGCTCATAAGTCGGTTCCTTGATATTCGCAAATGACAGACTGATGACCGGATAGGTTCCCTGCAGATTACGGTATTTTTCTTCTTTCCAGATTGCCAGATGTTCAAACAGATCCGATCTGCCTGCATAATCTATGGAGAAAAACTGCTCCACCATACTCATTGTAAGCGTTTTCCCAAAACGACGTGGACGGGTAATCAGAGTCGCACTGTCCCCACAGTCCCACCATTCTTTAATAAAAGGCGTTTTATCTATATAAAAATAGTTTCCCTGGATGATCGTTGAGAAATCCTGTATACCGATCGCTATATTTCCAGCCATTGATACCTCCCTGTTTTTTTATACTGATATTGTCCGTTCTTTTTAATTATGATAAATTAATGATATACCATTTTTGTATATTATACCATATGCAACCTTTTTATCAGGAGAATTTTGATCTATGAAAAAAGTAAGTGTCATTATCCCATGTTTCAACGCAACAAAATATCTTCCGAAATGTTTTATGTCACTTGTACAGCAGACAATCGGGATCAGTCAGATTGAGCTGATTTTTGTAGACGATGCTTCTACGGACGACGGTTCTACCTGGAACATGCTGCAGGAATTTGAACGCGCCTACCCGGAAAGTATTATGATCTTAAAGCTTGAGGAAAATATGCGTCAGGGCGGCGCAAGAAATATTGCCCTGCAGTACGCAACGGGTGAATATATTGCATTTGTTGACGCAGATGATTTTGTTGCTGATAATTTTCTATTGGAAACTTATGAAAAAGCAAAAGAATCGGATGCTGATATCATCCAGTTTGAATATTTTTACTATACAGACCGTCTGGGTGCCGTAGACTCTGGTCGGAATGTTACACCGGAAGTGATTAAAATTTCTTCTGTCAGTGAACGCAAAAAATTTCTGATCTCAGAAAAAGTTACTTATGGCTGCTGGAATAAACTTTACCGACATGATCTGCTGAAAAAGGCTCATACCTCCTACGCAGAACATGTCATTTATGAGGAGCCGCTTTTTGTATACCCTCTTTTATATTTTGCAGATAAAATCGTGATCTTAAACGATGCCTACTATTATTACAGGCAAAACGATGCCGGAACCATGCGAAATGATATGAAACAGGAAGAAACCTTAAAGATGCATGCTGATGTCCAGCTTGCAGTCTGGAATTTTATGAAAGAAACCCCATTTTTTCAGGAATATTATGACGAGATCAAGCTGTATTTTCTCCATACCTATCTGTATGAAACGCTGTACTTTGCAAAACTCCGGGGGTTCCAGCCTTCCTATTCTTTCTGCGAAGAATTAGAAAAAACGGTTATCCTGGAGGTGCCGGATTATGAGGAGTCTGTTTACAGTGCTCTGATTCCAAAACAGATGGAGCTGTATCGGATGATCGGGAAGGGGATGACGGAGGAGAAGTTCGGAGAGTATTGGGAGCAGCTGTGAGCTGCTCCATATTAAAAAAAAAGCATACCAAATATCTAACATCTGATATGCTCATCTTTTTTATCTATAACTTCTAATTGCATCTTTAAAATATTATTTTGTTCTTCTATTTCATGTCCCTGTCTGACAATATAATCGCACAGATTCCGTCCTATAAATCCATTTCCGCCTAAAATAATATATTTATTTCAATGAATCATAATACTATTTCGAAACATTCTTTACAGATAAACTGCTTCCGAATGCCATGTTATATTACTGCAGCATCATTTGAACCAAACACTTTCTCAAAATCCCCCCAGCACTTAATATATATTTTCTCCCCATTGCACTCCACTATCGCGCCCTTGTACTCTGCCTGTGAATGTATCTTTGCATTTACCTGCAACAGGGTATCTGTTTCCGGATTTATTGTATAATCTTTCTCCTCAATTCTTCTCCGGTATATGCCTTCCTCTATCAACTTTCCATGCCGATTGCCTTTTAAGTATTCATATAAATCTGTCAGCATATCCGGAATACGCTGTTCAAGTTTCTTTCTGAGAGTTCCGGGTGTATCTTTATATTCCAAATAGCAGACAGATGTCGATACCAGTTCCCCCATATCAATTTCTGCTGAAATTTTATGCAAGGACATTTCCGTCGTCTTTTCCCCTAAAAGTACTGCCCAGTTTAATGGCGAACTTCCACGGTTTGTCCGAAGGCTCCCTGGATGGAAATTAAAAATATTTATCTGTTCTATTACCGTCTGTGGAATAATAATTCCAAAATCATACATAACTGCCACGGAAATATTTTCTTTTATTAAAACAGATTCCAGTTCTGCTTTGTTTTTTACATCAAATAAAGACAGATTTGCTTTTTGTGCCACATCTTCTAACTCTAATGTTCGCTTTTTAGATTCACATACCACTGCTTTGATCATAAATTTTTTTGAATCTGTCAGAATCCGGATCATATCCGGTAAATTTCCAATATATACAATAGAAATCCTATCATCAACACTATGTGCCATAGATAACTCCTTACCTTTTTAAACTCTTCATATATTCTGATGCTTTAGGACCTTCATTAAAGATAAGGTCTAGTATGGAAACGCCATGTTCAAACTGTTTTGACATCTGCTTGTATTGTGGGTACCCAGAATAATCCATCCAGTCAAGTGTTATACCTGCATCTTCAAAATATTTTTCTACTATATAATCTTTTGCAGCAGGTCCGGAAAGATAATAGTCTCCCCCTGCTTCCTTTACAAGGCCTACCAGACGTTCTGTTTTTCCGTCAACCAGCGTATAATCCGAACTCCAGGTTATTTTCGTATTAATGTGCAGAATATCACAAATTTCTTTTAAAAACAGATAATTAATTTTACTTAAATAACTTTCTTCCCTGCATGCCTCATAAATATTGTGAATGCGTTCTTCATATTCTGAAAAATATTCTGTCTTTGCATAATTATACTGGATACTTCGCCAGTGCTTATCTACCCACTCATGATCCAACACTTTCGTTTCATTAATCTTCTGATAAAACTTACCTTTATTTTCAACCGGAATAGTAAGCCATATCAGCCCTGTAGGTGTCATGATTTTATTTCTGTTTCTCCAGTCCCTTCTGGTGTACTGCATATCATCATAAAGGATAAATTCATCCACCATATTGATAATGTCAAAATATCCTTTCCACGGTATATAATTTGATTGCAATATAGCCACTTTTTTTCCCATTTTATCGCCCCTTATAAAATTCCTTTATTTTATCCGTAACATAAATTACTTCTTCTTCCTTTAATGCATAAAACATAGGAAGCCGGAGCAGTCTATCACTCTCCTTGGTTGTATAACGATCTTCCCCAATAAACTGTCCATATTTTCTGCCTGCAATCGATGTATGTAGCGGTACATAATGAAATACCGATTTAATTCCATTCTGCCCCAGATATGCGATCAACTCAGTTCTTTCTTCCAGGTCTGCAGTTTTTATATAAAACATATGGGCATTATGTTGGCATTCCTTCGGAACATAAGGTAATCCGATTTTGCCCTCCTCTTGCAATTCCTGTAACCTGCTGTAATATAACTCCCATAACATCAGTCGCCTGTTGTTGATCTCCTCTGCAATTTCCAGTTGTGGCAATAAATATGCCATATTCAATTCACTCGGCAAATACGATGATCCCTTATCCACCCAGCTATATTTATCTATTTCGCCTCTAAAATACTGTGAACGGTTTGTTCCTTTTTCTCTGATAATTTCTGCAGTATGAACATATTCCTCCCTGTTGACAAAAATCAGCCCGCCTTCTCCCATGGTATAGTTTTTTGTCTCATGAAAACTGTATGTACCAAAATCACCTATACAGCCAAGAGCCCATCCTTTATAGGTTGACATCATTCCCTGCGCCGCATCTTCTATGACAAACAGGCTTTTCTTTTTCGCAATATCAAGAATCGTATCCATTTCACATGCCACTCCTGCATAATGCACAGGAACGATTGCCTTTGTTTTGTCCGTAATTGCATTTTCAATCAATGTTTCATCTATATTCATGGTATCCGGCCGTATATCCACAAATTTAATTTTCGCACCTCTCAGTACAAATGCATCTGCCGTGGAAACAAATGTAAACGATGGCATAATCACTTCATCTCCCGGCTGGATATCACAAAGCAATGCTGCCATTTCCAACGCATGTGTACACGAAGTTGTAAATAAAACCTTTTTTCCGTATCTTTCCTGAAACCAGGTAGTACAAAGTTTTGTAAATTCTCCGTCTCCATTCAATCTTCGATATTTCAAAATTGCTTCTGTAATATACCCAATCCCTTTTTCTACATATACGGGTTCATTAAAATTAATCATTTAACAGAATCTCCTTAATTCCTTTCAACATTTCATCACAAAAATCTATAACTTTATTTTCTCCATGTGCTTTTGCATATTGTATTGCTTCCTGTTGCTGTGCTTTATAAAACTCTGAGTCTCTCATATATCTGCATATAGTTTCATACATTTCTTCATAATTGCTTACAACAAACTCTCCCGAAACATTATATGCCACATCACCTGTCGGCAATGTCACAACCGGTATTCCTGCATATAAGGCAATCATACTGCTCCAACCGCCTCCTAGACGTTCAGGGTTAAGATATAAATCCAATGCACCAACCGTACCCTTTAAATTTGGGCAATATCCCAAATAATGTATACGCTTCTCAAACATATTATTTACTAACCGTTTTTGTAAATCTTTAGTTTCACCAATTATAACAAAGTCAACCTTTTCGCTCTTTTGCAGTATTTTCTTCATAAACTGCTCAAATGAATCTGTTATTTCCTGATCCAGCCGATTTCCAATAATTGCAATCAAAAATTTATCTTCAGGTAAATTAAGTTCCTGTCTTGTATATTCTACGCCATCTGTATCAAACAATGCTGGAAATCTGTTATTCATAAATATTTGTTTTTGATACGGGTTCAGATTTTTTTCATAAAGATTTTCTATACTTTCCTCTAACCTTGTATGTCTGACAAATATATCTGCTTCAGAAACAGGCGCCTCTGTTACCATATTAAGGTTTACTGTTGTCGTAAATATATGTGGCAAATCTGCAATTGGATTACATACTCCCATTTCAAACACAAATAACGGATTAAATTCATAAATTTTAGAAAGCATCTGGCGATAATCTTTGATATTACAATCACGCAAGGGATACTGATATATCGATAAAACACTATCCTTATAAATTTTTTCTACATAACCATATTCACCAGAATTATAAAACACCGCGCCTATCCATATATAAAAAGGAAGTTTTTCATTACTTGCACAAGTAATAATTTCAACATCAAATCCAAACTTTTTCTGAAGAGTATTTGCTATTTCAAAAGTCATTCTCGTCGGTGCATGATTCAAATTTTCCGTTAACTGTTCTGTTATAATCATAATTCTATTATGATTTCTATTACAGACAGGTATATATGTATATTCTTCCTGCAATGCCTTAAAAATGCTTGCTATGTTATTTCTGTGAATTTTACATTTGAGTTCATATGGAATCTTATCAACTTGAATCTCCAACATAATTTGTGTAACCCAATCGTACTCTTCCCTACAAATCTGTCTTGCTGCGTCCATTTGAAATTCATCCAATTGAATTACTTTTATTATGTAAGATAATATCAACACAGAATCTTTGACATTAAATTGATATCTAATTAATTGATGTATTTTATTCTTTTCTTCTTCTGAATAACTCTCATATATTTTCTTCAAATCTTTTGGATTTATCGCAGAT
>OHAD01003265.1_pt1 | contig 10699 bp, 1 predicted proteins | sample 1577011 | NCBI WGS metagenome assembly OHAD01 (sample SAMEA3541510, study PRJEB24748) | human gut metagenome | biome: human gut; feature: human-associated habitat; material: faeces | place: China | collected 2012
AAAGCCCACATTGTAGAGATTATACCCCTGATGAACACGCATGGTATAGGCCGCAATGGAAGGCAGCACAAAGCCGATCAGAAGGCCTACCAGAGTAGGGAAAACCATGCGAGGCAATGCAGGCCACTCTCTGGCCAACAAAGCCATTTCGGTGACAATGGGCGACAAAGTGGTGCCAAACAAAGCGATATAAATATACCGGGCCAGGTGTTCCCTGCGATACAGAGAATAGCAGAAAGCACCCAGCAGAATGGGCAGAATATTCAGCAAATTTTTCCCGAATAGGGAAAACCCTGCCATCAGAAAGCAGCAGCTGATGCTCATGCCGGCGAAAGGCAGCTTCAGCGCCCGCAGCAATAGGGCCGAAAAGGCCATGACCAATGCTGCGTTGCAAAAGGCTGCCCCAATGGACGCAATACCGATATAGTCGGTGATCAAAGCGGCCGGCTGGGTCAGAATCTCCCCCATCCCTTTCACGACGGCCACAGGCGAATCCATCAGGAAGGCGAAGACTATCATGGAAAACGCAAAAAACAGCAAAGTGGAAAAAACATAATCACTGGAACGATCTTGGGAATATCGGAATGTGATTTTCATGCAAGCCCCCTTCTCCGCGCGTTACTTGTTTTTCTATCTTATCATATTGCTTTTCCCTGCACAAGGGTCAAAGCCACTCTCTGCTTCTTTCCGTTTTTCTTTCCCCTCCTGTATTATGCCTTTTCCCTCTTCCCTTCAGACAAAATACACAGATGCTGTAACAGATAGAAGGCCCGGCCGCATTCAAATGCAGCCGGGCCTTTGTCCGCTTTTGTTATTTCTTCTTTACATCGCTCCAGCTTTCCACACCATTCTGTTTGGTGCTGCTGTGTTCATTGACCGCTTCCATAATGTCATAATAGGCCCAATAATAGGGGCTGACATCGGTAAACTGGGTCAATTCCTGCTGATGGTCATCGATGTAATCCTGGTCTGCACTGCGTCCCAGCATCCGGTTGGCGATGGCCGTCACCTCGGCCCGGGTGATGGTGTTGTCCGGCCGGAAGGTTCCATCGGCATAGCCGTTGATCCAGCCATACTGGACAGCGCAGACAACTTGGTCGTAGAACCAATCTTCCCGATTCACATCGGGGAAAATGTCACTCCCGCTGGTATCCAGCTTGGCAAAACGCATGGCAATGGCTGTGAATTCGGCCCGAGTGATCCACCGCTGCGGCTCAAAGCGGCCATCTCCCACACCATTGAGAATGCCCAAAGACGCCAGAACATGGACAGCCTGGGCGTACCACTCTCCTTCATCCACATCGGTAAAGGAAGTTGTGATGGGAATGTCCTTCTCCAACAGCAGATTATAGAACATCTGCGCGGCCTGCGCACGGGTCATGGCATCCGTGGGACCGAACAGTCCTTCCCCGTAGCCACTGAGATACTGGATATGTTCACCGGTAATCAGCCAATCGGCCACGCCGGTATCTGTGGGATCGGCCACATCGCTGCCTTTGGCAAAGGTAACCGAAATGGTGTGGTTGCCGCTGACCTTCTCAAAGGTATAGCTTCCAACAGCCCCCACGCTGATGCCATCCACCAGAACATCGGCCACCTTGTAGCCCTCTTCCGACTGGAAGACAAAGGCTGCATCTGCGCCTTTGACCACGGACACCTTGCCGCTGGGACTGATGGAACCATGTTCCCCGGCACTGGCCGTGATGGTGTAGGCGGTACCGATGCCGCCGCCACCTCCGCCGCCACCGCTCCATTGAGCGGTCACCAAAGTGGCCGTATCGCTGGCACTTTCATGATGGCCGTCGCCTGCAAATTGTAGAGTAAAAGTATAGGTCTCATTGGCATTGGGGGCATCAAAATCAGCTGTGAACTTGCCGCCTTGCTGCTGCCAGGTGAGTTTACTCAAATCAAGGTCCGTGCCGTTTGCCGTTGCCACACTGAGCAGCGTTGTCAAATCAGTACTCGCCGGCAGATCGTTACCGGTCAGAGTAATCACGGCTTTCCCTCCGCCGGAAAGGCTGGCAGGACTTACTGTAATATTCAGAACCGGACGGATCTTGTGAATGGTCACGGTCTGACTGTCGCTGGACTGGCTATAAGAGCCCAGGCCCTGGGAAGTGACTGTGTATTCACCAGGTTCTTTCAGCACAGCCGCCGCCTGATCTATGGTCAGGTTCTCCTGCTTTTGACCGTCTTTTTCCACCGTCAATGTGTAATCCTGCGGCTGCATGGGCACACCATGGAAGGTCACCTGGATCTGAGGAATCTTCACTCCATCATAGACCCACTGATCGGGCGTCACCGAAAGTTTCATTCCCTCCACCGGCTGCACAGGATCGCTGGTAATGATAAATCTCTCCTGAATGGAATCCTTATAATTTCCAATCCCTGTGATGGTCAGAACAGCCGTACCGGGATCCACATTGCTGCCATCCGGACAGGAGACGATGTAGTCATGCCCCAGGATCAGCCTGCGGGCTCCATCCTGAATGTTCAGATCCGGTATGATCTCACCGCCGGTGTAGTGCTGATCCGGGATGGTTTCCACTGTGCATTCCCCAATGGACTTGGGGGCAATGGTGAAACTGCCGCCGGCCATGCCAGTGAAATTGTTGCTTGCCGCTTTGGCGGTGACAATGGCCTGAGCCGTTCCCGCATTCACATTGTTCTGGTAGGCAACTGCATAGTCGTCAGGCTGGATCAGATTGCCTGTGCTATCACCATTATAAGTCATGGTAACGCCGGGTTCGATGGCCGAACCGGTATAGGTTTGCCCGACCATACTTTCCATCATCCCGTCTTCCAGGTTTTTCTGCTGCACCAGGAAAACAAATGTGCCGCTTCCTGTATAGCCGCTTCCTTCCACTGCTTTGGCGGTGACCACATACAAACCTGCTGCAGGGATGTTCTCGCCAAAGACCGATTCGGCATCATATGGTGTCCCGGCCGGCACTCCGCCATCTCCGGCAAAAGGCTGATACGAATAGGTCAGGGTATAGGCGCTGTCCGGCAGCTTCGCATTGCCTGATTGTACGACGATGTCGCCGTTGCATTTTTCACCGTAAGTAGAGATCGACGGTGTAGGCTGGCCATCCACGCTCAGGTGCAGGCCATCCTGGTTGGCCGCGGGCAGCAAGGTGTAATGCAATGTAAAGCGGCCGCTGTGGTTACCGTCCACGGTCACATGAAGGGTGTATTGTCCCACTTCATGGAAGGTGACGGTCTGACCGCTTACCGTTGCTTTTGCTCCTGCATCAGCCCCGGTGCTGTCGGTCACAGAAATGCCGATCTCACGGCTGTCTACCAGGTGTCCGCCCATATTCACATCACCATGGCTGACGGTGACTGTGGTGTTGTTGGTGCTCTCACCATATACACCCCAGGAGCGGGTCATGGCGGCCGTCAGACTGTTTTGTCCCACAGCCATGATCTCAAAGGTGTCGGTAGCTTCGCTGCCGTAGTTTCCTATGCCGGTGACAGTAACACTGCCACCAGTCCGGGCATTTTCGTCATACTGGCCCACATTCTGATTGGGCTCTCCCCAACTGACCGTATAATCTTTGTTCTTCTCCAGCAGCAACGCACCGTCTGTCACCACCGGTTCCGGTGTGATTTTCCCGTTGGTATAGGTGTAGTTTCCAATGCTGTTTTGGAACATGGCCTCTGTGATGGATTTGGGCTGAATGGTCAGATGCACCGTACCGTAGGCTGTATCATAGCCGGAAGCTGTGATCTGGAATTTGATCTCATAGCCTTCCACCGCTCCTTCGGGATCGTTTCCGGCCCGCTTCACATCGGTGTACGCCGGAGCCTGGGAAAGGGTGTAGCTCCCACTTTCGTCGGCATACCGCACCTGGGCACCGGAGGCTGGCGTTGTCACCTGTACCTGAACGCTGTGAGGCTTGCCATCATAAGTGACCGTCTCGTCCTGAGCGGTATAGGAAATGGACGCTAGCTGATCGGAAATCTTCAAATCATAGGTGAGGGTGGTCTGGTTATAATTGCTGTCCTCTGGAAGAGTTACCGAAACGGTGGTTTTGCTTCCCGGCTGGCCGGTGATATACACTGCTGAGCCACTATTGATGGTATAGGCCACCTGAGCGTTTGCGCAACTATACTGATAATTCCCTTCCTCTCCTGTATAGTTGGGACTGGTCACTGTCAGGGGATTTTCCACCGCACTATCATAGGGGCTGGTATCGGTGGCTGTGACAAAGGTGTAGGGATTGCTTTGGAATGTGCCCTCCACATTGGCCTTGGGGATGATCACCACAACAGGAGACTGGCTGCTCTCATCGCTGTAATTTTCATCCACCGCTTTGGCTTTCCAGGTCACAGAATAGGTACCTGCATTCATAGCGGTGGGAAGGCCATTTTCATCCTCTGTGGTGATGAGCTGCCCTGCACTGTTCCGCACCTCATAGGTCATTTTAGCACCCAAGGGATTTTTCACCTGTACCAGCGTCTGGGGGCTTCCGGTGTAGGGCTGCATGGTTGCTGCAGAAACCACGATGCCCATGCTCCCGGCCTGATGGGCCGAGATGGTGAAGGAGGCCTGGGCGTCCTGATAATTTCCGGCGTCTTTTACCTGTGCCGTAATGGTCACATTGGTATTGGCCTTCCTGACGGTGACAATGCCGGTGCTTTGGTCGATTTCCACCGCATCATCCGGCTCGGCCTGATAGGTGAGGTTGCCGCCGTTCCGCAGGGCCTGTACCTGTTCCGGGGTCAATGGCGTCCTGTTATCCAGATTGGTAACCGTCAGAGCGTTGTCCACCTTCTCATTTACGCCGGCGTACTCTGTCTGATTGGCAAAAGCCAGGGTGATTTCGGCCTTTCCAATGGTATATTGGCCATTTTTCCCTGCTCCATCCTGTCGGTCACCACCATGGCCTGTCCAGGTAATGGTATAATTTTTCGCCTTTTCGCCATAGACTGCGCCGACAATATCATAGGTGCCCACATCAGCGCTGGCACTGGCCGCCGTGGTCAATGTAATTCCCAGGTCGTCACCGTTGACAATGGCCTCCGGAGAAGTGGCCCCGCCGCCCAGAGTAAGGGTCACGGTGTAGTTCCCGCCTTCCTGCGCAGCGCCGTCATTGATCCCTGTTTCAATCGCCGCACCATATGCACTGCTGTGATCTCGGATGGCAATGGAAATTGACCGAGGCTCTACCTGGAAGCTATCCTGGCCTCCGGCAAAGGTCACCGAATAATTGCCGTATACGGTCGCACCTGTTACCTTCTGACCATCCTGACCCACTGGGTAAATATCATAGGCCCCTATCGGGCTCTGTGCATCGGCGTCGGTGTCCAACAAAATGCTCCCCAGATCGACAAGGCTTTCTCCCAGCGCCAGACCCCGCTCTTGACCGGTGGGCTCTGCTGTCAGCAAACTGCTGACGGCCTGATCCACTGCCCGGCCATGGTCGTCGCCGTACACACCGATCTCATTTCCGATGGCAATGTCAATGGGCCGGGGGATGATGGTGAAATTGCCTTCTGTCCAGGTGATCTGGTAATTCCCATTTGCTGCGCTGTGCTCTATCCCGTGCTCTCCCACATCCTTTTGGGAAATGGAAAGGGTGATCCCCAGATCGTCCTCTGTGCCGGGTTCCAGCTGATACACTATTCCCTGTGTCACTTTCCAGGCCTTGCCCTGCTCACTGGAAACTGTGGGGACGCCGCCGCTGTATACGGAGGTCTGCGGTAAAATTTCCACAGTGATGGGTGCCGGAGTGATGCGGGCTTCCGCCGTTTCGTTCATTTGCTCCGCACCATCCTGAGCCGGCTGGCCGGCAATACTCACCTGATAGTTGCTCAGCTTGGCGCCGCCTTCGGCTTTCAGCGGATAGGTGATAGTCAGCCTTGTACCCTCTTCCACCGTAGCCTGATTATAGACAGCGGTAACTGTTCCTACTGAAATCTGTTCCCCATTTTGCTGGCCGGTGAGTATTACATCCTTGACCTGGCCGTCTGCATCGGCGGTGCCGTCATAAGTCTTGGAATCTGTCACCCTGCGGTTCAATTCCAGCGTAGCTTTTCCCACTGTAATAGAAAAGCTGTCTGTTTTTTCGCCGTAATTGGTGGCATTCACCTTCCAATAGATGGTGTACTCTCCGGCATCCTTCACCGCTTCTGTCAAATCCTGACGATCCAGAACATAGCTTCCGCTGGAATCCAGGGAATACCCGATGGTGTAATCTTTCCCCTCTTCCAGGTTCAGTTCTCCGCCTTTGACGGTAATCTTCTGGATGGGGTCTTGCCCCTGGCCGTTATAGACCAGGCCTGTGCTTGCTGTGATATCCACCGTCAAAGCATCGCTGTTCTTGACGATGTGAATGGTGCCAGAAACGGCCTCAATGGAGTAATTATGCAGGGCCTGCTTTCCGCTGTCATTCAGCACCGCAGTAACGGTATAAGTTCCCAGATTGGTGGGATTTGCAATGGGGTGATCTTGTCCGTCTGTAAAACTATAGTCGATATAGCCTCCCAATTTTTCATCTGCCACAAAACCGGATTGCCCGTCCTTTTCTTTGGAGCTCACCTGATACACATCAGACTGGGAAGTGACGCCATCCGGATCGTAGGGCACTTCCTTGACCCAATCAGGCCCAGTCTGGCCCGGGAACTGAAGGTACACCGGGCGCTGGGAAATGGTGACCGTGGCGCCGGTATAAGCCGCATCCACAGTATAGTTCCCTGCATCGCCTCCCGTGAGAAGATTCCGCAGGCCTGCACTCTGAACAGTGACCTGCTGCTCTCCCACATCGGGAGATGCGGCGCTTCCTGGCAGGCCGGAAACCTCCTGGAAAGCCACATCGTCCGTTCCAACTTTGCCTTCAAATCGGGGCGTGCCGCTCAGCTGCACAGTTCGAGTGCCATCGTACACCCGGTCTGTGGCCGTGATACCGTCGATAACGGTAAGAGGTTTGGGTTTGATCTGGCCATTCCCTTGCTCCAGGGTAATGGTTCCGCTGGTCAGAGGTGTGCCGTCATACTGATAATTGCCCCATTCGGTCACACCACTCAAAGTGAGGTGGATGGTCACTTTTTTGCCGCTTCCGGCCTTCTTGTCTTCATAGGTGCCATTGACATCGGTAATGCCGATGCTGTCGCTTCCCTGGGCTCCGTCAATGGTGATCCCTTTCAAATCCGTTTCCAGCTGTTCATCGCCGTCATAGGTTTTTGCAAAGGATGCCGGCACCTGCTGAACATTCAATGCAGCCGGGGTGATCTGTACCTGGAAGGAACCGATCGCCGTATTGTGGTTCGTGGCCTCCACCTTATACCAGTAATATTTTCCGCCGTCCGCCACATCCTTCACCGGAAGGCTGCTTTTCCATACATTGCTATTTTCATTTTCGTCCGGCTGTACATTTTCATCCGTGACGGCATAAGAGGCGGTATAGCCACTCACCTCTCCCTGGGCTCCAGTGACGCTGGTGATGACAGCAGCAAGATGTTCTGTGCCGTCATAGATACCGTTGTAGCCCTCCACCTGCACCGTCAGGTTGGCCGGGTCGATGGTCACCGGGATGGGAGCCGCTTCCGTCTGCTTGTAATTGCTATCTCCCGGATAGGTGACCTTCAGATAGTACTTCCCTGCCTCAGAGGGGATGCCCTTATTTTCCGTGACGGGATCCTTACAGGTCTCATCGGTATAGAAGGTATAGACCAGCTCCCCTGTGGGGGCCACTGCTTCATTTCCAACTCCCCGGAGCACCGCTTTCTGATAATCTTCCAGCGGTTCGCCGGTGTATGCGGCATTCCATTCTCCACTGTAAGCCGACACATCAATGGTGGGAGTCGCCTGGTTGATCACCAGTTTATAGACAGCCGCAGTCGATTCCACATTACCCGTCTCGCTGGCCTTCACTGTGATTGCTGCTTCTCCGGCGGTCTTCATGGTGACCCGTCCATTGGCTTCCAGCGTAATTTCCGTATCTTCTGTACTGTACGAAATATCCGGCTTATCCAGAGCAGCCTGACCCTCCACTGAGAAGGGCGCATCCCCCAGCGTCTTTGTGATCTGGTAATCCGGCGTCCCTTCATGTCCCTCATCCCACTGCGTGCCTTGCGATGGAGTGAGCGTGATGGACTGCTGGGCCTTGGTGATCTCCAGAGTATAGGTCACGGCATCCGCTTTGTATTGGCGCTGCTGATGCCCACAGTCACCTGATAGCTGCCGATATTGTGGAAAACAGTCTTGGGCTGGGCCGGAGTAATTGCTCCATAATCCTGATCATTGGGGCCTTTGTGCTGATAGGAATAGGTATAGGTCAACAATTCCTCCAAAGGCTTCTTATCGTCTGCCGAAACAATACCGCTTTCCACACCGGGTGTCTGGATCGCAACACCTTCGGCCGAATACACCTTTTTTTGGTTTTCCAGCGATTCCAAGGTCAACATGGCCCGGTTGATGGTGAACTGTGCCCGGCTCTCCCCCAGAATCTGATAGTTGCCGGCTTTGAGGCCGCTTTCAAATTCCCAGGCTGCTCCCACATAATAAGTCCCTGCGTTGATGGGAGGAGATTGCAGCGCCGTGCCGCCGGCAGACTGGGTGTAATAGGAAAGGCTTCTCACACCTAGAATGATGCCTTCTGAACCTTCATTGCTGCCCGAAGACTGAGAATGGGTGAAGGTGACCGCACCGTCGTAGGCTGCGCCATCGTAAACCCCATTGGCCGCCTGCAAAGTGGGAGCATTGATCTGCTTTTTGTTGATGGTCCAGCTCCCCAGCGAATAGGATGCAGCATCCGGATGATTCATCCAATAGAAGTTAGCAAAATCTGTGACGGCAGCAATTACCTCATAAGTCCCTGCATCGGTCTGCCGGGCATTGGTGATGGTGAAGGCTTTTGTTTCTTTTGCGTCGTCTCCATGTTTGTCGTAATACCCCACCAATGTGCCGTTCTCTGTATACTCAATCTTAAAAAATTCAGAAACAGTGGTGGGCTCTCCCACTGCGGTAAATAGATCGCCACTGTAGTTCACCGAGCGATAGCTTTCTCCAATGGCCGTCTCAATGATCCTGCGCTTGGCTATGGACCAGGGAATCGTCAGATCGTCACTATTCTTGGTGGTGGACCACTGATAGTTATTTTTGTCCTTCAAAACAGCAGTGGCCCAGTAAGAACCGGCGTTGGTTCCCTTCAGCTGGCTGTCCTCCTGATAGCTGTATTGGGCGCCTTGGCCCGGTTGTGCCAATGCCATTTGCTCCCGCCCGGTGTAAATGAGGTTTTTTTCCGGGGAGGGGCTCTGGACTTCCGCCTTTTGGATGGTCACGGCAATAGGGGGTAATCTTTTTTGCTCATATCCAGCATTCTCTACTGTGATGGTGACGGTATAAGTGCCTGCATTGATAAAGTCCGCTACATCCGGACTCGTCTCATTGGTTTTATTGATATATTGCCCCTTGCCAGAACCGCCCTTATCATCTTTCCATGTCCAGGTAATGGTGGAATCCCCCGGCACATTCATCAGATGAACGGTCTTCTGGGCCTGTCCGGTGTAAGTGCATGGGATCGCCTCCTGCTGAAGATCATTCATGCTGGCCTGAACAATCCGATAAGCATGGGAGATCACCACCTGACCTGAGGTGCTCGCATCAAAATCATATTGACTCCCGGGGGTTTTACTCCTATCCACTTCATATTTCCCCGGATCATATGTAAAGGTCACAGTCACGGTGCCTTCCCATTGGCTTCCCAGAACAGGAGGGATCTTGCTGCTGTCGCCGCTGCCTGTTTCCCGATATACCGGCTCTCCGGGTTTCACATCTTCCGGCAGGCCGGTAGTAATTATCGCAATGGGCTTCCTATCCTCGGAGCCAGGAATCACGAAATTCTGGGCATTGTTGAATACCACACGGGAAAAATCCAGTTTGGCTTTGGAGACCTGCACCTGAATGGTGAGTTCCTGTTTCCCAAAGCCAGTTACCGCCTCTGACATGCCGGTATAATCCGCATATTTCACTTGGTCGGGAGTGAACTTCACCTTCAGTTCTGTGGTTTCCACGGTCAACTCTTTGCTGGGGTCCACACCCTCGGCCCACTCCAGAGTGCCATCCGCCAAATGAGGCAGCTCCAGATCGCCGATGGTCTGAAGTGTCGTACCGGTGAGCGGGGCCGCACTCAGAGTGATGGAAACATTCTCTTTGCATTTATCCCGGGTGTCATCGTGATTTTCATGCTGGCATTGATACTGGAGAACAACCGATTCCTGTCCCAGTTGATTTCCTTCCATACCGATCAGCTGATAATCATGACCTGTCTTTTTCGGCGGATCACCCACCGTTCCAATGTTACGATTTTCAATATGGCTCTTGTCTCTCTGACAGACATACAGCTCATAAGAATCCGTTTCACAGCTGGCATTATAGGTCTTGTCCAGTTTCCAATCATGCCCCAGGGCTGGGATGGGCACATGAAGTGTCAATGTTACTTTCTCTTCCCCCACCGCAATGTTGCCGGCCGTCTGGGTATAAACATGGTAGCCTGCCCCTGTGCAGGTGGGCTTTATCGTTTCCTTATAGGTCAGCGGAGTGATATTGCCGGTGTAGCAGGTCTCTCCATTGATGAAAAGGTTCTCTTTCCCTGCCGGCAAATAGAAATCAGCCCCCACCAATCCGGTATAGGTAATGTTGGGATCCACCGCATCCTGGATGGTGCGCGTCTCCGAATAGGCCGTATAAGTA
>OHAD01003269.1_pt1 | contig 10696 bp, 9 predicted proteins | sample 1577011 | NCBI WGS metagenome assembly OHAD01 (sample SAMEA3541510, study PRJEB24748) | human gut metagenome | biome: human gut; feature: human-associated habitat; material: faeces | place: China | collected 2012
GGGTGTGGAAGCGCGGGGAAGAGGCCTTTCTCACGGCGCTGGAATACCGGCTGCTGCTCACCTTTCTCAATCATCCCGGCCAGGTGCTCACCCGCAGCCAGCTGCTGGAGGGCATCTGGGATGTGGCAGGGGATTTTGTCAATGACAACACCCTGACGGTCTATATCAAAAGGCTGCGGGAAAAGCTGGAGGACAACCCCCAGGCGCCCCAGATCATCAAAACGGTGCGAGGCGTGGGCTATAAGCTGGAACGGGGGGAGAAGGCGTGATACGCAACCGGGAACTCTTTTATTATTTTTTGGCCCAGGCCCTGGTGGCGGGAGTGGTCAGCGGCCTGGTCTCTTTGTGGGCCCCTCAGGCGGTGCCCGCCTTTTTGTTTGGGTTTTTGCTGCTTATCGCCATTTCCATGGGTTTTCAGCGCTTGCGCTACCGGCAGATTGCCCAGCTGAACGACTATCTCCAGCAGGTGGCGACTGGAGATTTTTCCCTGGATATCCAGGATCACAAGGAAGGGGAAATGGGCCTTCTGCGCACCGAGATCTATAAAGTGGTGCTGCGGCTGTCGGAACAGAGGGACATCATCCACCGGGAGCGGCAGGCGCTTTCCGATGCCATTTCCAACATCTCTCACCAGCTGAAAACTCCCATCACCTCCATGCTGATGATGACCGATCTTCTGCGCCAGGAGGAGCTGGAAAAAGAGAAGCGGCAGGAATTCGCCCGCAGCATCGGCTCCCAGCTTCAGCGGACCCAGTGGTTGGTATCCTCCTTGCTCAAGCTGGCCAAGGTGGATGGCGGAGCCATTCGGTTCCAGAAAAAGCCGGAGGCGGTGGGAAGTTTGCTGCGCAAGGCTCTGGAGCCCATTCAGATCCCGCTGGAGATCAAGGGGATCGATGTGAAGATCACAGGGGACACCAGCACTCTGCTCCTTTGTGACCGGCAGTGGACGGTGGAGGCCTTTTTGAATGTGCTGAAAAACTGCATGGAACACACGCCGGAAGGGGGACTGATCCAGGTGCGGGTACAGGACAATCCCCTCTATACCCAGCTGGTGATCCTGGATTCCGGGGAGGGGATTCCCCGGGAAGAAGTGCCCTATGTGTTCCAGCGGTTTTACCGGGGGAAAAATGCCGCCGCTGGCAGCGTGGGCATTGGCCTGGCCATGACCCGCAGTTTTCTCAATGGGCAGAATGGAGATATTGCGGCGCTGCCCGGGCCGGGCGGACATTTTGTCATTCGGTTTTATCACCAGGAAGCGGTATAATGTTTTTCACCGGAGGGATATCTCTCCGGTTTTTCTTTTGTGACGAAATTGTCACAAAAAAAGTCACTGCAATGTCACTTGCAGGGGATATACTGTACTCATCATATTAGTACAGATAGGGAGGACGCGACATGGAAATTTTGCGCGTAGAACATCTTTCCAAGGTGTATGGCAAAGGGGAGACCCAGGTGCGGGCCTTGGACGATGTGAGCTTTTCGGTGAACAAGGGGGAGTTTGTGGCCATCATCGGCCCCTCCGGTTCGGGAAAATCCACCTTGCTTCATATTTTAGGGGGAGTGGACCGGCCTTCCGGGGGAAAGGTCTATGTGGAGAATACCGACATTTACCGGCTGAATGAAAGCAAACTGGCGGTGTTCCGCCGGCGGCAGATCGGGCTGATCTATCAGTTTTACAATCTGATCCCCGTGCTCAATGTGGAGGAGAACATGACCTTGCCTCTGCTTCTGGATGGACACAAGGTGGATGAAAAACGCCTTTCGGAGCTGGTGCAAAGCCTGGGGCTGCAAAACCGGCTGCGGCATCTGCCCAATCAGCTGTCCGGCGGCCAGCAGCAGCGGGTGTCCATCGGACGGGCGCTGATCAACAACCCGGCCATTGTGCTGGCCGACGAGCCCACCGGCAACCTGGACAGCAAAAACAGCGCCGAGATCATCGGGCTTCTGAAGATGTTCCACAAAGAATACCAGCAGACATTGATCGTCATCACCCACGATGAGCGCATTGCCCTCCAGGCCGATCGGATCATTTCCATTGAAGATGGCCGGATCTCCAGGGATGAGGTGAAAATGCAATGAATGTGATTCAAAAACTCACTTTGCGCCATATGCTGCTGAACAAACGGCGGACACTGGTGACGGTGCTGGGGATCGTCATTTCGGTGGCCATGCTCACGGCCGTTTCCACCTTCACCGGCTCCTTTATGGATCTGGCCCGTCGGGATACCCTGGCCCGCACCGGAGACTGGCAGGTGAAATATGTGAACATCACCCGGGAGCAGGCCGATCGGCTGGAAAAGTCCCCGGACAATGCTTTGGCAGGGTGCCATTACAATGTGGGGTATCTGGCCCTGCCCGACCCGGGGAGGGAGTCCAGACCCTATCTCTATTGGCAGAATTACGATGAAAACGGCTTTTCCCTTTTGCCCATGAAGCTGGAAGAAGGGCGTATGCCGGAAAAAGAAGGGGAAGTGATCGTACTGGATTCCTTCCTCCAGGACAATGAACAGTATAAAATCGGCGACACCATCCGTTTGCCCCAGGGCAAACGGACGGGTATCCAAAGCGGTATGCCGGTGGAATATGAAGATCAGGGCCGGCTGAACCAGGAAGAGGTTTTCGAAAAAAGCGGAGAGGCCTTGTCCTTTACCATTGTGGGCACTTTTTACCAGCTGGGACTGAACCGGAACGCCGCAGGCTATGAAATCTACGGTCTTTTGCAGCCGGAACAGGAGCCTTTGACCATGCAGATGAAGGTCAGACAGGTGACGGCGGAAATTTTCCAGCAGGCCAAGGACACCGGTGAGAAAGCGGGTCTGGACGGCCAGGGGCAGGTGTACTTCAACAATGCTTTGCTGCGCACCATGGGGGTGGTCAATGACGGCGCCACCATGAATACTTTGTATATCCTCATTGCCATTGTGGTGGTCATCATCATGATCGGGTCGGTGTCTTTGATTTACAATGCCTTTGCCATCTCTCTTTCCGAGCGCAGCCGGTATCTGGGGATGCTCTCCAGCGTGGGCGCCACCCGGCAGCAGAAAAGCGCCAGCGTCTTTTTCGAAGGAGTGGTGCTGGGGGCTGTGGCCATTCCTTTGGGACTGTTGGGAGGCATTCTGGGCATCGGCATCACCTTTTCCTGCATCAGTCCTATGATGCGGGAGTCCTTCGGGATGGAAGCCGATCTTCGCGTGACCATCAGTTGGGCTTCCATGGCGCTGGCCGTGGCGCTTTCCGCCCTGACCATCTTTATTTCCGCTTATATTCCCGCCCGGCGGGCCTCTCGCATTTCGGCCATTGAGGCCATCCGCCAGACGGGAGACATCAAATTGCGCCAGCGGACGGTGCGCACATCTCCGCTCACTCGCTGGATCTTCGGTTTCCCTGCCGATCTGGGGCTGAAAAACTTAAAGCGCAACCGGGGACGCTACCGGGCCACCGTCTTTTCCCTGGTGATCAGCGTGGTACTGTTCCTCACGGCCTCCAGTTTTTCCGCCTATTTGCAGAAGGCCTATTCCATGACCCTCAGCGGAGTGAATTACGATGTGTATGTCTCCGCCTATGGGGATACGCCGGAAGAGACCCAGGCGCAAAAACAGCTCTTCGGGCAGCTGGCCCAGGATGGGCTGGCCGATGATGCTTCCATGAGCCAAAGAGCGGAAAATGTCCGCATTGCTTTGACGAAAGAGCAGCTGACAGAAGAAACACTGAACCGGCTTCCCGAAGGGATGGAAAAGGAAAAAAGTTTTGAGACCGGGCTGTATCTCATGGCGCTGGACGACAAAACCATGGAGGCTTATCTGGAAAAGGCCGGTGTGCGGGGAGACCTGGGCCAGGGGGCCGTGTTGGTGAATACCGTTCAGCAGCGGAAAGGCTACCAGTTTGAAAAATACCAGGCTTTCCATCTGGAAGCGGGCGATCAGGTAACGGCAGAGCAAATCACAGGTTATGACAGCCAGGGAAATGCAGAAGCGGGGGCATCCCGGAATATTACCATTGCGGCCACCACCGATGTGATGCCTCAGGGAATGCCGGAATATCTGGAAGATCCTCTGGCCATGGTGCTGGTGATGAAAGAAGAGGCCCTGGAAGGCCTGATGCAGGAGCTGGTCTCCACAGGCGGAGAGGTGGGTTACAGCGTCAGCACACAGATGTTCTTTACCAGCCAGGACCCGGATGCCTTGGCCGAAAGCCTGGAAGAGCAGATAGCGGACAGCACCCAGAGCGGAATCTTTATCAGCAACATGGCAGAACAGCGCCAGGCCAGCGAGAGCCTGACCATCATTCTCCGGGTGTTCACCTATGGATTTGTGGTGCTGCTGGCCCTGATCAGCGTGGCCAATATTTTCAATACCATCTCCACCAGCATCGCTTTGCGCAAACGGGAGTTTGCCATGCTGAAAAGCGTAGGCATGACGCCCCAGGCCTTCAGTCAGATGATGAAATATGAATCCCTGTTCTATGGGCTCAAGGCGTTGTTTTACGGTTTGCCCCTTAGCTTTTTGGTGATGGTGCTGCTGTACCGCACGGTGGACCGGAACTTCGGATTTGGATTTTTTGTTCCCTGGGGAAGCGTAGTCATTGCGGTGGCCGCGGTTTACCTGGTGGTGGGCATTACCATGCTCTATGGCAGCCGGAAGGTGCGCAAGCAGAATATCATCGACGGTTTGCGTCAGGAAAACATCTGATATGGGTTTAAGAAAGTTGTAAGAATTCCCGTAAGGGAGCTGTAAGAAGGGGCTGTTATACTAAAAAACACAAGGAGGGAACAAAGAATGAACATTTTGATTTTGACAGGAAAATTTGGTATGGGGCATCAGAGTGCTGCTCTGGCCCTGGAAGAGCATATTCGTTCGGCGTTCCCTCAGGCCCAGGTCCGGGTGGCCGATCTGGTGGAAGAGACCTTCCCGGGAAAAAGCCGGGGAATCTATAAGATGTTTGCCATGGTAGCCCGTCACGGCGGGCCGGTGTTCAATCGTCTGTATCGTTCTTTGGATCGGGAAGGCCCGGCCATGCCCGTGCCGGCCCAGGGCAAATTCCTCAAAGCCCTGCATCGTCTGGTAAAGGAAACAAAGCCTCAGGTTGTTCTTTCCACCTTGCCTCTTTGCACTCGTCTGGCTTCGGAATACAAAGGGAAACAGGGAGGATTTCAGCTGATCAGCTGCGTCACCGACATCCGCTGTCACAGCGAATGGATCGCTCCCCATGTGGATCTGTACTGTGTGCCATCCCAAAAGACCTTCTGGGAGATGGTGAAAAAGGGAATCGACCCCCAGCGGGTGCTGGTCACCGGTATTCCGGTGCGGCCTGCGTTCCATCCCGGTGAAAAAGAGGAAAAAAGGGAGAAGGAAGTGCTGGTCATGGGCGGCGGCCTGGGGCTGATGCCGGAAGATCCGGAATTTTACCGGAATCTGGCTCGGCTTCCCGGGGTGCATGTGACCGTCATCACCGGGAAAAACAAAGAGCTTTACGCAAAACTTCAGGGAGTGCATCCCCAGGTGGAGGTATTGGGGTTCACCAATCAGGTGGACAAGTATCTGCGCCGGGCCAGCCTGATGCTCTCCAAGCCCGGCGGGCTCACTTTGTTTGAGGCCATGGCCGCCCAAGTGCCTTTGTTTGCCTTCCATCCCACCTTGGAACAGGAAAAGGAAAACGGCGCTTTTTTGAAGGAAGAAAAAATCGGCTTGGTGCTTCCGGAAAACCCCAAGGCCATGTCCTGGCTGATTGAGGACGCCTTGTGTCAAAAGGGAGCCTTGGAAGAGATGCGTCGGAACATGGCCCGTTTGCAGGCGGGAATGGATCTGGGAAAATTGATGGATGTTTTGCAGGCTCCTTCGGTACAAAGGGCCGGATAAAAACAATGGGCTCGGGAACTCTCCCGGGCCCATTTTGACTTTGTTCCTCCATCCGGGGATTTTCCTTGAAAAGAGAGGGCAGGTTCTATATTATGAAAGGAGGAAGGCCGGAATGGTTTGGTGAAAGGGAGGATGAACGATGGATTTTGTCTGTTCCGAATGCGGAAAAAGGGTGAGCACCCGTACCATGCAGCCCAAGTGCGAATGCGGCGGCTTGTGGGACCTGGATTTTGTGCCGCCCCGGTTCTCTCCGGAAGATATCGACAGGGATGAGTGGAGCATCTTCCGGTATCGTAAGTTTATGGCGCTGTCCGGGGAGGCCTGGAGACAGGTTTCTCTGGGAGAAGGGATGACGCCGGTGATTCCTCTCACCCAGAATGTGTTTTTAAAGATGGACTATTGTATGCCCACCCTGTCCTATAAGGACCGGGGAGCCGCTGTGCTCATGGCCCACTGCAAGGAGCTGGGAGTGAAGCAGGTGGTGCAGGACAGCAGCGGCAACGCAGGAAACAGCATTGCCGCCTATGCGGCCCGGGCCGGGATTGGCTGCGAAATCTTTGTGCCGGAAGGCACCTCCCCCAAAAAGATCGCCATGATTCGGGCCCATGGGGCAGAGTGTACGGTGGTGCCGGGCAATCGGGATCACTGCGCTGAGGTTTGCCGGGAAAAGGTGGAGCGGGAAGGGGTCTACTACGCAAATCATGTGTACAACCCCTTTTTCTATGAAGGAACCAAAACTTATATTTATGAGGTGTGGGAGCAGCTTCACCGCATCCCCCGGAACCTTGTGATCCCGGTGGGAAATGGCACCCTCTTTCTGGGCGCTATGCTGGCTTTGGAGCATTTGCTGGAAAGCGGCGTCATTTCCCAGATGCCTCAGATCTGGGCGGTGCAGAGCGAGCATTGCGACCCACTGCTGCAAGGGGCGGAGAGAGGGGAAAAAGACCCAGCCCAGGTGACGCCCAGGCCCACCCTGGCCGAGGGGATTGCCATCGGTGTTCCCATGCGGGGCCGGGAGATTCTGGCGTATGCAGAAAAATATCCGGTGCAGTTCATTCATGCGCCGGAGGACAGAATCCTGGAAGCAAGGGAGATTTTGGCCCGAAAAGGGATTTATTGCGAGCATACCACGGCGGCCAACTATGCCGCCTATCTGGCCCAGCAGGACAGGGGAAACATCCTGGAAGATTGCCTGATCACCATGTGCGGGGCCGGGCTGAAGTCCGATCATTAAAATAATAATCCCCCGGTGGAGCCGGGGGATTATTATTGCAGCATAGAAAGGGGGAAAGTGGGAAAAGCTAAAGAGAAGATTGAATTTGAACAGACGGGCGCTTATAATAGGAGGAAGAAAAGCCATATGCTCACTTTGCATCATGTGACCAAGACCTATGGCAAAGGCCATCTGCAAGTGGACGCGCTGCGGGATGTGGAGCTGCAGGTGGACACGGGAGAATTTGTGGCGGTCATCGGTCCTTCGGGCAGCGGCAAAACCACATTGATGAATATTTTGGGCTGTTTGGACGACCCCACCCAAGGGGAGTATTTGCTGGACGGCGTGCCGGTGGGACGGTTGTCCGGCCGGGAGAAAGCCGTTTTGCGCAACCGGGAGATCGGCTTTGTGTTCCAAAGCTTCAATCTGGTGTCCTCCCTCACCGCCCAGGAAAATGTAGAGTTGCCCTTGGTGTTCCGGGGGATGGAAGGGGAAAAGCGGCGGGAGCTTTCCCGGCTGGCCCTGGAGCAGGTGGGGCTTTCCCGCCGGGCCCATCACCGGCCCTGGGAGCTTTCCGGCGGCCAGCAGCAGCGGGTGGCCATCGCCCGGGCCATTGCCGCCCATCCACCATTGATTCTGGCGGATGAGCCTACAGGAAATCTGGACCCCCCTTCGGGGCGGCAGGTGATGGAGCTTTTGCGCCGGATGAACCAAAATGGGCACACCATCGTCCTCATCACCCACGATGCCCAGGTGGCAGCTATGGCCGGGCGGCGGCTGCGGATGGAAGAAGGACAGCTGCAGGAGCAAAACTAGAAAAAGAGAAAAGAGGCTGCGGGATGGAGCGGATCGATAAACGGAATTATTATTTGGATATCGCCGAAAGCGTGCTGGAACGGGGCACCTGTCTGCGGCGGAATTACGGGGCCATTATCGTGAAAAACGATGAGATCGTGGCCACCGGCTATACCGGCGCCCCCCGGGGACGGAAAAATTGTGCTGATATGAATTTTTGTATGCGGGAACATCTGAACATTCCCTCAGGGCAGCGGTATGAGCTGTGCCGTTCGGTTCATGCCGAGGCCAACGCCATCATTTCTGCTCAGCGCAGTGATATGATCGGCGCCACATTGTACCTGGCCGGCCGGGATATGAAAACAGGAGAGATGATCGATTATCCTGAATCCTGCGCCATGTGCCGCCGGCTGATCATCAATGCGGGAATCGAAATGGTGGTCACCAGAGATAAGGAAAAACACATCCGGGCCGTGCCGGTGTGGGAATGGGTGGAAAACGACGACAGCATCTATAAGCTGGAAGATTAGGAGGAAACATATGCTGGAATATCGTTACGATACGCAGCTGCTCATCGAAGGGGAAAACCTTTCGGAGGACGCCATTCAGCAGTACATCACAGATCACATTCCCGGAGACTGCTTGCTGGCCGTGGGAGATGAAAACCTGATCAAGATCCATTTTCACACCGATATTCCCTGGAAGGTGCTGGAGTATTGCGCCGGGCTGGGAGAGATCTTCGATATTGTGGTGGAGGATATGGACCGGCAGGAGCGGGGCCTGAAAGGTTAGAAAAACAGCCTGACCCATTTTGAGGGTCAGGCTGGGGCGTGTCGAAAATGTGGCCTAGGCCACTTTAGGGGGTTTTGCAAGGGCCTGCGTGCACGCCTTTGGCGCACACTTGACCCTTGAGAAGTGTAAAAACCGACGCACCGGTCGCCGGTTTTTACGGATTGATGAGGGGTAGGGCAAGTAGTTCCCCCCTAGCTAGATAAGTTTTTTGACAGCCTGAGCCTGACCCATTTTGAGGGTCAGGCTGTTTTTATGCCTGCTTATTTTTCTTTTTCCGCCGGAGCCAGAGGAAAAGCAGGATCGCCAGCAGCAGGATCAAAAGAAATGGGGAGAACATCAGCAGCATCATGGGCAGATAAGGATTGCGAAAGGTGCTGAAAATGGTCTGGAACCAGCTTTCGTCAATGGTAATTTCCAGATTCCCTTCCGGAAGGGTGGAGGAGGTGTATTGATACTCCCGCTTTCCCACCTTTTCAAAGTCCAGGTTGCTTTCTTTCAGTACGGGAAGGGCTTCGTCCAGCTGCAAATGGACGGTGAGGTTCCCAAAATCCTTCCACATGGCCGCCGGGGCCAGATAGTAGCGGATGCGGCCATACTTGGTGTTGTAATCCAGATCGGGATAGCCGCCCAGGCGGTAAACATAAGAAACAACCACATCGTATTCTTCTTCCGGTGCGAAGGTCATTTCAAAAGTGATGCTGTCCACCTGCTCCCCTGGGGCACGGTTTTCTTCATCGCCAGGGGAGAGGACAGCATAGCGCCAGTCCTGGGTGGTGATGCGGGTGTCATAACTGATGCCATAATGTTCTACCGAGAAGGGAACCTCCTGGCCGCCTACCGTGACCTGGGTGCCACTTTCTTCCACATTGGGAGAGAGAAACATGGTTTCGGTGGTTACCTCTTCCTGGGTGGTGTTTTTCATGGTATAGCAGGCCGTGATGGTGGCCTGGGAACCCTGCACCTGAATGTCCAGTACCTGGGACAAAACCGCCAGCTGCTGATTTTTTTCAAAGGTGATGGAAGAGCCCACATCCTCTTTCTGAGGAGCGGCCATGTTGGCCCGGGCGGGGAAGAGCAAGAAGGGCATGAGAAAGATCCAGGTCAGAAGCAAAGAGAGCCGTTTCATAGCCATACCTCCTTGGAATCCGCAGGTGGGTTTTATTAAAAATATTTTATCATAGTTTTACACTAAAGTAAAGGGCGGGAAAAACCACTGGTTGCAACCGCTGGTTGACAGATTTCCACCCCGCTTTTGCTGGCAAGAAACCGGTTTTCACAGTATAATGAGGACAGAATCCACCGAGGGAGGGAAAGAGATGATATTGGCGGATAAGATCATTCGATTGCGGAAAAAGAACGGTTGGTCCCAGGAAGAGCTGGCAGAAAAGATGAATGTATCCCGGCAGGCCGTGGCCAAATGGGAAGGGGCCCAGACCATTCCCAGCATGGAAAAGATCTTGCAGCTGGGGGAGCTGTTTGGAGTGACGCTGGACTATCTGCTGAAAGATGAACGGGAGACCGAAGAAACGACTGGTACAGTGGCGGAGACTTCGGTACGGCGGGTCACATTGGCAGAGGCCAATGAATTCCTGGCATGGCGGGAGCGGGCCTCCATTCGGATTGCAGCAGGGGTGTTCCTCTGTATTCTGGCAGTGGTTCCTCTGCTGTTGTTGGCGGCCTGGGCGGAATACAGCCCTACGGGTATTTCCGAAGAGTTGGCCGGAGTGGGAGGATTGATGATCCTTCTGATGATGGTAGCGGCCGCAGTGGCCATATTTATCTTTTGTGGTTTTGAAAACAGATCCTATGAATTTTTGGACAAGGAATTTTTCGAGACGGAGTATGGCGTGCGGGGCATGGTGCAGCAGCGGCAGAAGGAATACAAGACCACCTATGCACGGTGCAATGTGATCGGCGCCTGCATCTGCATCCTTTCGCCCATTCCTTTATTTCTGGGGGCGCTGTTAAAAAATCAATTCTATATGATGGTTTTGCTGGCTGTTACCTTTCTGCTGGTGGATATTGGAGTGATGTTTTTCCT